>Ga0335070_10011529_pt1 | contig 10325 bp, 5 predicted proteins | sample Lox_Sample_13_FD_206722 | JGI IMG/M metagenome (GOLD analysis project Ga0335070, IMG submission 206722) | Soil microbial communities from Loxahatchee National Wildlife Refuge, Florida, United States - Lox_Sample_1.3 | ecosystem: Environmental > Terrestrial > Soil > Wetlands | place: USA: Florida...
ACCGATCAGCAACTTCGGGTTGGCGCCGAAGCTCTTGGCATCCGTGAACCGGCTCTCGCCCTTTCGCACGAGCATGAACTGCTGGCTCACCATGTACGAGTCGGAGAAGTCGACCTGCTTCTTGCGCTCATCCGTGATGGAAATGCCGTCCATGCCGACGTCATACTGCCCGTCTCTCACGGCCTGGATCATCGTGTCCCACGAGCACGTGCTCCATGCGATCTTCGCGTTCAGCCTTTTTCCGATTTCGTTCACGGCATCGTATTCCCAGCCCACCGCCTTGCCCGTCTTTGGATCGACGAAGTTCAGCGGCGTGAATGCGTTCTCCGTCACGGCGCGGATCGTTCTGCCCTTGAGGTCGGGCAGCTTCGCCTGTGCGAACACGGAGACGGCGGCAAGCGCGACAAGCAGCGCTATGGCGATTCTCTTCATCATTCTTCCTCCCTTGATGCGAAACGTATCCAAACGGAAGCCGAGGCGCAAGGCGTGAAAAAGCCTCATGACGCGCTCCTTTCAGCGGAGTATATTAGGCCCCAGGGCAATCGCCATGAAATACTGTCTCCTGCACCTGGGATGCCAGATGAACCAGTCCGACGCGGAGAGGGTCCGCACCGTCATCGAGGGACTGGGATATGAGCGGACGGAGAACGAACAGGACGCTGACCTGCTCGGCATCGTCGCTTGTTCCGTCCGGCAGAAAGCCATCGACAAGGCATATGCCAGGATCCGCGCGTGGAACTCGTGGAAAGGAAGCAGGAACCTCGTCACGTTCGCCACCGGCTGCATCCTTCCGGCGGACCGGGAGAAGTTCCTGACGCTGTTCGACCTCGTGTTTGATATCACGGAAATTCCGCAGCTTCCGGACCTCATCCGCCAGTACGGCGTCGTGACTCCCCTGGGGATTTCCGGCGTCATACCCCCGGAGAGCCTGCGGAACGCGGCAACCGGCTACTGGCGCATCCAGCCGCGGTACAGCTCGCGCTTCGAGGCGTACGTGCCCATCCAGAACGGGTGCGACAAGTTCTGCACGTTCTGCGCCGTCCCGCACACGCGCGGTCCGGAGGTGTCACGGCCCTCCTCCGAGGTCCTCGGAGAGGTGGCGCGGCTCGTGGAGAGCGGCTACAGGTCCATCACGCTGCTCGGCCAGAACGTGAACTCATACGGGCTGGACAGGAACGGAGAGGAAATCTCGTTTGCCGATCTGCTGCGCGGCGTCGGGGAGATCGGAAACGCGTCCGGCCGGGAGTTCTGGGTGTACTTCACGTCCCCGCACCCGCGCGACATGACGGAAGAGGCGCTGCGCGTCATCGCCGAGTATCCGTGCCTTGCCAGGCAGATCCACCTGCCCATCCAGTCCGGCGATGACCGGATCCTCATCCGCATGAACCGCAACTACATGGTGGACCAGTACCGGGAGAAGGTCCGGCTGGTCCGCTCCATCCTGCCTGATGCCACGCTGTTCACCGACATCATCGTCGGCTTCAGCGGTGAAACGGAGGAGGCGTTCGAAAACACGCGCCTTGCCATGCGGGAGTTCCAGTACAACATGGCGTACGTCGCCATGTATTCACCGCGGCCGGGGGCCGCAAGCTGGCGCTGGGAAGATGACGTGCCGCACGAAGAGAAGAACCGCAGGCTGCACGAGCTGAGTGACGAGCTTGTCGCGACCTCCTCCGCCTACAACAGGGCCATGATCGGCCGGGACTACAAGGTGCTCGTTGAGGGACGTGACCGCAAACCGGGCTGCCTGTCGGCGAAAACGGAGGGCCGCATCATCGTCAGGTTCGCAAGTGAGGACGAATCGCTCATCGGGCAGTTCACGACCGTGAGGATCACGTCAGCGGCTGCGCTGTCCGTGGAGGGAGAGCTCGCGGAGCGCCTGTCTCCGGTGGCCTGAATCAGGAGATCCAGGACGTCAGCGCCGGGGCCAGCGCCAGGAGGCCGACGCTGAGAAGCATCCCGAGCGCAATTCCCGCAATCACGTCGAACACGTAGTGGATCCCGATGGCGATGCGCGACATGATCATGAGCGGGCTCCACGCGGTCACCGCAAGCGCCGCGGCGGCCGGCCCCATGACGAGTGAGACGACGCACAACATGGCGGCCCGCGCGGCGTGCCCGGAGGGGAACGAGTACGGATCGGCGCGGCGGTAGATCCTGCCGGCCGTCCCGGGCGGCCGCGGCCTGCGGATGCACATCTTGACGACAACTACAACGATTTCCGCAATGACCAGACCGGCGAACACCACCACGGCGCGTGCTTTCCAGTCAGCGCCGCCGAGCAGCCACGCCAGGACGCAGAGGCCGGCCCACACGGGGCTGTCCCCGGAATGCGCAAGCCCGAGCGCAGCGAGCTGCGCCAGTCCGCGGCGCGGCGGCAGAGTGAGCGGCATGGTCAGTGTTGTGTCCAGTGTCTGGATCCGGCTCGTGAGGCCGGGCTGGCCCGACATGGCCGACGGTGTAGCTGATTTGCTTGACTTTGACTACCCCCGGTCGATAGCATGCTTCGCACAGAACACCCCCATGGACGCGCAGCGTGACCTTTTCGAAACCCCGGAACTCGTGACCATCGAGGGAATGCTCGAAAAGGTCCGGTTTTCCAGTGAAGACGACGACTGGAGCGTCGTGGCGGTATCGGTATCGGACACCGGCCGGGAGATAACGGCCGTGGGGAATCTTGCCGGGGTGCAGCCCGGGGAGAGCCTGCGGTTGACGGGACGATGGACTCGTCATCCGAAGTTCGGCCCCCAGCTGAAAGTCGAATCTTTCTCCGTTGTCCCTCCCGTCACGGGGCCGGGCATCGAGCGTCTTCTTTCCTCCGGACTGATCGAGGGGATCGGCCGGGAGCTGGCGTCACGGCTCGTTGCGAAGTTCGGGGACCGCACGCTGGAGGTCATTGAAAAAGAGCCGACGAGGCTGCGTGACGTGGAAGGCGTCGGGCCGCAGAGGGCCCGGCGGCTCGTGGAGGCGTGGGGCAGGCGGCGCGAGCTTCGAGAGATTGTGTCCCTCCTCCAGACATGCGGCGTGACGACAGGACTCGCCACGCGGATCTTCCGGCAGTACGGCGCCGGCGCGCATGAGGTGGTCCGGCGCAATCCCTGGAGGCTCGCCGCGGAGATGCCGGGCGTCGGCTTTCGCACCGCGGACGCTCTGGCCCGGAACCTCGGCGTCCCGTCGGACTCGCCGCAGAGAATCGACGCGGGCATCCTGCACGCCCTGGAGGAGCGTGCGGAAGAAGGGGACGTGATGGCGCCCCGCGGAAAGATCGTGGAGGAGAGCGCGATGATCCTGGGCCTGCCGGAAGCAGCGTGTGAGGCGGCCGTCACGGAGTTGTCCCGGCGCGGCGTGATCGTGCTGGAGGAAGACCGGGACGCGGGGCCCCTGGTGGGACTGCCGCGTCTTGTCAGCGCGGAAGCGGGCGCGGCGCGGCTCCTGAAAGAAATCGCGGCCACGAGCGCTTCGGGGAACCGGCCGGGGCGTCCCGTGGAAGAGGAAGTGGCGGCCTTTGAGCGGACGTCCGGCATGACGCTGTCCGAGCTCCAGAGAGAGGCTGTCAGCCGCGCGGACCGGGACAAGGTGCTGGTGATCACCGGAGGACCGGGAACGGGCAAGACGACGCTCGTGAGAGCGATCATCCACGTCATGCAGGCGCGCGGCGCGTCCCTCCTGCTTTGTGCGCCAACCGGGCGCGCGGCCAAGCGCCTGTCGGAAGCCTCCGGGCGGGAGGCAAAAACAATTCATCGGCTGCTGGAATACAGCCCGCAGCAGGGCAGGTTCCTGAGGAACCGCGAGAATCCTCTGGGGTGCCGCGCGCTGATCGTGGACGAGGCATCCATGATTGATATCGTGCTGTTCAACCGGCTCCTGGAGGCGGTGCCGCCGGCCGCCGCGCTCATCCTCGTGGGAGACGGAGACCAGCTTCCGTCCGTTGGCCCCGGCAGCGTTCTCGCGGACCTCATCGCATGCGGCTGCCTTCCCGTCGTGCGGCTGCGCGACATCTTCCGCCAGGCGAGCGCAAGCTCCATCGTCGTGAACGCGCACCGCATCAACGCCGGGATCCTGCCAGTCCTGGCGGCCACGGAGGAGCGCTCGGACTTCTACGTCATCGAGCGCAGCGAGCCGGAAGCCATCCTGGAGACGATCCGGCAGCTCATGAGCGTGCGGATCCCCCGCAGCTTCGGCCTGGACCCCCGCCGGGACGTGCAGGTGCTCACCCCCATGCGCCGCGGCGTGCTGGGCAGCGCGAACCTGAACCGGGAGCTGCAGGCGCTGCTGAATCCCGAGGGACCGTCCCTGACGCGCGGCGCGCTCGTGCTGCGCGCCGGCGACCGGGTCATGCAGACAGTGAACAACTACGAGCTGGGCGTTTTCAACGGAGACATCGGAAGCGTGGAACGGGCGAGTGACGCGGAGAAGGCGGTCACGGTCCGGTTCGACGAGCGGGAGGTCCGCTACGAGTGGTCCGACCTGGATGAGCTTGTGCCGGCGTACGCGTGCTCGATCCATAAGGGCCAGGGCAGCGAGTTTCCCGCGGTTGTGATCGCGCTCCATACGCAGCACTACGTGCTTCTCAAGCGCAACCTCCTGTACACCGCGGTGACCCGGGCTCGCAAGCTCGCCATCGTCGTGGGAAGCCGCAAGGCGCTCGCCATCGCCGTGCACACCACGGGCTCCGAGGAGCGCTGCACGCGGCTCGCCCCGCGCCTTCGTGACATCATGGGAGCCGCCTGATGCGCGCGCTCCACCGCACGCTCCGCCGCGCGCTGCTGCCCGCCGCGCTCGCGGCGCTCCTCGCCGGCTGCGCCACAGCCCCGAAGACCCCCGTCGGCCTCCCTCAGCCGCGCACCGTCCGGGCGGACGGGATCGCGGGCCCGGTCTCCATCCTCATCGACCAGCACGGAATCCCGCGGATCTCCGCGGGCAGCGACGCGGATCTTGCGTTCGGCCTGGGATACATGCACGCGCGCGACCGCCGCTTCCAGATGGAGCTCCTGCGCATGGACGCGCTGGGCAGACTGCGGGAGCTGCTCGGGGCGCGCGTTCCCCGGGCGGTGCTGCGGCTTGAGATCACCAGCCGGTCTCTCGGTTTCGATCATGACGCGGAAACGATTTTCGGCAGCCTCCCGGAGGACGACCGCGTGATCCTGGCCGCGTACGCGCGGGGTGTGAACTCCGGCACGGCCCGGGAAGGACGGCCGTTCGAGTTCCGGCTCCTCGGCTACGAGCCCGAACCGTGGACGCCGCTGGATTCGCTTGCCGTTCTCCAGCTCGTTTCATTCGGGTTCTGCAAGAACTGGGAACAGGAGCTCGCGCGGCTCGAGATCATCGTGTACCAGCTTCAGAAGGGTTTTACCGTCGGTCACGCGCTGGCCGTGTGGCCTCCGCGGTTCGACTTTCCGCCTCACCTCATCGGGAAGAAGCCGGCGACGGACCCGTTTGAGTCCGTCCCCGTCATCGCCCCGGAGCTTGCGGAGTACCTGACGCGGAGATTTGCCGGAGAAGCCACGGCGTGGATGCGGCCGGCGACGTCATTGGATCTTGGAGCGCTCTCGAACGGAGAAGAACGTTCCGACGCTCCGGACCCGCTGTCGTCGGCGCTTGACCTGCGCTTCCTCAGCAACAACTGGGCAGTGGATGGCTCGTGGACGGGCACGGGAAAGAGCGCATTCGCGGTGGATCCTCATGTGCCCTCCTCCCTCCCGCCTCTTCCGTACCTCGTCTCCCTGTCCCTCGAATCCGCCGTGGAACAAGGGTACCGGGTTGCGGGCGCGAGCTTTCCCGGGCTCCCTGCCGTGCCGTTCGGCACGAACGGGAAAGTGGCGTGGGGGCCGACGTCGAACTGGGCCGACGTGACCGACCTGTACGTGGAGAAGCCCTCGGACTCCCGGCCCGGCTGCTACCAGACGGAAAACGGGGACGTGCCGTTCACGACGAGAGAGGAGGTGTTCAAGGTCCGCCACCAGAGCGAGTTCACGGAGGAGACGCGCACCGTCCGCTCCACGCGGCACGGCATCATCGTCAATGACTTCGTTGACAGGCTTCCCGCTGACTTTCCCCTGGTGGCCCTGGCCCGGGCCCAGACCTACGGCCGGTCCCTGCAGAGCCTCCACGACCTGTACCGATCATCGAACGTTGCGCAGGCGCGCGCCGCGCTCGCGGGTTTCACCTCCATGGTGGGACACTGGGTGCTCGCGGACGCGGACGGGTCCATCGCCTACACGTCTCCGGTCAACCTGCCGCTTCGCAGGAACTTCCTGGGCACGGTGCCCGTGCCGGGATGGAACGGAGCGTACCGATGGGACGGGTTCGTGCCGGTGGATGAGCTGCCACGGCTGGAGGATCCCCCGCAGGGCTTCGTCGCCACGGCGAACAACCAGGTCGTGCAGCCGGAGTCGACGGGATACCCGATCGATTTCGAAGGGGACGTTCCGTTCCGAGCGCAGCGCATCACGTCGCAGCTGGCGCAGGGAAGGTCGGGCAGCAGCCTCGTGAACCAGATGAGCGCCCTGCAGTCGGACGGCCGCGACAACAGCTTCCCGAGCGTGCGCGCGGTGATCGAAAAGGGTGTCGCGACACTCGCTGACGCACCGAGCCCTCTGCTCGCTTCCGCCGCGCGAACACTCCTGGCGTGGGACGGGAACACGGATCCGGATTCGCCGGCCCCGACTCTGTATCAGTCCCTTCTCACCACGCTGATGGACGTCCTTCTGGCCCACGAGGTGAGCATGTCCACGCTCGGTTTCCTGAGGACGTATTTCAATTCAGATCCCCTGCTGTTCGGCATCCTCGGTGATCCGGCCAACCCGGCGTGGACAGACCTCCGCGAGCTGACCGGCCAGGACCAGACTCGCGTGGTGGCCACCGCGTTCCGGCTCAGCGTTGCCGCGCTCACGCGCCGCTACGGTCCACGGCTCACGGAGTGGACGTGGCGACGGGCCGCGCCGGTGACGCTTCCCAATGCGCTGGGAAGCGTTCCCGGCCTGGGCTTTCTCAACCGGGGAGGATTTGCGCCGCGGGGGACGTCAAGCTCGGTGTGGCTGCACAAGTTCGAACGGCGCGACCCCGCGCACTTCCCCGTGCTGGACGGCCCGGGAGTGCGCTTCATCATGGATTTCAACGACCCGTCACGCTGCGTCGTTTCGCTTCCCGGGGGGCAGTCCGGGAGGCCGGCGAGCCGGCACTACGGAGACCTGCTTCCGATTTTCGAAGAGGGTCAGGGGGTGGCAATCGAGCTGGGCCCCGAGATTCCCGCCGATGAGGTCGAGGCCCAGCTGCTGTTTGTTCCCTAGTCCTGGGGAGCCTACACCCCATACAGCGGGCCAAGAGCCGCACAGGCCCGGTAGTCGGCGCCCTCGGATTCGGCGTCGCCGAAGCTCGCCCAGTACCTGGGGCGAAAGACCTTTTCTGCCGGCACGTTGTGCATGGAAACGGGAATGCGCAGGATGGAGGCGAGCGCGATCAGGTCTGCTCCCACGTGCCCGTACGAGATGGCGCCGTGGTTCGCGCCCCAGTTGTTCATCACGGAGTATACGTCGCGGAACGCGCCAGACCCTGTTATCCGCGGGACGAACCACGTGGTAGGCCACGTGGGGCTCGTGCGCTGCTCCAGCGGTTTGGCCACGTCCGCGGGAAGGTCGATGGTCTCCCCCTCGGCAATCTGGAGGTACGGTCCGAGACCCGCCGCCAGGTTCAAGCGGCACATCGTGACCGGCATTCCGCCCCGGGTCTCGAACTCACTGGAATACCCGCCGCCGCGGAAGTAGCCCAGGTCCGAGGTGCAGAAGTGCGTTGCATCGAGGCACGCGGCAACTTCCTCCGGCGTGATCTCCCAGTACGGCTTCATGACGGGCTTTCCGCCTCGGCTCTGCCGTCCCGTGCCGTCCATGGTCGTGGATCCGGAGTTGATGAGATGGATGAACCCTCCCTCCGCTGCGCCGGAGAGCTTCTTCCCGGTGACGCGCTTCACCGCGTCAGGACTCCAGAACGTGCGCACGTCGGAGAAGATCTGTGCCGTCCCCGTGAGGAGATGCCCGAACAGCATCGAGATTCCGTTGCAGTAGTCGTTTTCCGTGGCGCAGATGAACGGCTGGCGGATCCCGTTCCAGTCGAAGGAGCTGTTCAGCATCGTTTCCATGAAATCGCCGTTGGGGAAATGGTCCGTCCACTGGCGCTGGCCCTGGAAGCCGGAGGCGAGGGCGTTATGGCCGAGCGCTTCCTCCCCGTAGCCCAGCTCCGCGAGCCGCGGATTTCCCATCATGAGGTCCCGGCCGATCATGGCCATCTTGACAACGAACTCCCAGTCCGTGTCCTTCTGCGCGCGGGAGCGCTGGATGTCCGGCGGGTTGATGTCCGGTCCCTCCTGGCAGTTCTTCTTCACCCACGCGAGCGCGCGCGTGAATTCCTCCGGATCGTAGATCTTCTCATCAATGCGGCGCGTGAACTCAGACATGTCGATCATCTCGTAGCGCATGCCGAGCCAGCTCTCCAGGAACCGCGGATCAACGATGGATCCCGCGATCCCCATGGACACCGCGCCCATGGCGAGATAGGAGCGGCCCCGCATGCCCGCCGCGCTCAGGCCGGCGCGCGCGAACTGCAGCAGCTTCGCCTGGACGTCCGCGGGGATCTGGGAGTCCCCCGCGTCCTGCACGTCACGCCCGTAGATGCCGAACGCCGGAAGCCCTTTCTGCGCGTGCGCGGCGAGCACGGCCGCAAGGTACACGGCGCCCGGGCGCTCCGTCCCGTTGAAGCCCCACACTGCCTTCGGCACGAGCGGGTCCATATCCATGGTCTCCGCGCCGTAGCACCAGCAGGGAGTGACCGTGATGGACACGCCCACCCCTTCGCGGCGGAACTTCTCCGCGGCGCGCGCGGCCTCGGCCACGCCGCCGATGCAGGTGTCCGCGATGACGCATTCCACGGGAAGGCCGCAAGGATGGCGCAGGTTCTTCGTCAGAAAATCGGCCACCGACCGCGCCATGGCCATCGTCTGCGCCTCCAGGGATTCCCTGACTCCCCGACGCCTGCCGTCAATCGTCGGCCGAATGCCTATTTTCGGCAGACTCCCCTGGAGCCGGTGCGCCGGCGGGACGGTCTTCAAGCCACTCACGTTCGCCATCGCTGAATCCTCCTTGATGTTCAGGGCGGTCCCCGCGGGCGAGGGGGCCGTCGAGCTCAGAAATACCTGCTCTTGAGAAACGCTGACTCCGCGGCGCGGGTCCAGTACTGGCCGTCCAGGAGCTGGGAGGCGACTTCAGGAATCTCGCGCCCGAGCTCCTTCAGGGACTTCAGCCCGATCCCGTGGGCGAAGGGGAAGATGACAACTTTGCCGGTGTACGTGTTGTCCATGAGCGCCTTCAGGCCCCTTGCCGCGGAGTTCATGTCTCCGATGGCCGCCAGGGAGTAGGACGTGGAGAGACGGCCGGACTCCGTCAGGGCAAGCGTGGTCTTCATGGCGGACAGCGGGGAGCCGGACGACCCGGTGACGCGCATCCGCGAACGGACGATGGCCCCGATGGGCAGGTCCGTGATCGTGCCGACTTTCACGCCGGCGAAGATGTTGAGCACGCCGTCCGGGGCGAGGTAGTGAGAGGACTGGCTGATGATGGCGGACACCGGCACGAGCACGATCACGTCGTCGAACGAGCCGCCGAACTTGTCATGGAGAAACGTGTCCAGCTCGTCCGCCGGGAGGTCCTTCGGATTCTCGAACGTCAGCGAGACCTTCCGCTTGCGGCTGCCGCTGAGCAGGGACACGAGACGCTTCAGGGACGCCAGGCGCTCGTCGGAGAGATCGGTAACGAGGATCGTCTCGGGCCCCTGGTCGTCCATGATGGCCTTGATCACGTGCATCTGGCCCATGGGTCCGGCGCCGCCCACGAACCACGCCTTGCCTCCGGGCCTCAGCGTCTCCCGCGTGTTGGCCCGGTAGCTGGCGGCCACGTCACCGTCAAGAGAGCCGACCAGTTCCATCTTGCGGTAGTGGACCTTTCCAACGTCCACCGGCAGCTCCACGTCGGGCTCCGAGGAGTGAATGCCGAGGACGCCGTCCGGCTCGATGGCGACCTGCATGCGTCCGAACGTCTCCTTGTCCGGAACGCCGGCGCAGACGACGTCCGTGGGCGCCGGTTCCTCCGGCGCGCCGGCCTGCGCAAGCACGGCGCCCGTCCTCCGGGCAAGCTCCTCCACGGCGCGGAGGCTCTCCGGGGTGAGCCCGGCGTGGGAGATGCGCGCGATCTTCTCCGAATACAGGCCGTCCAGCTTCAGCGGGACCTGCCCCCGTGCGGACCCCATGACGGCGAGGTGTCCGTTGTCCCGGAGGCGTG
>Ga0335070_10011532_pt1 | contig 10323 bp, 13 predicted proteins | sample Lox_Sample_13_FD_206722 | JGI IMG/M metagenome (GOLD analysis project Ga0335070, IMG submission 206722) | Soil microbial communities from Loxahatchee National Wildlife Refuge, Florida, United States - Lox_Sample_1.3 | ecosystem: Environmental > Terrestrial > Soil > Wetlands | place: USA...
ACTACATCGTTTATACCGTTCCCACTGCCGTGAAGGACGCCAATACCGGCGGACTCCCGCCGGCTTCGCTGCCCAAAGGTGTGACCCTCGACCCCGCCAAGTATCAGGCCCTGACCGCGATCACTCTCTATAAGGTTGCAAGCCCACAGCCGGAACTCAAGGATCTGCCGCTCGCCGCCGACGCCAATCAGTTCGCCGTCGATGCCGTGATGGCCACCTTCGTTCTCGAGTCCGACAGAATCGCCCAGCAAGTCGCCGACGACGCTCACCCCAAGCCCGCGGCCAAGGCGGTGAAGGCCCCGGCAAAGGCTGCGCGGAAGCCAGGAGCCTCGACCACCAAGCCGAAATAGTGCCCGCGACGAAGTCGGCAAACCGCAGCCGTTTTCAGATCCCATGAAGCGGGTTTGCAGTCTCCGAACACGGGAACTAAGGTCGCGCCGCTCCCCTCCAAGGGCGCGCCTTAACTTGGGTCAGGTATCAGATGCATGCCCCGGTTGAAGGCGTCCGTGAACATGTCCAATCCGTGGCTGCCGCCATTGACCAGTCTGCGAGCGGCCTTGAGATCGTTTTCCGCCAGCGCCTCGCGAATGCGGTCCTCGCGGTCTCCCAGAAACCTCGCCAACAGCTTGGCGGCAATTTGCGCATCGTTCGCGAGCTCCGGGCTGTTGACCAGGTCTACTCCGATTTCCTTGCTGTAGCGGGTGTAGTTGTCACGCCCGGTGAGCTGGACGAATCCCCGGCCGCGGAAATTCGCACCATCGGGCGGTCCCGTGTTTCCCAGGTCCGCTCGGTTGTCATAAAGGTCGAAGGGATGGCCTCCCGGAGACGTGTTGAATCGCGATTGCCCTTCGCTGATGGGCAGAAATGACTCAGTCTCGGCGCGGATCGTGCCCAGCGCCATTAACACCATCGCTTTGTCGGACAGGGTCGAGGCAACGAGGGCATTCAGCACCGGTGGCAGATTCGCCTTGATGTTTCCGATCGGCGTGACGGGAAACATCTGCGATACGACTTGAACCGTAACCCCCGGAATCGCCGACGGAATGGTCGGTATGCCCGCCAGGCCAAGCGCGGTGGCGGTGTTCGGGCCCACGATTCCGTCGGCCGCTAGTCCCTTGCTGTGTTGAAACGCGAGTACCGCGGCCTCGGTGCCGGGCCCAAATTGGCCATCGAAGGCGCCAGGACTGAAGCCTGCGGATTGAAGTGATTTCTGCAACTCAACTACGTCGGGTCCCGAACTGCCCAGCTTCAACATCGCACTCATGGTTCTCTCCTATTCTTTGCAAGCGCAAACAATCACGCCGCTGACTGGCGGATTAGCCACCTTGTTTGATCTGGTTGTACTGGTGTCGAGATTATGCTCCCATTCTGCCCATATTGCCCCAAAAAATCCTGCCAAATTAAACGCTGCGGATCGTCCTCCTCACAATTGCATGTCGCTCCCCGGGCCGCTCGGCTTGGACGTGAAAACTCCGCTCCAGCAGCGCCCGCGCCCGTTCCATTTTTTCCTCGGAGTTGTAAAGGACTGTGCACAACGCCTCACCTTCCTGCACCGCGTCGCCAGTCTTCTTGTGCACCACAATGCCCACCGCGGGATCGACGGCGTCGCTCTCCTGCTCACGTCCTCCGCCCACGAATACACTGGCAACGCCAATGAGTTCGCACTCCATCGCGTCCACGTACCCGGACGCTCTGGCTCCGATGTCCGTCGCGAACCTCGCCCGCGCCATGCGCCGCGGATCATCGACAACCCCCGCATCGCCGCTCTGCAGTTCGACCATCTTGCGAAACCTCTCCAGCGCCGCGCCGGAAGCAATCAGCTCTCGCGCTACTCGCTCGCCTTCTTCCACCGTCGCCGAGCGCCCGCCCAGGTGAAACATCCAGGCCGCCAGCGTCATTGTGAGTTCAACCAGATCGGAAGGCCCGCCGCCGCGCAAAACGTCCAACACTTCCTCCACTTCTAATGCATTGCCAATCTTGCGTCCCAGCGGCTGGTCCATGTCCGTGACGAGAGCCACCGCGCGCACGCCCGTGCGCTGCGCCGTGTCAACCATCAACTCGCTCAACGCCACGGCTTCTTCTTCGCTCTTCATGAACGCGCCCAAGCCGGTCTTCACGTCCAGCACCAGCGCATTGATGTCCTCCGCCAGCTTCTTGCTCATAATCGACGCACAGATCAGCGGCGGGCTGTCAATCGTGCTGGTGAAATGTCTGAGTTGGTACAGCTTGCGGTCCGCCGGCGCAATCTCGGCCGTCTGCCCGATCATGGCGCAGCCGCATTGTTCCAGCACCCGCTTGAACTCCGCCGTCGAAAGGTTCACACGGAAGCCCGGAATCGCCTCCAGCTTGTCCAGCGTGCCGCCGGTATGTCCCAGGCCGCGGCCGCTGATCATCGGCACCGCCAGTCCTCCCGCCGCTACAAGCGGAGCCAGCACCAGCGACGTCTTGTCCCCCACGCCGCCCGTCGAATGTTTGTCCACGCGCCTCACGCCCAGAAAACTCAAGTCGAGCCGCTCGCCCGAGTGCAGCATCGCGGTAGTCAGGTACGCCGTCTCTGCCCGCGACAGCCCGCGAACGTGCGCCGCCATCAACCACGCCGCCACCTGATGGTCCGGAATTTCCCCGTCCGTGTACGCTCGCACCAAATGCTCGATCTCCTCGCGCGCCAGCTCCGCGCCGTTACGCTTCTTGCGCAGGATGTCGAGAATGTTGGGTGGATCTTCGCGCTTGGGTTCACTCATCGCTGGACGCTCAGCCTTCGTTCGGCATCACGATCCACAGAATGATGTAGAGCAATCCGCCTGTCCCGGCGAAGAGGAACAGCAGCAGCCAAAGCAGCCGGATGGTGGTCACGTTCCAGTCGTAATACTGCGCGATACCGGCGCAGACCCCGGCAATACGGCGCCCGCTGCGGGGGCGCACCAGTCGCCGCTGTATCGGTGCGCCCGAGAGCGACGCCCCGCAATACCCGCATAACCGGGCGTCATCGGGATTTGCCTTGCCACAGCGATTGCAAAACATGGAAATCTCCTCTTGGGGAGTTGGTTGTCGGTTTCTCGATTCTTACGTAGAGTGAATGGGGCGAATATGTCGCCCGCCCACCGATGAGCTGCAGGTGTGCAGGACATCTGCCATCCAGCCTATTGCCAAACGACTTTGGTATTTCTCAGCCATTCCGTGCGTTCGGGCAGGCCGATGTAGCCGCCATTGATGGCATACGTAACGGACCGGATGTTGTCCAGGTCGGCCATGGCATTGCATTTCTTCGCCGACCATTCGGCTGCGGCCACCTTCACGCACCAGTCTGAGCTGATCACTGCATCTGGATTCTCGGCGAAATCCGGCGCGTCCGGATAGCTCTCCCGCAGTATCCTTGTGGCTTGGTTGTAGCTGTCTCTGCCCGTCAGTTGCAGCAGGCCGCGGCCGCGGAACGTAAACCCGTCGCCTGCTTGGTTGTTGCCCATGCGTCCCCCGTACACCTCATTGGCCAGGCGCGGCTCGTTGTGGGCATACTGCGCCGGATCGAGTGGGCCCTTCGGCTGGAAGCGCTTGGGCCACACCTTCGGCAGACGCTCGGGGCTGTAGTTGAGGCTTTCGATCAGGATACTCAATCCCCCCGTCTCGTGCAGCACCTGCGCCATGAAGTGGGCCACGCGCAGCGGGTTCTGTGAGATACCGAAGAGGTCGAGCACGCTCTGGCCGTTGGCAAAGCCGTCGCGATAGACGGTACGGATATTGGGGGCGAGTTGCGCAATTTGCTCCAGAGTAACTTGAACCGGCATGGGGTTTCCTTTCATGCCGAATGTAACACGAGTGCCCGGTCAGGCCCCCTCACAACGGAAGTCCGCTGGGCGGAACGCCCCGTATCTGCCGCCCCTGCTCGCTCCCCTGCGCTGCGCCTTTCTACGGCGCCATCCCTTCACTCATCCACTGCTTGAAGCGCTCGATCTGTGCCTTGGGCCACGCCTCATCGCACGGCATCGATCCATCTTCCAGCCGCTCCACAATGTTCTGCGCCTGCGCTTTGACGTCTTCGTACGACGACAGGTCCAGACCGAACGGCTTCATCCCCTCCACATCCACGTCGTCCCGAAACAGCGAGCGAATGTCCTTCCCAAAACTGAGGCCCATGGTTTACCTCCATGACGAAACGCTAGGTTAGCTGAGCGGCACGATCTCCACGCTCGAAGTGATCTGAAACGCCGGGCTCAGCGAGCGGTACACCGGACAACTCTCCGCATAAACCCCGTGTACGCGCTCCACCACGTCGCGCACGGCCTCAGGCTCTTCGGCGCGCAGGCTGTGCTTCACGTGTACCCGTTTGATGACCAGCACGCCGCCCTCGTTCTCCACTTCGCCGCGCGCTTCGCAGTTCAGGCGTCCTTCTTTTGCGTTGATTTTGCGCGCATCCAGCGCGCCGGCAAAGGTGCCGAGCATTCAACCGCCCAGCGCGGCAATCACATAGTCGAGCGTGGCCGCGTGCGGCTCGGGCAGGCGGCTTTCGTCGATGCCGTAGTGCTTGGCGATCCCGCCATGCACGCTGAACATCACCGGCTGCGGCTCTCCCGGCAGATACGCCTTGCGCAGCGGCCCCTTGATGCGCTCGATGCGCACAGTCGAGACATACGCTACTTCATCCATGCCGCCTCCTTCGTCGCCTGCCATCATACGCTGTGACGGTACACCCTCCCTCTCCCCCAAGAATCCTTGGTTTCTTCAACGGAACGCTGTTTTCCGCGCAAAAATTTTGAATGTGAGAAACTTACGGGCAAAATTTCCAAAATCAGGGGCGTGCGGTCCGATGTTGAGGTGTAGCTGGTGGCACTGGGCGCGAATTTCGCGGGTCTTGCGGCTGTGAAGTCCCATGAACGACAAGGCGGCGCGGCAGACCCGAGAAGCGTGAATGGTACTGAACATCAAGCCTTCGAAATCGGCCCATGGTACAGGCTGCCGCTGAGAGCGAACACGATCAGTCTTGCTGTGGGTACTTGCCCAAGATCGTAGGGTCGCAAGGATTGACGGGGCGTGCGAGTTACGAAGCTACATGTACCACTGGCCGGTGCCAGTTTCGAGTTGCGAATTTCAAAAGGACCGCGAGCAAGGCTGGTGGCTGCCACTCACCGGTTTGTCTGCAAAGATTCATCGACAATCTTTTGACACCGATGTTACACGCCAGCGGAGTCCAAACAGGCCGCTCGCGGGTCTAACACTCTGTCCATCAGTTGCACGATTTCGCATCTTACGGAACTCGTGCACGCAGATCTAATCATGGGCAGAGGAGCAAACGTGAAACAGAACTATCGCAGACTGATGGCGCTGGCTTTATTGGTGCTGGCGCTGAGCGGTGCGGCCCTGGCGCAAGACTTTGAGCCCAAGGTTCGCGCTCACATTCCTTTCAACTTCTACGCGGGCAGCAAGCTGTTGCCGGCAGGAAACTACACCCTCGCCGTTAACCCTGTAAGCAATAACGTCGCGATCTTCCAGAGAGATACGGGTGTCGGGACTTTTCTGATTGCTTCGCAAACCGGCGTCTCCCGCAACGGGTATTCGCTTCTCACGTTCCGTAGCAATGGCGAAGGAACGTATGTGCTGGAGAAGATCGAAGGGCCAGACCTTGGCCTCAGCTTCCGGGCTGAAAAAGTGCTGTCTCATCTGGCACTGGACAGGCCGGCCAACGAAACACGAGTGGTCGTGGCCGCCCTCGGCGACTAGCTACATCTCCCGGAGCCGGAACTTGATTCCGAGCACAATCCCTTGGGATTGCGACGTGTTCCGCCGCGAACCCCCGCCCCGGGCAACGGCTCGGGCGGGGAACCCGCCCCAACCCCACCCAGGCGATGAAAGCTTGGGTGGGCCTTCCTCCGATGACCACGGAACCTGACGAGGTGCAGGTTGCTTGCGCGATGGCAGCGTTTGAGTCCCCGAGGCACGGGTTCACGGCAGTCCTGGTTATATTGATCGACGGTGACGACCCACTTGACAGCGAGGCTCCCCGACTCAACCAGCTACAGGCGGGCTGCCTTGACAGTGCACCCGACACTGGATTTGTCAGGCCAACGACAGGCTCTGACCCGGCCCCGCCCGCAATCCACAAAAGCCTGATGTATGATGTCGCCGTCGTCCGCCTTTCCATGTTTCCCCAAGACAGGTCGTTGCAGCCCACCGTACAAAAGAAACGGCGCGTGGGATGTCTCGGATGCCTGGGCCAGCTCGCCCTGATCTTCACGCTGGGAGCGATTTTGGTGCTGGCAATGACCGGCGTCTTTTATCCCTGGGCCTTCTATCTCGGCGGAACATTCCACATCCTTCCCTATTGGCAGGGCCTGGGCAAGTTGCACGCCAAGAGCGGCGACTACCTCTTGTTCGTCCGCATGGAGCCCACGCCGCGCGGCAGCCGAATGTACCTGGAGACCAATCTGACCGGCATTGCGTACCTCTGCACACCGCAGGGCGAGCGCTTTCGCATGAGCCTCGGAGGGGGCATGCGGAAACACCTGAACCTCTCGACCGACGGCGAGGCCATTCATCTCTACATGAACAATCGGCCATGGAACTGGCAGTTCATCACCGACCGTCGTCCCCATCTCGACTTGCGCGGCCACTGGCAAAACCCCTACCTGGTGATGGACGACCATGGCAGCATCTCGAACGCTTTTCAGCCTGATGGCAGCGTCTACCGCGATCACGACCCCAATCGCCCCTACTCCACCGAAGGCGTGCCTGTTACCTTCGTTCCAGCCTCGTACTCCGATTTCGACTCGGCCTGCGCCGCAGTGTATCGCTGAGGGAGTTGCCGGGAACTGGCGGATGCGAGTTCCGTCGAATCAAACCCCCGCCTAAGTGGCCCAAGGCGGGCGGCTTGACCGGAGCACGCGGCTGAAGATTCCTTGTTAACGAGAAGCGTTGACCAGCCACCAGCCGGCCTGGCCCGAATGACGTGTTACCGGAATTGGCGTTCGATGATCACGCGACCGGCACGACCGCTGGCAAAGCCAAAGCACCTCTCCTGGCACGCCCAGTCACGCGAAACCCGCAGCAGCCACCGGGTATCGCCGCGCCCGCGCGCTTCGGGCACCAAATAGGGTCCTTCGACATACCCAACACGGCTGCCCGGAAAGGCAGGCAATTGTGGCCGCCCACGCTGCGAACCCGGGACACCCGCTCGCGTCCTTACTTGCTGCAGGTTTGGCTGACCACCTTCAGGCTCGTAACCTGAAAGTCGCCGTGCTTCCTGGAGCCGGTTTCCTTTTTCTCATACGGCTGGCTGACCTGCTCTTGCGCTGCTGACCGATGCGCAGGGCTGCCCGTCACCGTTAACGTTTGTCCGACATGCTCGGCCAGCGAGACGCCGGTACTGGGATAAAGCTCCCAGTGATGATTATCGGGGGCAATCAGAAAGAACCCTTCCGACTCCGCCCCTTTCTGTAGACATCCGGTTACGGTCTGCGTGTTTACGTTCGCGGTTTGCGCTGCTGCAGATACCATCGCTGCCGACAGCCCTACAAACAACATGACTACGAACCACAGTGGGCGTTTCGAGATGTTTCCAACCATGATTTATGGCCCCCTACTACCGCAATAGTATCATCTCGTGCCTCCCGAGTTTCTGGGAGCGGTAGCACCTTCGAGGTAGCCCCACCGCCCGCCTTCAGACTCAATTCCGGCCTGAGAATTGCCCGCCGGGCGCCTGGCTCCAATCACGGCATCGTTCGCACGAAGGTGCCCGCGTTAATTCCGCATCCAGGGATGACTTCTCCAAAGTTCGCCGGCCATATCGATACATAGGGGAAGACAAGTTGGCTGTTACATTCAACCACGACTTCGAAGTACCCGCTATTCGGGTACGTATTGGCATTATGCGTCGCCTGATCGGACGGAACCGTCACCACCAGTGGTCCGGGCGGCAAGGCATGCTTGGGCGCACCCACAGGACAGGAATAGACGGTGACACGCACTGCTTGCGCGGTAACATCGTCGTTGACGATCGCCCAGTCGAGTGAACCTGCGTTATGGGGAAGCAGGAACAAGCCTGTGGTGTAACGATACTTGTAGGGGATCTTAGGAGCAGGCCCCAGTGTCGCATTGGCGGGGATCTCGCTGACGGGAGTCAACTTGGGCGCGCCGCCTGCCGCGATGGGCTTCGTGGTCGCTACTTTCGTCGCTGCTTTCGTTCGTTCCGGCATTGTGATTCGTCCTTTCTGCAACCAGATTCAGCCACAGTCCTTCGCCTGCTGCCAGCAAGTAGGCGCGCAGCCTGCTGCGATTTCTGACAGCGGTGTGTGTGGAACCGGCCGATGGTGCTTTCCGCCTGCCGGAAGATTCTCATTCTCGCGGTTGGCGGTTGTCAATGACTCCTGCGTCAGCCGGAAGTGAGAGCGATGGGTGGGTAGCTTGATGAGATAACCGTGTCGGCTCCCATCGGCCGAGTACACTTGGTGCGGCTTTAACGAACCAAGGCTCGGGAGGAAAGGAGCCGAGCACATGAAGATTGTAGGTTGTGATTTGCACACGCGCTATCACTTGAATCCGGCGTATTCGAGCCATGTTGGCAGCAAGAAAAACCGCCAATTAACGGCTCGAAATGCGCGTTTGCTACTCTGAGCCTTACCTCACTTTTGGTTAGGTAAGGCTCAGAATGCGAAGATCACCCCGAAGCCTAAAAATCACCTGTAATCATAAGGGCCTGACGCACTTCGGCGGGGGCACACTTCTTTCACGAATTTCTCCGAGTGCTGCAATTCCGCGATTTCCTGGCTCGCCACCTTGCCTATCCCCGGCGCAATTGTCGCTATACCCTCTCGCAGATGATGCTCGCTTTGATCTACCCCATTGTCTTGGGCCTGGATCGCATCGAGACCGCATCATTCCTGCGTTCCAACGGCACTCTACAATATCTGACCGGTCTGCCCAGCTTCCCTGATCCGCAAACCTTGCGCCGCTTTCTGCTGCAAGCGCCGCCCCGTTTTTGGGAACAATTGCATCGCGTAAATGATCGACTGCTGCAAACTCTCATCCATCTCCCCGACCATCGTTCGCGCCTCATCTTCGACCTCGACAGCACCGTGGTGACCGTCTTCGGCCATCAGGACGGGGCCGAGGTAGGCTACAACCCGCGCTATCGCGGCAAGCGTTCCTACAACCCGCTGCTGTGTATGGAAGCCAACTCCTCCTATCTCTGGGACGCCGAATTGCGCGCCGGCAACGCCAGCACCTGGGACGGCAGCACCGAGCTGCTGCAGACTTGCTTCGCCAATGTGCCTCCCGATATTCGCGAGCTACGGGTGCGGGCCGATGCCGGCTTCGGCGGCAATCCCGTGTTCGACGCTCTGGAATCTCGCCCCATCGAGTACGCCGTCGTCGCCCGCATGACCTCGGGCCTGCAGCGCTTGCTGCCCGGGCTGCGCTACACCCAGGTCAACCGCGACTGGGAGATAGCCGACTTCGAACATCGTCCTCATAGTTGGTCGCGGGCCCGTCGTTTCGTGGTCGCACGGCGTTTTCTTTCCGCCGACGAAAAGCAACCGACGCTGTTCACCCTGGGGGCGTTACACCTATCGCGTCTGGGTGACCAATCTCGCCCTTACGCCTCTGGGGGTTTGGCATTTCTATGACGCCCGCGCCGCCATCGAACCGCGCATCGGCGAACTGCTGCAGGATTATGCCCTGCGTAAAATCCCCACTCGCTCGTTTGCGGCCAATGCTCTGTTCCTGGAGATCATTCGTCTGGCCTACAACCTGGTCACCGCCTTCCAGCGCCTCTGCCTGCCGGAACCATGGCAACGTCATACGCTCTCCCATCTGCGCTACAAGCTCTTCCTGCCGCCCGGCGAACTCACCCGTCCGCAGAATCGTCCCGTACTGCGATTGCGCGAGTCCTCCCTGCTGCAGGCTCTGGCGGACGACATCCTGCGCAATATCAACCAACTTCGCCCCCTGACACTCTGAAAACGCTGTTTCACGCCGGATCTGAGTATCAGGGCATGGCTTTTACAGGCTGCTGAAAAACTCGTGATCGCGACTGTTTCGTATCAGGGCATGACTTCAGTCGTGCCGCAAACGATTGACAATATGTCTGGGCTTTACAGGTTGCTGAAAAACTCCCGAGGCCGACTGTTTCGTATCAGGGCATGACTTCAGTCATGCCGTAAGTGCTTCAAAATAAATTGGGGCTTTAGCCCCTGCGCTTCTGTTCCGATATCTCAACGGACTTTTTCAGCAACCTCTTCAGTCGTGCCGCTAAGGAACCTCTGAACTACCCCCTGTTTTTCGAGGGGGAATGCCTTGAAAGAGGAGACTCGGTCGATGCCTTGATTCTCATTGGTT
>Ga0335070_10011534_pt1 | contig 10322 bp, 8 predicted proteins | sample Lox_Sample_13_FD_206722 | JGI IMG/M metagenome (GOLD analysis project Ga0335070, IMG submission 206722) | Soil microbial communities from Loxahatchee National Wildlife Refuge, Florida, United States - Lox_Sample_1.3 | ecosystem: Environmental > Terrestrial > Soil > Wetlands | place: USA: Florida...
CCGATCCGCGGCGGCTTCATGGGGGGGGGGCGGTTTCGAATGCTCCGCGCCGTTATCCCCGCGACACGCGGGTCCTGTTCGATGACGGGTGGGGGGAGGAAGGGGAACTTCCGGCGCTTAAGACGCAACTGATCCGCGATACGACGCGCACGATCATCGCGCGCAATACTTCGCCGGATATTTCGTTCGATCGTTCGATCAACCCTTATCGCGGTTGCGAGCATGGCTGCATCTATTGTTTTGCGCGGCCGACACACGCCTATCTCGGGTTCTCGCCGGGCACCGATTTCGAGACGCAGATATTGGTGAAGCCGAACGCTGCGGAGTTGCTGGCGAAGGAATTGTCGGCGAAATCCTATTCGCCGCGCACCATCGCGATGGGCACCAACACCGATCCCTATCAGCCGACGGAAAAGAAGCTGCGCATCACGCGGTCCATTCTGGAGGTGCTGCGCGAGTTCAATCATCCCGTCGGGATCGTCACAAAATCGGCGCTCATCACGCGCGATATCGACATCCTGGGGCCGATGGCCGAACAGGGTTTGGCGAAGGTTGCGATTTCCGTGACAACGCTGGATCGCAAACTTGCTCGCGTGATGGAGCCGCGTGCCTCCACGCCGCCGCGGCGGTTACAGGCGATCAAGACGTTGCGGCAGGCGGGCATTCCGACCGGCATCATGTTCGCGCCGGTGATACCTGCGCTGAACGACGACGAACTGGAGAGCGTGCTCGAAGCGGGCCGAGACATGGGCGCGCTGAGCGCGGGTTATGTGCTGCTGCGGTTGCCGCTGGAGATCAAAGACCTGTTCCGCGAATGGCTGGAGGCCAACGAACCGGGGCGCGCAAAACATGTAATGAGCCTGATCCGGCAGATGCGCGGCGGCAAGGATTACGATCCCGAATGGGGCAAGCGCATGACGGGCGCGGGGCCTTATGCGGATTTGATCGGGCGCAGGTTTCAGCTTGCGGTGAAGCGGCTTGGGCTAAATCAGGTGCACACGCAACTGACGATCACCAAGTTCAAGCGGCCACCCTATCTTGGCGAGCAGTTGGCGCTCCTATGATTCTCTTATTGTCGCATGGCCTTATCGCAAAACCGGATTCCACTTTTGCGGGTCATGCTCTAACAATGGGGCATGCCGCATTACATCTACGAGTCGCGTCTGTTGAAGACGATGGCCGGCCCTATCGCCGGCGTCGATGAGGCCGGGCGCGGGCCATTGGCGGGGCCGGTGGTTGCGGGCGCGGTGATTTTCGAGCGTGGGCGCATTCCCAAAGGCATTGATGACTCCAAGCAGATGACGTCGGAAGCGCGCGAGGAACTTTATGTTCTGATCGTGAAGTCGGCGGTTGCCTGGGGCGTGGGTGAGGCGAGCGTCGATGAAATAGATCTGCTCAACATCCGCCAAGCTACGCATCTCGCCATGGCGCGCGCGGTTCGGGCGATGGCGGTGGCGCCGATGTTCGCACTGGTGGACGGCAACGATGCGCCCGCTCTTCCCTGCCCCTGCGATACGCTGGTCGATGGCGATGCGCGGTCGGTTTCGATTGCGGCGGCGTCTATCCTCGCCAAGGTCACGCGCGACCGCATGATGCGCGCGTTGCACGACGAACATCCCGGCTATGGCTGGATCACCAATATGGGCTACGGCACCGAGGAGCATCTGCGCGGGCTCGAAAAGCATGGCGTCTGTGCCCATCACCGGCGCAGTTTCGCCCCTGTTCGGCGCATTCTTTTCCCGGAGGTGGCCGGAGAAATGCCTGGGACGGCCCTCTGAGTCATTGAGTCGCTCACAAGCCCTAGTATGTGGATGGTGTGAAGACTCAAGCCCAAGTCATTGATTCCAAAGACTCTTGACGCGCGAATCAGCTTGAATCACGATTCAGCCTGTGTGTGGATAAACGGGCGGGCGGCGTATGGCGCGGGGGCTTACGGAATCCCTTGATCGGGTGATCGAGGGCGATTGCATCGAAGTGATGAAGTCCCTTCCGGCGGGTTGCGCCGATCTGGTCTTCGCCGATCCGCCGTACAATCTTCAGCTTCAGGGCGATCTGCACCGCCCGAACAATTCCAAGGTCGATGCGGTGGACGATCACTGGGATCAGTTCGCCAGTTTCGCCAATTACGACAAGTTCACCCGCGAATGGCTCACCGCCGCGCGACGCCTCTTAAAGGACGATGGCGCGCTGTGGGTGATCGGGTCCTATCACAACATCTTCCGCGTGGGCGCGATCCTGCAGGATCTGGGGTTCTGGATTTTGAACGACGTGGTGTGGCGCAAGACAAACCCCATGCCCAACTTCCGCGGCAAGCGGTTCACCAACGCGCATGAGACGATGATCTGGGCGGGCAAGAGCCAGGACAGCAAATACACCTTCAACTACGAAGCGATGAAGGCGCTGAACGACGAATTGCAGATGCGGTCGGACTGGAACCTGCCCATCTGTTCGGGCGGCGAACGGTTGAAGGATTCAAACGGACAGAAAGCGCATTCCACGCAGAAGCCAGAAGGCCTCCTGCATCGCGTGATCGTTTCGTCCACACAGCCGGGCGACGTGATCGTCGATCCGTTCTTCGGGTCCGGCACGACAGGTGCTGTGGCGCGCCGTCTAGGCCGCCGCTTCATCGGTATCGAACGCGAAAAGAAATATGCCAGCGTCGCGCGCGAACGCATCGCCGGCGTCAAACGCGCGCCGGATGAAGCGATAGCCGTCACAAAATCAAAACGCGCGGAGCCGCGTATTCCGTTTGGGTGGGTGGTCGAAAGGGGTTTGCTGGAGCCGGGCACCGTTCTGCTCAGCCCCAGCAAACGACACAAAGCAAAGGTGCGCGCGGATGGAACGCTGGTATGCGAAGACGCGACCGGCTCCATCCATCGCATCGGCGCGCATGTGCAGGGACTCGATGCCTGCAACGGCTGGACGTTCTGGCACTACGAGCACAAGGGTTCGCTCGTCGCGATCGACGTGCTGCGTCAGCGCCTGCGCGCGGATTTGGCCTGATGGAACAGCGGCCCGCCGTCATCCAGCGCATGAAACACGATCTTGCGCATAACGGTGGGAAGGGCTGCTTCGCTTAAATCTTCCGTTGCAAACCAATCGCCTTCTGCTTTGGGGCGTTTGGCGAGGTCGGCGGAATACACTTCGATCTCCAACTCGAAATGCGTGAAGCCGTGCCGCACAACGCCGGACAGCTTGCGCCATTCGGCAGAGAACGGCGCTTGCAGCAACGCTTCTTTCGCGGACGGAAAATTCTCGGTCCACGGTCCCAACGGCGGCTGACGCATTCCGCCAAGCAGGCCTTTTTCCGGACGTTTCATCAGCAACACCGCACCCGTCTTGTCGCGCGCGACGAAAGCGGCGCCGCGTTTCAACGGGCGTGCGGGTTTCTCGTTGCGGACAGGCAGCGTTTCCTGAATGCCGAGTTTGTGCGCCTCGCAATCGTCGAACCACGGACAATTCTGGCAAGCGGGACGTTTGGGCGTGCAGATCGAAGAACCCAAATCCATCAGTGCCTGGGCAAAATCGCCCGCGCGTTCGTCAGGCAGAATGGACTCCGTCAGCGCGCGCAGTTTCGGTTTGGCTTCGCGCAACGGTTCTCGCACGGCGAAATAGCGCGCGATGACGCGTTCGGCGTTGGCATCGACGGCGGCAGCTTTCACATCGAACGCGATGGCGGCGATAGCACCCGCCGTGTAAGGCCCGATGCCGGGGATTTTTCGCAGCTCGTCGATGGTCTGCGGAAATTTTCCGCCCAGTTCGTTCGCCACCATTTTGGCGGCGGCATGCAGGTTGCGGGCGCGGGCGTAGTAGCCGAGGCCCGCCCATGCAGCCAGAACATCGTCCAACGGCGCCGCTGCAAGCGCTTGCACCGTCGGCCAGCGTGTCAGGAATTTGCGGTAGTAATTGCCGACGGCCTGCACGGTCGTCTGCTGCAGCATGATCTCCGACAGCCACACGCCATAGGGATCGGCCTTCCGTCCCTTCGGCGCCCGCCATGGCAGGGTGCGCCTGTGGATATCGTACCAGGCGAGCATCAGCGTCGCGGGCGGCTTTTGCTTTGACGGAGTACGGGCGGGCATAATGCGTCCACCATGCCCGACCGCCGCGAAGACAAAAAGCCAGCCGAAATGCCGCGCCGCAATTGGGCGGGGCCGGTGGGGCGCGACGCGACCGCCAATGCCCACCTCGCCTTCGCACGCGCGGGCTTTCGCGATCCCACGCTTTTGCTCAGATGGGAAGAGATCGCGGGCGCGGATGTGGCCAAACTCGCCCGGCCCATCAAGCTGAGCGAAAGCGCCTCCGGCGGGGTGCTGACACTGAAAGCCGAACCGGGAGCGGCGCTGTTCCTCCAGCACGAAACCCGCTCGCTCTGCGGCCGCATCAACGACTATCTGGGCCGTAACGCGGTGGCGCGGTTGCGCTTCGTGCAGGCGCCGCTGCTTCCGGTGCCGCCCAAACCCGCCCCCCGCAAAGTGGTTGCTGCCGTGCCGCCGGGTGACCCGGCGGCGGGCTTCAAGGGGCCGGAAAAAGTCCGTGAATCATTGTTGAGGTTGGCGAGGGCGCGGCGTCACGCGGATTGAACGGGCCGCCCGCCTCTGCCACAACCTCCACGGCATTTTCCGGAGAGCGGAACCTTGAACCGCAGACCTCTGTTGATCGGCATCATCGCCGTCGCCGTGATCGCGTTGGGCGTGATCGGCTATCTGATGTACGCATCCCCTTCCGCCGATGGCGCGCTGCCGGAAAGCGGCGAACGTGCCAATGTCACCCTCACCAAGGACGACCGCACCCTGGGTAACCCCAAGGCGCCGATCCTGATGGTGGAATATGCGGCGCTCACCTGCCCGCACTGCGCGCACTTCAACGAAGAAGTGTTCCCCAAGCTGAAGGCCAAATATATCGACACCGGCAAAGTCTATTACGTGTTGCGGATATTCCCGCTGTCGTCGGTCGATCTTGCCGCCGAATCACTGGCCCGCTGCATGCCGGCGGACAGCTATTTCAACTTCGTCGATCTGCTGTTCAAGAATCAGGTGAGCTGGGACCCGGAATACCAGCCGCTCAACGTGCATGACGGCATCCTGCAGGTGGCCCGCATCGCAGGCATGGGGGGCGAACAGGCCGATAAGTGCATGCAGGACAAGGCCGCTCTCGAACGCGCCAGCAAGGTCGGCGAGGATGGCCAGAAACGGTACAACATCACCGGCACCCCCACTTTCGTTGTGAATGGAAAGGTCCACGGCGGCCAATATGACTGGGACGGCCTGCAGAAAGAGCTCGACGCCATGCTAAAGAAGTAGGCGTCGACAGATTCTGATTCTCATCAGGGTCTTTTTCGTATCATTAGGGCGTCACACAGTTGAAATTCACGCGTCTTAGACTTTCCGGCTTCAAATCGTTCGTGGAGCCGACCGAATTCCATATCGAGCCCGGCCTGACCGCCGTGATCGGCCCGAATGGTTGCGGCAAATCCAATCTGTTCGATGCGCTGCGCTGGGTGATGGGCGAAACGCGGCCTTCCTCCATCCGCGGCAGCGAAATGGACGACGTGATCTTTGCCGGTTCTTCCGGACGGCCCGCGCGCAACGTCGCCGAAGTGACGCTGTTCATCGACAATTCGGATCGCAGCGCCAGCCCGCAATACAACGAATACGATTCCATCGAAGTGTCGCGCCGCATCGAACGCGAGGCGGGGTCCGTCTATCGCATCAACGGGCGCGACGTGCGCCAGCGCGACGTGCAGATTTTCTTTGCAGACGCATCTTCGGGTGCGGGTTCGACGGCGTTTGTGCGCCAGGGACAGATCGGCCAGTTGATCAGCCAGAAACCTCTCGCGCGCCGCGCGATATTGGAAGAAGCAGCCGGTATCGCGGGTCTGCATCAGCGCCGCCACGAAGCCGAGCTTCGTTTGCGCGCGGCGGAAACCAATATGGGCCGCCTCGACGATGTGATCCGCGAGATCGATGGCCAGCTGCAGAGCCTGAAGCGTCAGGCGCGGCAGGCCTCGCGCTATCGCAATCTTTCGGGACTGATCCGCAAGGCGGAAGCACTCGCGTTTTTCCTGCGCTGGACGGCGGCGGAATCCCACGCGAAGGTCGCGAAGGAAGCGCTCGATGCGGCGATCGCCGCCGTTGAATCGGCAACACAGCTCGCAGCCGTCGCCTCCACCGAACAGGCGCAACGCGCGGAATTGCTGCCGCCGCTGCGCCAGACCGAAGCGGAAAAGTCCGCAGCTTTGCATCGATTGATCGTCGAACGCGATGCGCTCGATGCCGAAGAGGCGCGCGCGCGCGAAGCAGCCCAACGTCTGCGCCAGCGCATTGCGCAGGCCGAACAAGATGTCGTTCGCGAAAAGACGCTTGATGCCGACGCACGCACCTCGCTCGAAACGCTGAACGAAGAACGCATCGAACTGGAGGATGTTGCTTCGCGCGCGTCTTCCGAACTCGAAAACGCCGAAGGCCATGCCAATGAAGTGGCGGCGGCGCTGGCCGAAATCGAACGCACGCTGGATCGCCTGACCCGCGAACTGGCGGAATGGAGCGCGAAGAAATCGAGCCTGGAACGTTCGCGCGACGTGGCGGCGGCGCTTGCGGAAACAAGCACCGAACAACTCGGCACTGCACAATCGCGCCTCGAACAGGCGATGGCAAATGCGCAGGCCGCGCCCGACGTGAAAGCGGCGGAAGACGAAGCCGCCAACGCGCAAGCCGCTTCCGAAGCTGCGCGTAACGCGTTGACTATTGCGCGCGCTGCGCTGGCCGACGCGGAAGCCGCGGAAAAAGAAGCACGCGTTCCGCTTGAAGAAGCCGAACGCGAAGTGAACCGTCTTTCCGCGGAAACGAAAGCGCTGGCAGATCTCCTTCGTCCGCGCGGACAGGATTTGTGGCCGCCGCTCGTGGACGCCGTGCGCGTGCAATCCGGTTATGAAAGCGCGTTTGCCGCTGCATTGGGCGACGATCTGCAGGCGCCGCTGGATGAAGCGGCACCGCATCACTGGCGCGACCTGGGCCCGTTGCCCTCGCTCCAGGCGTTGCCGGATGGCGCGCAGCCACTGAAGAATTTCGTCGAAGCGCCGTCTGCGCTGAGCCGTTTGCTCAACACCACCGGCGTCGTGTTCCCCGATCAGGGCGCGGGAATGCAGCGCGATCTTCATCCCGGTCAACGCCTTGTTTCGCCGCGTGGCGATCTGTGGCGCTGGGACGGTTACACGGCATCTGCCGAAGCGGAGTCTCCGGGCGCCGTTCGCCTTGCACAGCGCAATCGGTTGACCGGGCTTGAAGGCGAACTCGTCGCCGCGAAGGAAAAGCGCGGCGAGGTGTTCAACATCTATTCCGCCGCGCGCGATGCGGGCGTGGCAGCGCGCGAAGCGGCCAATGCCGCCGAGCAGGAAGATCGCAGATCCGCGCAAACGCTGATTGCGGCACAACGCGCCGCCGCCGAAGCCGCGCGTGCAGCGGCCGAGCGCATGTCGCAACTGGCAAACCTCGAAGCCGAGGTGCGCCGCCTCAGCCAGGCACGCGATGCGGCACAGGAATCCACCCGCCACGCCGCGGAACAGCTTGTTGAACTGGGCGACGGCCTCGCGCTGACCGAGGCGATGAACACCGCGCGCGGCGAAACCGCAGAAGCACGTTCAAAATCCGCCGAAGCACGCGCGCACGTCGAAAGCTTGCGCCGCGATGCACAGACGCGCGCGCAGCGTTTGTCCGCCATCGCCGAAGACAGCACGCGCTGGCAGAAGCGCAGCGAGAACGCCACACGACAAATCGCCGAACTCACACGCCGCCTCGAAGAGATGGCGGAGGAATTGCGCGGTCTCGAAGCCATTCCCGAAGCGATTGTCGAAAAGCGCAATGCGCTGCTCGATGCGATTTCAACTGCCGAAGCAGCCCGCAATGCCGCCGCCGACGAGCGCCAGCAGGCCGAAGCGAAACTGAACGAAGCCGACCGCACTTCCAAAGCCGCCGATGCCGCGCTCTCCACCGCGCGTGAAGAACGCGCACGTGCGCAGGCGTTGTTTGAATCGTCCGGCGAACGCATCGAAGAACTCCGTACCCGCATTCGCGACGAACTGGAATCGACACCGGAGGAACTTCCTGCACGCGCCGAAATCCGCGATGGCGAGGAATTGCCGCCGCAGGAACAGGCCGACAAGCGTGTCGAGAAATTGAAACAGGAACGCGAACAGCTTGGCGGCGTGAACCTGCGCGCCGAAGAAGAGGCAGCGGAACACGAAGAACGGCTGAACAAACTGCAAGCCGACCGCGCCGATCTCGATGGCGCCATTGATCGCCTGCGCCGCGGCATCCAGAGCCTCAATCGCGAAGGCCGCGAGAGGCTGATCGAGTCGTTCGAGAAGGTGAACACCAACTTCCAGATGCTGTTCACCAAGCTGTTCGAAGGCGGCGAAGCGAAACTCACCTTCACCGAATCAGAAGATCCGCTGGAAGCCGGCCTCGAAATTTTCGCCCGCCCGCCGGGCAAAAGGCTGCAAAATCTATCGCTGCTGTCGGGCGGCGAGCAGGCACTGACGGCGATGTCGCTGATCTTCGCGGTGTTCCTGGTGAACCCCGCCCCCGTCTGTGTGCTGGACGAAGTGGACGCACCGCTCGACGACGCAAACGTCGAACGCTTCTGCAATCTGCTCGACGAAATGATCCGCATCGCCGACACACGGTTCCTCGTCATCACCCACCACGCGCTCACCATGTCCCGCATGAACCGCCTGTTCGGCGTGACGATGGCCGAACGCGGCGTGAGCCAGTTGGTGTCGGTGACCCTGGCCCAGGCCGAACAGGTAATCGCGGCTGAGTAGTCGTTTTCACAAACAAATTTGCGAACGTTTATCTTCGCCCAAAAGGCGGCCTCGCGTTCGTTGACGGCGGCGGTTCTTTTTTTGCTACAGGGAAAACGAGATTGCCTGCTTCTGCGGCAAAAATCGTACCGGGAATCCAAGTTTCATGACGTTGAGGGCCTTGCGGCGCCAATTGCACCCATGCAGAAGCCATTCCTGTGCCATCTCTCATAATTTCAAAGAGTGATCGGAAAAATCTGCCAAAGCCACTTCCATTGCGGTTGTTCGTAAAAACCAGATTTGCTTTTTTAGGTCCCGGAACGCCTCCCGCCTTAATGATATTCGCATCGGGATTCTCGGAGGCGAGGACAACGATGGCTGCCTTTGCGGCCTGTGCGAGTTGACGGATACCGGCTCCCTTCGTGCCAACGAATACACCATTGCTATCGAGGTGACCGTAAGCAAAAAGTACGTTGACGACGGGCACTTGTCCGGGGTTCAGGCGCGCAACTTTCTCGAATAAGGGCGAGAGCGTCTCGAAGTCTTCGGTTATGAGTTGTTCAAGATCGGCCCCGGACAAATTCGCGAATCCTAGAGCTAGCGGAATTTTCTGCGCAATCACGGACATAGCCCCACACCTTTGAGTGGTATGCATTGTTCACGGCAACCAAATTCGCAGAAGTTATACGCATTTCTCCGGCGATTCTCTTTCGATAAGATTTTGCTTCCCGCGCATTTCGCCGCGCCGCACAATCGCCTTTGTAATCAAATGGTTACACCCATTCTTACGTCCTTGACACCAAATACCCCCAACCCTATGGTCCGCGCGCCTTCGAGAGCCGAGGGCTCCGTGAACCGAGAACGGTTGCGACGAAACCGGGGGCGTCATGACCGACCCTGAACATCGCGATCTCGACAAGCTGGGGCAGAAGCTCGATGAGGTCCGCCGGCGCGAAGCCGCGCGTGCGCAACCCGCGCCGCCGACAACGCTGGGGATCGCCTTCCGTTTCACTACGGAGATGGTCACGGCCCTTGTGGTCGGCGGATTGTTGGGATGGGGCCTGGACTGGGTGTTCGGGGTTCATTTCCTGGTGATTGTATTTTTCATACTCGGCGCGGCCGCCGGCATCCGCAACACGATGCGCGCAGCCACCGAGTTAAACGCCGAGATGGCAAAGGCGCCGCCCGCCCCCGCCGTCAAGGACGAAGACGACGAGGAGCGTTGAAGGCCCGTGCAGATCAACCCGATGGAGCAGTTCCGGGTCGAGCCGCTTATTCCGCTGCATATCGCGGGCTACGACGTCTCTTTCACCAACCAGGCGCTTGTGATGTGCGTGGTGGTGGCCGCCATCACGATCTTCATGTTCGTCGCCACGTCGAGCCGCAAGCTGGTGCCCAACCGCTCGCAATCGCTGGCGGAGATATCCTACGAATTTGTCGGCAACATGATCCATTCCGCGGCCGGTGAGGAAGGCTTCAAGTTCTTCCCGTTCGTGTTCGCGCTGTTCTTTTTCGTGCTGTT
>Ga0335070_10011535_pt1 | contig 10322 bp, 10 predicted proteins | sample Lox_Sample_13_FD_206722 | JGI IMG/M metagenome (GOLD analysis project Ga0335070, IMG submission 206722) | Soil microbial communities from Loxahatchee National Wildlife Refuge, Florida, United States - Lox_Sample_1.3 | ecosystem: Environmental > Terrestrial > Soil > Wetlands | place: USA...
CTGGTTCGTGCCGGCCCGTTCCAGGAATTTAGGCAACATGGCAAATACAGAGGGGGTGTAGCCCTTGCTGGCGGGCGGCTCGCCGATGGCCAGGCCAATCTCGCGCTGGGCCATGGCAAACCGGGTGACCGAATCCATCAAGAATGTGACATCGAGCCCCATGTCGCGGAAATATTCAGCGATGGTCATGGCAACCAGGGCGGCTTTCAAACGCACCAGAGCGGGCTGGTCAGAGGTCGATACAACGACCACCGAGCGGGCCAGGCCGTCCTCGCCCAGGTCGTTCTCCAGGAATTCGCGCACCTCTCGGCCTCGCTCGCCGATGAGGGCAATAACGGAAACGTCGGAGCGGGAATTACGGGCAATCGTTCCCAGGAGAGTGCTTTTTCCAACGCCGCTGCCGGCAAAAATACCCATGCGCTGGCCTTTGCCGCAGGTCAGCAGCCCATCGATGACGCGCACGCCGGTCACCAGCGGTTCGCTGATGGGGGGCCGCTGCAAGGGGTGGGGAGCAAGACGGTTCGTGTTTACTTTTTCTACCCTCGAAAAAGGCTCTTTTTCATCAATCGGCTCGCCCAGGCCATCCAGCACCCGGCCCAAGAGGCTTGGACCCACCGGGGCTTGCGACGATTGGAAGGCAGGATAGATGGGGCTGCCCGATTGGAGGCCTTGCATGTCGTTGAGAGGCATCAGGAGCACACGCTCGTCGCGGAAACCGACCACTTCGGCCATGAGAGGTTTTTTGGAGCCGGAACGAATTTCACATACCTCACCGATCTGGCAGTCCAAACCCATAGCTTCGATCGTCAGCCCGACCACCTGGATGATTTTGCCGGAGATGCGCAGCGGATTGGCCTGCGAGATGGCCTGGCGGTATCTGGAAAGATCGGGCAGCTTGTACGAGACCTGAGCCATCGATTATGCCTTTTCCTCGTAATGAGTCAGCACCTTTAAAATGGAAGCCAGTTTCGTGTCGATGCGAGCATCCACAGAGCCCTGCTCGCCGATGACGTAACAGCCGCCGGGCTTGATATCTTCACTCGGGATGAAATGCATCTTTTGTCCGCTGATATAAACCTGGTCCTCTCGCCAGTTAGGATCAAGATTGATCGCATCCTTGGGATTAAGATAAACTTTTAAGTTTCCCAAGGAACGGGCATTAACAAGGGCGCGTGTAAAAGTTTCGTGCAGCGCCTTGCCATCCAAAACAACACCCTCGCCGAACATTGAAGTGGCAATTTCTTTAACCAAATCGAGCACCTGGGATTCGCTGTTAGCCAGGATTTCTTCTTCCATCGAATGGAGCTGTTCAATCAGGTTGTTTGCCGCTTCCAGGGTTGAGGATAATTCGACTTTGCCTTTCTCCAGGCCATCCAGATATCCTTTTTGGGTCATTTCGTCGGTGACCGATACGGCGCGGGTAATAATCTCCGCCGCCCTTGCCTGCGCTTCGGCCAGGATAAAGGATTCCTCTTTTACTTTTTGGCCCTGAGTGATCAGTCGATCTTCAGCAGCGAAGCTTGAGACTGATTGCTTAAACGAGCCTTTCTTTTGCCCCACTTTTTGGGCGGGAAACTGCTGGAATTTGAGATCGTCTGGCTGCCAGCCTGAGACCAGGAGATCCGGATTGGCTTTATTGACTCCTTTTCGGCCGGCTGCCTGGATTGTTGCACCCAGATCAGCCTTGAAAATTTGCTCGATAGCATCCACGTCAGCCGCATTTCTCTCGACGGCTTCGGAAAAATCACCTGGCAGCCATGCGGTCGGGCGGGGCTGGGAAAGATCGTTATTGGCGGGATTAAGCGATGACTTCATAATCCTCACCACCTCCGGCAAGCACAATTTCGCCTGCTTCTTCCAGAGCACGAACAGCATCGACCATCTTGCGCTGAGCTGAATACACATTTTTGGCCAATTGAGGACCAAGAATCTCGATCTCTTCTTTCAAGTTATCACGTGCTCGTTCTGAAAGATTGCGGTAGATGGATTCTTTGATTTTTTCCGGCGCAGCCTTGAGCGCCAGGGCCAGGTCAGATTTGTTGATATCCCGCAGAACCCTTTGCATCGTGCGATCATCTAGCTTGGTTAAATCGTCGAAGGTGAACATATTGGAGCGGATCTCTTCGACAAGCTTGGGGTTGGTCTGTTCGAGCGCCTCAAAAATAGTCTTCTGGACGCCGCGATCAACCTGGTTCAACATCTTTACCAGAAATTCAACCCCGCCCGTGGCACGAAAATCTGCTTCGCTGATCACACCGGAGAGCTTATTCTTGAGCGCCCGCTCTACGACCTGGACAACCTGGGGCGAGACCCGGTCCATGGCTGCCAGGCGCACTGTGACCTCAATTTGCAGCTCGCGCGGGAAATTGGTCATGATATCTGCCGCAACCTTGGCTTCGAGATACGAAAGGACCAGCGCAATGGTCTGGGGCATCTCTTCCTGCAGTAAGGTAGCAACCTGGGTCGGATCGGCGTTGCGGAGCATTTCAAACGAAGAAATCTGCTGATGGGCCGAGATCCTCTCCAATATTTCTGCTCCCCGGCGAGGACCTACGGCGCGGGAGAGCAACAGGCGAGAATATTCAACCCCATTGGCTGACACGCCCAGGTTATCGGAGGATCGTTCGTAAGCTTCGAGCAATATTTCGTGGCGCTGGTCGATGGGCAAGCCGGTCAATTTGCTCATGGATAGTAAAACGCGCTCGATATCCCCTTCACCCAGATATTGTAGGACCTTAGAGGATGAATCGACGCCCAGCGTCATCAGCAGGGCCGAGGCCTTCTCAATTCCGCTCATTGTCACATCAGCCATGGTGTTTCTCATCCTCGCTCAGCCACATTTGGATAATATCGGCAACAGTTGCTGGGTTTTCCTCGGTCAGCAAGGACAAGGCCTTCTGCATTTGTTCGTCCTCAGGATACTGGTTCGAAGGTAGAGACTTTTGCGGCGCAGGCTGTTCGAAGGCCATACCTTGAGACTTAAATTCAGGCCCGCTCTGAAGGCTGCCGGCGTGGATCGGGCTGTTCAGTCCCTGGGGCATGGCGCCGCCGCCCAGGGCTGTCTCGGTCACCGGGCGCAAGATCAACGACCAGTTTTCACCGGAAGCCAGGCGCAGATTTTTAAATAGCCGGTTTACATACCATAAAATAAATAGGGCAATGATCACGCCGAGGGCAATCATGCCGATGCGGATATACAGGTCTGTGTTCGACTGCTGAGTCAGAGCTTGTTCCTGCTCGGTGTAATATGACCGGTCAAATTGCATGGAATCGACCGCCAGAATATCGCCGCGAGTGGTATCAATGCCAGCAGCGGCAGCCACGCTGGATTTAATCGAGGTAAGCGCGGCCTGATCAGTAACGTTATCGACCATCACAGAGAGAGAGATACGCTGGACCTTACCAGGAGTAATAACTTCCTTGGATTGGGATTGGGTGATCTCGTAATTCAGCGTTTCTTCCTTACGCTGGTAAAGGAGAGGCTGGGCGCCAGCGGTCAAAGTTGCTACGGGAGTGGGCAGGTTGCTGGCGGCTCCTGGCACTCCGCCGGGGGCGCCGCTAGTGGTCGTGTAGCTTTCATCCACTTTTTGAGAGCTGCGTACGGCAGCAGGAGTGGGGTTGAAGGATTGGGTGGTGGTCTCGCGCTGGGTCCAATCTATATTCACCGAGGCTTGAACAACGGCATGGTTCGGTCCCAGGGTCGTATCGAGCAAGGTTTGAACCTTCTTCTGGATGTCGCGGGCGGCGGCTAACTCGACAGCGCGCTGCGAATCGATTTGAGATGCGGCTGCGCCTTGTGAACCGTCCAGCGAGCCATCCGCGAGCATATTTCCGGCCGTATCTACGATAACTACATTCTCCGGTTGGAGGCCTTCCACGCTGGAAGCGACCAGGTGAGAAATGGCTCGCACCTGGGAGGCATCCAGGGTCTGGCCGGATTTTTCTTTCACTGTTACGGAAGCCGTCGTGGGCGCCTGCTCGCTGGATAAAAGAGTCTTTTCAGGGGTTACGATGTGGACCGAGACAGAGTCGATAGCGGCTAGGTTAGAGATGGTGCGTTCCAACTCGCCTTCGAGGGCGCGCTGGTAATTGACTTTTTGGGTAAAGTCGTTCATCGTAAGCGTGTTGCCGCTGAATAATTCAAACCCTACCGTGCCGGATTGGGGCAACCCGGCGCTTGCCATTTTCAAACGAACATCGTAAACCTGGTTGGATGGCACCAGGATGGTGCCGCTGTTCTGAAGTTTATACGAGATGCCGGAATCCTGGAGTTTTTGGACGATTTGCCCGGCATCGGTCTCGCTAAGCCCGCTGAAGGCCACAGCATAATTGGGCGTCGAAGCCCAATTTATAAGCATAGGGATCAGGATTACGGCTGCCATTGCCAGGGCAATGATGGTGACGCGTTGGGCGTTTGATTGGTGTTTCCAAAAAGCAGCCGCCTGGTCACGCATGGATGCGATCATTTTTCAGGTTTCTCCCGTTGAGAATTAGATAGCCATCCGCATGACTTCGCGGTAGGCATTTACGAGCTGATCTCGGATAGCCATGGCCACCCGAAAATTGACGTCGTTTTCTTCTGTTGCCAGCATGACCTGGTGAACGTCAACGTTTCCGCCCGAGGCAAGCTGGGTCAGCATATTATCGGCATTTTGCTGTGAATCGTTCAGAGAGTTGAGGACCTGGTCGAAAGTCTTGGTGACATTCTCCAGCGGGCTTTGGGTTGAGCCTGTCTTGGTAGGGCCGTCAATTGAAGGGAGAGAGATTGGGGTGAAAGGAGTGATTTCCATGAGAGTGCCTTGCGATCAACCGAAGCTTATTTACCGATGTTGAGGGCCTGAAGGGCCATTTGCTTGGAAGCGTTGATGGCTGCCAGGTTCGCCTCGTACGAGCGGGTAGCCGAGATCATGTTGGTCATCTCGGTCACGAGGTCCACGTTGGGGTAGGTTACATAACCCTGCTTGTCTGCATCCGGATTGGTCGGATCGTACACCTTTGGGCCGGGCTCATTGCTGGTGATGACCGATGAGACCTGGACGCCGCTGGCGCCCACATTCGAAGCTGTGATAGTCTGGTTTCGGCGAGCCAGCACCAATGATGGTAAGAATGACTGCTGCCCCGGCGCGCTGAAGACCACATCCTGGCGCTTATATGGGCCGCCTTCGGCGGTGTGTGTTGTTTCAGCATTAGCGATGTTATTCGAAATGATATCCAGGCGAAGCTGTTGGGCGTTCAGCCCCGAAGCACCTATCCGTAGAGAGTCCCAAAAGCTCATCATTCCCTCCGAATCAACGAAAACCGGGCTTACCTTACGATACAGGCATGGTAGCATTAATACGCCTGTCCCGCAGTAAAGCCCGGATGAAGTTGATATTAATTTTTTGTGAAGGAATAATTAATTATTTACTATAGGATAAATTCTTTTCCGCTTGCGCCCATGCCTCCCGCAGCTCTTTAAGGCTGTTCATGGCTGAAGTGTAATCTCCCTGGCGAATGCAATCAAGGCACCACTGGTACAGCCGGAAGAGTCCGGTGGATACTTCCGGATAATCGAAATTGAGGGCATCGCGCAAAACGGTGATGGATTTTGTAGCTCGGGTGAAGTCTTTTTGCTCGCAGGATCGGATTGCCAGGTCATAGGCCATCAAAACGAGCCGGAGGGGGCTGGCACCCATTACATCCTGCTGCCGGTATTCCTGGGTTCGATAGTATGCTTGTGGTATCACTGTTAGCCTCCAGCTCCGATAACGTGCAATGATGAACTTCTAATTCCATTATCGGCGGGTTAAAAATAGACTTTAGGTATTGCTCGTAAAAATGAGCTAAAAATAGAGTATGTTTTTCATGTTCCTTAGAGTGCAATAATACGCCAACACTGTACAGAAAATACCATAAGTTACAAATCAGGGAATAATGCCGGCACAGCCAACCTTGTCCGAAGGATATTCAACCGAGACTTGTTTCCAGGGACGATTATCGACGGTGATCGTACAGGTGAGTTTTCCAAAACTGGAAGGATTTCCGGCTGACAGGTATACCTGGTCTCCGCCGTTGAGTGTCACAATTTTATCCCAGGGGGTCGTTACTGAAAACGCATTGCTGACAGAGGTGGATGGGTAGGAATAGGTTACCATGGCCACTCCGCTGCTCGATTCTACCCTCAAATCCACCTGCCTCGGCCCTCCCCTTGGCACAAATATTCCAGAAGCAATTGCGATAATGATCAGGCCGATACAAAGGATGGTCAAGAACGATACCTCGATAATTAATGTAATTCGTTTTCTTCTTTGAGAATTCTCCATGCCTGAATCACCCTCGAACCGTTCTATAGAGTATTTTCCTGGCTCTCAGCATTTATCTTAAATGTTGTTTGGGTGTATTTCCTTATAACCTTGCCTACCAGGATTGAATTCTCAGGGCTCAACTCGATCTGATTTGAATTTTGATCGGTTGTTTCGTTGATCCAAAGGGAAGCTGAATTACTTAGAATAACCAACTGGCCAGTTTTAGCGGGAGCGCCGGATTCCCAATCGACCCTCGTAAGCACGCTGACGCCCGTGATGGTAGAAAGAATCTCGGTCAGGTCAGTCGAATTTCCTGGCGCAAGTCCAGCTTTTTGCAACGTTTCATTGACTAAGGCAGGGTTTTTCCAGATATCCGACATCAATTTGATCAGGTCGCAGGCCGGCAAACGAAAGGGTGGATTTTTCTCGGAAGTTTGGCTGCCGATGCATAGCCAGCCGGTTAGATTTCTCTCCAGGGCGGCGCTTTCACGGAACAGACCCAGGTTGTAATACCGATCTTTTTGGGTTACCGAAATACTTTGCTGGTCTTTTGAATAAAGAAAAAGCTGGATTGGGGCCTCTTCTTTGCGGATGGAGCTGACGATTAAAGTAAATTCGGGAACCGCGATCATCTGGACCAGGTTTTCCATAAAAGGGTCAACTTGCAGATTCTTGCCCTGGTCTTGAATCAAGTTGCGCATTTCGAGCGTTTCGAAACCCTTGGTGAGCAGCTCTTTGACCTGGTCGCTCGTGCGATTTTTTAATGGACTCCCCAGGAACGGCAGGGAGGTATACCCTAAATAGCTGGCTATCCAGAATAATTCGCCAGGGGATAAAAAGATGGTAAGCCGGTCGTCTTTTTTCATTTAATAAATTGACTAACAATATTATCCTATTTTACCGGATTTGGAGTGAATAAGAATTTGATAAAAAAATTAGCCTGTTCAGACGCCGCAAGGTTTTTTTACGGGAAATTTACGGCATTTGTCTCAAGTCTTGCAGGCATTGGACGAATATAAGTGTAGATGCAAAAATGAACCTTTACAAGTGAATTACTGGTAGCTCTTTAAAAGATCATCCAGGAGGCAATCCGAAACTCTCGAAATAATGTAATGGCTTGTCCGGATGTTTCTGACCAGGGGAACTGCGAGGCTCGATGTTGTCCCCCGGGGTTCAAGCAGAGCCTGACGTTCAACAAAATCTTTCTTTATTCAAAGGGGATGGATCCCCGCCAAACCAAACAAGGAGGTTTGAAATGGCTAGTGTAGATGTAACTCGTGTTGCTGGTAATATCGGTGCGCTGAATGCGTTAAATTCATTAACAAGCATCAACCAACAGCTGGCGATGCACCAACTGCGGCTGCAGACCGGCAAGCAGATCAATGAAGCTGCTGACGATCCCTCCGGCATGAGCATGGCCACCACGTTCGACATTCGCCGCCTTGGTCTCAAGACCGTATTGAACAGCATCGGCGACGCCAAGAACCTGCTCGCCACTGCTGAGGGCGGCCTGACCAAGATCCAGGACATCCTGGTCAAGATGAAGAACAAAGCTTTGGAAGGCCAGGGCGATACGATCGGCAAGACCGAACGCACCGCCATCGCGGCCCAACTGAACGCCTACGCTGATGAAATCGACGCGATTGCCGAGCAGACGCAATGGAACGGCACCAGCTTGATCGGCTCGAGCGGTTCTGCTGGCGGCGTCACAACGGACATGAAATTCTTGACCTCAGTTGGATCTACGGATGCCACTGGCGCCACGACCGGAACGACCTCGACCTTTGCTTTCCAGAATCACCAGGGCTTCAGCGCTTTCGGCGCTACCGCAACCTACGCAGGCCTCGGCCTGGTTGGAACTGGAGCTGCTCGCGCCTCGAATAACGTCCGGGGTTTCAGCGACTCAGATCTGCAGGATTCGACCAAGTGCCTTGATCTGGTCACGAAAGCAATCGACCTGGTAAAGACCGGTATCTCCGATGAAGGTTCCTTCACCGCCCGGTTGTCTTTCAAGGAAGATGCCATGAACGTGCAGTACACTAACACGGAAGCGGCATACAACCGGATCATGAACGCCAATATGGCGGACGAACAGGTACAGGCCAGCAAGCTGCTGATCCTCCAGCAGACCTCGACCGCAATGCTCGCCCAGGCGAATACGGCTCCCCAGTTCCTACTGAGCCTGTTCCGCTAGGCCTGACAAACAGGTAATTTTCCCCGCTTATCGGGGGGCGCCCTGCCCCCCGATAAGCCTTTCTCATAAGTAAAATTTTCCCTGGGAAACGCTGCCATGGTAGCATCAATCAGCAGTAACAACAATCTTTCAGCATATTTTACGAACCTGATTGAAAACCTGATGACGATCGAGCGCCAGCCTCTCGATCAGCTCACCCAGCAGCGGGACCAGGTAACTCTCACCCGCAGTGTTTACGTCGATCTCCAGGCAAAAATCGATGATCTACGGAATTCGCTCGGGACTCTGAATTCCAAAAGCCCGTTTTTCACTCTCACCCCAGGCCGTTCCACGAACGTCACCAATACAACTGATGGAGCTACGGTAGCAACCGCCAGCGCCTCCAGCAGCGCTGTACCTGGAACTTACGACATCCAGGTAAACAAACTTGCTTTGGCTGACCGGTGGGTATCGACGCTTTCGGCCAATCCAGGACAGCCGGCAGGATTGTCTTATTCTGATTTCTGGCTGGGGGCGACCGGACCGAACAGCCAGGCTGCTTCGGTTGGCGATGGCGGGGATCCGAATGGCCTGCTTTCAACCCTTGAGTTGGGCTCTGTAACAGGAAGTCAGCATGAGCTAGGAACCGGAGCGTACTCCGTCCAAACTCAGCTTGGTCCGAACCAGGAATTCCAGTTTCGGCTGGTGGACGCCGATAATAATGCGGTATCGATCAAGAATAGCGATGGCAATTTTACGACCGGCTGGCAAACTGTGACGGATCCCTCGGCTGAAATTGATACCGGGCGTGGATTAAAATTAAGGTTTTCTGCCAATGCAGCAGACAACGCAGGATCGTCGGCGAATGTCAATTACGTGGCGGGTGGAACGTCCATTTCAATTTCGACGACAGACACGCTCGCCGATATCGCCGGAAAAATCAATGCTGCAAACCAGCCTGACGGTCACAGGGCCGCTGCCACCGTAATCGGGAATAACCTGGTGCTCACTGCGGCCCAGACCGGTCTCAATCACGCCACGATTTTCGCAGATTCGCACAGCACACCTAATTTTGGCTTCACACAGAAACAAAACGCCCAAAACGCAGATTTCATGGTAAATGGGATCCAACTGTATACCCAATCGAACACCAATCTGACCAATGTGATCAATGGCGTGACGCTAAACCTGGCGGGAGATGCAACTTATAATAAGATCGACGACGTTACTAAAGAAACCAAAGTTATTGGCAGGAGCGCGACCCTTGTTGTAACGTCTAACAATGATTCAGCCAAAAACAACATCAGCGACTTCATCACCAAATTCAATTCTTTGCAGAGCTACCTGGCCGACAAGACCGGGGTGACTCAAAATGCAGATAACACGTATACCCGCGGCGCCCTATCGGACGACAGCAGTTTTAGTGAATTGAGATCCAATCTCTTTTCGATGATCGTCTCAAGGCTTGATTCCGGTGTCTTTAAATCTTTGGGTGATATTGGAATCACAATCGATGACAATTTGCAGCTCAGCATTTCAAACAGCTCGAAGCTAGACAGCGCCTTGAACGATCACATGAGCGACGTAAATACGTTGATGGATTCAATTATGGGCAGCCTCGATACAGTGCTGGGGCGATTTGGCGGCTCATCCGGTTACCTCAACCAGGCAGCTCAAAACCTGAACTACAACCTGACAGACCTGAATAACAGCATCAAAGAGATGAACAGCCGATTAGATGACCGCCAGACATCCCTCTATAACCAATATGCAGATATCCAGGCTCAATTGCAGATGTTGGCATATACGCAGCAAACCATGTCAGCTTTTTACGGAACAACGTCCACTTCGGCATGATTTAAGGC
>Ga0335070_10011536_pt1 | contig 10322 bp, 6 predicted proteins | sample Lox_Sample_13_FD_206722 | JGI IMG/M metagenome (GOLD analysis project Ga0335070, IMG submission 206722) | Soil microbial communities from Loxahatchee National Wildlife Refuge, Florida, United States - Lox_Sample_1.3 | ecosystem: Environmental > Terrestrial > Soil > Wetlands | place: USA: Florida...
TTGTTTATGTTTCCCCCCCGGGTTTCGGGGGTGGTTTTTGTGTGGGGCTTTGCTGGGGGGTTTTGCCCCCCCCGGTTGTTCTTCGTGGTGTTGTGTTGGGGCGCGGGGGGCGGGGGGGGGGGGGGGCGGGGCGGGGCGTGGGAGGTCTGTCGTCGGATGCTGGCGGAGCAGGAACACCAGCAACGCCGCGAGAACAGCGGCGGCGAGCAGCGGAACGATGATGGCGCGCCATGCGGCACGCCCGCGGTGTCCAAGAGTCACCGCCCGACCCTACCAAGCGGGGCGCGGAAAGTCGAAGCGGAACTGAGAGATCAGAATGCAATCACGAACGCACGAAAGGGCGAAATCACGAAAACGGAACCGTTGTCTTGATGGTCTGGGTCGCTCCGAAAATTCACCTCGTCAAGGCTCGCTGGTTTGTGGAGCGGAAGCCTCTTCAAGTTTCGAGTTTTCGAGCTGTCGTGTTTTCGTGATTCTCCGAGTCTTGAAAAGCCGCGCCGCGCGGTTGCAGGCCGGCGGCCCGGTACACCGCGTCGATCACGCGCATATTGGCAATGGCGTTGTCCGGGCCCGTGGGCACCGGCTCGCCGCGGCGCACGGCGGCGACGAAGGCACGCAGCTGATACGTATAGGTGGCATCGCCTGCGATGCGCTCGCGGCGTTTCCCGGCTGCCGTGCGCACCGTGATCCAGTTGAGGATTTGCGGGCCGATCGGGTTGAACACCGCCATCTCACCACGGTCGCCGCGCACCCGTGCGCTGACGCGCAGCAGCACGGGCGAGAGCAGCGAGCAGGTGATGCGCCCGGTGCAGCCGGTGGGGAAGCGGAAATCCGCGGTCATCGCCCGGTCGACACCAGGCGACGACAGGCGCGCCGAGGCCCGCACGACGTCGGGCTCGGCACCAGCCAGGAAACGGATGATGCTGATGGTGTAGCATCCCGTGTCCATGGTGGCCCCGCCGGCCAGGTCGAGGCGGTAACGGATATCACCCGGCAGCAGCAGTGGAATGCACAGGTGCGCTTCGACGTGGCGGATCGCGCCCAGCTCGCCACTGTCAATGATCGCCCGCAGGCGCGCGGCCAGCGGGTGGTAGCGCCAGTGGAACGCTTCGACCAGAACGCGGCCGGTGCGCCGCGCCACCTCCGCCATGCGTTCGGCCTCCGCGGCATTCGACGCAATGGGTTTCTCACAGAGAACGTGTTTGCCCGCCTCCAGTGCGCGGATGGTCCACTCGCAATGCAGGCTGTTGGGCAGCGGGTTGTAGACGGCGTCGATCTCCGGATCGGCAAGCAGCGCGTCGTAGCTCGGGTGCACGCGTGCGATGCCGTGCTTGGCCGCGAACTTTTTCGCCCGGCCCGGATCGCGCGCGGCGACAGCGGCGATCACCGCCTCCGGCACATGTCGCGCGGGACGCACCAATGCCATCGGCGCGATGCGTGCCGCACCAAGCACGCCAATCCGTAAGGGAGGCTCAGGCATCAATCCAGACTTTGGACGTTAGACGTTGGACTTGGGCCTTGGACTCGTCACTTCATCGGCGGATGATACAGCACCAGCATGACATAGATCAGCGCCGGGCGCTCCTGGCCGACGACGTGGACGTTGATCTCGGTTGTCATCTGCGTGCCTGCCGGCTTCTTTTCAACGCCGAGCAGGCGCGAGCGCGCGTGCACCTTTGCGCCCGCCGGCACCGGCGCGGTGAACCGGAGCTTGTCGGCACCATAGTTGGTGGCATTGCCGAAGCCGACGATCTGGTAGTCGGTGACGGCGCGGATCGTTGGGATGAGGCTGAGGGTGAGGAAGCCGTGCGCAATCGGCTGCTTGAAGGGGCTTTCGCGCTTGCAGCGCTCGACGTCCACGTGAATCCACTGGTGGTCGCCGGTGAGAGCGGCGAACTTGTTGATCATGTCTTGCGTGATCTCGACCTGCGGGCCGAAGGGCCCAAAAGTGTCGCTGATCTTTGTCTTCAGCTTCTCGATGTCATCAAACCGGATGTTCTCCATCGCCTTCCTCCTGCCTGCGCTAGGTGTAGTACGCGGCACGCGCTACGTCCACCGCAGATCGGCCTCCTCCCTCCTCCGTTCGCGGAGGTGCTCACGGAGGAGGGGAGGCGCAGATCTTTCGTTACGCCAACCATGGCGGCACTGGCAGCCCCTTCTGCCGCAGCCACACCGGATTGTACAGCCGGGAGCGGTAGCGATCGCCGCCGTCGCACAGCACGGTGACGATGGTGTGCCCCGGCCCCATTTCGCGGGCGATGGCAGCGGCGGCCGCGACGTTGATGCCGGTCGACCCACCGAGGTAGAGGCCCTCTTCCTTGAGCAGCCGGAAGAGCATCGCCAGGGCGCTTGGGTCGTCGACTTGTACCGCGTCGTCAATCGGCGTGTCCGCGAGGTTCTTGGTGACGCGTCCGTTACCGATGCCTTCGGTGACCGAGTTGCCCGCCGCCTTCACTTCTCCGTGCTTGACGTAATGATACAGGCCGCTGCCCAGCGGGTCGGCGAGGATGATGCGTACGCTGGGCTTCCGGTCTTTGAGATAGCGCGCGGTGCCGGCCAGCGTCCCGCCGGTGCCTGTCGACGCGACGAACGCGTCGATGCAGCCGCCAGTCTGCTCCCAGATCTCCGGCCCGGTGGTTTCGTAGTGGGCGCGGCGGTTGGCGAGGTTGTCGAACTGGTTGGCCCACACGCCGCCGACTTCCTCCGCCAGCCGTCCCGAGACCTTCACGTAGTTGTTCGGATCTTTGTACGGCACGGCCGGTACCGGCCGCAGCGCGGCGCCGCAGATGCGCAGCAGTTCCATCTTCTCCTGCGACTGCGTGTCGGGAATGACGATGATCGTCCGATAGCCGCGAGCGTTGGCGAGCAATGCGAGCCCAATGCCCGTATTGCCGGCGGTGCCTTCGACGATGATGCCGCCGGGCGTGAGCAGCCCGCGTTCTTCGGCGTCGCGGATGATAAACAGGGCGGCACGGTCCTTCACCGAGCCGCCGGGGTTGAGAAACTCGGCCTTGCCCAAGACCTCGCAACCGGTTTCCGCGCTCAGGTGATGGAGACGAATGAGTGGGGTGTCGCCGACGGTGCCCGCGAAGCCGCGCTTGATGTCCACGTGCTGCCCTCCGCGGGCGAGCCTGCCAGAAACGCGCCCGGCGCGCCACGTCCGGGCGCGGCTTGAACCTGCCGCCAGGGCAGCGTAGATTCACCCACGGACAGCAAAGGAGCCAGCATCATGACGCAGCTAGAGGCCGCCCGGCGCGGCATCATCACCCCAGAGATGCGCCGCGTGGCGCAACGCGAGTGCACCACCCCGGAGTTCATTCGCGACGAGGTGCAGCGCGGGCGACTGGTGATCCCGGCCAACACGCGCCATCTCGCCGGCAGTGGTGGCCAGCAACCACTGGGAGCGAACGGAACGAGTTCCACGCATTCGACCGTCGCCGCCGGACATCCCGGCGCACCAGCGGGCGGGCAGTACTGGGTGAACCAGACGGTGACGCAGCGCTGGCAGACGATCAGCAACCCGACCCTCCTGCGCGGCGAACGCGCTCCCAAACGTCTCGATCCGACCGGTATCGGCCGCATGATCACCACCAAGATCAACGCCAACATTGGCGCATCCCCGGTCACCAGCGGCACACAGGCGGAAGTCGAGAAGCTCCAGTGGGCGCAGAAGTACGGCGCCGACACGCTCATGGATCTGTCGACCGGCGGCAACCTGCACGAGTGCCGCCAGGCGATCATCGACCACAGCACCATCCCCATCGGCACGGTGCCGATCTACAGCATGATCATCGGCCGGCGCATCGAGGATCTCACCTACGACGTCATCCTCAAGGAAATCGAGCGCCAGGCGCAGCAAGGCGTTGACTACTTCACCATCCACGCCGGCGTGCTCAAGGAGCACCTGCCGCTCATCAAGAACCGCGTCACGGGCATCGTGTCGCGCGGCGGTTCGTTGCTGGCGAAGTGGATGATCGTGCACGACAAGCAGAACCCCATGTACGACCTGTTCGACGAGATCAGTGCCATCATGCGCGAGTACGATGTCACCTACTCGCTCGGCGATGGCCTGCGGCCGGGCTGCACGGCCGACGCCTCCGACCCGGCGCAGCTGGCCGAGCTGCAGACGCTCGGTGAATTGGTGCTGCGCGCGCGCGCTGCCGGCGTGCAAGCGATGGTCGAAGGACCGGGGCACGTGCCGCTCGACCAGATCGCGTTCAACATGCAGCTGCAACAACGCGTCTGCGACGACGCACCGTTCTACGTCCTCGGTCCGCTCGTCACCGACGTCTTCCCCGGCTACGACCACATCACCAGTGCCATCGGCGCCACGGAAGCGGCGCGCGCCGGGGCGGCGATGCTGTGCTACGTGACCCCGAAGGAGCACGTCGGCTTGCCCAAGGCGCAGGACGTCAAGGACGGCTGCATCGCTTACAAGATCGCCGCCCACGCCGGTGACATTGCGCGCGGCATCCCCGGCGCACGGCAGTGGGATGACGACCTGTCGCGGGCGCGCGCGGCACTCAATTGGCCGAAGCAGTTTGAACTGGCTTTCGACGGTGAGACGGCGCGGGCGCTGCACGACGAAGATCTGGAGGTCGATACCGATTTCTGCGCCATGTGCGGCCACGACTGGTGCAGCATGCGCATCTCCAAGGAGATCGAGGCCTTCGCCAGCGGCAAGGATCCCAACTTCCAGCCTGAGCGCCGGGCGCTGCGCAGTCCAGGAGTCGGCGACGAGGGGCGGGAGCTGTTGCGACAGCGTGCACGGGCACTGCCGGTCGTTGAGGGCAAACACGCCTGCCATAGTGATCTGACACCGAGTGCCGAGGAGGCCAGGGCGGTGCAGGTAACCGCGTGATTTCGTAAGGAGGAGGAGTGATGCGGAGTTTCAGGAACGGGTTCACAGGCCGCTGGGCAGTGGTTGCGGCGGCCGCACTGTTCTGGGGCATGGTGTTCGAGGCGCAGACGCGCGCCGACGTCGAGAACTGGAACGATGCCAACATCAAGTGGATGTCGTACGACGAAGGCCTGGCCGCGGCAAAGAAGGACCACAAGCCGATCTGCTTGATTTTCTTCACCACCTGGTGCCCGCACTGCAAGAACTACTCGACGGTATTCAGCGATCCCCAGGTGGTGAAGAAGGCGCAAGCGTTCGTCATGATCCGTCTCGACAAGGACAAGAACGCCGAGATCAGCAAGAAGTACGCTCCCGACGGTGAGTACATTCCGCGCACCTACTTCCTGTCATCCGACGGCGCGCTCGATCCGGCGCTGAGCGAGACGCGCGATCAGTTCAAGTATTTCTACAACGAGAAGGACCCCGCCTCGCTCCTGGCAGGGATGGATCGGGCGCTGAAGAAGCTGCAGTAACCGCGTGGCGGCGCGCTGGCGTTGCCAGCAGCCGCCCGGCTTTGGTACACCTGAGTTGCCGTGACACACGGGACGCAGGAGTACCGCCGTTGATGGACCGCGGGTCCACCCTCGCACCGTCGGGGCCTATTCCGTGGCGCAGGGGCGCAGCCCGTGCCACGACGCCCTCGGTCGTCGTGCGCTACGGTGCCGCCGTGATCGCCACCTTGGTGGCGCTGCTCGTCAAGCTGGCGCTGGGGCCGATCATCGTGCCGAGCGTCTTCATAACGTTCTACGCCGCGGTGCTGGTGAGCGCCTGGGTTGGCGGCTTCGGTCCCGGCATGGTGACGATAGGGCTGTCCGTGCTTGCGGGCGTGTCCCTCTTCTTCCCCCCGCTGCTGTCACCGGCTGGAGAGCTGCAGCTGGAGCCCGAGCGCGTCGTGCTGTTCATCGCCATCGCCAGTTTGGTGAGCTGGGGCACGGCCGCACTGCGGGCGTCGCAGCGCCGCCGCGCACACGTGCTGGAAGTGGCGCACGGCGAACTGGAGGCCCGTGTCGCCGCCCGCACCGCCGAGTTGCGCGCGACCAATCAGCAGCTCACCGACGAGATGGGGCGCCGTTCGGAAGCTGAGGAACGCTTCCGCGCCGCTTTCGAATACGCACCCATCGGCATGGCGCTGGTGAACCTTCATGGCATTCCCCTGCAGGTCAACCGCGCGCTGTGCGAGATGCTTGGCTATAGCGAACCGGAGCTGCTGAATCCCTCGGTGTCCGGGTTGCCGCATCCCGACGACATGGGCGCTGCGCGGGCGCAGGCAGCGCGGCTGCTGGCTGGCGAGCTCGACAGCTATCAGCTGGAGGTGCGCTACGTGCACAAGCAGGGACACGTCGTGTGGTCGCTGCTCAACGTGTCCCTGGTGCGCCACACGGACGGGCGCCCGGCGCATTTCATTGCCCAGGTAGAGGACATCACGGAGCGTCGCCGCGCGCAGGCAGAGTTGGAGGAGAGCGAGCGGCGCTTCCGCGGGACGTTTGCACAGGCCGCCGTCGGCATCGCTCACGTCGCCCCGGACGGCCGCTTCCTGCGCATCAATGACCGCTTCTGTGATCTCGTCGGGTACACACGCGAGGAGATGCTGCAACGCACCTTCCAGATCATCACGCACCCGGCCGACCTGGACGCCGACCTCGAGTATGTGCGCCGTATGCTGGACGGGGAGATCGCTACGTACGGAATGGAGAAGCGCTACATCGGTAGGGACGGCTCCCTGGTGTGGGTGGATCTGTTTGTTTCATTGGTGCGAGATGGAGAGAGTCGGCCCGACTACTTCATTGCGGTCGCCCAGGATATCAGCAAACGGAAGCGCGCGGAGGAGGCCCTGCGTCGGAGCGAAGGACAGCTCAAAGATCAGACGATCTGGCTGCAGTCGATCCTGAACAGCCTCGGTGAGGCCGTGGCCGTGGCCGACGAGAACGGGAGGCCGCTCTACTTGAACCCCGTGGCGGAACGCTTGCACGGGCGTGGCGTCGCCGATGCCACGCCAGAGAACTGGTCGCGGGAGTACGGCGTGTGCTTTCCGGACGGCACCCCGGTTCCGGCAGAGCAAATCCCGCTGGCGCAAGCCACCCGTGGGATTGCCACGACTGCGAACCAGGAGTTCGCGGTCCGACCCTATGGGAAGGACACCCTCATTCCGGTGACGGTGACGGCCACACCGCTGGTTGCGGACGATGGTTCTCTGCGCGGCGGGGTCGTCGTGTACCGGGACATTAGTAACATCAGGGAGGCCGAGGCGCGGCTGCGACGCAGTGAAGAACGGTTGAAAGAAGCCGAGCGCCTGGCGCACGCCGGCGCTTGGGAGTGGGATCCGGTGGCCAGCAAAGCCATCTGGTCCGATGAGCAGTTTCGCATCTTCGGGCTCGAACCGCAGCCGCACGCGCCCGACTACGATGCCCTTCTTCACATGATTCATGAGGAGGACCGCCAACTGGTTGATCGCGCCATCCAGGATGCGCTGGCGGGTACACGTCCGTTGGATGTGGAATGCCGCATCGAGCGGCCGGACGGCCAGATCCGGTGCGTGTCGGCCCGGGGGGAGTTGGTGCGTGAGGCTGCGGGCCACCCGCTCCGCATGTGGGGAACCGTGGTGGACGTGACCGAGCGGAAGCATGCCGAAAGCCTGCTGGAGGACCGGGTTGCGCAACGCACCGCGGAGTTGCAGGAAGCCAATCGGCTGCTGCAGGAGGAGATCCGGCAGCGCAGCGCAGCGGAAGCGGCGCTGCGCGATAGCGAACAGCGCTTTCGTGCCACGTTTGAGCAGGCCGCCGTCGGTGTGTCGATGACGCGGCCGGATGGCCGCTGGATCATTGTGAACGACCGACTGTGCGAAATCCTTGGCTATAGTCGTGACGAGTTGCTGCAACACACTTTCCGTGAACTTACCCACCCGGACGACCGTGAGGCTGGGGACGTCCTCCTCGGTCGTCTCGTCGCCAACGAGTTGCAGACCTACAGCGTCGAGAAACGCTACATCCGCAAAGACGGGTCGGTGATCTGGGCCAACCTGACCGCATCGGCGCTGCGAGCCGCAGACGGTACCTTCACCTCTGGTATCGGCATCGTCCAGGACATTACCGCTCGCAAGCAGGCGGAGGCGGAGTTGCATACGGCCGAAGAGCGCTTGCGCCGGCTCGTCGAGCACCTGCCCGCGATTACCTACGTGCAGGCGCTCGACGCAGCGCAGACCACGCTCTACGTCAGCCCGCAGATTGAGGCGAGCTTGGGGTTTGCGCGCCCTGAATGGACCCGCGATCCGGATCTGTGGAATCGGCAGCTGCACCCCGACGACCGCCAGCGCGTCATGACCGAGGTGGCCACGAGCCACGCCACCGGTGCACCGTTCTCATCGGAGTACCGCATGTACGCGCGCGATGGCACGCTGCACTGGTTCCACGACGAAGCGGCGATCATTACCGACCACTCGGGGCAGCGGCGCTTCAGCCAAGGCGTGATGATCGACATCACTGCCCGCAAGCGTGCCGAGGAGGAACTGGAAGCGGCCAACCAGCGCACGCGCGATATCCTGGAGCAGATCACTGACGGGTTCTACACCCTCGATCTGGAGGGGCGCTTCACCTATGTGAACCCGAGCGCGCTGCGTTTGTTCGAGCGCTCAGCCGACGATCTGCTGGGCAAGCGCTTCTTCGAGGTGTTTCCCACGGGCCGTAGCTCGACATTCGACGAGCACTACCGGCGACTCATGACCGAACGCGTCCCGGTCTCCATCGAAGCGTACTACGCACCCCGCAATCGCTGGTACCTGGTACATGGGTATCCGACGCAGCAAGGTGCCTCGGTGCTGTTTGAAGACGTCTCCGAACGGCACCAATTGGAGGCCGCGATCATGACCGACATCCTGGCAGCACTCAACGCGCACGTGGAACCCTCTGCCGCCTTTCCCGCGGTGGCGGCGGGTCTGCGCGCACTGGCACACTGCGACTACAGTAGCCTCTTCGTGTTCGAAGACGGCGATGAGTGGGTGCGCCTGGTGGCGCTGGAAGACCCGCGGGTCGACCTGCGCGACGGAGTGCGGTTGCGTGTTGGCGATGTCCTGGCGGCGCAGGACGTGTTGGAGGGAGAAGCGCATGTGGCGCGTGATTTGGCGGTCGAGCAGAGCCTCCCGGGTGTACGCCTGTTGCACGGGGCCGGCTACCGATCCCGCCTCAGCGTGCCGTTGCAAGGCCGCGAGCGCGTTCTCGGTGTCCTGAACCTGCTCTGGCAGCAGCCCGACGGGCCGTCAATGGCGCAGTTGGAAGTCATCAAGCAGGTGGGGGCGATGGTGGCGCTGGCGCAGGAGAAGGGCCGTCTGTTCGAGGAAGTCCGGGCCGGACGTGAGCGGTTGGAAGCACTGTCGCAGCGTTTGTTGCAGGTGCAGGAGGCGGAGCGGCAGCACATCGCGCGCGAGTTGCACGATGAGATCGGGCAGGCGTTGACAGCGCTCAAGCTCTCACTTGAGACCGTCAGAGACCTGTCGATCGAGGATGTTCCAACGCGTCTGCATGAAACGCGGCACCAGGTCGACGAACTGCTTGGGCGCGTGCGCAACCTCGCCTTGGACCTGCGCCCGGCGATGTTGGATGACCTGGGGTTGTTGCCTGCCCTGCTGTGGCTGTTTGAGCGCTACGCGACGCAAGCGGGTGTGCAGGTGAGCTTCGAGCACCGTGATCTGCAGCGCCGATTCAACCCGGAGATCGAAACCGCTGCCTACCGTATCGTGCAGGAAGCACTGACGAACGCTACCCGCCACGCCGGTGTCCGGGAAGTGACCGTGCGCTCGTGGAGCGATGCCAGCAGCCTGTGCGTGCAGATCGTCGACGCCGGGAGGGGCTTCGATGCGCAGGCGGCGATGGGTGGGGCGGCCAGCAGTGGCGTGGCGGGGATGCGCGAACGTGTCCTGCTCCTCAACGGCCGCTTCACTGTGGAGTCCGCACCGGGGAAAGGAACGCGTGTGAGCGCCGACTTTCCCCTGAACGGCTGGGGTGACGACACGGGCGCTGAGGCAGCCACATGCCTGTAAGGATTATGCTCGCGGATGACCACCCGGTGGTGCGGGTCGGTATCCGCAATGTGCTCGAGGGCGAACCCGAATTTGCGGTCGTCGGTGAGGTGGCCGACGCCTTGGACGTCATTCCCCAGGTCGAAGCGCTGGCACCGGACGTGCTCGTCTTGGATTTGATGATGCCCGGTTTGAACGGGCTGGAGATCACCCGCCGGCTCAGCCACAGTGCGCCGCACACGCGCGTCATCGTACTGTCGATGCACGCCAACGAAGCCTACGTCAGCGAAGCACTGCGCAACGGCGCCACTGGCTATGTGCTCAAGGGCTCAGAGGCAGGTGAGTTGGTCCGTTCGATCCGCGCGGTTCTCGACGGCCAGCGCTATCTGAGTCCGCCGCTGTCGGAGCAGGCCA
>Ga0335070_10011537_pt1 | contig 10322 bp, 12 predicted proteins | sample Lox_Sample_13_FD_206722 | JGI IMG/M metagenome (GOLD analysis project Ga0335070, IMG submission 206722) | Soil microbial communities from Loxahatchee National Wildlife Refuge, Florida, United States - Lox_Sample_1.3 | ecosystem: Environmental > Terrestrial > Soil > Wetlands | place: USA...
CGCAGTTGCAGCGCCCGAACTCGGTGTCGTGATCGGAAAACTCGGTCGCCTGCAGCGTGCAGCCCGGCGTGTTGTCGCGCGGATAGAAGTACAGGACGATGTGCTTTTTGCCGAGGAAGGACGCGAGCTCGACCGCCTGCATGTCGGCGTCGGGAAGCGTGAAGCTCGGCGCGTGTTGTCCGGGTTGCAGCATGAAAAGTCTGCGGGAAATTTTATTCTCGCGACCGCGTTTGACAAGTAGCGCGCGCGCGATTGTCGCGGGGCTGCCACATTTATAATCCTTCGATGGAAGAAGCGCCGCTAGGGGGCTTGTCGCCGCAGGACTTTTTGCGGCGGCACTGGCAGAAGCGCCCGCTGCTGGTGCGCGCCGCTCTGCCCGGATTCCGCGGCGTGATCGGCAAATCCGCGCTGTTTTCGCTCGCCGGGCGCGACGACGCCGAATCCCGCCTCGTGGAACGGCGCGGCAGCCGGTGGAACGTCGTGCACGGCCCGCTCACCCGCGCCCGCCTGTCGCGCGCGCGCGGCGCGTGGACGCTGCTTGTGAACGGCGTGAACGGCCACTGCGCCGCCGCCGAGCGCTTGCTGCGGCGCTTCGCGTTCATCCCGCAGGCGCGCCTCGACGACGTGATGGTGAGCTATGCCGCGCCCGGCGGCGGCGTCGGCCCGCATTTCGACAGCTACGACGTGTTTCTCATCCAGGGATCGGGAAGAAGAATCTGGCGCCTGTCAAGGAAGAAAGCGCTCGAATGCGAGGCGCGAGCTCCGCTTCGCTTGATCCGAAACTTCGTCCCGGACGAGGAATACCTGCTCGAGCCGGGAGACCTGCTCTACCTGCCGCCGGGCTGGGGCCACGACGGCATCGCGCTCGACGCCTGCTTCACCTGCTCGGTCGGCTTCCGCGCGCCGCGCGGCGCCGAGCTCGCCGCCGCGTTCCTCGACTTCCTGCACGAGCGCGGCCTGCCGGACGCCACCTACCGCGACCCCGGCCTGAGGGTCACGAGGCGCCCCGCACAGATCGGAGAGCACATGATCGCTTTTGCGGATGGAGTGCTGAAACGGATTCGTTGGAACCGGGCAGACGCCGCTGAAGCTCTTGGACGCTTTCTGACGACTCCCAAGGCGAACGTCGTATTCAGGAGAAATGCAAAGCGTGAGAAATTCGGTCGCAAAGTCGTCATACTCGACGCGAAGACGCAGATGCTGTACGCGGGCGGGCATTTCTTCGTCAACGGCGAATCGTTCGTGCCGCGCGCGCGCCAACGGCGCGCGCTCGCGCAGCTGGCCGACTGCCGCCGCGCGCCGGGCCGGATGCTCGCGCGTGCCGGGCTCGGCCCTCTGATCCTGGACTGGCAGCGCGCGGGCTACCTGCGCATCGAGGCGCCCTCGTGAACGGCGAAGCCCCTAAGCCCGAGTACCGCCCGTTCAGCGGCGGCGCCGAATTCCAGGCCGCCGTCGACCAGCTGCTCGCGCAGGAAGGCCGCGAGCTGCGCATCTTCGACCCCGACGGCAAGGCGCTGCGGCTCAATTCGGCGCCGCGCCTCGGCCAGCTGGAGGGGTTCCTGCGCACCAGCCGCACACGCCGGATCCAGATCGTGCTGCACGACACCGAGTACCTGACAAGATACTGTCCGCGCATGATGGAGCTGCTCAAGCGCTTCAATCATGTGATGCAGATCAACAAAACGCACGAGCAAATAAAAAGCTTGCAGGATGCTTTCATCGTCCTGGATGCGCTCCACTACCTGCGTCGGCCGGTCGCCACCCATATGCGCGGCGCGATCGGCCTGAACGACGAGCCGGAAGCGCTTGCGATGCGTTCGCGCTTCTTCGAAATCTGGGCCGCTTCTTTCCCGGGCGTTTCGAGCACAACCGTAGGCTTGTAGCCTGTGCGCTGCTATAATTTGTGCACAGCCGCATTCCGGCTGCAGGACTGTTGTACTCCTCCGTAGACCATTTCTAGATACCAAAGGGAAAGACAATGACAAAGCAACTGCTCATCGCGGTAGCCGCCGCATTTGCTCTCGCCGCTTGCGGCGAGAAGGAACCGCCTAAGCCAACCACGCCGCAGGCCGTGGAGAAGAAGGAAGAGCCGAAGAAGGAAGAGGCCAAGAAGGAAGAAGAGAAGAAGGACGAAATGAAGAAGGACGAGGCCAAGGCGCCGGAAGCGCCGAAGGCCGAAGAGAAGAAGGACGAGGCGAAGAAAGAAGAGCCGAAGAAGTAAGGCCGGCTCGCTTCGCAGACGGCGGTGCCCGAGAGGGGCCGCCGTTTCTATTTCAGCTCACGCCAGGCGAAGCCTTCGTCCTGCGTGGAGATGCCGATCCAGTCGGGCGCGCAGCCCATCGCGCGCGCCAGAGCCTCACGCGCGAGCTCGGGCTTGTTGTTTTGTGCCGAGAGATGCGCCGCGACGACGTGCTTCAGCTTCGAGCGCTCGAGCGCTCCGAGCAGCCGCTCGGCCTGAACGTTGGACAGGTGGCCGAAGGGGCCCGTGATGCGCTCCTTGAGCCACTTCGGATACTCGCCGCCCCAGATCATGTCGACGTCGTGATTGCATTCGAGAACCAGCGCGTCGCAGGCCGAGAGCGTGGCCTCGACGTGCGCGGTAGAGGCGCCGATGTCGGTGAGCACGCCGAGGCGGAACGCGCCGTCGGAGAGCACGAACTGCACCGGCTCGCGCGCGTCGTGCGGCACCGTGTACGGCAGCACCTCGAGATCGCCTACGGCAAACGCGCTGCGGCCGTGGATGGTGCGCGTCTCGACGTCGCCCGGCGGCTTGCCGGTTTCGGCGAGCGCCGCCTGCGTGCCCCAGGTCAGCCAGACCGGCAGCCGGTGCTGCGCGGCGAACGCGTAGGCCTGGCCCGCATGGTCGTCGTGCTCATGGGTGACGAGGATGCCCGCGAGGTCCGCGGGCGCGAGGCCCAGCTTCGCCAGGCGCCGCTCGGTCTCGCGCGGCGACAGGCCGCAATCGAGCAGCAGCCGCGTGGCGCCGGCTTCCGCGACGAGGCAATTGCCCTTGGATCCGCTGCCGAGAGAGGCGAAGCGCAGCGTCACGCGACCCGGCCCGGGGTCACTTCAGCTGATCGTACAGCAGCGCGACGATGCGGCGCGAGGATTGCGAGTTCGCCTGCGTGCCTTCCTTCGTGAGGACCTGGACGACGCACTTGCCCGCGAACTGGCGGATATGCACGCGGTACTGCTCGGCGTTGACGGACGGATCGTCCGATTTCCAGAACGCGAGCTTCGACAGCAGCCCCTTCTCGCCGTCCTTGCGCTTCATGTCCGAGGCGTCGGTATCGGCGTAGCGCACGAAGTACTGGCCCTTCTGCCGGTCGCGATCCTCGACGGTGAAGCCGACGCGGTCGAGCGCGAGGCCGACGCGGCGCCAGGTGCGGTCGAACGGCTCGAACACCTCCAGCGTCTCGAAGCCGCCGATGCCCTGCTGGATCGCCGCGCGCGCGGGCGCCTGCGAGGCGGTGGCGATCATCTCCTTGGCCTTTTCCTCCTGCGTGCCGAGCCGCACCATGAGCCGGCGCAGGAACTCGGCCTCGAGCTCGGGGTCGGGCGGGCGCGGCTGCCAGACGGTCGAGCCTTCGTTGTCCCGGCTCGAGCGCCCGGTGCTCTGCGCCACTTCGATCATGCCGCGGTGGCTGATGTAGATCTCGGTGCCCTCGTCGGTGCGCTCCAGGCGCGTGCGGAACTTGTCGCGCTCCGCCGTGCTGTAGATCGAGTCGAGGATCTTGCCGAGAAAGCCGCGCACGACGTCCTGCGGCAGCTTGGCGCGATTCTCCGCCCAGTCGGTCTCCATCACGCCGACCTCCGGCAGGCTCACGGCGACGAGGAAGCCGTTCTCCTGCCAGAAATCGCGCACCAGCGGCCAGAGCTTCTCGGGCGACTCGCCGACCACGAGCCAGCGCTGCGAGCCGGCGCGCTCGATGCGCATCTTCTCCATCGTCGGCAGCACGCCCGCCTGCACCGTGCCGGTGCGGCGCGCATGCGCGCGATCGGCCTCGTACGACGAGGCGGTCGCGGAACCCTTGCCGGTGTCCGGCACTACGTAGCGGTTGTCGCGCGCGGGCGTGGTGAGATCCGGCGGGATCTCGAGCGTCGGCAGCTGTCCGGCCGACTTGTAGTCGATCTTCTTGCCCTCGAGGACGTCGCCGCTGATCGTGCACGCGGACAGCGCAGCCGCCGCGAGCGGGAGGAAGAGCGGGACGAGGGCCCGCGCCAGCCTCATGCGCGCTTTTCCACCATGCGCAGCGGCAGCGCGACGCCCGCTTCGGCGAGCGCCTCGCGCACCGCCTCGTGGCTGCGCTCGGTGAGCGGCACGAGCGGCAGGCGGATGCCGCCCTCGATGAGACCCATCTGCGCCATGGCCCACTTCACCGGCGCGGGGCTGGTCTCGATGAACAGCCTCTGGTGCAGGCCGAGCAGGCGCAGGTTGATCTCGCGCGCCTTCTTGACGTCGCCGACCAGCGCGGCGGCGCACATCTCCGCCATCATGCGCGGCGCGACGTTCGCCGTGACCGAGATCACGCCGTGGCCGCCGAGCAGGATCAGCGCCAGCGCGCCGACATCCTCGCCCGAGTAGATCGCGAAATTGCGCGGCGCGCGCTTGATGAGGTCGGTGCCGCGCTCGACGTTCGCGGTCGCGTCCTTGATGCCGATGATGCCCGGCACCTGCGCAAGCCGCAGCACGGTGTCGTTGCTCATGTCGGCCACCGTGCGCACCGGCACGTTGTACAGGATCATCGGCAGGTCCACCGACTCCGCGATCTTGCGGAAATGCCGGTACATGCCTTCCTGCGTGGGCTTGTTGTAGTAGGGCACCACCGACAGGCTCGCGGTCGCGCCCGCCCTCTTCGCCGACTCGCTGAGCTCGATCGCCTCGGCGGTGGAGTTGCCGCCGGTGCCGGCGATGATCGGCAGGCGCCCGTTCGAGTGCTCGACGGCGACGCGGATCAGCTCCTTGTGCTCCTCGAAGCTCACGGTCGGCGACTCGCCCGTGGTGCCGACGACCACGATCGCCGACGTGCCCTGGGCGATATGCCAGTCGATCAGGCTCTTGAAGCGCGCGAAATCGAGCCGTCCGTCCTCCAGCATCGGGGTGACGATCGCGACCAGGCTGCCTGTGATCATTTGAAGACTCCGCTCGAAACGCGCTGTGTTCGCTTAACTTTCTATTTTAGCCCTTCCCGCGCCGCACAGCACAAAGCCTTTGAATCACTGCAGGTTTTGGCTCGGCGACCGGGCCTTCCTCGAATCCCTCGACGTGCAAGCCCCGGAAGGCCTCGAGCAGCTCGCCCGGGCGAAGCAGGAATGCCGGATTGGACGGCCGCCCGTAGCGTTCGTTCCCCAGCATGAAGGTCTCGTAGACCAGCACGCCGCCCTCGGCGAGGCTCTCCATGAGCGTCGGCAGCAGCGGGCGATGCAGATAGTTCGTCACCACGATGCCCTCGAAGCGCTCGCCCGCGAGCGGCCAGGGGCTGCCGTCTTCCAGGTCGGCGCGTATGAAACGGGCGCCCGGAATGTCCTGGGGCTCGCGGTCTACGGCGACGACCTTGAGGCCGCGCGCAAGGAAATATCGTGCATGCCGCCCGCGCCCGCAGGCCACGTCGAGCACGGTGCCATGCGTGATGAGCGGCGCCCAGCGCACGACCCACGCCGACGGCGCTTCGCCGCCGTGCGGACTCATGCGCCTGCCCGCAGGACGTCCCTGACGTAGACCGTGAAATCCGTGGTCGGCGGCGTGACGGGAACGCGATACATCATCTCCGCTACGAAGCCGCGGTGATACGACGTGTGGTTGACGACATGCAGCAGGATCTCGGCGCGCGTCATCGCGCCCTCGCCGCCGCCAACGTAGGTGAAGCGCACGGTCTCGCCGAGCTGCGCGGGCGTATACGCGTCGAATTTCTCCACGTACCAGGCGTCGATCGCCTGCTGCTGCTTCCAGAGCTCGGCGAGCGGCGGATAGTCCGGCGTATTGCGCGCGCCGTAGCCGTGGTCGCGGCCCTCCAGGTGCGCCTGGAAGATCCGGTCGATCACGTAATTGTGGTTCAGCATGTGCAGCATGTTCCTGAACAATCCCTGGCGCGGCTTCTCCGCCTCGCCGGGTGGCAGCGCCGCGGCCGCATCGAAGATCAGGCGGTTCGCCCAGGCGTTGTAGCGCGTCAGCGTGCCCGGAGAGATCACGTCGTCACTTCCGGCGCGCGAACCAATACAGCGGAATTCCTGCGGCCATGATGCTCAGTCCGGCGAGCACGGCCCCGCCGAACTTCGGGCCGAAGTCCGGATTGCGGACGTAGTCGATACTGGAATAGAGCATGTAAGCACACATGCCGCAAAACAGAATCGGCACCACGGGATAGAGCGGCACGCGAACCGCCGGCGGCTCGCCGCCACGGGCGCGCAGGATAAAGAGCGTCAGCCCGGTCAGCAGGAAGAAGGTCCAAAACACTGGCGAGGTGTACGCAACCATGGCATTGAAGCCATCCGGGGTCGCCGCACCAGCCCCCACCAGCAGCAGAGTGATCGCGCCTTGCAGCAACAGCGCGTTGGCCGGCGTGCTGCCCTGCTCGCGCCAGTTGCCGAGCCAGCGGAACATCCCATGGTCCCGGCCAAAGGCCCACGATGTGCGCGCACCGGTGAAGAGCGCGGCATTGATCGTCGTCAGCACTGAGATGCAGACGATCAGAGCCATGATCACCGCGCCCTTCTCGCCAGCGATCGCCCGCATGACGTCCGCGGCCACGGCTTTCGAGTCCTTGACGCCACTGTACCCGAGCACCGCCAGATAACCCAGATTGACGAGCAGATAGAGCGCCGTAACCGCAACCACGCCACCGACCAGAATACGGTTCATATTGCGCCGCGCATCGCGCACTTCTCCCGCTAGGTAGGCAGCCTCGTTCCAGCCGCCGTACGCGAGCAGGACAAAAATCATGGCGAAGCCAAAAGCACCCCCACCGCCGCCGCCGGCCGTCGGCTGCGGCGCCCCTCCCACCAGCAATGCCGCGAGTGCGAACAGCACCAGGCTCGCGATCAACGCAAGTTCCATGGCCTTCTGCAGATTCTTGGTGGGATGCGTTCCAAGCACGTTGAGCAGGGTCAGAGCCGTGACGGCGACCGCCGCCCAGATAGCCGCGCTGCTCGGCCCAAGGCTGAGGATCTGCGTCGCGTAATCCCCGAACACGAAGGCCACCGCTGCAATTGCACCGGTCTGGATCACCGTCATGCGCGCCCAGGCGAATAGGAATGCCACGCCCCTGCCCATGCCATTCGACAGGAAGACGTATTCGCCGCCCGTGTGCGGATGCCGCGATGCCAGCTCGGCATAGACCAGCGCGCCACAAAGAGAGGCCAGCCCGCCGAGCAGCCAGGCGAAGAGGAATTGGCCACTGCCCGAGGTCGCGCCTGCGACCGTCGAGGGCGCCTTGAAGATCAGAGCACCAAGGATCATGCCGACCGTAAGGAATATCCCGTCGGCAACCGAGAGCAGCGGCTTGGGTGCGCTCATTGGCGCACTGCCTTCCACGGCAGGGTGCGCGCGCTCTCGCCGTCCGAGATGCGCAGGGTCCCCTCGATGCTGCCGCCCGAAAGCTTGCCGCGGAACAGCAGGTTGTAGCCCTTGCCGCCGATGAGCCCCGTCACCGCCAGATGCAGCTCTTCGCCGCGCATGCGCGCGCTGCGAACCACCATCTCCGCGCCGCCGGCATGCGCGTCGACATCGAGCATCTGGAACTTCTGGCGCACGTCGAATTGCCATCGACCGCCCATCCCGGGCAGCTCGGCGATCCAGCGTCCGCGCGCGTCGGCCGGCACCACCCAGAGGAACACGCGCGAGCGGCCGAACGGCCCGATCAGCTTCTCGGCGAGCCCCAGCTCGATCATCTCGTCGTAGGGCCAGGTGCCGATGTCGTAGTCGTGCGAGACGATGCGCGCGCCGGGCCGCAGCTGGTCGATCAGGCGCGGCATGAGCTTGCGGTTCACTTCCGGCAGCAGGTACATCGTCACCACGTCGACGCCGCGCAGGTCGGTTTCGAAGATGTCGCGCACCTCGAAGCGCGCGAGCGACTCGACGCCCGCGCGCTTCGCGTTCTCGGTGGCAATCTGGACGAGGTGCGGATCGATGTCGACGCCGAGCCCCCGGGTGCCGAAGCGCCTCGCCGCCTCGATGACGATGCGCCCGTCGCCCGAGCCGAGGTCGACGAGCCGCTCGCCCGCCTTCGGCTGCGCGAGGTAGAGCATGCGCTCGACCACCTGCTCGGGCGAGCTGACGTACGGCACCGTGCCATCGTCCCAGGCCCAGGATTGCGCGCCCGCCGACGCGGCGAACAGCGCCTGTGCGAGGAAAAGCAGAATTCTCATGAAGGTAAAATGCGCGCAGCGCCCCGGTAGCTCAGTGGATAGAGCAGCCCCCTCCTAAGGGGCAGGTCGCACGTTCGATTCGTGTCTGGGGCGCCATTCACGCGCTGGATTCTAATGAAGGACTCTCCGGAACAAGCCATGGTATTTCACGGCAGATGGTACGACGAGGTTCAGGTCGGCGACAGCTTCGGTGCGAGCCTCACCGTCACCGAGACGCACCTCGTGCTCGCCGCCGGCATGTTCGGCGACTTCAATCCGCTGCACGTGGACGAGGTGTTCGCCGGGAAGTCGCGCTTCGCGGGCCGCATCCTGCACGGCCCGTTCACCAGCGCGCTGGTGTCCTCGCCCGTGGGCATGTACTTCGCGGGCACGGCGATCGCCTACATGGAGCACGCCTGCCGCTTCAAGGCGCCGGTGCGCCCGGGCGACACGCTCGCGACGCGCTGGGCGGTGACCCGGAAGCTGGACAAGCCGAAGCACGCCGGCGGCATCATCGTCATGAAGGGCGAGTCGAAGAACCAGCACGGCGACGTGGTCGTCGACGCCGACGGCAAGATTCTCGTCGCGAGCCGGCCTACCTGAATTTCGCGATCCAGCGCCGGTCCAGCCAGTCCTTCCAGCGCCAGGCCCAGCGTCCCTCCGCGGTCCACGCGCTGCGGCTGGCGATCGCGTATTTCGCGCCGCAGCTGATGAGCGCCAGGCTCTCGCGCTGCGGCGTGTAATCGAGCATCACCATGCCGCGCACGACGCGCTTGAGATTCTCCGCCAGCACCGGCGCCTGCCGGACCGCGTAGACGCCCGATTTCGGCAGCGGCCGGCCTTCCAGCGCTGCGCAATCGCCCGCGGCGAAGACGTCCGGGTGCGAGACGCTGCGCAGGCTCGCGTCGACCAGCACGAAGCCGCGCGCATCGGTGCGCAGGCCGCAGTCGCGCGGCATCGGCAGGGCCGAGGCGCCGGTGGCGCGGAAGATCGCGTCGAAGCCGCCCTCGGGCGCCGCGCCGACGCGCAGCGGAATCGCCAGGCGCGCGAGCGCATCGCGGATACGCTGCGCAAGCGCGGGCGCGAAGGCGAAGCGGTCGGTGTACAGCTCCACCGCGCCGCCCGAGGTGCGCCGGTCGAGCGCGAATTTCATCGCCATCGCGATCTCCACGCCGCCCGCGCCCGCGCCTACGACAGCGATGCGCGGCGCGGCGCGCGCCTCCAGCGCCTCGCGCCAGCGCGCGATGAAGGCGTCGAACGGCTTCACCGCGATCGCCCCCGGCCCCGCATCCTCGGGCACCGAGCCGACGTCGAGCGAGAGCACGTCATAGCCGACGGTGCTGCCATCCGCGAGCACCACTTGCTTGTCAGAGGTATCGATCGCGACCGCCCGCGCCTGCAGGAAGCCCGCGCCCGCGCGGCGCGCGAGCAGCGCGAGATCGATCTGCGCCTGCTGCGGCGAATAATGACCCGCGATCACCCCGGGCACCATGCCCGAATAGGTATGCGCCGGCCCGGGCGAGACGAGCACCGTCTCGAGGTTCCTGGAAACGAAGTCGCGCAATTTCAGCAGCGCGAACGCGTGCGCGTGGCCTCCGCCCAGCAACACGATGCGCATCGCGCGCATTGCGCTCACGCCTTCGGCGCGCCTTTTGCTTCCTCGCGCTTGCGCAGCTCCTTGCGCTGCACCTTGCCGGTGGTCGTCATCGGCAGGGCGTCGATGAACTCGATCTCCTTCGGGTACTCGTAGGGCGCGAGCCGCCCGCGCACGTGCGCCTGGATCTCGTTCATCAGCTGCGGCGAGGGCGCCTGGCCGGGCTGCAGCACGATGAAGGCCTTGACCACCTGGCCGCGCGCCTCGTCGGGCTTGCCGATCACTGCGGCGTTCGCGACCGCCGGGTGCTTGACGATGCAGGACTCGATTTCCGCGGGCCCGATGCGGTAGCCCGAGGACTTGATGACGTCGTCCGAGCGCCCCT
>Ga0335070_10011539_pt1 | contig 10321 bp, 9 predicted proteins | sample Lox_Sample_13_FD_206722 | JGI IMG/M metagenome (GOLD analysis project Ga0335070, IMG submission 206722) | Soil microbial communities from Loxahatchee National Wildlife Refuge, Florida, United States - Lox_Sample_1.3 | ecosystem: Environmental > Terrestrial > Soil > Wetlands | place: USA: Florida...
GCCGATTCCAGTGAGCAGCGCGTCGTTCGAATGGCGCATGCGCTGCACCTCTGCGCGAGACTCCTCGGAAGTGATGGACAGGCGTTTCGCGCCCTTGCCTTGTTTGGGCAGAGCGAGCTGGCCGTCCAGGGTGAGCGCGGCCTTTAGCGTCAAGAAGGGCCGCCCGGTGCGGATCCAGCTGGCAAAGCCGTCGTTGAGGCGTTGCGCGGGAGCTTCCGAGACGCCGGATTCGACCGCGACTCCGCCCGCGCGCAGGGCATCAAGCCCGCTCCCGGCAACTTTCGGATTGGGGTCGCGCGTGGCGGCGACGACGCGCGCGATGCCCGCGTTCAGCAGCGCCTGCGCGCAGGGCCCGGTGCGTCCAGTGAAGTTGCAGGGTTCCAGCGTGACATAAACAGTCGCGCCGCGCGCCTTTTCTCCGGCGGTTTTCAGCGCAACCACTTCCGCGTGATCGCGCCAGTCATACTGATGAAAGCCCTCGCCCACGATCTGGCCGTCCCGGACAATCACGCAGCCGACCGTTGGGTTGGGGCTGGTCAGCCCGATGCCCTTGCGGGCCAGCTCCAGCGCGCGCTGCATGAAGCGGATGTCGTGTTCGTCCATGCGTCAATCAAAGAGGGAATTGGCGTAGGTTTCCGCGTCAAAGGGGACCATATCGTTGATCTGTTCGCCGGTGCCGACGAAGCGGATGGGCAGGCCGAGTTCGCGCGAGATGGCCACCACGATGCCGCCTTTGGCGGTACCGTCGAGCTTGGTGAGCACGATGCCGGTAACTCCGACCGCGCCGGTGAACTCGCGCGCCTGGGCCAAGCCGTTCTGCCCGGTGGTGGCGTCCATGACCAGCAGGATGTCGTGTGGCGCGCCAGGAATCACTTTGGCCGCGGTTCGCTTCATTTTTTCGAGTTCGGCCATCAAATTGGACTTGGTGTGCAGGCGCCCGGCGGTGTCCACAATCACCACGTCGGCATGACGAGCCTTGGCGGCGGCCATGGCGTCGTACACCACGGCGGCGGGGTCGGCGCCGGACTTCTGCTTGATGACCTCGACGTTGTTGCGCCTGGCCCAAATTTCCAGCTGCTCAATGGCGGCGGCGCGGAAGGTGTCCGCGGCGCAGAGCACGACGTTGAGGTGCTGCTGGCGCAGGCGGTTGGCCAGCTTACCGATGCTGGTGGTCTTGCCGACGCCGTTGACTCCGACCATGAAAATGACCCGGGGGTCGGACGAATCGGTGGCGGCAATGGAAAAATCCTTGCCGTGCTGGCCGTTCGGCGATTCCAGGATCCGCGCGATGTGCGATTTGATTTCCTGCTTCAGCTGCGCGGGGTCGGAAAGCGCGTTGCGATCGAGCTTTTCCCGAACGGAATCCAGAATTTCACGGGTCGTTTTTACCCCCAGATCGGCGGAAAGCAGGGCCGCTTCCAGATGCTTGAGCGCGGCGGGGTCAATCTTTTTTTCGCCGAGAAAAATGTTGTCGACGGTTTCCGACAACGCGGCCTTGGTGCGTGTAACCGAAGCCTTGAGCCGCTCGAGCAGCGAGGGTTCGGCTTTTTCCGGCTTCTCCGCCTGATCGCGTTTGCCAAAAAGAGAAATCATGGTCAGAGAAAAGTGTAACAGATGCGGCGAATGGCTGTTTTTCAGGCAGAAGCAGAAACTGGGCGGAAGCGGTCAGACCTGTACTTCAACGGCATTAAGGCGCAGCTTGCCGCTGGTCACGCAGGCGTCGAGCGCGTTGACGATCACGCCATCGAACTTGGAGCCAGCCAGCGCCTTGATGCGACCGAGCGCAAATTCCAGCTCCATGGCGTTTTGATAGGGACGGTTGGTGGTCATGGCGTCAAGCGTGTCGGCGACGGCAATGACCCGGGCCATGAGCGGAATCTGCGGTCCGGTGAGACCGTAGGGATAACCGCGGCCATCCATGTGCTCGTGGTGCAGTTCGATACCCGGCAGCATCTCTTTGAGCTGCGAAACCGGGCGCATGATGTTGGCACCCTTCACGGTGTGCTGCTTCATCAGTTCGAACTCCTCGGCGGTGAGGGCGCCGGGCTTCTTCAGGACGCGATCGTCCACGCCAATCTTGCCGACATCGTGCAGCAGGGCCGCGATGCGCAGTTTGTCGAGTTCCGCGTCAGAGAGGCCAAGCTCCCGTGCGATGAGCGTGGAGTATTTGGCCACGCGGCCGGAGTGACCGCGGGTGTAAGGATCCTTTTCGTCGATGGCGGCGGCGAGCATGCGAATGGAACCGAGAAAGAGTTCGCGGTTGGCCTCGGCGGCTTCCTTGAGCTTTTCGATGTACTCTTCGATATCGCCGGCCATCTTGTTGAAGTTGCTGGCCAGCTCGGTGATTTCCAGAGCGCCGTGCACCGCGGTGCGCTGGTGAAATTCGCCGCGGCTGATGGCCCGCGTGGAAGCGGCCAGCCCGCGGATGGGTTGGCTGATGCCCACCGCAAAGAGATAGCCGACGGCAATGGCGGCCAGCACCACGAAGCTGACGAAGGTGAGCGCCTGGCGGTTGAGTTCCGTGACGCCAGCGTCGGCACGAGCGTCGGACAGACCCCGCTGGGCGATGACCGCCCAGGTCACATCGGGCAAAGTGCTGTAGGTGCCGATCATGTCCACCTTGCGCTTGTTGAGCGTGTCGGTGAAGCGAATGGTTTCCGTGTTGCGGAATTCTTGCGGGAGAGCGTGCACCCGGGCTACGACCGAGAAATTCGAGTTGACGTCTTCGCCGGGCGCGAAACGCGCGGTATCCGGGTAGGCCACGATGCGGCCCTGATGGTCGATCACAAAAACCGAGCGGCCGCGCACGCTGGCCTCTTTCAGGCGTTGCAGAATCGGGTTCAGCGAAACCACGGCGGCGATCATTCCCTTGAACTGCTGGTCCACGCTAAGCGGAATAGCGATCACGAAGGCCGGCTGATTATCCGGCTCGAGCGCCAGAGGATCGCTGCGAAACCTGACGGTGCCAAGCTGCGGCGACTGCACGCAGGTGTAAAAAGCGCGCATCAGCGCTTTGCTGACGAAGGGATCCCGCTCCGCCCGGAAATTTCCCTGCGATGCGCTGGTTCCCTTGCCGGTCTTGCCGACGGCCGTGGCATAGAGCACCGTGGTCGGGTTGCTCTCGACGAAGTTTTCCAGCAGGCGCGTGACTTTTGGTTCGGCGGCCGGGTCTTCGACATCCTGATTGAGCCCGGTGAGGACGAGAATCTGGCGCTCGCTGATCAATTGCTGGGTAACGTTGGCGTCAAACTGCTGCAGTTCCTGAGCCATGGAACGCGTGAGTTCGGTCTGCTGCACGCGCTCGGTGTCCACCAGTTTTTCCTGGCTGAGCTTGAGCACCTGGCGGTGGTAGAGGAGCAGCGGCAGCGCGCTGACCAGCAGCATCGCGCTCAGCACCAGCCACAGGATGCGCACGCGTCCCACTTGCAGGCGCGCCAAAAGTGAGCTGAGATTTTCCACCATAGCCACGGCCTATTTTATCGGCGAGCGGGACGCCCATGGCGGGCCGAAAAGGACAGGAATGACCCTTGCGTACCCGTCCTTTCGTACAGGTGGGTGGTGCCGGAACATTTGCCGATTGGCCTAGTCGCCCCGGGGGGCACGCGACTTTTTGACCGAGAACTTGGGCTCCTCGCCTCGAGCCAGTCGCAGGATGTTCCCGCGGTGCCGATAGATCACGAGCGCGGCCATGGCCAGCGACCCGAGCGTCAGCGAGGCCGGCGGAGCGAAATGCGGCGCCCAAAGCAGATACACCAGCAAAGGTAGCGCGGCTGCGGCGGCGATGGAGCCCAGAGAAACATAGCGCCAGAACCCGACCACCAGCGCAAAAAGGATCAGTGCGCCGATCAGCGCTGCGGGGCAGAGGCCCGCAAAAACTCCTGCGGCCGTGGCGACTCCTTTACCGCCGTGAAAGCGGAGCCAGATCGGAAAACAATGGCCGGCTAGCGCGAGCGCTCCAGCGATCGTCATTGTTGTGGCATCGCCGTGTGCAAGGCGGGCGGCGAGCCAGACCGGGAGCCAGCCCTTTGCGGCGTCGAAGAATAGGGTGAGGATGCCGGCCAGGGGGCCGACCACGCGCGCGACGTTGTTGGCGCCTATATTGCCGCTGCCGGACTTGCGCACGTCCTTGCCGCCCAGCAAGGCCAACAGCAAGCCAAAGGGGATCGAGCCGAGCAGGTACGAACCGGCAAAGAGCAGGATGTTGGCGAGCGGGAGCGTCAAGAAAAATTTCCTTGTGGCGGGTGCCCAGAAACGAAGGGAAATGACCGCACGGTAGTGTACTCCGCGCCGCCGGGACGCAGCTTGCTTTCGACCAGTTGGAAGTGTCTGACGGAGAAACTGCCCAGGGATTTGTTGCCGAATGCCGCCAGTCGAGCGGACAGAGCTGGTGCAAGGCGCGGCTCCTTGAACCGGGCGATTGTGAGGTGCGGCAAGAAGGCGCGCGTTTCGGCGGCGACGCCGGTTGCTGCAGTGAGCGCGTTGTCGATGCGCTGCGCCAGCGGCGCAAGGTTCGGCGAAGAGCGCACGCCGATCCAGAGCACGGCGGGGCGGCGCGTGCCCGGAAAAAAGCCGGCGCCGCAAAACTCCAGGTCAACCGGATCCTGCTCACGAATGCCGGCAAGCGCTTCCTGGATTGCGGGCAGCGCGCTCGGTTGCGCTTCGCCGATGAACTTTAGCGTGACGTGAAGATTCTCGGCGCTAACCCAACGCGGCGCCGGCTCCAGACGTTTCCATTGGGAGATCATCTGGCCAATTCGCTCCCGGACCTCGGTGGAAATTTCCAGCGCAACAAAGAGGCGCACGGCTCAACGCTGCGGCAGCACGCTGCCGTTATAGAGAAAGTGCAGACGGACGAGATCGAGCGCGGCTTGCGAGCTCTGCAGGCGCACCATTTCGCGGTCGCCGGGGAGACGCAAGGCGCGCTCGCGCACACCGTTGGGGCCAGCCAGCGCGACGTGCACCGTGCCCACGGGCTTCTCTTCGCTGCCGCCTCCCGGACCGGCGATGCCGGTGATGCCAATTCCGAGGGTGCTGCCGACGCGGCGGCGAATGCCTTCGGCCAGGGCGACAGCCACTTCCGGGCTGACGGCACCCTTGGCGGCGATCAAATCGGGCGGAACGCCCGCCCACGCGGTTTTCATTTCATTGCTGTAGCAGACCACGCCTCCGAGGAAGTAAGCGGAGCTTCCCGGGAAGCTCGTGAGGCGCTGGGCAAACAAGCCGCCGGTGCAGCTCTCCGCGGCGGAAATCGTGGCGTGCTGTCTGATCAGTTCGCGGGCGACCGCGACTTCCAGGGGCGAGCCATCGCGCGAAAAAATTCGGTCGGTGAGCGCGAGGTCCAGCGCGCGCTCGATTTCGTCCAGCGTAGCCTGGGCCTGCGCAGCGTCGGCAGTCCAGTAGCGCAGATGAATCTGCACTTCGCCGGGCGAGGCGAGAATGGTGGTGAGCACCTGGGGGTAGCGGGTGTAGATGGGCGCGGCGAGTTGATCGACGTGCGATTCGCCGAGTCCTGTGACCCGCAGTTCGCGGCGATGCAAGCGCACGCCGGAAACGCGGCGCTCCAGGCGCGGGAGAACCTGTTCGCGGAACATGGGTTCCAGTTCGCGGGGCGGGCCAGGCAGCAGGGCGATCATGCGATCGCGCTCCTCCAGCCACAGTCCTGGGGCGGTGCCGCGCGGATTATCGAGCGGCTCGGCGCCTTCGGGAACCATGGCCTGGCGCACGTTCTTCTCCGGCATGACGCGGTTAAAGGAGCGGAAGCGCGCTTCGATGGCGCGCACGATATTGTCGTCGCGGACCAGCCTGCGGCCGAGCAATTCGGCGACGGTTTCGCGGGTCAGGTCGTCTTCGGTCGGGCCGAGCCCGCCGGAGGCAATCACGATCTGCACCCGGTCGAGCGCGTCGCGAAACGCGTCCAGCATCAGGCCCTGGTCGTCGCCGACGATGGTCTTGCGAACGACCTCGACGCCCAGAGCGTTCAACTGCGCCGTCAGAAAAAGGGAATTGGTGTCCAGGCGGTCCGGCGTGAGCAGCTCGGAACCGACCGCGATAATTTCAGCTTTCATCCCGAATAGTCTAGCAGCGCCACGGAACTAGCCGAAAAGCGGCAGCCCGCGCACGTCCCAGTCGAGCGTGAAGATGGCGCCGGTGGTGGCGACGATGGCCTGGCCGGTAGGCAGAAGCGCCATGCCCACGGCGCTGCCGCTGAGCGCGAGCTGCGCGTGGCCCTGCGGGCTGATGCGCACGATGCCGCGGCGTCCGCCGTACGAGCCGGCGACGAAAAGATTGCCCTCGCGGTCAAAGGCCAGCCCTTGCGGGCGCCCGATGCCGCGGAAGAAAGTGGTGACGTCGCCGCCCTGCGAAATTCGATAAACGCGGTCGAAACTGGAAGTTGTTGGCCCGGTCGCGTACAGCTCGCCGTTCGGGTGAAAGGCCAAGTGATACGCGGCGACGGAGGGCTCAAGCGTGGCAAAGACAAAAATTTCCCGGGAGGGGCTGATCTTAAAAATCGTTCCGCTCCGGTCGCCCACGTACAGATTCGCTTCACGATCAAAGGCCAGCCCTGTCGCGATGCCCATGCCCTCCACCCATTGCTCGACCCGCCCATCCGGCGTCACGCGGTGCACCGTGCCGTCGTTGCGGCAGGAAACGAACAGGTTCCCGGCGTGATCCAGTGCCAGCCCGCTGGGGTTCGTCAGCGAGGTCACGAACGGTTTCACGCTGGAGGCGGTGATCTTGTAGAGCGAAACCGGGACGCGCTGTCCACGCTGGCCGCTGTAGGTCGTGTAGATGTTGCCCTCGCCGTCCACGGCTGGGTTCGCGACCGGGTGCAGGTTATCCGCGATTTGCTTGCCAACCGCAACGGGGAAGGGCGAACTCTCGTGCCCGGCGCTGGCCACGCTCAAAACGCCGCCTCCCGCGCCGTCCGGTACGCGGGCGATCAGGCGCTGTGCGCTGGCCAGGGCAAGGCCGCCTTCGGCGTCCCCGAAACGCACGATGGGTCGCGCCGCGCCGCTGGTGATGAATCCGCTGCCGCGAATTTCGACTTCGCCGCCGGGAATGGCGGCGCCGGGGGTCACACTTTCAATGCGGGGAATACCGTTCTTTTCGGAGGATGAACCGAGCCCAAATTTCATAACCAGCCAAAGTGTAACGCGACCTTCAGCAGAATGGCAGCATAGACTCCTGCCAGCCAGTCGTCAGCCATGATGCCCCAGCCGCCCGGCAATCTCTCCAGGCGGTTGATGGGGAAAGGCTTCCAGATATCGAAGAGCCGAAACAGGAGGAAGCCGGCCAACAGGTATTTCCAGTTCAGCAGACTCAGCGCCGCAAAGATGGCATAGGAGGAAAAATCCATGCGCTCGGCAAGATGCGGAACGGCAATGGGAATGAGCGGGAGAATCAGCGTAATGTGCTGCCCGGCCACTTCATCAATGACCACATGCTGGGGGTCTTCGAGATTCGCGAAAGTGGCGGCTTTGCCCGCGCTCCATACACCGACCAGAGACAGGAAGAGCACCAGCAGGATGGCGCAAGCAACGGGCAGGACCAGTTGCGCGCTATGGATGTCCGAGCCGGGCACCAGGAAGTTGTGATCAACCAAGGTGGCATCGGCCAGACGTTGCGCGGAGAAAAGATCAGCGAGGCGGTGCGGCCGCAGAAAGAACAACGCCGTCAACATCGCAGTGAGGACGCCGACCAGCGAGCCAAATGTTCCGGGGGCCTTCGGCAGGTAGCCAACTCCCAGCGCCGTGGCGATCGCCAGGGCGAGTCTCGGCTTTTCCCGCCCGTTCTCAGTGGATGGTTTCATTCGGATCTTGCTGCAGCTCGCGTTCGAGGTGAGACTGCTCGATTTCGGCTTCGTCGAAAACCGGATCGGAGATGACGTAAGCCTCGCTGGACCACGCGCCGAGATCCAAGATCCGGCAGCGTTCGCTGCAGAACGGAAAATCCTTGTGCAGCTCGGAATCCGTGGCGGCCTTGCAGATGGGGCAGACGTGCCTCATGGGGGGAAGCTTACCCCAAAACGCGCAGCGGCGCTCCTGTCGCGATGCGATGCAGGGGCTCGTGCGTCGGCGGGCGGGTCTGCGGCGGACGAAGCGCCGGCCGGGGCAAAAGGTCCACGACCCGGCCGATCACGTCGTACGCATCAGTCCTGGTGATTTCCACGCGAGCGGCGTCGCCGGCTTCCGCCAAGCGGCCGTCGGAAAGTTCGATATCCGTGAGGTACAGCTTGCCATCGATTTCCGGGGCCATGCCTTGCAGCCGCGCTTCCCAGATCAGTGGATTGTCCTGCGAGGGGCCTTCGATCAGCGCGATTTCGGTCTGACCTTTCCAGCGGCGCAGGCGCTCGCGGGAAATTTTCTTTTGCACGGCCATCAGACGATTGCGGCGGTCGGTGATGACCTCCGGCGCGACCTTGTCATCGAGCGCGTGGCTGTTGGCGTTCTCCACGTCGGAATATTCGAAGACCCCGAGCCAGTCGAACTGTCCGGCGCGAACGAAATCGCACAGTTCGTCGAAGTCCGCGTCCGTTTCGCCGGGGAAGCCGACGATGAACGAAGTGCGCAGCGAAACGCCGGGAATGGTCGAGCGGATACGCTCCAGAAGCTTCAGGAAGGCGTCGCCGTGCGAACCGCGCTTCATGCGCGCGAGCACGTTGCGGCTGGCGTGCTGCAGGGGCATGTCCATGTACTTCGCCAGGCGCGGGTGCGCGGCCAGGGTGTCCAGCAGCCTCTGCGTGACGCGATTGGGGTAGGCGTACAGAAAACGCACCCACAAGAGATCGTCCACGCGCGCCAGACCCTCCAGGAGTTGCGCCAGGCCGTCGCGCAGGCCGAGATCCTCGCCGTAGGAGGTCGTGTCCTGGCCGATGAGGGTGACTTCACGGGTTCCGCCTGCCGCGAGGTTTTCTGCCTCGCGCACGACCGATTCAAAGCGCCGACTGCGGAAATTTCCGCGCAACTGGGGAATGATGCAGAAGGTGCAGGGATGATCGCAGCCTTCAGCGATCTTGATGTACGCGGCGTGCTTGGGCGTGGTCAGGATTCTTGGTGTGAGGTCGTGATACAGGAAGGCCGGCGGCGCCGCGGGCAGAACCCGCAGATCGCCGTGTACCGCTTCCAAAATGCGCTCGACTTCGCCGGTCCCGACGACTGCATCCACTTCCGGCACTTGCGCCAGTATCTGCTCGCGATAGCGCTCCACCAGGCAGCCCGCGACGATCAATTTCTTGGCATTACCGAACTTCTTGTGCTCCGCCATTTCCAGGATGGCTTCGACCGATTCTTTTTGCGCCGCTTCGATGAAGCTGCAGGTGTTCACCACCAGCACATCCGCTTCGTCCGCGCGGGGCGTCAGCTGGTAGCCGTCATTAGACAAGATGCCCATCATCACCTCGCTATCCACGAGGTTTTTGGGGCAGCCCAGACTGACAAAGCCTACCTTTGGGGTGCCTTTCTTGGAAATGCCGTCAGACACGGGGAAATTGCGCCTTTTCGCAACTCACAATTATAGCACGCGAGGCAGTGGGTCCTGCGTCAGGCCCCTCTCAGGAGCGCGCGCGCAGGTCGGTGCGCATGAGAGCCAGCAGGGCGCGGAGTTTCGCGACATCGCACGCCGCGTGGCCGAAGCGCGCCGCGGAATAGAGCCGCGTAAATTCGCCGAGGGTGTTGCGCAGCGAGGCCTTGGGGATACTGGCCGTGAATTCCTGGGCGGTTTGCGATTCCTTGCGCGTGAAGCCATGGCGGCGCAGCAGGGCGAGCATTTCGCCGTAAAGGAGTGAAGCAACCTTGCGGCTGGCCTCGCTGCGATTGCGCGCCGGCCAGAATGCCGTGAAGCGCGCGCGGCGCAGCAGGTAGCCGAACCAGTTGTAACGAAGCGCGAGAAGCAGCAATACCAGCGCCACCGGCAGCATCAGTGATCCGTACAGATGCTCCAACTGCCAGATGCTCACGCGATCTTTCATGTGCCGCTGCAGCCTGTCGAACCACGCGGCGGCCGAGTCGCGCCAGTTGCGCGAATGCATCTGCACGCTCTGCGAAAGCGCGTTCTGCCGCGCGAAGTCGTAGCTGACGACCCAGTCGTTCCAGGTCAGTTCGGCCCAGTCGGCCAGCTGCGAAAGCCGAGTCAGGAAGCTCCGCGTGGACTCAGGCGCAGCCGGCGTGGGGTCAAACACGATCCACCCGCTGCCCGGAAAGTACGCTTCCACCCAGGCATGCGCGTCGCTTGCACGCACAATATAGTCGCCGCCAAGTTCGTTGTACTCTCCCGGCAGAAATCCGTTTACCTCGCGCGCCGGAATGTTCAGCGTGCGCAGCAT
>Ga0335070_10011540_pt1 | contig 10320 bp, 11 predicted proteins | sample Lox_Sample_13_FD_206722 | JGI IMG/M metagenome (GOLD analysis project Ga0335070, IMG submission 206722) | Soil microbial communities from Loxahatchee National Wildlife Refuge, Florida, United States - Lox_Sample_1.3 | ecosystem: Environmental > Terrestrial > Soil > Wetlands | place: USA...
TGTACTATGTCATGGATTCGCCCGTGTATGGACAGATCCCGGGGTACTTGCTGGGGGGTGCGGTCGGCCTAGTCGTGACCCTCGCGATCAGCTACGCGGGCCGTGGATTGGTTTGGCTGTTGCGGCCTGTTTTGCCTGCTATTAGAGCGACATGGGATCGCGGGTTCAACCGCATCGTTCATCTCTTTGATGGACTCTTGGCACCGAAGGGGCGAAGGGCTCAAGGTGTCGTTTCACTCGATCCTCCCTCGCAGGCCAATGTCTCAGGGTCCGACAAACCTCTGTTGAGCATCCGGGGCTTGAGTAAGAAGTTTGGCGGCGTCGCCGCCGTGGACGGCGTGGACCTCGACGTGTGGCCCGGCCAGGTTGTGGGCCTCATCGGCCCGAATGGCTCTGGCAAGACGACCACGTTCAATCTGATGAGCGGCGTCTATCCGATCGATGCCGGATCGGTGATGTTCGCCGGGAACGAATTGGTGGGGCAGCCGCCGACAAGTATCGTGCTCGGCGGCATCTCACGCACGTTCCAAAACATCCGGCTCTTTTCTAAGATGACGGTGCTGGAGAACGTGCAGACGGCACTTCACCGAGCCAGCGATTACAGTTTACTGGCCGCTCTCATTCGGTGGCCGTGGACGGTATGGGCGACGGAAAAGCGACTGCGAGACGGGGCGATGGAGCTGCTCAGGGTGGTCGAGTTGGAAGAGTACGCCGACCGCGTCGCGGGGACGTTGGCCTATGGGCTACAGCGCAAGCTCGAAATTGCGCGGGCGCTGGCCTTGCAGCCCAAACTGGTGTTGCTCGACGAACCGGCAGCCGGCATGAACCCGGAGGAATCCCTCGAACTGGTCGGGTTGGTCAAGCGTATCCACAAGCAGATGAAGCTGACGATCATCTTGATCGAGCATCACATGGACGTGGTGGTAAACCTGTGCGAGCGCATCGCCGTGCTCAACTTTGGCAGAAAGATCGCCGAAGGAACGCCGGAAGAGATCCAGTGTGATCCGCTCGTGCTGGAAGCCTACCTGGGAGAGAAGGTGGAACATGCTGCTATCGGTTGAGGGGTTGAACTATTACTACGGCGAAGGAATTCACGCCCTGCGCGACGTGACGTTCGAAGTCGACCAAGGCGAGGTTGCCTCCATCGTCGGCGCAAATGGCGCGGGCAAGTCCACGTTGATGTGGACGCTGGTCGGCCTGCTCAAACCCAAGTCTGGCACAATCACGTTCAACGGCCAGACCGTCAAACCGATTCCGCATCACGCGGTGGCTTCGGGCATTGCGCTCGTTCCGGAGCGACGGCGGCTCTTTCCTAACCTCACCGTGCGAGAGAATCTGACGCTGGGCGGTTACCGGCGCGGCGACCGAGCCGGCATCACCCAAGACGAAGAGTACGTGTTTTCGCTCTTTCCGGTGTTGAAGGAACGCCTCAAGCAATACGCCGGGACACTCTCCGGCGGGCAACAGCAGATGTTGGCGATCGGGCGCGGGCTGATGTCTCGCCCCAAGCTGTTGCTGCTGGATGAGCCATCGATGGGACTGGCACCGGTCCTGGTGAATCAGGTGTTCGACACCATCCAGCAAATCGCCCGTCAGGGCATGACGATCCTCTTGGTCGAGCAGAATGCCCTCAAGGCTCTGGAGATTTCCCGGCGCGCCTACGTGCTGGAAGTCGGGCAGATCGTTTTGAAGGGCACAGGACAGGAACTCTTGCGGGACCCGGCGGTCCAGGCGGCTTACCTGGGCGTCCGCGAGTGCAGAGAGGTTATCCTAGAAAAGGAAGCCCATGCTCACTGACCATCTGCCTCGCATTCACCTCAGCCATCTACCCACCCCGTTGGAGGACTTGCCCCGCCTTACCCAAGCCCTGGGCGGGCCACGCCTGCTCATCAAGCGCGACGATCAGACCGGCCTCGCCACGGGCGGCAACAAGGCACGCAAGCTCGAATTCACCGTAGCCGAGGCGCTCCGCCAGGGGGCGGACACACTCATCACCGTCGGCGGGGTGCAATCCAATCACTGCCGGCAGACCGCCGCCGCTGCAGCTCGATACGGCCTGCGTTGCATCGTCGTGCTGCGCGGGCACGCTCCCTCCGCCTGGAATGGCAACCTGCTGCTGGATCATCTGTTGGGCGCGCACGTGGTGTTCTCGGGCGACCGCACCCGTGAACACGTGGCCGAAGAAGTCGCGAAGGAGCAACACGCCGCAGGGAACCGCCCGTACCTTATCCCTGTGGGCGCGTCGGACGAGGTGGGCGCGGTGGGTTTCGTGGCGGCCGTCGAGGAGTTGGACGGCCAGTTGAAAGCGCACAAGCTCCACGTGGATCGCGTCGTCTTTGCCAGCAGCTCGGCCGGGACGCAGGCCGGGCTCTGCGTAGGCGCAAAAGCGATCGGCTTCAAGAGCCAGCTCGCCGCCATTGCGATTGATAGTCAGCGTGAAGAGCTTCAGGCCGACGTGGTCGGCATCGCCCTTCCCACGATCCGTCGATTGGGTCTGGAGATGTCGTTGGCGCCAAAAGAGGTGGTGGCATACGATGGCTACCTGGGAGCAGGTTATGCCATCATGGGCGAGCCGGAACGGGAAGCAATCTACCTCATGGCCCGCTATGAAGGTATCCTGCTGGATCCGGTGTACACGGGCCGCGCGATGGCGGGGTTGATTGACCTCATCCGTAAAGGGGAGTTCGGCAAGGACGAGACCATTGTCTTCTGGCACACGGGCGGCTACGCCGCGCTATTCGCTTATGCGGAACAATTGATAGGGGCATAGTTTGACAATGTTAGGTTTCCCCCTGGCATCGCATGAGCACCTTCCACGCGCGACAACGGCGCGACAGACATCGCGCCCAGAGGGCGCTCCTATGGCAAACTTACGTCGTCAAGATAGAATCGCAGCGGAGACGTTTGATGCAAGCCGTCTCCTTTGCCAAGATGTCGGGCGTGAGCAACGACTTCATCGTTGGGGATAAACGCGAGGGCATCTTGAACGAGCTATGAGTTCACGAATTTGCGCGCCGGGTCTGTGCGCGGCGGATTTCACTGGGCGGCGGCACGCGGTTCGTGGCCGAAGGCGCGCTGCACCACGAAGCGTGGTCATAATCTGAGCCATAAACCTGAGCACGAGGTATCGAATGCAACACAGTAGCGGCCGTACATACGTTGAAGCGAAGCAGCAACGCTTCGAACAAATCTATCCAACATTTAAAACCACCACCATCCTGGATGAACTACGGGCTACTGAATACGCCCGCCTCGACGCACAGGGTCACATTTACCTGGATTACACAGGCGGCGGCTTGTATGCCGAGTCTCAGGTGCGGCAGCACATGGACTTGCTCCGTAACAATGTATTCGGAAACCCGCATTCGTTCAACCCTACTTCGATGGCGATGACACACCTGGTTGAGCGCGCCCGCAGTTCGGTGCTCGAATTCTTCAAGGCATCGCCAGAGGAATATGTGGCAATTTTTACCGCAAATGCCACCGGCGCGCTTAAATTAGTAGGCGAGTCTTTCCCTTTCGGGCCGGGCGATCACTACCTGCTGACCTTTGACAATCACAACTCTGTGAACGGTATCCGGGAATTTGCCCGGGCACGAGGGGCCGAGATTACCTACGTACCCGTGGTACTGCCCGATATGCGCGTGGACGAGGCCCAGCTGGAAATCTACCTCGACCTGGCGCGGCCGGGTGGCAAGAACTTGTTTGCTTTCCCGGCACAATCCAACTTTTCGGGTGCGCAACATTCGCTGGAATGGATCGCACGGGCTCATGCCAAAGGTTGGACTGTGCTGCTGGATGCGGCCGCTTTTGCCCCCACCAATCGCTTGGATTTGAGCCGTTGGCAGCCGGATTTTGTGCCGCTCTCGTTTTACAAGATGTTCGGCTATCCTACCGGTGTGGGATGTCTGCTGGCCCGCAAATCGATCCTCGACCACTTGTGCCGCCCGTGGTTCGCGGGCGGGACGATCACGGTCGCCTCGGTGCAGGGCGACAAGTATTACCTGGCCCCAGGCGAAGCAGCCTTTGAAGAGGGCACGGTGAATTACCTCAGCCTGCCCGCTATCGAAATCGGCTTACGGCACATCCAGTCCATCGGACTGGATACTATCCACGAGCGGGTGCGCTGCCTGACCGGCTGGCTGTTGGAGAACCTGCTCGCCTTGCGGCATAGCAATGGCAAACCGCTCATCCGGCTTTACGGTCCGCCCACCACCGACCGACGCGGCGGCGCAGTAGCGATAAACTTTTACGATGCGACCGGCCGTTCGATCGATCATCGAGTGATCGAGCAGCGGGCCAATCAAGTTAACATCTCATTGCGCGCTGGCTGCTTTTGCAACCCGGGCGCAGGTGAAATCGCGTTGGGAATATCCAAGCCCGAGCTGGTGGCCTGTTTCACCAAACCAACCGAGCGCCTGAACCTGGATGATTTTCGCCTGTGTATTGACGGCAAGAATTCGGGCGCGGTGCGTGTTTCGGTCGGACTAGTGAGCAACCTGGCCGATGTGGATCGCTTCCTCCACTTTGCGGAAAGCTTGTTATCGTAGTGCCGACTCGGAGGGCGCTGTTCACCCAAATCGGGTTACCGATACAAAGCGATATGTGGCTCGCCCGTCACGGATCCGCAGGGAGGGCGAGCAGCACCCACATGGAGTGTGTGCGAACCAGAACGGCCGGCTCGTCGGCACTCGGAACGAGCGCTCCATCCTGAAGAGCCTGCACGACGGGGTGGAGCTGAGGATCCAAGAGATCCGCACGGTGACGGGCAAGCGCTGCGGCGCGGGAAGACAGCACCGACATCACCGCGGCCTACCGCATGCTGCCGGCTGGCGTGTCTGCGATCATCGTCCTCCAGGTGGGCGGCTCCATTGGCTGATCCCGCGCTTCGAGATCATCCACACCCTCATCCACGGAAAGGAGAAGAGCTATGCAATTTGAGACCCTCGCCATTCACGACGGCCAGGCGCCGGAGCCGCGCACCGGGGCCGTGACCGTCCCGGTCTACCAGACGTCCACCTATCAGCAAGACGGCATCGGGAAAATGCGCTGCGGCTTCGAGTATTCGCGCACCGGCAACCCGACGCGCCAGGCCCTGGAGTCCGCAATCGCCCTGCTGGAATACGGGAAGTTCGGCCTGGCCTTTGCCTCCGGGATGGCGGCCACGACCGCCGCACTCCAGGTGCTGAAGCCGGGTGACCAGATCGTGGCCGGCAATGACCTCTACGGCGGCACCTACCGGGTCTTCGAGCGGGTTCTGCGCCCCTGGGGGGTTGACACGCAGTACGTGGAGGCGACCCAAGCCGGCCGCTTTGCTGAGGCCGTCACCTCGCGGAGCCGCATGATCTGGGTTGAGACCCCGACCAACCCACTCCTGAAGCTGGTGGACATCGCCGCCGTCGCGAAGATCGCCCGCCAGCGGAATCTCTTGCTGGTCGTGGACAACACCTTCGCGAGTCCATACTTTCAGCACCCCCTGGAGCTTGGAGCCCACGTCGTCGTCCACAGCACCACGAAGTATCTCGGCGGCCACAGCGACGTGGTCGGCGGCGCGTTCATCACCTCCGACGCCGAGGTATACGAGAAGGTGAAGTTCTATCAGAACTCCGCCGGGGCCGTCCCGGGGCCATGGGATTGCTGGCTGGTCCTCCGGGGACTGAAAACGCTGAAGGTGCGCATGCGGGAGCACGAGGTGAATGCGTCGCACGTGGCACGGGTGCTCGAAGGCCACCCGGCGGTGGAGCGCGTGCACTATCCCGGTCTGCCCGCCCATCCGCAGCACGATCTGGCGAAGCGCCAGATGACCGGGTTCGGCGGCATGGTCAGCTTCGAGCTCAAGGGCGGCTTCCCCGCGGTCGAGCGGCTGGTCTCTCGGATCAAGCTGTTCTGCCTGGCAGAAAGCCTTGGCGGCGTGGAGTCCCTTCTGTGCTATCCCACGCGCATGACGCATGCCTCGCTGGGTCCCGAGGAGCGGGAGCGTCGCGGGATCCGCGACAACCTGATCCGGCTGTCCGTCGGCCTGGAGAACGCTCAGGATCTGGAGGCCGATCTGCTGGAGGCGCTGAAGGGTTAATCACCTGTCAGAGTTGGCGGGAGGAGGCAACCGCAAGCAATCCCGAGAGGAGGCAGGGCGGATCGCCCATGTGATGGAGTGCCTTGAGCTGGACCCTACCCGTATGAGGTGAAGAACGTCAAGGCCTGTGAGAACCAGATGGTCCCATGCCTGCCGAAGATCCTGGAGGCGGCGTGAGATGAACGCAAGGCCGGGGAGAGAATTCCTCTCATGAACATCTACGAGGAGGGAGGTTATGGGAAAACCTGTTTTGTTCGTGTTGAAGCCCGGATTTTATGACGATACTGGCGGCCCCTATTTCTGCCCAGGCTCTGCGGCTGTGGAGGGTTTTCTAAAGTACGCGCCGGAGGTTGAAAAGCGACTTGATGTTCGGCGGATTGACTTCCCGAGGCCTCGTAAGGAAATCATTGAACTGATCGGGGCTCCGAATCAGGGCTGTCCTGTCCTGGTTCTTGGTAAGGTTGACGAGCTCCCGGCCGGGGCGATGAGAAGCGAGGAAACGGGAATGGCTTACATCTCTGGAAGTACCCAGATATGCGAGTTTCTGGGCCGTACATTTGCCGTTGCGAGGCCTCATCCATAGGTGACTGGAACGGCTCCTAATCTTGGGCAGGTGAGCGACCCGTGCTTTTGACGGGCGGCCCCTGGCGGCAACTGGAGCGACCCATGCGGTGAAGGCTCCACTCCGGAAAGGGAAGGAGCTGGCAGTACAGCGAGTCTACCGGAGCCGAAAAAGGAGAAACAGTGCTGGAGTTACCGTGGAGTTGGAGGGTTGCGGGGGTATGAAGGAGTACTGGCTCACCTTTGTTCCTCTCTTTGTGGCCGTGGATGCCTTTGGCCTCCTTCCCATCTTTCTCGGCCTCACCGAGGGCATGGACTCCGGGCGGGTGCGGCGAGTCATTGTCCAGTCAGTATTGACAGCGACCATTGTCGCTCTCGCCTTCCTTTTCGTTGGGACGGCCGTCCTCAGGCTTCTCGGGATCACGGTGGCGGACTTCATGGTAGCCGGCGGCGTTCTCCTCTTTATCATCTCAATGACCGATCTCCTCACGGCGGAAAAGAAAGGGCGGCAGCAGGTGGACCCGGAGAGCCTCGGCGCCGTTCCCCTCGGCGTCCCGCTTCTTACCGGGCCGGCGGTTCTCACCACCTCCATCCTTCTTCTGAATGCTTACGGCCTTCTTCCCACCGCCACCGCCGTCATTGTTAATTTGCTCCTGGCAGGCGTCATCCTCGGTTTCGCCGGCGGCATCAATCGACTTCTCGGCAAGGCGGGCGCTAAGACGCTCTCCAAGATCGCAAGTCTGCTCCTGGCGGCAATCGCGGTAAGCATCGTGCGGAAGGGCGTGTTCTGGCTGATCGGCGGTAGCGCGCAGCCTTGACAGGCTGTTGCCCAAATCCGCGCACCTGGAATTTGAACCGAGTTTGATTTGGTTTGAGGATTATTCGGCGCTACAAATCGAGGCTAGAGGCCTCTCCCACAGATAGCATCAGGAGGCCTCATCCTGTGGGAGCGGCTTCCAGCCGCGATAGAATGGCTGAACCGCTTTGGGCAACAGCCTGTTGATGGATAACGGCCACCTTGGTGCCGTCCACGGCTTCCAATGCCCAGTGTCGAATGCCGAGCACTGCTGGCCGGTTATGACTGGCCGAACTTCATGAGCAATGGATTACGGTTCGGCATCATGAAAAAATGGGTCGGGATATCCCCTAGTCTCTCGGTCAATGATTGCCGCCCGGAGAGCTTTTTCTTTTCGAGTTTAGCGGCGCGTACCTTGCAACAAACCCGCGAGCTCCTGAAGGAATTCATCTCCTGGATGCAAAGACACCCTAGTTAACCATAGGGGAGGGAAAAAACATGAGACGACTTCTTACGGTTTTGCTGACGGTGGCGATGGTTTTCATGCTGGGCATGCCGGTTATGGCTCAAGGCATAGCGAGTCCGATCGTTATAGAGCCGATCCGTATTGGGGTTTATCTACCCATGACCGGTGAGGTAGGTTCTTTAGGCCAACGGGCCTGGGACGGCATTATGGCAGCCAAGGAGATGCAGCCCTCGCTGCTGGGGAGGGAGGTCAAGCTCTTCCTAGAGGATACGAAGAGCGACCGGAACCAATCGGTAAAGGCTGTTGACCACCTGATCAAGTGGGAGAAGGTAGCGGCCATTATCGGGGAGGTCATCAGCAGCGACTCCATCGCCGCGGGCCCCCTCGGCGACAAGTACCAAGTCCCGATGGTCACGCCCGGGGCTACCAACCCCCTGGTGACCGAGGGCAAGAAGTACTACTTCCGCGTCTGCTTCAGCGACCCGTTCCAGGGTGAGGTTGCGGCCACGCTGGCATTCAAGACATTGAAGGCGAAGACCGTTGCGGTGGTCATCGACATCACCCAGGACTACTGCGTCGGGTTAGGCAACTACTTCATCAAGTCCTTTGTTAAGTTGGGCGGCAAGGTGCTCTACACCACCTACATTGAGACTGGCGAAAAGGATTTCCGCACCAAGCTCGCCCCGGTGCAGGCGGCCAAACCGGACGTGATCTATGCTCCCAACTATTACACCGAGGTCGCCCTGTTGGCCAAGCAGGCTAAGGACCTCGGCATCACCGCGCCCATCCTAAGCGGTGACGGGGCCGAGTCAGTGGAGCTCATCAAGCTCGGCGGCAAGGCCGTGGAAGGCATGTATGTCACGGGCATGTTCAGCGAGGAGATGGTAACCACCAAATTGGGCAAAGACTTTCTCGCATTCTATAAGAAGAAATACAACAGGGAACTGGACACTTCTGGCGCCACGGGCGCTGATGCCTACTTCGTTCTTCTTGACGCCATAAAGCGCGCCGATTCTACCGCTGGACCCCAAGTGCGGGAGGCTCTGGCGCACACCAAGGATTTCCAGGGAGTCACTGGGACGATCAGCATCGGTGAGGACGGCAACGCGGTGAAGGGCGTGGTGATCAAACAGGTGAAAGACGGCAAGTTCGTCTATGTGACGAGCATCAGTCCATAGGCCTCAAGTTTGTCGACCCCGCGAAAAGTCGCCAAGGTAGAGGGCAGAAGCTCTCCCGCGGGAGGCGGGACAAGGCGCCGAGGGTGATGGAGGGAGTCCGCGCCGTGCTGGAGCGGGTGCTCTCCCTCGGGGGCACGATCTCCGGCGAGCACGGTATCGGGTTTGCCAAGAGGGAGGTCCTGCCCATGGAGCTCTCGGTGGAGAGCATCCGGCTCCAGCGAGCAATCAAGCTTGTCTTCGATCCGAACCTGATCCTGAATCCGGGAAAGATCTTCGTCTGAGGGGTAATAGGACACAGATGAGCACAGATGGACACAGATTTTTCTGGAGGAGCAAGTTGAATAGGAAGCAAATTTGCGCGGATGGACGCAGATGCAGTCGGAGGAGCGCGTTTAACAGGAAACAGATTTACACAGATGAACCCGGATCGGGATATAATTGCCCTCAACGTTTCGGAACAACGTTGCGGCTGGTGCGAAAGTGATTGTCCTCCGGGGCAAATCCAGTATGGTAATGGCGGCTACTTCTCTTCTACTTGTCATTCCATCACGAGAGGCAACGTGACCACGAGCGGTGCGCGTTTGCAGCTCGTGGCGTAGGCGCCGACCGCCGGGGAAACCGGACGGGACAACGAGGAGGGCAAATGGAAGAAAAGGCAAAGCAGAAATACACCTTCATTTGTTCGCGGGGTACCCTCGACGGGGCTTATCCACCCCTCATCCTCGCCATCAACTCAGTGCGACTCGGCCACGAGGCCACCATTTTTTACACCTTCATGGGCATCAACATCGTCAGGAAGGGATATCTCGCCAAAGTTCGATTCCACCCTCCGGGGTTCCTCGGTGCAATACCGGGCATGGCGGCTATGGCAACGGCCATGATGAAGAAGCAGATCGAAAAAGCGAATATTCCCGACGTGGAAGAGCTTCTCGAAACAGCCCAGCTGGAAGGGGTGAAGCTGGTAGCTTGCAGGATGACCATGGATATGATGAAGCTGACGGAGGAAGATCTCCGCGAGGGCATCCAGGTCATGAATGCGGAGCAGTATCTCAAGATCGCCGGCCAGTGCGCGATCAACATGTTCACCTGAGAAACAACGATTCCAGCGGCGGGAACCCAGCCCACCCGATCCTTTTGACGACATCCACGACGTGGCGCAGGGAATTAGAGCGCGTCATCACGGCCGAGATCAAGGGCGAGCTGGTGAGCAAGATCGTGCCCATGCTGAAGCACGGCGCGGGCGTAG
>Ga0335070_10011541_pt1 | contig 10318 bp, 8 predicted proteins | sample Lox_Sample_13_FD_206722 | JGI IMG/M metagenome (GOLD analysis project Ga0335070, IMG submission 206722) | Soil microbial communities from Loxahatchee National Wildlife Refuge, Florida, United States - Lox_Sample_1.3 | ecosystem: Environmental > Terrestrial > Soil > Wetlands | place: USA: Florida...
CGAAATCCGCAATCTCTTGTGGTTCACCTCTTCCCCGGCGCCTCGAATGCCTTCGAGCTGTACGAAGACGACGGCGAGACGCAGGGCTACCTGGACGGCCATTTTTGCCTGACCATCCTGGCGTTAAAGTGGAGCGGCGACCGGCTGAGCTTCACGATCGAGCCGGCCAGGGGCGACACGGGCCTGCTCCCGCCGCGGCGGGCCTGCCGGCTGGTCTTCCACGGCCTGCGCCGGCCGGACGAGGTGCAGGCTGCGGCCGGCGGGGCAGCCCTTGAGCCGGATCAAGCCTACGATGAGGCGGCCGGGCGGCTGGAGCTGTCCGGAATCACGCTCGTGCCGGGCGAGGAGCTGGAGGTGGCCCTGTCGGTCGAGCAGGGCTCGCTGCTGGATCGGCGCGACCGGCGGGCCGAGAAGGTCGAGAAGCTGCTGCTGGCCTTCAACCTGGGTTCCGACGCCTGCCAGGACATTTACAACGCCCTGCCGGGCATCCTGGCCGGCCGCCTGTCCCTGCGCCAATTCGCCAACCAGCTCCTGCCCGGGCAGCTTGAAGCGCTGGAGAGTGTGTTGCGTGATACGTGAAAACGTGAAGCGTGAAATGAGAAACGTTTCATTCTTTCACGCTTCACGTTTTACGTAAAGATCCCCCATTCCCTCAGCACCTCCACCACCCGCCGGATGGCCTCCGGGATGCGGGCTTCGACCTCGGCGCTCAGGTCGAGGCCGCTGGCGACGACGGCGGGCTAGACCCCGATCAGGTGCACCTGATCGGGCAGGTTGCCGCGCAGGCCGGCCAGCGCCAGCACCTCCTGGAACGTGACCTGGTGCTGCGAGAGCTTGATCCCTCCGAAGAGGGGGATCTGCTCCCTGGCCAGCTCCACCATGGCGCCGGGAGCGGCCTCGGCTTCGACCGCATCCAGCACCAGCAGGTGGCTGCAGTCCTCCACCAGCGGGAGCAGGTTCAGCGGACAACTTGAGACCTGACAGGTTTTTAAAACCTGTCAGGTCTTTTCAGAAGGGGGGTCCATCATGGCCCCCCCTTTAAACATTCCTTCTACATCTGCAGATGTAGGCCGTTCGTCCTGAGGGAATAGAAAATAATCCTCCTTGCAGCCGCGGCGGATTCCGCCGCGGGCCGGATGCGGGACGGGGGCCAAACCCGTATCATAAGAGCGTACCGGGATCGAGTTGCAAAAATGGACGGTCCTGGTGAGGAGAAAGCAAAAATGGAAACGAAAACGATCACCCGCAATAATTACCTGGACTGGCTCAGGGTGCTGCTTATCCTGACCGTCTTCTTTTTCCACAGCCTGCGCTTCTTCGACCTGAATGATTGGCAGATCAAGAATCCAACCACCTATTTCGGACCGCTGGCGGCGGTGTTCTTCATCAGTAGCTGGATGATGCCGCTCATCTTCGTCGTCTCGGGCGCCAGCATCTACTACGCCCTGCGCAAGGGCAGCTCGGGCCGCTTCATCCATGACCGCTCTTTGCGCCTGCTGGTGCCGCTGGCGGTGGGACTGTTCACCCACGCTGCTCTTCAGGCGTACCTGGAGCGGATCACACACGGCTGGTACAGCGGCGCGTTCTGGCAGTTTTACCCGGGCTACGTTGGCTCCGCCGTTACGGGCAGCTTCAACTGGACGGGTTTCCACCTGTGGTACCTGGAAGCCCTGTTCGCCTTCAGCCTGCTCTGCCTGCCGCTGCTCCAATGGCTGCGCAAAGGCGCGGGGACGCGCCTGGGCGTCCGCCTGGCAGCCTCCGGGGCAATCTACCTGCCGGCGCTGCTGGTGGCCCTGTTCTCCACCCTGCCCGACCCAAACAGCAGCTTCCTGTTCGACTTCATGAGCTTCGGGGGCTGGAACATCCCCTCGTACCTGGTCTTCTTCCTGGTCGGCTTCCTGGTGGTGGCGAGCGAGCGCCTGCAGGCCCGCATCCTGAGCCTGCGCTGGGTCTCGCTGGCGATCGGGCTGGTTACCACCCTGGCCTACTTCGGCCTGTATGCGGCCTTCGGCGATTTGAAGTACGGCAGCCTGGGCTTCGCCCTGATCATGCCCCTGCGCGGCATCTCCGGCTGGTGCTGGACGCTGGGCATCCTGGCCCTGGGCATGCAGCGCCTGACGAGCCGCCCGGCCTGGCTGAATTACGCCAACGAAGCCGTGCTGCCCTTCTACGTGCTGCACCAATCGGTGCTGATCGTCATCGGCTATTTTGTGGTGCAGAGCGGACTGCCCGACCTGCTGAAGTGGGCCGTGATCGTCGCCAGCTCCTTCGCTACCATCATGATCCTGTATGAGGGCCTGATCCGCCGCATCAACGTGCTGCGCTTCCTGTTCGGCATGAAGGCGCTCAAGAAAGAGGAAACCCCGGCGGTCGTGCCCGCCCGAGCCTGAATCCAGGGTGCTTAGATCCAGAACCGATATACCCGCTGCCGCCTGCGTCGCAGGCGGCAGCTCGTTTTTTTTATGCCAAAATAATCATTAATCCTTTAAACCAAAATTTCACGACTTGTATAACAGAATAACCCCCCTATAATCATAGATAAACAAAATATACTATTGGCGATCTCTTGCTGAAGGTTGTCAAAATCAACAAAGGTGCATCTGCAAAAGGTGAAGGTTGGGTTTTTGTCCTCCACTTAAATAAATCCTAAACTCAAAAAATAAAGATGAATTTTGGCATGATTGTGGCGGCAACAATGATTTCGGGGTGGGAGGGAAAACAATGGATGAAAGAATTTACCGAAGACTGGCTGAGCATCTTGACCGGCTTCCGGATGGGTTTCCCCCCTGCGAGACCGGGGAAGACCTGCGCCTGCTGGAGCATCTGTTCGCCCCGGAAGAAGCTGAGCTGGCTGTCCACCTGACCCTGGATCAGGAGAAAGCTGAGGTCATCGCTGGCAAAGCCGGGCTTCCGCTGGCTCAGGTAGCGCCGAGGCTGGATGAGATGGCCCAGAAGGGGCTAATCTTCGCAGCTCGATCTTCGGATGGCACCAGCTTGTATCAGGCAGCGCCCCTGGTGGTCGGGATCTACGAATGGCAAATCAAGAACATGAGCCAGGAGCTGCTGGACGATTTTCTGGCCTACTGGTCGACCGCTAAGGAAATGCCTCCAGTAGAAACGATCCCCCAGATGCGAACCATCCCGGTGGGCCAGAGCATCGATCGTCATCTGGAAGCTCTACCATATGAGCAGGTCAATGAGCTGGTGAAATCCAACGACCGGTTTGCGGTGACCATTTGTATTTGTCGCCGCACCGCAAAAATGCGTGGAAAGGGCTGCCAGGCTCCCGAAGAGAGCTGCCTGATTTTCGGGGATTGGGCCGATTACTACGTGCGCACTGGCAGAGGGCGCTCAATTGACAGGTCCGAAGTGTTAAAGATCCTGGCCAAAGCCGATGCGACCAACTTGGTTCTCCAGCCAAGTAACTCGAAAACGATCGAATTCATTTGCACCTGCTGCGGCTGCTGCTGCGGTGTGCTTGCCGATCTCAAAAACCATCCCAGACCGGCTGATTTCGTATCCAGCGCGTTCATTGCCAGGTTGGATGCGGATACCTGCCAGGCCTGCTGGACCTGCCTGGATCGTTGTCAGATGGAAGCTATTGTTGCCGGCGACTTCCATGCAATTTTGAAAACCGAGCGCTGTATTGGTTGTGGTCTTTGCGTGACGACCTGCCCGAACGGGGCCCTGACGTTGGAACGCAAACCGGAAAGTGTCCGTACGCATGTCCCGGCCACGCTGGGTGCTACCTGGCGGATCATCGCCCGGGACCAGGCGAAGGTCTATAAACCCTAAACTTTAAATACTTCCCCCGCCGCTCGCAGCGCCTCGTTGTACACCTGGGCTACGGGCAGGTCGTGCTGGCGGGCCAGGGCCACGCAGGCGTCGTACTCCGGGCTGGCCTGCATCACCTGCCCCGACAGGATCTTGAGCTTGACCGGCACCTCACCGTAGCGGGTGCTGACGGAGCGCACCTGGCGCCCGGCCTCGTGGCGGCGCACCGGGTGGACCCGCACCCCCAGGCTGCTGGTCTCGCGCAACAGCAGGTCCGACAGGCGCAGCTCGTCCCCGCTGCGGGCGATCACGCTCAGCTTGGTGGCGGGGCGGTTCTTTTTCATCACTACCTGCGTGAAGTACACGTCCAGGGCGCCCGCCTCGAACAGGCGCACCATGACGTGCCCGAAGAACTGCGGATTCATGTCGTCGATGTTGGTCTCGATCTCAATATGCTGCCCGCCTGCGGGGTCGGCGGGGTCGCCCTGGCCCAGCAGCACCCGTAAAATGTTAGGCCAGGGCAGCTCGCGCCGGCCCGCGCCGGAGCCGGCAACCTGGAGCGTCATGGAGGGCTGCTCGAAGCGGGCCAGGGTGGCCAGCAGGGCCGCCCCGGTGGGGGTGACCAGCTCGGTCGTGGCGGCCGAAGGCACCACCGGAGCGTGGGCGGCCGTCAGCAGGGCCAGGGTGGCGGGCGCCGGCAGCGGCAGGGGACCGTGCTGGCTGTGAACCTGCCCGCTGCCGAGCGGCAGGGCCGAGGCGTAAACCTGCTCCACCTGGAAGTAATGCAGCCCGACCGCCGCCCCAACGATATCCAGGATCGAATCGACCGCCCCCACCTCATGGAAGTGGACTTCCTCGACCGGCGAGCCGTGCACCTGGGCCTCGGCCTCGGCCAGCTTGCGGAATACGGCCGTGCTGGTGCGCACGACTTCATCCGGCAGGCCGCTGGCCTCGATCAGGGCGGTGATATCGGCCAGGTGGCGGTGGGGCAGGCCGGAATGGGCGGCGTGCTCGTGGTTGTGATTATCATGGGGGGCTTCGGGCTCTTCCTCGATCTCGAAGGACAGCAGGCTGGCCTGGACGGCGCCGCGCTGGACCGGGCTGGCCGTGACCCCTCGGAAGCCGGGCAGGCGGAGCCGGGCCAGCTCCTGCGAGAGGTGCTCGGCCGGCAGGCCGGCGTCTAACAGGGCCGCCAGGAACATGTCGCCGCTGATGCCCGAGTAGCAGTCGCAGTAGAGGATATTCATGCCCCCAGCACCTCGTTCAGGCTGCCCTGGCGGTAACCCTGCAGGTCGACCGACACGTAATGGAAGCCGATCTGCTTGAAATAGTCCGCCACCTCGCCGCGCAGGGCCACGAGCTGGTCAATCTGCTTGGGCAGCACCTCGATGCGGGCCAGGTCGGTGTGGTAGCGCACGCGCACCGTGCGGAAGCCTTTTTGGCGCAGGAAGGCCTCGCCCTGGGCGATCTGGCGCAGGGCTTCCCTGGTGATGGGGGTGCCATAAGGGACGCGCGAGGCCAGGCAGGGCGAGCTGGGCCGGTCCCAGATAGGCAGCCCGAGGGCGCGCCCCAGGCTGCGGATCTCGGCCTTGGTGAAGCCGGCCTGGGCCAGCGGGCTGATAGCGCCGTTCTCCTGCACGGCCTTGCGGCCGGGGCGGTAATCGCCCTGGTCGTCGGCGTTCTGGCCCTCGAGCACGGCCTTGTAGCCGTTCTGCCGGGCGGCCTGGCGCACCAGGCCGAGCATGCCTTGCTTGCAGAAGTAGCAGCGATCGGCCGGGTTGGCGCGGATGTTGGGATTCTCGAGCGAATCGTGCTCGATCACCAGGTGCTTGAAGCCGGCCTGGCGGGCGAAGGAGGCGGCGAAATCCAGCGTGTCGTCCGCCTCCTGGGGCGTATGGATGGTAACGGCCAGCATGTGCTCGCCCAGCGCCAGGTAGGCAGCGTAGGACAGGAAGCTGCTGTCGACCCCGCCCGAATAGGCCACCGCGGCCGATTCGAGCCCGGCCAGGCTGTCCACCAGGGACTGAAATTTGTCGGCCAGGGCCGGAGCGATGCCGGCAGCCTGGAACCGGGTTTGTACGGATGCACCACTAATCATTTTTCAACCTCCTGGGAGGCCAGGCGGTTGATCTTCGCCGCCAGGGTCCCGGCCCCAAAACCATTATCGATGTTGACCACGGCGACGCCGCTGGCGCAGCTGTTTAGCATGCCCAGCAGGGCTGCCACTCCGCCGAAGCTGGCGCCGTAGCCGATGCTGGTGGGCACGGCGATGACCGGCGCCGCCACCAGGCCGCCGATGACGCTCGGCAGGGCCCCTTCCATGCCGGCCACTACCACGATCACCCGGCCCTCCTGGAGGGTGGGCAGGCGGTCGAGCAGGCGGTGCAGCCCGGCCACGCCCACGTCGAAGATGCGGCAGACCCGGTTCCCCATCAGCTCGGCCGTGATGGCGGCTTCCTCGGCCACCGGGATGTCGGCCGTGCCGGCCGTGACCACCACGATGCCGTCGCGGCGGGGGCGGTCGGGCTGGCGGTCGTAGGTCAGCACCCGCCCGTCGGGGTGGTAGACCGCCTCGGGCAGGCTGGGCTGGAGCTGCTGGTACATATCTGGCGAGACGCGGGTCGCCAGCACCTGTGGGCTGTGCCCCGCCAGGCGCAGGAAGATCTCGGCTACCTGTTCGGTGGTCTTGCCCTCGGCGTAGATTACTTCGGGGAAGCCGGTGCGCAGGGCGCGGTGGTGATCGAGGTTGGCGAAGGATTCGACCGATTCGTACGGGTAAAGTTTGAGCTGCTCGAGGGCCTGGTCGACGTTGGTCTGCCCACGGCTGAGCTCTTCCAGGATTAAACGCAGTTTGTCTGGATTCATGTAGGTAATTTTACCGCAGTTGGGGGAGGAGCTACGAAGTGCTCTAATTACGCGAATTAACAAACCACAGATGGACACAGATGACTTGCAGGCCGGAGCAGGAAAGAGCTACATGGTAAGATGTGCGCTGGTTTTATAGATTTGTGCTAATATAACAAAGCAATGCTCTTTCTTGTCGCAGCCCAATAGCAATCGTAATTTATAGAAAGCAGGGACAAGGGGATGAATCGGACTCGATCAATCCTTGTATTAATACTGGTCGTTGCGGTTGTATTTTGGGGGGCGGGCTATTTGCTAACTTCGAAACCCCAATCAGTTGAAGGAAGTTATCCGCCTTCTCCTATTGCCAGTGTTATCGATCAATATCATCTGGCCCATCCAGACATCATTCTCCCTCCAAATTATGCCGGCTTATGCGCCCGGCCTCCTAATCCAATAGTGGCAGAAAACTGCCGGCAGGGTAGTGAGGATTGGGTAGTTCGTAAAAATTCTTTTGATATCCTTGGCTTTGCTTCAAGCACCAGCATCAACAAGGGAGAATCGATCCAATTTTACATTGATACCCCGTCTCCTCGATTCAGCTTATCTATATTTCGGCTGGGATACTACTCGGGCAAGGGTGGGAGGCTGGTCGAGACTTTCCCGGATATTTTGGGGATCAAGCAGCCTCCTTGCCGGGTGAATTACCAGACAGGACTGACCAGTTGCAGCAATTGGGTTTCATCCCTCGCCCTCACCATCCCGACCGATTGGATTTCGGGAATTTACCTGGCCAAGCTGGTTCAAAATGACACCGGGGGAGAAAACTACATCCTTTTTGTCGTGCGGGATGATGGCAGCCGCTCGGATATGCTCTACCAGCAAAGCGCCACCACAGCCGAGGCCTACAATAATTATGCCGGTAAAAGCCTCTATATCGGTAACAGTAATGATTGCAAGACGGTATCTGGAACGAATCGGGCCGTAGAGGTATCCTTTGACCGGCCCTATAACGCCCCCATGGGAGACCCCAGCACCTTTTTCAGGGCCGAATATCCGATGGTGCGCTGGCTGGAGGCCCAGGGATACTGGGTAACGTATTCGACCGACCTGGATACGGATCGCGCCGGAAGACCGGGATCTCACAATGCTCTCCTGGATCACAAGGTATTCCTTGCGGTAGGGCACGACGAATATTGGTCTGGCGAAATGCGCGCTGCTGTTACAGCAGCGCGGGATGCCGGGGTAAGCATTGGCATTTTTTCGGCCAACACCAGTTTTTGGAGGATAAGGTTTACGCCCGATCCATGGACTGGAAACGCTTACCGGACGATGGTGGCGTATAAGACGGCGGAAAGCGGCGGCCCAGATCCGAGCGGTATTCCCACCACTACCTGGAGAGATCCACAGGGCGTTGATCAGCCTGAGAATGGGTTGTTTGGCATTCAGTACATCGGGGATAACGAAACCAATTATTTTCCCCTGCGCGTCTACGCGGAACAGGCCTCCGACCCGCTCTTCCACAATACCGGCCTGGAGAAAATACCGGCGGGCTCCTACGTTGATATCGGTAAGGCCCTGGTCGGATGGGAGTGGGACGGCCTGGTAGATAACGGCGCTACCCCGCCGGGCCTGACCGTACTCTTTGATTCCCCGGTTTTCGGAGAGATTCTGCAGGATAAAGGGCGTGATTTTTTGTTGGACAAGGCCAGGGTTAAAACCACTTATTATCAAGCTGCAAGCGGTTCCATCGTATTTGCCAGTGGAACGATCCAATGGTCATGGGGTTTGGATTTATACGAGCCGGATTTGACGATCCAACAGATCACCTCTAATGTTTTTGAGCGGATGGGTGTAGAACCAGCTACACCGGGTCCGGATCTGGTGGTAAATGGAATAAATGAGCCGCAGCCGGGCCCACACCCGCAATATCCCACGAATCCCCCGCTGATAACAGGCATCACTGTGGATTTTGTACAGCCAAACCAGGTTACCATCCGGTGGCGAACGGATAGGCCTTCTACCAGCCAGGCCTGGTACTGGAAGGCTAATTTCGAGGTGGATTTTGGTGAGCGGACTGTGTGGGACCTGCCATTAAGTAGCGCTAATGCGGGTCTGGCTCAGGCCCATCAAGTAGACCTGCCGGCATTAACGCCGGGGAGCGAGTATCAATTTAAAGTCGTCTCTCAGGATGGTGACGGGAATACAACCCTGTCTTCTCGCGGCACAATTGAAGTTCCGCCAGGAGGCGTGATCGAACATTTTGCAGCCGGATTTCAATCGGCGAAGTCGGCTATTCTTTGCGAAGTAAGGCCCTTCGTATTGCCGGGCTTTAACTGGGTAAGACAAATCAACGGCTGGATCGTATCCGGTTTTGTATCGATTTTGTTCTTTATCCTGGGAATCTTGATTTTGAGCCGCCGCAGACGTTACAGGGAATAAGCAAAACCACAGATGGACACACATGCAGCCAATCGAGCACGAGCCGAAGCACACCAGACGCCTGGCCTACCTGCTGAGAATCACCGGGCGGGGTAGGGGGCTGGGGCGCACCCTCAAGCGCACCCTGGCGCGCCTGCGGCGCATCCACTGGCCGCTGATCATCCTGGCGGCGCTGGCGGCCTTTGTGGCGGCCATGCCGGCCTCCATCCGCGATACTCTGTGGCGGGGCATCCGCAGCCAGGGCAGCCTGGCGGGCATGCTGGTGTTGTTTGGGCTGCTGGCGCTGTCATTGCTGGCTTCGGCCGGACAGCGCCTGGACGCCTGGGTTTTCCAATACTTCAATTTCCGCGGCCGCCGGCCGCGCTGGCTGGACCGGGCCATGCTGGGCTGCACCCAGCTCGGCAGCGGTTTTGCCCCTCCGGCCATCGCCCTGGTGCTGTTTTTAAATGGGGAGCGCTACCTGGCCGATGAGCTGCTGCTGGGCTCGCTGACGCTGGCGCTGGTGGTGGAGCTGGCCAAGGCAGTCATCCGGCGGTCCCGCCCGTTCGTGCGCCTGAGCCAGACTCGTATCGTGGGCTACCGGCCGCGCGGGCGCTCCTTCCCCAGCGGGCACACCTCCCAGGCTTTCTTCCTGGCGACCTTCCTGGTGCAGCACAACCCGGCCGGGGCCTGGGCGGGGCCGGCCCTGTACAGCCTGGCGGTGCTGGTGGCCGTGACGCGCATGTACGTTGGGGCCCATTACCCGCGCGACGTGCTGGCGGGGGCCATCCTGGGCAGCGTATGGGGCCTGCTGAGTACGGTGATCGATCAGAATTTCTTGTTCAGGATTGGGTGAGGACGTGAAACGTGAATCTTCTTATTTCACGTTCAAATTCCCTATTGACAAACAGGATTCTCTTTGCTAAGATATAACTATCTTTATTCGGTGAACAAACAAAGTATGTTACCCACTCCCCTCGGCAACCGCGACCTCATTCGAGCCATCAACCGCTCCATCATCTTGAATACTATCAAGACGATAGGCCCCGTGGCGCGGGCCGAAGTGGCTCGCCAGACCGGCCTCAGCCCGGCCACGGTCACCGCCATCACGGCCGACCTGATCGACGAGGAGCTGATCTTCGAAAAACAGACTGGCGACTCGAGCGGGGGGCGCCGCCCGATCCTGCTGGCCATTAACCCCGGCGGGCGCTACGTGGCCGGCATCAAGCTGATGGAGGACCAGGCCGTGGGTGCCCTGACCGACCTGGAGGCCACCATC
>Ga0335070_10011542_pt1 | contig 10318 bp, 7 predicted proteins | sample Lox_Sample_13_FD_206722 | JGI IMG/M metagenome (GOLD analysis project Ga0335070, IMG submission 206722) | Soil microbial communities from Loxahatchee National Wildlife Refuge, Florida, United States - Lox_Sample_1.3 | ecosystem: Environmental > Terrestrial > Soil > Wetlands | place: USA: Florida...
TGAAGAGCGATGTGAGCGACCTAAAGAGTGGGATGGCCAACACCGTCACAACTTTGCAGGAAACCCAAAAAGCGGTTTCCGAATCGCCCACGACGATTCACTTCAAGGGAATCACCATCACGCCCGGTGGTTTCCTGGCGGCCGAAACTGTCTACCGCTCACATGCTTTGGGTGCAGGCATCAATACTCCTTTCAACTCCACACCAATGCCAGGAGTCTCGACCACCAACATCTCCGAGTTTTTTGGTTCCGGACGCCAATCCCGAATCGCTATGTTGGCTGAGGGCAAAGTAGGAGCGGTCAAGATGGGCGGTTACATCGAGGCAGATTTTCTGTCTGCCGGAGTGACCTCCAACAACAACCAGAGCAACAGTTACACATTGCGGCAACGCCAGGCCTGGGCTCAGGCGGCGCTGCAGAATGGCTGGACCTTTACTGGAGGCCAGCAGTGGAGCTTGGTCACGGAAACGAAGTCTGGCATGGACAATCGCACCGAAGCACTGCCCATGACCATCGACCCGCAATACCAGGTCGGTTTCAGCTGGACGCGGCAATACGGTTTCCGAGTGACAAAGAACTTCAATAACAAGGTATGGATGGGCGTCTCGGTCGAGAACGCGCAAGCGACCCTGACGAGTCATGGCAATGCCGGAAATTTCCTTGTCGGAACCGCGGGTGTCACTGGCGGTCTCTACAACAACCAGTCCAATTATTCATTCAATCCGTCCCCGGACATAATCGGCAAAATGGTCTTTCAGCCCGGATTCGGACATTACGAAATTTTCGGCGTCTACAGCCGTTTTCGTGATCGTGTTTTCCCCTGCGAGGACGTTGCCGCTACCACTGTGTGCGGCGGCGCCGCCACTGCAGGCCCTAATGCGTCGGGGGCTTTCGACAGTTCTAAGAATGCCGGCGGAGTTGGCGCCAATGCCCGTTGGTCGTTCGCAAATAAGCATGTCGATTTCGGACTCCATGGTATGGGCGGCAGTGGCGTCGGCCGGTATGGTACCAGCGGCCTTCCCGACGTTGCGGTCCACGCCGATGGAACTTTGTATCTGGTCAAGAGCCTCCAGGGTCTTACCACGCTGGAATTTCACTATCCCAAAGTTGATGTCTACTTCAACGTCGGCGCGGAGTATGCCGGCCGGGCGGGCGATTTTGATGCGGTTACAGGCAAGTACGTCGGCTACGGTACTCCGCTGTTCGTTAACACTGGTTGCAGCGCAGAGACTCTCCCGGGTTCAGGAGGATTCAGTCCCGGTGGTCTGAGCAACTGCACCGCAGATACCCGCGTCCTGATCGAGGGCACAGCCGGCTTCTGGCAGAAGATCCACAGTGGTCCCAAGGGCCGTCTACAGTGGGGGCTGCAGTACTCCCATCTCGCGCGGCAAACTTGGTCGGGTGTTGGCGGAGACCCGAGCGGCTCCGAGGATATGTTTTTCACTTCGTTCCGCTATTACCTGCCGTAACCATGCAGGCCCGTTACCCGGGCCTCAGCCTTGTTCATTTTCGGCACCTGGACATACTTCATCGTCCAGGTGCCTTTTGTGTCAGTGAGTTGCAGGCTTTTCGGAGAAAAATGTCGCTTGTCTTATGATGCTTTATACTGTGTTTCCAATCGAAGGCGATTGGAAGCAAGAGCGCGAATTCCAGCCATGGCTCGCATCTCTCTGGACAATCCCGCCTATTTTCTAAACCGCGACATCTCGTGGATGGCGTTCAATCGCCGCGTCCTGGAAGAGGCCGGCGATGAGGGAAATCCTCTTCTCGAGCGCCTGAAGTTTCTGGCCATCTCCGCCAGCAACCTCGATGAATTCTTCGAGGTCCGCGTCGCGGGCATGATGCAACAGATCGAGGACGGCTACAACGAGGCCGGACCCGACGGCATCACCCTTACCGAAAAACGCGACGAACTGAGTAAACTCACGCACGAGTTCGTCGAAGATCAGTACGACTGCTGGAACTCCCGACTGCGTCCGGCACTCGCGGAGCATGGGATTCGTGTTCTCGGCCTCGATGATCTCGATACCGAAGCTCTGCGGTTTGTGAATGAATACTGTGAAAGGGAACTGGACCCCCTGCTGACTCCTGTCACGGTAGATCCGGCGCATCCTTTTCCGCGCGTCATCAATAAAGCCCTTTGCGTCGCATTTCTGCTTCGCCGCCGCCGCCGTTCCGCTTTGACTTATACCGGAGTGGTCTCGGTTCCCCGTGTTTTGCCTCGTCTGGTTCGCCTCCCTTCCGAAGGCAGCGCCGATTTCATATTCCTGGCAGATTTGGTTGCTCATCATGCCGTGCGCATGTACCACGGCTACGACATCGTGTCTTCAGCACCGTTCCGCGTCACACGCAATAGCAATCTGTACCTGGCGGAAGAGGAGGCGCGCAGTCTTCTGGAATCGGTGCGCACAGAACTGCACAACCGCCGCAAGGGCGACGCCGTCCGCTTGGAGATCGAAGCCAGCGCCGACCCGGAAATCATCGAGCGCCTGCGCACGGTTTTCGAAATTGATCCCTGGCAGGTCTTCCCGGTGAATGGGCCGGTAAACTTGTCGCGGTTGTTCAATGTCTACGATCAGGTCGAGCGGCCCGATCTCAAATATCGTCCATTCTCGGCCCGCGAATTGCGCCTGACCTCCAAGTCAAAAGATCTGTTCGAGGAACTGCGCACGCACGACGTGCTGCTGCATCACCCCTACGACTCTTACGACGCGGTCGTTTCATTCATAGAGTCGGCGGCGAAGGACGAACGGGTGCTCTCCATCAAGCAGACGTTGTACCGCACCAGCGAGCACTCCTTGATCGTTCCGTCGTTGATCGATGCCGCTTCCCGCAAGGAAGTCACCGCCGTGGTCGAGTTGAAAGCGCGCTTCGACGAGGCTTCCAACATTCGCTGGGCACGCGACCTGGAGGATGCCGGTGTTCAGGTCTTCCACGGATTGGTGGGCCTGAAAACACACTGCAAGCTCTCGCTGCTCGTTCGCCGCGACCCCGATGGCATGACGCGCAGTTACTGTCACATCGGAACCGGCAACTACAACGCGACCACTGCGCGAATCTATACCGACCTGAGCTTGTTCACAGCCAATCCCGAAATTACCCGCGCCGTGCACGACGTTTTCAGTTTCCTGACCGCGTACTCCGAAAATCCCAGCTACGAGCCGCTTCTGGTGGCCCCGCTCGACCTGGCGGAAAAATGTATTGCGCTCATCGACAGGGAAGCTGAGCACGCCCGCGCTGGAAGGGAAGCGCGCATCATCGCCAAGATGAACGCGTTGCTCGACAAGAAAATTGTTCAGGCACTCTACCGCGCCTCGCAGGCGGGAGTGCAGATCGATCTCATCGTTCGCGGCATTTGCGCGCTCCGCCCCGGAGTCCGCGGGGTAAGCCACAACATCCGCGTACGCAGCATCGTCGGGCGCTTTCTCGAGCACAGCCGCATTTACTACTTCGCTAACGGCGGTGAGGAAGAAATTTACATTGGCAGTGCCGACTGGATGCCGCGCAATCTGTACGAGCGCGTGGAAGTTCTGGTCCCGCTGCGCGACGAATTCCTGCGCGAGCGCGTGCATCGCGAAATCCTGGACGCCTATCTGGCCGACAACCGGAAAGCGCGTATCCTGCTGAGCGATGAGGCTTATATCCGCGCCTGGCAGCCGATCCACGGGAAGCGCAACCGGCGTCCACCGACAGGTGATGCCGCATTTTGCTCGCAAAGTTTTCTGATCGCGGTCGCCGAAGGTCGCGCTCCGGCTCCGCCGCCCATGCCCGAACCTCCGCGCAAGCGTAGACTGGTCTCAGCGGGAAAGGAAAAGTAAGCTTTGACGACCCTTTACTTCTTACGTCACGCCAGCGCCGGCGAGCATTTCGCCAGCCCCAAAAAAGACGAGAAGCGCGCCCTCGACAAGGAGGGAATCGACCAGTGCGGCTATATCGGAAGAGCACTGGCCGCGCTCGACGTGACCGTCGACGCGATCGTTTCCAGCCCGCTGAAGCGCTGCACACAGACGGCTTCCCTGGTGGGCAATGAACTTGGGTACGAAGGAAAATTGCAGCTCGACACTGCCCTCAGACCCGAAGCCGGACTCCCCGATTTCCGCAAGCTTCTGGAGAAGTACTCGCGCCTGGACGCGGTGATGCTGGTCGGCCACAATCCCAACCTGAGCCAGTTTCTCGGTGCCGTGATCAGCGATTCCGGTTGCGAGGCTTCTACGGACTTGAAGAAAGGCGCGGTGGCCAAAGTGGAAATGCGCCGCACTTCCGGGACTCTGCAGTGGTGCCTCACTCCGAAAGTTCTGCGTACTCTTCACGACACCGCGGTCGAGAGTTCCCGTCCAAAGACTTCCCGGAAGTAGTCGCGCTCTTTTTCCACCGCCCAAAGTTCCAGGTCGACGCCGGCTTTTTGCCTGGGCATCAGCGTAATCCTCACTTCCGCGGAACGAATGCCAATCCGCACCTTCCGCACCGCGCGGCTGCGGCCGAGATTGAGTGCCCTCGCCAGGCGCAAGAGCTGGATCGCCTTTTGCACCTGAATCCGGTCCGCGCCGTCGATCATTTTCATCGGACCGTCTTCAATGGTAGGACGCGATTTCCCCAGGTAGCGCGCGATAGCGGCGATCAGGCGGCGCTGCTGCGGCGTATATCCCAGAATCTCGGAATTCGAAATGATGTAGTGCGTATGGCGGTGATGCCCGGTACGGTTGACGTAGTCGCCGACTTCATACAACATCGCCGCCGCCGAAAGCCACTCGCGGTACTCTGGCGGAAGGCGATGCAGCGAGCGTAACCGCGCGAACAGGAACATCGCTGACTCCCGAACGTCAAAGGCGTGCTTGCGCTCTACATGGTAATGATCGATAGCCTTCAGAATGGATTCCCACCGCTCGGACTCGATCTGCCGCCCCGACCGCGTGCTGCGGTCGTAATCGGCAGCCATCTGGGCCAGAACTCCGTCGCGAAGGCCAAGCGGAGAGTAGCGGAATCCGGTCAGGTGCAGGCGGTCCAGCAGTTCGTGGTACACCATGGCCCCGGCCACGATGATTTCCGCGCGCCGCAGCCCGATACCTTCGATCTTTCTTCGTTCCGCCAGCGGCAACCGGGCCAGCCGCTTCGCAATGCGCGTCATCTCTGCCTGCGTGACAATCGGCCGCCGCCGGGTTTTTCCCCGCCGCATGTGCATTGCCACCGCCGCCAAAGCAGCCGCCGTACCCGAGGTTGCAACGATACGGTTGACCTTGGACGACGGAATGCGCCCGGTAATGCGGTTCACCTCGCGCGCCACGAATCCCCGCAGCCGCTTCAGTTCCCCTTTTCGCGGGGGATCGTGCGGCAGAAACTCATCCGTCAGGCGAACAGCCCCCAGCGGCAAGCTCACCGCGTCCCGGATATGGCCGCCCTGGGACACAGTCAGCTCGCAACTGCCCCCTCCCAGATCGATCATTAACACGGGAAGCCTGTCCACTCGAGGATGCGAAACCAGCCCAAGGTGAATCAGCCGCGCTTCTTCAACTCCGGAAACAATCTCAACCCGCCATCCCGTCGCTGAACGGACCCACTCCAGGAAGGCCTGCGAGTTCCGCGCATCCCGCAGTGCGCTGGTCGCGACTACGCGGACGCTGTCTGTAACGATCTGCTGGGTGGTGCGATGGAACCGGCGCAGCACTCGGACGGTTTCTGCCATTGACTCGGGGGTCAGGAACCCGGATCGGAAAACGCCTTCTCCTAAGCGGGTGACCTCTCGGTCTTCATGGATCGCTTTGAGGCGTCCTGCCTGTAAGCGGGCGATTTTCAGGCGCACGGAATTCGAACCGATGTCGACCGCGGCGAAGGTAGGCATGAGAGAGCCTCACAGTGTACATGCGATGGCCCGAATCGTCACAGAGTTTGCAGCTGGAGCTCTGCTCCTCGCCAGGGCTTTTTTAACACCTTTTTAACAGAGCGTCTGCTAGCGTGAAACGGATGGCCAATCCTGCATTTCCCCGGCCTGATATGTCTGGTCCTCAACCGGTTGCAGCTCAGAACGTCGCATCCGCAGTCGGACAACCGGCACGACCCTTGCTGCACGCTCCCGGCGGTGAATTCGCCGATCGCTTCTTTACGTATGCGATGACCGCATGCGGCCTGGCTGTTTTGGGTGTGCTGGTCCTCATCATCTACGAGTTGATGCTGCGCTCGCAGCTCTCCTGGCATGCATTTGGTTTGAAGTTTTTTGTGGCCAGCGACTGGGACCCGGTCAATGAGCGATTTGGAGCCCTCACCTTCATCTACGGCACGTTGGTCTCCTCGCTGTTGGCTCTGGTCATTGCAGTTCCGCTCTCGGTGGGCGTTGCTGTCTTCACGACCGAGATGTGTCCCAAGGCCCTTCGCGGGCCCCTGTCGTTTTTTGTCGAGTTGCTGGCCGCCATTCCCAGCGTGATCTACGGGTTGTGGGCGCTGTTCGTTCTGGTGCCATTGCTGACGCAGTATGCGCAGCCGGTCTTGTCGAAGACTCTCGGATGGACCGGCTTATTCGAAGGCCCGTTCTTCGGGCTCTCCATGCTGGCCGCAGGCATCATTCTGGCCATCATGATCATCCCCATTATCTCCTCGATCACGCGCGAGGTCCTCGTAGTCGTGCCGCAGCACCAGCGCGAGGGAGTGCTCGCCCTGGGAGCCACACGGTGGGAAATGATCCGGATTGGCGTGCTGCGCAACGCGCGGGCGGGCATTATGGGTGGCATCATTCTGGGTCTCGGCCGAGCTCTCGGCGAGACGATGGCCGTCACCATGGTCATCGGCAACCGTCCAGAAATTTCCAAGTCGCTGTTCGCTCCCGGCTACACCATGGCCAGCGTTTTGGCCAACGAATTCAGCGAGGCCACGGGCGATACATTTCTTTCTGCCCTGATTGAGATCGGGCTGGCTCTATTCTTTCTGACGATTATCGTGAATGCCCTGGCGCGGCTTCTGGTCTGGTCCGTTACCCGCGGGCAACCTGCGAGGGGCAATGTCTGATACCCTCGCGGTGCAGCGCACAGTTCCACCAATCAGCTTGCGCCGGCGCCTGACCGATCAGGTGATGACCGGTGTCGCAGTTCTTACCGTCATCCTGGTGCTCGCCCCGCTGATCGCGGTCTTCGGCTATCTTCTTTATCGCGGCATCGGGTCCCTGAATTGGGCTTTTTTCACCGCTACCCCTAAGCCAGTCGGAGAAGAGGGGGGCGGTATGGCCAACGCCATCATCGGCTCAATCCTGATTTTGGGAATTGCCAGCGTCATCGGAGTGCCATTCGGTGTGGGCGCCGGAATTTATCTTGCGGAGTTCGGCAGGGGGCGCTTGGGCAGCGCGATCCGCTTCACCGCCGATGTCCTGAACGGCGTTCCCTCAATCGTGATTGGCATCGTGGCCTACGCCATCGTCGTTCTCTACCAGAAACACTTCTCAGCGCTGGCGGGCGGAGTCGCGCTCGCCATCATGATGGTGCCCACGATCTCCCGTACGACGGAGGAGATGCTCCTGCTGGTGCCCCAGGCCCTGCGAGAGGCCGCTTATGGATTGGGTGTGCCGCGCTGGCGTACGACGCTGTCGATAACGCTGCGGACCGCGACTTCCGGCGTGATCACCGGAATCATGCTCGCCTTCGCACGAGTCGCTGGAGAGACCGCGCCGCTGCTGTTCACCGCTTTTGGCAACCAGTATTGGAACCTCGATGTCAATCAGCCCACGGCCGCGCTGCCTCTGCAGATCTACGTGTATGCCATATCGCCCTATGACGAGTGGCATCGTCTGGCCTGGGCCGGTGCGCTGGTGCTCATCATCCTCATCGTCACAGCCGTCGCGGCGGTTCGTTACGTCGTTCGCCACGGCACGTTTGGAGCGGCATAATCTATGGGCGTTGGAATCAATGTCGAGAAGCTCAATGCCTGGTATGGCAAAGGCCAGGCCCTCTACGACATCAATCTGAAAGTAGCGGCGAACCATGCCACGGCGCTGATCGGTCCTTCGGGATGCGGCAAGTCTACGTTCATCCGATGCCTTAATCGGATGCATGAGACCATTCCCGAAGCGCGTGTCGAGGGCTCGGTGAAAATCGGCGAGATCGACGCATATAACGGCACCTCGCCCACCCAGCTCCGCCGCCGCGTCGGCATGGTCTTCCAGAAGCCGAACCCGTTCCCCACGATGTCCATCTACGACAACGTGGCTTCCGGCCTGAAACTGAATGGCTTCCGCGAGAAGCGCAAACTCGACGAAATCGTCGAACGCTCGCTGGTGGTTTCAGCGCTCTGGGAGGAAGTGAAAGACCACGTGCATAAGAAGTCGGGGGCGAGCCTGTCCGGCGGCCAGCAGCAGCGCTTATGCATTGCGCGCGCCCTGGCCGTCGAACCCGAAGTTCTGCTCATGGATGAACCCTGCTCCGCCCTGGACCCCATCTCTACGGGTAAGATCGAGGAGTTGATCTTTCAGCTGAAAGAACGATATACGATCGTAATTGTCACTCATAACATGCAGCAGGCGGCGCGCGTGGCCGAATTTACCGGCTTCTTTCTCTTAGGCAAGCTGATAGAGTTCGACAAGACGGAAAAGATCTTCACCAAGCCGTCCGACAAAAAGACAGAGGACTACATCACCGGCAGATTCGGATAAGCTAGATTCGGATAGAGAAAGACCGGGTAAGGAAGGTTTCCGAGAATGCGCACGCGTTTTCAAATGGGGCTCGATGATCTGCGGCAGCGTCTGCTGCGCATGGGTGGCCTTGCGGAGCAGGCGGTGGATCGCGCCCGCCAGGCGTTTGTCGATCGCGATCTGACCCGCTGCCAGATGGTTCTCGAAGGCGAGAGCCTCATCAACCAGGCCGAACGTGAAATCGACGAAGCCGCCTTTGACCTGCTCGCCATGCAGCAGCCGATGGCGGTCGATCTCCGCTTCATCCTTGCGGTAACCAAGATCAACGCGGATCTCGAGCGCGTTGGCGATCAGGCCGTCAACATCGCCGAGCGCGTCATGGACATGGTCGAACTCCCCGCCGCCGAACTCCCCGTCGATATCGCACGCATGGGCACCGCCGTCAGCGCCATGGTGCGCCGATCGCTCGAATCCTTCATAGAAGGCAAGGCCGAACTGGCTCAGGCCGTCCTTGAGATGGACAACGTCATCGACCGCATGCGCGATGACGCCTTCATCCAACTCGTGAAAACCATGAACGAGAAGCCGGAGATCGTGCGGCAGTGCCTGGATGCATTGCTGGTAGCGCGCAACCTGGAGCGAGTCGCCGATCACGCCACCAACATCGCCGAAGACGTCATCTTCTGGGTGCAGGGTTCCGACGTGCGCCACAACGTTCACCCCGAAGAGGACCGCGACACCACCCCGGCGTCAAAAGCCTCAAGCCTGTAGATGTTGTGTAGGCGCGGACGCATTCGTCCGCCCGCGACTCCGGCCCTGAGCAGAGCAAAGGAAAAGGGGACCGGACTTCCCGGCTCCGGTTACTTTACCTTTACCGGAACCCGCAAGTCCGATCCAGTCATTTCCTTAGGTTCATCCGCGCCCAAAATCCCGAGCACGGTAGGCGAAATGTCACGCAGGGAGCCGTTCGGTTTCAAGGTGAACTGCTTTGAATTCTCGGCGATGACGATGAATGGGACGGGATTGGTAGTGTGTGCCGTATGCGGGCCGCCGGTCGCCGGATCGATCATCAACTCCGCATTCCCATGATCGGCGGTGATCAGCATGGCGCCGCCCTTCGCGCGCACCGCTTTCTCGATCCGCTCCAGGCAGGCGTCGACGGTCTCTACCGCTTTGATCGTCGGTTCCAATTTCCCGGAGTGTCCGACCATGTCCGCGTTAGCGAAGTTCACGATCAGTACGTCGAACGTTCCGTCCTCCGTCGCTTTCACGACTGCATCGGCGATGCCCGCTGCGCTCATCTCCGGCTTCAGATCGTAGGTCGCCACCTTTGGCGAGGGCACCAGGACTCGGTCTTCCCCGGGGAACGGCTTTTCGACGCCGCCATTGAAGAAGTAAGTGACATGCGCGTACTTCTCCGTTTCCGCGACGCGCAGGTTGCGCATATTCAATCCGCCCATGACATTGGCGAGAATGTTCGCCATCGACTCCGGCGGAATCACCACGGGCAGGCTGAAATTCTTGTCGTATTGCGTCATGCAGACATAGTGCAGATTCTTCGGCACGCGGTCCCGCGGAATGGCCACGTCGAGATCCTCCGCGCCGGGAAGATCGCTGCCACCCTTCTCATTCAATCCGCTGTTGCGGGTAAGCGCCCGAGTGATCTGCCGGACCCGGTCAGCCCGGAAATTGAAGCAGATACAAGAGTCGTCA
>Ga0335070_10011544_pt1 | contig 10317 bp, 6 predicted proteins | sample Lox_Sample_13_FD_206722 | JGI IMG/M metagenome (GOLD analysis project Ga0335070, IMG submission 206722) | Soil microbial communities from Loxahatchee National Wildlife Refuge, Florida, United States - Lox_Sample_1.3 | ecosystem: Environmental > Terrestrial > Soil > Wetlands | place: USA: Florida...
TCGGCCGCGGTCATGCTCATCGACACGTCGAGCACGAACAGCACCACCGCATTGCTGGCGAGCTTGGGCCGTTGCTTCAACTGGCGAAAGCGAAGGTCCTCATCGGTGAACGGCGTGGGGTTGGTTTGCACCGCACGACGTTTGACCGCCTCCTTGACCGTGCGGCGGCGATCCAGCCGTGCACGGATGCCGCGTCGCCCGATGCCCTCGCGGACGATCTCCTCTTCCTCGATCGTCACGCCCGCCTTGGGCCGCAGATCGGGAAGCTCGAGCTCCTCGCTCAACCAGTCGACGATGTCGTCGACCTTCAGCTCGAGCAGGAGCTTGATGCCGCCTTCTCCGCTTCCACCCTCGCCACCGCTACGGCCCTGGCCCGCGTCCGCAGGACGCAGTGTGTCGCCCGCCTGCGCGTTGCCTTGTCCGGCGCCGCTCTGCTTGTTGGTATCGGACAGACGGAAGCGCGCGTGCTCGAGCATCCGCACCGGCACCTGCACGCTGCGCTGGTCGGGATTGGTGATGAAATCGCTTCCCGACAGCAAATCGACCAATTGGTCCTTCACCGCCTGCCGCACCTTCTGGTTGTGCCGCAGCCAGTCGCGCGCACCGCGCGAAAACAGCTCGTACCAGGGCGTCTGGGCCGAGAAGCGAACGAGACCGTTCATGATGTTGCCGCCTTCCAAGAAGGGCCGCGGTTGCAGCGTCGCGGCCCCGGCGCCTCTACGCCTGCTACTCCTGCGCGAGCAAGGTGGTCACGTAATTGAGCGCCTCGCGCGCGCTGTGATCGTCATAACCATACTCGTCGACCAGCCGTTTGGCTACCACGGAAATCTTCTGCTTGGTTTCCTCTTCGGGCCGCGTGGTCGAGCTCACCAGGCGCAGCACGTCGCGCCGCTGCTCGAACAGATACTGCTCGATCGCGTCGTGCAGCGGAGCGTGGCTCGCAAGCGTGAACTTCTCGCCGCGCTTGTACGCCCCCATGGCCTTGCGCACCACTTCCTGCCGGAACGAGTGCTTGCCCGAATCGGAGATGTGGATCTTCTCCTCCACCGCTCGCAGCATGCGCTCGTCGGCATCGCGGTCCTCGCTGGTGATCGGATCGCGGACCTTGCGGTTGTCGAGCGAAGCCTCGACCTCGTCGATGTACTTGTCGAGCAGCTCCTGCGCCTCCTGCTCGAAGCTGACGAACAGCGCCTTGTGCACGTCCTCCTTGACCCAACGGTTGTAGAAATCCTTGCGCGCCACCACCAGGAAGTCGATCCAGCGGCGCTTCTCCTTGGGGTCGATGCGCGCGTCGTTCTCGATCGCGTCCTTGATCGCCAGCAGCACTTCCATCGTGGTGAGGCTGTGCGCGTTCGACTTGATGATCGCCGCGGAGATCGCATTGATCACAAAGCGCGGCGACACGCCGGAAAGCCCTTCGTCGGGGAAGCGCTCGCGCAGCCGCTCGGCTTCGGCGCGATTGACGCCGTCGACCTCCTCGCCCGACTGGACGCGCACGCGCTTGGCGAAATCCGCGCCCTTGTCGTCGCCTTCGCGCAGGCGCGTGAGGATTGCGAACACCGCCGCGGTATGCAACACATGCGGATCGAGGTGCACTTCGCGGAATGCCGGCTCGGCGGAGGCGATCAGCTTGCGATAGATCTTCGCTTCGGCACGATAGTCGAGCGTGTACGGGACCTGGATGATCACCATCCGGTCGAGCAGCGCCTCGTTCTCGCGCTCCTGCAGGAACTTGCGGAACTCGGCGAGGTTGGTATGCGCGAGGATGGTCTCGTCGACGTGGATCAGCGGGAAGCGCGAGACCTTGACGTTCTTCTCCTGCGTCAGCGTGAGCAGCAGGTACAGGAACTCGCGCTTGACCTTCAGGATCTCGATCATCTCGAGCACGCCACGGCTTGCCGCGTACACCGCACCCGACCACGACCATGCGCGCGGATCGCCCTCGTCGCCATATTCGGCGACCTTCGACAGATCCACCGACCCCACGAGATCAGCGATGTCCGCGGTGGTGGGATCGTGCGGAGCGTAAGTGCCGATGCCCATGCGTCCGGCCTCGGACAGGAAGATGCGCTCCACCGGCATCTTCATGAAATCGCCGCCGTGCTCGTGCTCGATGCGCAGGCGGCACGACGGGCAGATCTCGCCGACGATGTCGGCACCGTAGGTGTCGCGAAACTGGGCGCGCAGGGTGTGCGGAATCAGGTGCAGCGGCGATTCGTGCACCGGGCAGCCCTTGACTCCGTAGAGCGCGCCCTCTTCGGTGTAGCTGTATTCCTCGAGGCCACGCTTGAGCAGGATGACCATCGAGGACTTGCCACCCGACGGCGGGCCGAGCAACAGCAGGAGGCGACGACCGACTTCCGAGCCGGCCGCTGCGGCCTTGAAGTAATCCACCACGCGTCCGATGGCGTCGTCGACGCCGTACAGCTCCTCCTCGAGCAGCGAGCAATGGAACTTGCCGTCGTCGGTCTGCTTGCCGCGCCAGCGAACCATGTCCCAGATGTACTGGTGGCTGGTCCGCGCGGTGCGCGCGGGATCCTGGCGAACCACCGTCTCGAGAAACGATGCGAGGGTGCCAGACCAGTGGTTGGCACGGTGCTGGCGCGTGAAATCGGACAAGCTGTCCATGAACCGCGCATGGTCTTGGTTCGCACCGTTATCGTGAATTGTGCTCATCGGGGACTCTTCGCTGCTCAGCCGTAGTGCGGCCGTGGAATCCGAAGGGGCCGGCAAGGTGCCGTTCGAATGCGATGCGCCGTTGGGGCCACCGCTTCCGGCACCGTGGTCGTCGGGACACATGGCGTCCTCCAGACGTTATAAGAAGAACTACGACCGGACCGCGGCGAGGCGGATCCGGGGCGCGAACCGGGGGCGTCGACGGCACATCGGATGCGCGCATGGATTTCGTCCAAGGTCGGCCGCCAGGGTGTCGCACCTCCATATGAAGCAATAACCGTTCCGACTCCGGGCCACATCGTGCGGGCCTGCCTCGCGGCACCTTCGGTTGACAAGTATTCCGTCACCCTTCCAGCCCGTGACGCGGCATCGCTCACGCGTTCTTGCAATGCAACGGAAACCCGCGATTGGGTTACGTATAGCGCATTTCGCGCGAGGTTCAAGATCGGCCCGATCAAGCGGTGGATTGCTCGACCAAAAACGAAACGACGCAGCCAACGGTTGACGCAGCAACATCAGATGCGTCGTGCTTCGAAGCGCCCGCGCGTCGCAGAATCACGACATGCCGGCGCGATTGCGTCACCTCCGCGCTCGCAACGCAAACGCGCGACACGCCGTGCGCGCGTAATCGTCTCCATTCTCGACGTTGCGTGTCGTCCTACAAATGCGTCGATCGTGCAAGTTCGGAAAATCTTTACAGGCGAACGCGCGTCGCACTCGAGAACCATCGGCTTCGCCAGTGGCCGCGATCGCCTGCGCCGTGACATCGCCGCAAATAAAAAGGGCGCCGCTACGGGCGCCCTTCGACATCGTGCGTGACAGCGTCAACTGGCCGGCGTATGCTCGGGCGGCGTATTCGCCTTCGTGTCGTCTTCTGCGGCCGCCTTCATCGAAAGGCGCACGCGGCCCTTCTCGTCGGCTTCGAGCACCTTCACGCGCACCGCCTGGCCTTCCTTGAGGTAATCGGAGACCTGGTTGACGCGTTCCTTGGCGATCTGCGAGATGTGCAGCAGACCGTCCTTGCCCGGCAACAGCTGCACGATCGCGCCGAAATCGAGGAGCCGGATCACCGTGCCCTCGTAGATCTTGCCCACTTCGACTTCCGCGGTGATCGCCTCGATGCGCTTGCGCGCGGCGTTGCACGCGTCGGCATTCACCGACGCGATGGTGACCGTGCCGTCGTCCTGGATATCGATCGTCGTGCCGGTTTCCTCGGTCAGTGCGCGAATCACCGCACCGCCCTTGCCGATCACGTCGCGGATCTTCTCGGGGTTGATCTTGAAGGTCATCATGCGCGGCGCGTGCTGCGAAATCTCGGTGCGCGCGTGCGGAAGCGCTTCCTGCATGAGCCGCAGGATGTGCATGCGCCCTTCGCGCGCCTGCGATAGCGCCACCGCCATGATCTCCTTGGTGATGCCCTGGATCTTGATGTCCATCTGCAGGGCCGTGACACCGCGATCGGTTCCCGCGACCTTGAAATCCATGTCGCCAAGATGATCCTCGTCGCCGAGGATGTCGGAGAGCACCGCGAAGCGGTTGCCTTCCTTGATCAGCCCCATGGCGATCCCGGCGACGTGCGCCTTGGTCGGAACGCCGGCGTCCATGAGCGCGAGGCTCGCGCCGCACACCGACGCCATCGACGAGCTGCCATTGGATTCGGTGATCTCGGAGACCACGCGCATCGAGTAGGCGAACTCCTCGGCGCTGGGCAGCACGGCGAGCACGGCGCGCTTGGCGAGCCGCCCGTGCCCGATCTCGCGGCGCTTGGGCGATCCGACGCGGCCGGTCTCACCGGTCGCGTACGGCGGCATGTTGTAGTGGAACATGAAGCGCTCGCGATACTCGCCCTGCAGCGCGTCGATGATTTGTTCGTCCCGCGCCGTACCGAGCGTCGCAACCACCAGGGCTTGCGTCTCGCCTCGGGTGAACAGCGCAGAGCCGTGCGTACGTGGCAGCACTCCAGTGCGAATGCTAATCGGCCGCACGGTGCGCGTGTCGCGACCGTCGATACGCGCCTCGCCCGACAGGATCTGCTGGCGAACGACCTTGGCCTCGAGCTCGAACAGCAGGTTCGCGACGTGCTGGCGCACGTCGGGGCTCGCGTCGGCGGGCGCGACCTCGGCATCCACCCGGGTCGCGATTTCGCGCAGTCGTTGCTGGCGAGCCTGCTTGGACCGGATCTGATACGCCGCGCGCACGTCGGCTTCGGCGGTTTGCGCGATGCGAGCGATGAGGTCGTCGTCCTTGGTCGGCGGTTCCCACGCCCACAGCTCGCGACCGCCTTCCTCGACCAGCGAATGGATGAGGTCGATGACCGCCTGCTGCTGTCGGTGACCGTACACGACCGCGCCGAGCATCACTTCCTCGGGAAGCTCCTGCGCTTCCGACTCGACCATCAGCACCGCGGCTTCGGTGCCTGCGACGACGAGGTTGAGCTGCGATCGCTCGAGCTCGGTCTTGGTCGGATTGAGCCGGTACTGGCCGTCGATGTAACCGACGCGCGCAGCGCCGATCGGACCGTTGAAGGGCACGCCGGCGAGCGCGATCGCGGCCGACGCACCGATCATCGCGGGAATGTCGGGATCGATCTCGGGATCGACCGACATCACCGTCGCAACGATCTGTACTTCGTTATAGAAGCCGTCGGGAAACAGCGGCCTGATCGGACGATCGATCAAGCGCGAAGTCAGCGTTTCCTTTTCCGACGGCCGACCCTCGCGCTTGAAGAAGCCGCCGGGAATCTTGCCGGCCGCGTAGGTCTTCTCCTGGTAGTCGACGGTCAGTGGAAAGAAGTCCTGTCCGGCCTTGGCGTTCTTCGCTGCGACGCAGGTGACCAGCACGACGGTATCGTCGAGGCTCACCAACACCGCGCCGCCCGCCTGGCGAGCAATCTCGCCGGTTTCCAGCGTCAGGGTGTGGTTGCCGTAGGGAATGCTTTTCTTGATGGCAGTAGGCACTTTGTCCTCGGGTTTCAAAAGGACAATGGCCGCGCGATCGGCGCGCGGCCATTGCGAGGGGTATCAATGGGAGGCTGCTCGTAAACGACCCGGCAGCCGGGTTGCAGCGGGTCGACGGCTCGGCGGCGCCATGGCTTGCCGGAGACGTTGACCGCGGCGTTGGCGATCCGGCCTATTTGCGCAGGCCGAGCTTCTCGATGACCGAGCGATACGAGTCGGCGTTGCGCGACTTGAGATAGTCGAGCAGTTTGCGCCGACGCGAAACCATGCGCAGCAGGCCCCGTCGCGAATGATGATCCTTGACGTGATCCTTGAAGTGATCGTTGAGACCGTTGATGCGCGCGGTGAGCAGCGCGATCTGCACTTCCGGCGACCCGGTGTCGCCAGTCCTGCGCTGATTGTCGGCGATGACCTTCGCCTTCTCGGTAACCGTGACGGACATTGCTTCGATTCCTTCTCTCTTGGGCTATCTCGCGCTTGGCTAAGCTTGTAAGTATAGCGCGAAAAGCGCTTGATTTTCAATGGCCCTCCCCGACGGACCCGGTTCATCGTCGATGGTCCATCGTCGATGGTAGAGGTCGCGTGGCTCGTCCCGCATTCGTCCCGCCGCGCGCAGCAAGCGACCGTTCCGCCGTGCCGTTGTCCAGCTCGTCTGCTCGACCATCAACCGGAGCTTTCCGCTACCAACCTCCGCGGCCGGGCAATTCCGTCCGCGACCCGGGCCAGCCCGAGGAATGCCTGGCCGCAATAGACCGCACACGCCTCAGCGTCAGGGGCATCCACGTCGATCGCAATCCCGTGGCGAAACCGTTGTGCCGAGCCACCATCCAGCGTCACGCGTGGAACGTCGCCGAGCAGCGAGGCCGGCGGCAGGAGCCGCGTGGCACGGGTCGCTTCGTCGGCCGACTCCAGCTCGGCGAGGCCGATCGCATCCGTCACATCGAACGGGCCTGTCGCGGTCCGGCGCAGCGCGGCCAAGTGCGCGCCACAGCCCAGTCGCACTCCCAGGTCGGCGGCGAGCGCGCGAATGTAGGTGCCCTTCCCGCAGGTGACGTCGATGGTTGCGCGAGGCAGCGTCCAATCGACCAGCCGAATGGCGTCGACTTCCACCGTGCGCGCCACTCTCTGGATCTCCTGGCCCGCGCGCGCGTACTCGTAGTACTTGCGGCCGTCGCGCTTGAGTGCGGAGTGCGCGGGCGGCACCTGCTCGATCGCACCCGTGAACTCCGGCAGCACGACCTCGATCGCCTCGCGTGTCAATGCCACCGGCTTCGACGCGACGACATCGCCTTCGGCATCCTGCGTCGTGGTGGTCACACCAAAGCAAACGGTCGCCAGGTAGCGCTTGCGCGCGTCGAGGAGGATCTGCGCGAACTTGGTCGCCTCGCCGAAGCACAGCGGCAGCAGGCCCGAGGCAAGCGGATCGAGCGTACCGGTATGACCCGCCTTCAGCGCGTTGTAGGCGCGCCGGGCACGTTGCAGCGCTGCGTTGGAGCTGATGCCCGACGGTTTGTCGAGCAACAGGACGCCGTCGATCCGGTGCTTCGGCGAGCGCATGGCGTTCAACAGTGAAAAGGCGTTGTGGGTTCTTGGTTATTGGTTGTGAGCGTGCCCGCTCGTACGGCAACAAGAGGCGCGGCTTTCAAGTCGGCCGAAGTTGCTGTGGTGGATTCGCGCCGATGGCGGCTCAGTTGGGCGCACTGACAACCAAGAACAACAACCAAGAAGCGTCTGGCTTTACTTCGGCTTCCGATCCTCGGCCACCGCCTCGTCGATGAGGCGCGACAACCGCATCCCGGCCTCGATCGAATCGTCGTAGACGAAGTGGAGTTGCGGCACCGAATACATCCCGAGTCGCCGCGAGAGCGCGCTGCGCAGGAACCCGGCGACGCGGTTGAGCGCCGGCTCGGCGTCCTTGGCCGGCGGGGTGCCGGCCTGCTCGGTGAAACGCACCTTCGCATGCGAGAGATCGGCGCTCACCTCGACTTGGGTCACGGTGATGCGCGGCACGCGCGGGTCCTTGACCTCGTTGACCAGCAGGTCGGCGAGATCTCGCTGGATTTGCTCGCCGACGCGAAGCGAGCGCTGGGAATGGTGGCGGGGCATCGGTATTCCTGACTGCTGGGATGGGGGTTGGGGATTAGGGACTAGTGTGCGTGAGCGCAGCCCGTATTCCACGGCACGCGCCACTGCGGGCCAAGGCACGCTAGCCCCCAGCCCCTAGTCCCGAACCCCGCAGTCGAGGTCAGAGCGTCCTGCTCACTTCCACGATCTCGTACACCTCCAACTGATCGCCCTTCTGGACGTCGTTGAAGTTGCGGATCGAGAGGCCGCATTCGAAGCCGGCCTTCACCTCGCGCACGTCGTCCTTGAATCGCTTCAGCGAATCGAGCTCGCCGTCGTGGATCACCACGTTGTCGCGCAGCACGCGGATCTTGGCGCCGCGCCGCACCAGCCCCTCGAGCACGTAGCAACCCGCCACCGTGCCCACCTTCGAGATGCGATACACCTCGCGCACCTCCACGATGCCGAGCTGGTTCTCCTTGCGTTCCGGCGTGAGCATTCCCGACAGCGCCGCCTTCACGTCATCCACCGCCTCGTAGATGATGTCGTAGTAGCGGATCTGCACGCCGCTGGTCTCGGCAAGCTTGCGTGACTGCGCATCGGCGCGCGTGTTGAAGCCGATGATGACCGCCTTGCTCGCGAGCGCCAGGTTCACGTCCGACTCGGTGATTCCACCGACCCCGGCGTGCACGATGTTGACCTTGACCTCGTCGGTCGACAGCTTGGTCAGCGCCTGCGTCAACGCCTCGTAGCTGCCCTGCACGTCCGCCTTGATGATGAGCGCGAGCGTCTTGACCTCGTTGTCGCCCATCTGGTCGAACATGTTCTCGAGCTTCGCGGCCTGCTGCTTCGCGAGCTTCACGTCGCGGAACTTGCCCTGGCGGAAAAGCGCGATCTCGCGCGCCTTGCGCTCGTCACCGAGCGCCATCACTTCCTCGCCGGCGAGCGGCACGTCGGAAAGCCCCTGGATCTCGACCGGATAGGCCGGGCCCGCTTCCGCGACCGACTTGCCGTTCTCGTCGGTCATCGCGCGCACGCGCCCGAACACGGCGCCTGCCAGGATGACATCGCCGCGACGCAGCGTTCCGGATTGCACCAGCACCGTCGCAACCGGACCGCGACCCTTGTCGAGGCGCGATTCGATGACGATGCCCTTCGCCGGCGCGTCCCTCGGCGCCTTGAGCTCGAGCACTTCGGCCTGCAGCAGGATCGCGTCGAGCAGCGTGTCGATGCCCTGCCCGGTCTTCGCGGACACCGGAACAAACTGCGTGTCCCCGCCGTACTCTTCCGGCAGGACCGATTCGGCGACGAGCTCCTGCTTCACCCGCTCCGGATTCGCGTCGGGCTTGTCGATCTTGTTCATCGCGACCACCAGCGGAACGTTGCCCGCTTTGGCGTGCGCGATCGCTTCCTTGGTCTGCGGCATGACGCCGTCGTCCGCGGCAACCACGAGCACGACGATGTCGGTCACCTTCGCGCCACGCGCACGCATCGCCGTGAAAGCCTCGTGGCCCGGCGTGTCGAGGAACGTGATGATGCCCTTGGGTGTTTCGACGTGATACGCGCCGATATGCTGGGTGATGCCGCCCGCTTCGCCGCTCGCGACGCGCGCGCGACGGATGGTATCGAGCAGCGACGTCTTGCCATGGTCGACGTGACCCATGACCGTCACCACCGGGGGCCGCGGCAGTGCCTCGGCGGCATGCGTTTGCTGAGTTTCCTCGAGCAGCGCGTCGGGTTCGTCCAGCTTCGCGGCCTTGGCCTTGTGCCCCATCTCCTCGGCGAGAATCATCGCCGTTTCCTGGTCCAGCACCTGGTTGATGGTGACCATCGAGCCGAGCTTCATCAGCGCCTTGATCACCTCGGCGGCCTTGACCGACATCTTGTGCGCGAGATCGGCGACGGTGATGGTTTCCGGCACGATGATTTCGCGCACCAGCGGCATCTGCTGCATCACCGAGCCGGCAACGCCGTCGAGGCCTTCTTCCTCGCGATGGCGACCGCCCTTGGGGCCGCGCCAGCCGGTCACCGTTGCGCCGCCGGTGACGTCACCACGCAACTTGAGCGCGCGACGGCGGGCCGCTTCCTCCTGGAACACCTGGCCAGGTGCCTTCTTGGCCGGCTTGTCGCGCTTCTCGCCTGGCTTCGCGGCGGGACGGTGCAGCGTGCCACCGGTCTTCTTGTCCGCGGTGACTGTGGCGCTTGCCGCCTTTTCCTTTGCCGCCGCCTCGGCGGCAGCCTTCGCCGCCGCTTCCTCGGCTTCCTTTTCCTTGCGGCTCTTGCGTCGCGCTTCCGCTTCCTGCTTACGCTGCAGATCCTCCTGTTGGCGTGCGAACAGCTCGCGGGTCTTGCGTTCCTCGGCCTCGCGCTGGGCGATCTCCTCGGGCGTGAGCACCGACGGCGGTGCGACCGGGGCGACCGGTTGCGCGACCACAGGTTCCGGCGCGATCTCCGGTTCCGGTTCCGGTTGCGGAGCCGGCGTCGGTTCCGGGATGACCTCCTCGACTATCGCTTCGGGTAGCGGCGCGGCCTCCACCACCGGCTCCTCGATCACCGGCGTGGCGACGGTCGTGTCGCCTTCCTCGCGGCGCACGAGCACGCGCTTCTTGCGAACTTCGAC
>Ga0335070_10011545_pt1 | contig 10317 bp, 6 predicted proteins | sample Lox_Sample_13_FD_206722 | JGI IMG/M metagenome (GOLD analysis project Ga0335070, IMG submission 206722) | Soil microbial communities from Loxahatchee National Wildlife Refuge, Florida, United States - Lox_Sample_1.3 | ecosystem: Environmental > Terrestrial > Soil > Wetlands | place: USA: Florida...
GCGTAGATCGAATCAAATCCGCCAGTCGGTGCCTTCTGTCAGCGCCTTGTAGAACTCCGGCGTGTAGGCCTTCTCCGGCGCCGCACGCACCTGCTTGTCGAGGAACTCCGCGTCCTTGCCGACCAGGATGCGCCAGCGGTCGGCCCTCACGCCGTCGAGGATGATCTTCGCCGCCTGCGCCGCGCTCGTCGGCGCGTTGTCGCGGAACGCGTCGCCCTGTGCTTTCACCATGGCGCGCACCTGGTCGTCGCTCATCTGCGAGAGGTCGACACCCTGCGCCTTCAGCGCCTTGCGCACCGCGCCGACGTCGATGTCGCCGCCGCTCAGGATGATCCGCGAATTGTTGGCGATCTCGGTGCCGATATGGCCGGGCATCACGACCGAGCACTTGATGTGCGGCGCGTTGACCGCGAGGTCGGTGATCAGCGCCTCGGTGAAGCCCTTCACCGCGAACTTGGCCGCGCAATAGGCCGTGTGGGGCCGCCCGGGGCCGATCGAGGCCCAGAACCCGTTGACCGAGGAAGTGTTCACGATATGCGCTTCGCTTGCCTTCAGCATCAGCGGCAGGAACGCCCGCACGCCGTGATAGACGCCGCCCCAGCAGACATTGAACGTCTTCTCCCACTGCGCCCGGTCCTGGTTGACGATCGAGCCGCCGCCGCCGATGCCGGCGTTGTTGAAGAGGAGATGCACCTTGTCGGTGTCGAGCTCGCGCCGGACCGCATCGGCCCAGGCGAAGACCTGGTTCTCGACCGACACGTCGGCGACGTAGGTAACGACCTTCGTCCCCTGCGGCGCCTGCGCCTTGGCGCGCCTGGCCGTCTCCGCCATGTTCGCCTCGATCACGTCGCACATGGCCACCGTGCAGCCTTCGGCCGCGAGCTGGATCGCGAGCTCGCGTCCCATGCCCGTGCCGCCCCCGGTAATGACCGCGATCTTGCCTGCGAAGTCCTTCATGGCGATTTCCTCATCCTGCACGTCGGAAGCTTCAGCGAGCGGCGGGCGCAGGGCAAGCCAAAATCCGCAGAAGGATGACGTGGCGTCAAACCGCAACATCCGTAAGATGGCGACATGACAGGACGCAGCGAATTCGCCCGCATCCGCGGGCGCTACCCCGGTTACACCCGCACGCGGCTCGCGCAATTCGCGCGCCGGCTGAAGCACGCGATCTATCCCGATCGCGCCCCCGCCGGCCGCATCGAGCTCGCCGGTCCGGTGGACCGCGTGCCCTTCGCCGAGGCGCAAAAGCTCGCCTACCGCGATGTGCGGATCGGCGAGCCGCTTGGTCCCCTCTGGGCGACCTATTGGGCGCGGGTGACCGTCCAGGTCCCGCAGGCCTGGGCCGGATCGCGCGTCGATCTGCACTGGAACTCGCGCTCGGAAGCGCTGCTCTGGCTCGGCGGCCGCTCGGCCCAGGGCCTGAACATCGGACGCAACTTCGCGACCGTGAGTCGCGCAGCCAGGGGCGGCGAAACGCTCACCCTGCATGTGGAAATCGCCTGCAACCGCGCGTTCGGCAATTCGGAGGCCGGCCATCCGCCCGCCGAACCCTATCAGCTCGATGCCTGCGAGCTTCGCCGCTTCGATCCGGACGCCTGGGCGCTGTTTCACGATTTCGACGTGCTGCGCCAGCTCGAGGCCGACCGCGAGCCGCCGCAGCGGCCGCGCTCGACCGGAGGCGTCGCGCCCAGGATCGTGCGCCCTGCCCTCGACACCACCTGGGCCGGACGGCTGCTGCACGACCTGAATGAGGTCTGCAACGTGCTCGACCCGGAGGATGCCGCGACCTGGCCGGAAGCGAAGAAGATCCTCGCGGCGCTGCTCGCCGTGAAGAACGGCACGGTCGCGCACGAGCTGTCGGCAATCGGCCATGCCCATATCGACACGGCCTGGCTCTGGCCGATCGAGGAGACGCGGCGCAAGTGCCAGCGCAGCTTCGCCAACGCGCTCGCGCTGATGGACGAGTATCCCGAATTCAAGTTCGCCTGCTCGCAGGCGGCGCAATACGTGATGATGGAGGAAAGCGACCCCGACCTTTTCGCCCGCATCAAGGCGAAAGCCGCGAGCGGCCAGTGGATTCCGGTCGGCGGCAGCTGGGTCGAGCCCGACTGCAACCTGCCTTCGGGCGAGTCGATGTCGCGGCAGTTTCTCTACGGCCAGCGCTATTTCGAGCGGACGTTCGGCGCGCGCTCGCGCATCTTCTGGAATCCCGACGTCTTCGGCTATGCCGGCCAGCTGCCGCAGCTCATGCGCGAGGCCGGCATGGACCGCTTCCTGACGCAGAAGCTCTCATGGAACCGCTTCACGTCGCCGCCCCATCACAGCTTCTTCTGGCGCGGCATCGACGGCAGCGAGGTGCTCACCCACTTCCCCCCGGCCGACAACTACAACGGCTTCGCGTCGATGGAAGAGATGCGCTACCACGCCGCCAACTACAAGGACGCGGATCGCAGCGCTGAGGGACTCTATTTGTTCGGCTATGGCGACGGCGGCGGCGGCCCCGACGCCATCATGGTCGAGAGCCTGCGCCGCACGAAGGACCTGCTCGGCGTACCGCGCAGCGAGACGCGCGATCCCAACGTCTTCTTCGACCGGCTCGAGCGCGATGCCGGGAAGTTCAACACCATCGAAGGCGAGCTCTACTTCGAATACCACCGCGGCACCTATACGAGCCAGGCGGAGGTCAAGCGCCTCAACCGCCTGACCGAAGGACGCTTGCAGGACCTCGACTGTCTCTGCGCCGCGGCGCTGCTTGCGGGCAAGCCGGCGCCGTCGCGCGGCGAGGTCGAGGCGCTCTGGCGCGTGCTCCTGACCAACCAGTTCCACGACATCCTGCCCGGCTCGAGCATCGGCGAGGTCTATGCGCGCACGCGCAAGGAGCTCGGCGAGCTTGCCGCGAGGATCGAGGCACTTTCCGGCGAACTGGCGGCCAGCCTGTCCGTGCCCGGCGCGGCCTCCCATCCGATCAACACGACCGGCTTCGCGCGCAGCGAGATCGTGCAGGGTACCGATGGCTCGCTGCACCACGTCGTGGCGGCGCCGTTCTCGGCAGGCCGCATCGAAGACACGAAGGAAAACGTCCGCGTCGTCGAATCCGGCGGCGAGGTCCGGCTGGAGAACAGCCGTCTTGCGGCGATCTTCTCGAAGACCGGCAACCTGCGCTCGCTCGTCCACCGTGCATCGGGCCGGGAAGCGCTCGCCGCGGAGGCAAACCGCTTCGTCTTGTTCGACGACCGGCCCACGGAATACGAGGCTTGGGACATCGATCCCTTCGCGCTGGAAACGGCGCACGACGCCGGACCGGCAGAGCGCTGCACGATCGTCGCGAGCGGCCCCTTGCGCGCCGAAATGCGGTTCGAACGCCGGATCGGCAGGAAGAGCAGCATGGTGCAGACCGTCCGGCTCGACGCGGCGTCGCCGCATCTCGAATTCGACACCGTGATCGACTGGCAGGAGCGCCGCACGCTGCTGAAGGCCGCCTTTCCGCTGGCAGTCGCAGCCCCGCGCGCGACTTACGAGACCATGTTCGGCGCGGTCGAACGCCCGACCCATGCCAGCACCGATGCCGATCTCGCGCAGTACGAGGTGCCCGGCCATCGCTGGGCCGATCTGTCGGAGCCGGACTTCGGCGTTTCGCTGCTCAGCGACGCCCGCTACGGCTATGCGACGTTCGGCAACGTTCTGAGTCTCAGCCTGCTGCGCGGAACGATGTCGCCGGACGCCGAGGCCGATCTCGGCACGCATCGCTTCCGCTATGCGCTCTACCCGCATGCCGGCGACTGGCGCCGGGCCGGCTCGGTCGGCGCTGCCATGCGCTTCAACCGTCCGCTTCTCTGGGCAAAGGGCTCGCCGGCGAAGATCCTCGAACGTCCGCTCGTTTCGGCGGCACCGGACAATGTCGTTGTCGACACGATCAAGCCGGCGGAAGACGGAGCGGGATGGGTGGTGCGCCTCTACGAAAGCCACGGGGCGACCACGGCCGCCACGCTTCGTTTCGGGGCTCCCCTGACGGCCGTCCGTCGCAGCAACACGCTGGAAGACCGCATCGAGGCTGTGCCTGTCGCTGACGGCACCTGCGCGCTTGTCCTGCGTCCGTTCCAGATCGTGACGCTCAGGATCGAATAGCCGCTTCCAGCCGCGCCACGAACTCGGCCTTCTGCGCGTCGTCGATCCAGCGCGCGACGGCGACCATGTCGTGTTCGTAGTCGATGAACACGATGTTGTCGCCGTTGCCGATGAACATAACCGAGTCCTCGCGCGCCGCGGGCGCCAGCTTGCGGCCGGTGTTGAGGAACCAGTTCATGTAGCCGTAGCCCGGGTTCGGCCCGGTCGGTGTCTTCGACATCCGGACCCACGCCTCGGAGAGAATCTGCCTGTCGCCCCAGCGTCCGTTGTTCAGTCCGAGCAGCCCCATGCGCGCCAGGTCCCGCGCCGATATGAACATGCCGCCGCCCCAGTGCCCGCCGCCGGGTACGACATGGATGCGCCGCGCGCCGATCGTCACCCAGGAATTGTCGTAACCTTCCCAATGCCACGTGTCCGATGCCCCGATGGGGTTCATCACATGCTCGCGCAGAACGTCCGGCAGCGGGCGCTTCCAGAGACAAGTCAGCGCCAGCGACAGCGCGTTCACCCGCACATCCGAGTATTTCCACTGCGTGCCGACCGGCGGCGGGCCGGCGGCAAGCTCGTCCCACGGATTCTTGCCGGGGCGGTCCGCCCACCACGGCTTGCCCCACATCGTTCCGACCCAGCCGCTCGTCTGGCGCAGCATCTGGTCCCAGGTGATCGGCTGGTTGTGCGGCAGCGTGAAATCCGGCGTCGGCTGCACGTAGTCGGCCACGCGGTCGTTGACGTCACGGATCAGGTGCCGGTCGAACGCGATCCCCGCGACCGCGGAAAGAAAGGTCTTGGTCACTGAGTGCGCCATGTCGACGGCGTTCGTGTCGCCCCACTCGGCCACGATGTAGCCGTGGCGGATGACGAGCCCGTTGGCCGGCGCGTGCGGCTTCAACGGGCCGATCGGGTCGGAGAACGGCCCGGAGAATTGCAGCGGGATGACGATGCGCAGGTCGCGCGGATCGATGCCGGTGTCACCAGGCGGAAACTTCGTCTCGTTGGCGACCGCGAAGTCGATCGCCGCCTGGAGCTTCGCCGGATCGAAGCCCTCGGCTTCGGGCGTGTGCGTCGTCCAGGCGGCCTTCGGGGGCAGGTAATCGGCCGCGAGAGCGGGCCCGCTACCCAGCAGGATGCATGCGACGACGGTGGCAAAGACAGGAGACTTGCACACGGCTCGACCTCTGGCGGTGCTTGTGAAGCCGGTAGCATATGCCGCGGCCAGCGGCCGATCACTCAGCGAATGGTCTTGAGCGCCACGCCACTCGCCGTTGTCAGCGCGCCGCCGAGGTTCTGCACCGGGCCGAGCGGCTGGACATCGTCGCGCACGACCTGGATGTTCGGCTGGCCCGACATGATCTTGTGCGTGACATGCCCGTTCATGACCAGCACAAGAACCTGCGCCGTCCAGCCCGTCTCGGTCGTCGTGTGAACGAAGCCGAACAGGTCGAGAATGAGGCTGCCGCTGCGCGAGAAGGAGTGATGTTCGGCCTTGAACACGTAGCCCTCGCAGGCCGTGCGCGCGAAGATGCACGCCTGCACCGCCGGATCGAGCCGGTCGAAGGCGACCGAGCTGTTCGGCATGAAGCGTTCGACGACATCGAGATACGAAAGCACCGAGACATTCGGCGACTGCTTCGGGTCGAAGCCGAGTCTCGCGAGTTCGGCGGTGCTCGTCTTCTCGAGCGTGATCCGGTCGAAGGCGCCCTGGACGTCGTCGTAGGTCGCGAACGCCGACGGATCGAGTTCGCTTTGCGACGGCAGAAGCATGCCTCCGCAACCGCCCAGCAACAGGACCAAGCCGAAAAGACCCAGTCGACGTCCGATGACCCCGGCCCCCATGTCCACCCCCAATGCGCCGGGCGCTCAACGGCCCGATGGCATCGTCCGGAAGGCTAGAGAAAAGCAGGACAGGGAACAACCGCGCAGCGCAGCCGAGAGTTAACCGCGGCCCTTGGCCCGGCGGTACGATGGGCGTAAGGGTGTCGGCAGCCCAATATGAGTTTTGCTTGCTCGTTCAAGCTCGTAACGTGGGCGCGGCCACCGGCCGGACCCTGTTACATTGGCCTGCCGCCGCCAGGAGCTCGCGCATCGTGTGCAGCTGCACCATCCCGTCCGGCGGAGCCGAATGGAGCCCTGAATGACACCGAGCCGCGTGCTGGTGATCTTTGGCGCGACCGGCGACCTCGCCCAGCGCATGTTGTTCCCGTCGCTCTATTTTCTCGACAGCGAAGGACTGCTGCCGTCCGACCTTGTCATCGTCGGCTGCTCGCGCGGCGCGCTGGGCGACGAGGCGTTCGCGGGCCGGATCGGCGAGGCGATCAGGACACGTGCCGGCGAACACTATTGCGAACCGGATTGGGCAAAGTTCCGCAAGCGTCTGCGCCACGCGTCGGTCGATGCTGGCGATCCGGCGTCGTTCGCGAACCTGCGCAAGGCCGTCGCCGACAATCGCGATGTCCTCTACTACCTTTCGACCTCGCCGAGCCACTACGACGACATCTGCCGCAATCTGAAGGGCGCCGGCCTCACCGGTCCGCAGAGCCGCGTCGTCGTCGAGAAGCCGATCGGCCACGACCTCACGAGCTGCCGCGCGATCAACGAGTCGCTGGCCGACGTCTTCAGCGAGGCCGCGATCTTCCGTATCGACCACTATCTCGGCAAGGAGGCCGTGCAGAACCTGCTGGCGTTGCGCTTCGCCAACACCTTGTTCGAGCCCCTGTGGAACAAGGTCAGCATCGAGCACGTGCAGATCACCGTCGCCGAGACCATCGGCGTGGAGGACCGGTGGTCCTACTACGATGCCTATGGCGCGATCCGCGACATGGTACAGAACCACCTGCTGCAGCTGCTCTGCCTGGTCGCAATGGAAACGCCGGCGAACCTCGAAGCGGATTCCGTGCGCAACGAAAAGGTGAAGGTGCTGCGCTCGCTGCGCCCGATCGAGGGCGCGGAGGTCGCGAAGAGGGCGGTGCGCGGCCAATATCGCGCGGGCTTCGCCGAGGGCCATCCCGTGCCTGGCTATGCCGACGAGACCGGCGGCCATGCCAGCGACACCGAGACTTTCGTCGCGATCGCGGCGCAGGTCGACAACTGGCGCTGGGCGGGCGTGCCCTTCTACCTGCGCACGGGCAAGCGCATGCCGCTTCGCCGTTCCGAGATCGTGATCCAGTTCCGCGGCGTGCCGCACTCCATCTTCCCCGGGAGCTACCTTCTCGCCAACCGGCTCACCATCCGGCTGCAGCCCGAGGAGGAGATCGCGCTGCTCCTGATGAACAAGACCCCGAGCCTCGAACAGGATGGGATGCAGTTGCGGCCGCTGTCGCTCAATCTCAGCCTCAGCGATACGTTCAGGAGCCAGAGCCCGCGCCGCCGCATCGCCTACGAGCGGCTGCTGCTCGAAGCCCTGCACGGCAGAAGCACGCTGTTCGTGCGCCGCGACGAGGCCGAGGCCGCCTGGACCTGGATCGACGCCATCATCGCCGGCTGGAAACGGCAGGGCACGCCGCCCCTCGCCTACGCGGCAGGAACCTGGGGTCCGTCGGCCGCGATTGCGCTCGTCGAACGCAGCGGACACAGCTGGCATGAGTGACGCCCGGCACGATGGAGGACAGCCGCAGTTTCGCGCCTTCGACGACGTTGACGACCTGCACGCAGTGCTTTCTTCGGAGATCGCCGCGCGTCTGACGGACGCGGTCGCGCAACGCGGCCGCGCGAGCCTCGTCGTTTCGGGCGGCACCACGCCGGGCGCGCTCTACGACAGGCTCGCCCGCTGCGCGGCACCGTGGAAGGACGTGGAGATCACGCTGTCCGACGAGCGCTGGGTGGACCCGAAGTCGGAGCAGAGCAACGAGAAGCTCGTCCGCTCGCGCCTGCTGACGGCAAGCGCCGCCGCCGCCCGCCTTGTTCCATTGAAGACGCCGCACATGCACGCCGTCGATGCCGAAGTCGACGTCGGCACCGCCATTGCCGCGATGCCGCGACCGTTCGATGTCGCGCTGCTCGGCATGGGAGCGGACGGCCATACGGCATCGTTGATCCCGGGCTCCGCCGGCCTCGCGCGCGCCCTCGACCGGAACGACCTGGCGCTGGTGCGGGCCATCGATCCGCCGCCTGCTTCCGGAATGGGTCCGCGCATCACGCTGACGTTGCGCGCCCTTCTCGACGCGCGCTGGATCGTCATTTTCATCCGGGGCGAGGAAAAGCGCGCGGCCTACCGCCGTGCGCTCTCCGGCCGCGACATCCTCGCGGCGCCGGTCCGCGCCGTACTGCAGCAGACCGGCGTTCCCGTATCGGTCTTCTGGTCGCTCTAGTCTTCGGCCTCCGGCCCTTCAGTGCTTCGCGGGCGGATGCGCCGCGTCCCATGCGAGATGGGACTGTTGCAGCACATAGGCGCGGATCGCCGCCACGTCAGCCGGCGAGAGCTGGTCCTTGAACGACGCCATGCCGGCATCCTGCAACGCGCCATTCAGAACGATGTTGTCGTACTGGCTCCAGATTTCCGGCGGCGCGAGGCGAAGGTCCGGCACCTCGCCCTCGGACTGCGCGAAGAACCCGTGACAGACGAGGCAGGTCCGGTGATAGAGGCCGAAGCCCTTCTGCACGACCTTCTGGTCGGCGGGCGTCAGCGGCGGCGGCGCGCTCGGCGGCGCTCCCTCCGGCGCCAGCGGCTGAACGGTCTGCCGTCCGCCGAGCTTGAAGACGAACAACCGGCCCTGATTGGTCTGGAAGCGAGACAGCGCGGTGTTGGGATCGCGGAACGCCGCGAGACCGCCCGCGCCGCCCCATCCGGCCAGCACCGCCACGTACTGCTCGCCGCCGATGCTGTAGCTCATTGCCGGTGCGAGAATTCCGGTCTTGAGGTCGATGGTCCAGAGCTTGTGGCCAGTGCGCGCGTCATAGGCGCTGAAATTGCCGTAGGCGTCGCCGCCGAAGAGCAATCCGCCGGCGGTGGTGAGCAGGCCGCTGTTCCACGAGCCGCCCATCGAGACTTGCCACACTTCCTTCTGCGCCACCGGATCCCAGGCCTTGATGAACCCGACGGCGGGCGGCGGCGGCTTGCCGCTCTGGATCGCCTTCAAGACGGCTTCCGATACCGCTGCGAAGTCGACGCCGAGATTCCACCCGCCGGGCTTGTAAGAGAAGTTCTTCTGCCCGACGAAGATCGCCGCGCCATCCATCGCCGGAATGTAGACGAGTCCGGTCTGCGGATCGAACGTCATCGGCTGCCAGTTGTGGGCGCCGGTCTCCTGCGGATAGACGACCGCCATCTTGTTAGAATAGCGCGCGTTCGGATCTTCGATCGGCTTCCCGGTCTTGAGGTCGATGCCCTTCGCCCAGGTGACCGTCGCGAACTTCTGCGCGCTGATCAGCTTACCCGTGGCGCGGTCGATGACATAGAAGAAGCCGTTCTTCGGCGCATGCATCAGGACGTGGCGCAGCTGGCCGTTGATCTTGAGATCGGCGAGCACGACGTCCGCCGTGGAATCGAAATCCCAGGTGTCGCCCGGCGTCGTCTGGTAGGCCCAGGCGAATTCGCCGGTCTTCGCATGCAGCGCGACGACCGAGGAGAGATAGAGGTTGTCGCCGCCCTTCGGCGAGCGGATGTCGCGATTCCACGGATTGCCGTTGCCGGTGCCGAAATAGAGCAGATCGAGCTGAGGGTCGTAGGCCATGGAGTTCCATGGCGCGCCGCCGCCGCCGATCTCCCAGAACTTGTACTTGCCCGTCGTGTCCCAGGTCTTGAGCGCGTCCTGCAGCGCCCGGTTCTCCTGTGGCTTCGACGGGTCGCCCGGCACGACGTGGAAGCGCCACACCTGCTTGCCGGTATTCGCGTCATATGCCGTCACATAGCCGCGCGAGTCGTACTCGGCGCCACCATTGCCGATGACGACCAGGCCGTCCATGGCGCGTGGTGCGCCCGTGATCGTATAGGTGTGCTTGTGGTTCTCGACGGTATCGACGGACCACAGCACCTTTCCGGTCCTGGCATCGAGCTTCACCAGCCGGCCGTCGAGCGTGCCGACGAAAACGGCGCCCTTCCACAGCGCCACGCCGCGGTTGACGACGTCGCAGCACGCGTAGCGTCCAGTGGCGCCGGGCACGTGCGGGTCGTACGTCCAGAGTTCCTTGCCGGTCTTCGCGTCGAGCGCGATCACCTTGCTCCACGCCAGCGTGATGAACATGACGCCATCCGCGACG
>Ga0335070_10011547_pt1 | contig 10316 bp, 7 predicted proteins | sample Lox_Sample_13_FD_206722 | JGI IMG/M metagenome (GOLD analysis project Ga0335070, IMG submission 206722) | Soil microbial communities from Loxahatchee National Wildlife Refuge, Florida, United States - Lox_Sample_1.3 | ecosystem: Environmental > Terrestrial > Soil > Wetlands | place: USA: Florida...
CCAATTCCCGCGAGAACGTCGCCGGTCCCGGCACTGGCCAAGTCGGGTGGCGCATTGTCGTTGATGATCGCGCGCCCGTCCGGCGCGGCGACGACGCTGTCGGCTCCCTTGAACAGGACGGCGCCGCGCAGCCGGGCCGCCGCGGCGCGAGCGCGGGCGAGCTTGCCCTGCCCGGCCCTAAGGTCCGGGAACAACCGCCCGAACTCGCCTTCATGGGGCGTAATGAGAAGCGGACCGGCGATCGCCGCGGCCAGGATCTCGGGCTGGCCGGCGAAGCTCGTCAGAGCGTCGGCATCGGCCAGGCAAGGCCGCCCCGTCGCCAGCAGCGCCAGAACGAGATCGCGCATCCCGGCCCCCACGCCGCCGCCCGGCCCGATCACGCAGGCTGAAATGCGCCGGGCGAGCAGCAGGTTCGCCAGATCCGCAACGTCGGGCAGTGGCACCGTGATCAGCCCCGGCTGGTCGGCGGCGTAGGTAGGCAAGGCCGCCGCGGGCGCCGCCAGCGTCACCATCCCGGCGCCGGCCCGCCTGGCCGCCCGGGCCACCAGGCGCCCGGCACCGGTCATGACGGCGCCACCGATCACCAGCAGGTGACCGCGCGTATATTTGTGATCCGCCAACTGGGGTAGGCGCAGCCGGTCTCGCCACAAGGCCGGCGTGTTGCGCCAGCATTGCGGGCGCACCTGGTCCAGCGCCTGCACCGGAGTGCCGATATCGGCGAGATGGATCTCGCCGGCGAGGGCGCGGCCCGGAAGCAGGAGGTGACCCGGCTTCAGGCGGAAGAAGGTCACGGTAGCCCGGCAGCGGGGTGCCACGCCGAGGACCTGCCCGCTATCGCCGTCGACCCCGCTCGGGACATCGACAGCGACGCAATCGAGATCCAGACGATTGATCTCTTCGATGATGGCGCGCGCGGTGCCGTCGGGCGCCCGCGCCAGTCCGGCACCGAACAGCGCGTCGATCACCAACGGACGCCCGTCGAGCAGTGACGGGACAACGGCCTTCACTTCGTCATGCCATTGCCGAGCCGCGGCGGCTGCGTCGCTGCCGCTCTTGGGAGCCGCCAGCGCCGCTAGAGCGACCGGCCAACCCGCCCTCTGCAGATAGGCGGCGGCAACGTAGCCATCGCCACCATTGTTCCCGGGGCCGCAAAGAACCAGGACCGGTCGGCGCTGCCAGCGCGAGGTCACGAAGCGCGCAACCGCGTGGCCCGCTGCCTCCATCAGCGCGGGTCCCGAGACGCCCGCAGCGATCGCGAGCCGGTCGGCCTCGTGCATTTCGCCGTTGCTCAACAGCAGGGCCAAGGCTCGATCTGATTGCAGCGAAATGCTGGCCACGGCGCCGCCCGTCAGCCTGGGCGTGAGGGCGGCTTGTAGCGCTCGATCTGGGAGCGCACCGCCTCCCGCAATAGCGCCAGATCGGCGCTCCCCAACACCAACTGATACCCGTCGGCGAAGAGGCGATCGGCAGAGCGCGAGGCCGTCGGGATCGTTCCGAGCCAGCGTTTGGCCTTGCGCACCGAGCTTTCGACCTGAGCGATCGCGGCCTTGGTTTCCGGATGATCCGGTTGGCCCATATGGCCGAGGCTGGCAGAGAGATCATGCGGCCCGATGAAGCAGAGATCGATGCCCGGCGTGGCGGCGATCGCCTCCGCCTCGGCCACGCCCCTCGCGGTCTCGATCTGGGCGATGACGAGCAGGGCTTCGTTTGCCTCGCGGATATACTCGGCGGCGTTGAAACCGTAGGCGGAGGCGCGGATGACCGGAACGGCCACGCCTCGATGTCCCTCGGGCGGATAGCGGCAGGCCGCGACCAAGGCCTTGGCCTCGGCGGCACTATTGATGGCCGGGGCCATGATGCCGTCGACACCAAGATCGAGCGCGAGCTTGATGTGAACGGGATCCATCGCGGGAACGCGGACCAGCGTATGGGCGCCGCCGGAGCGGATCGCGGTCGCCAAGGCATGCACAGTCTCAATGCCGATCGGGCTGTGCTCGGCATCGATCATCAGGCAGTCATAGCCCGCCGCCGCCATCATCTCGGCAACGCTGGGGCTGCCCGCGTTGAGGAAACAGCCGAAGAGCTGCCCGCCGGTCTTGAGCTTGGCCTTGAGTGCACCGAGGCCGGCGCCTCGTGCCTGCGGCTGGGTCAATTGACCACCACCATGCAGCTATCGCCGGGCGAGCGCGACATTAGCTCGTGGCAGAGGCTCTGCGCGCTGTCGCGGTCGGGCAGCGGCCCGCCGAAGACGCGATACCAGACGCCGGATTCGTCGCCGAGATCGACTTTCTTGATCAGCACCTGAAGCCGCCCGAACAGATCGGGGAAGGTGGCCTGGAAGCCTTGCCATTTCATCCGGGCTTCCGCTTCCGTGCGCGTCGAGCTCAGCCAGACCCGCACGGCCGGGCCGTTGCCTGCTGCCGGAGCCGTGGCGCTGGGCTGGGTTGAGCTGGTCGCCGGCAGGGTCGCCTGCTGCGTGGTCGCCGGCGCGGCGCTGGTTGCGGCCGGTGCCGTGGGCGGCGTGACCGCTGTCGTCGTGGCCGGCGCCGTCGGTGCGGCAGTGGGCACGGGCGCGGCGGTGGCGCCTTGCGTCGGCACGAAAGGCTTGGGCGTCGGGTTGAACGGGTCTTCCGCCGTGGCCGCGGTAGCGGTGGCGGTGCTGCTCGGAACGAAGGGCTGCGGCTGCGGCGCGAGGGCCGTGGCGGTAGGGCTGTCGGGCGCCGCTGGCGCAGGCGCCGCGGCCACAGCGGTCGTCAACGGAGATGGCTGCGCGGGTTGCCCGCCGCCCGTGGCAGCTGTCGGCGCCGTTGCCGCAGTCGTCGCCGGCGCCGAGCTCGCAGCGGCGGGCTGCGCCGTGCTCGTTGTGGCCGTCGATGGCTGAACGCCAGCGGATTGGGCCGCTGCCGCTTGCGCCGCGGCTTCCGCGGCCGCTTCCCGCTCCTTGTCGACCGACGACCCCAGCTGCCAGGCCGGCGCGTTCTTCATGTGCGCCGCGAGGACGTCCTTGTCGAGCGTCGCGAGGCGCTGTTGAGCTGCCGTGTTGCCGCCCTGCACCGCCTGTTCGTACCAGCGCCGTGCCTCGTCGAAGTTGCGGGGCACGCCGCGACCCGAACGGTACATCTCGGCCAAGGCATATTGGGCATCGGCGGAGCCTTGCGTCGCCGACTGGCCAAACCACCAGGCGGCGTCGCCATAGCTTTGGTTGAGCCCGCCCTCGCCGCGGTAATACATGAGACCGAGATTGAACTCGGCCATGGGATGGCCCGCCTCCGCCGCGAAGCGCCAATAGCGTGCCGCCTGCTCCAGGCTCTGCGCCACACCGCGTCCTTGTGCATACATCAAGGCGAGGTTGTTCTCGGCCGCCGCCAGCCCCTGGTCGGCGGCCTTCTGGTACCACTTCACCGCCTCTTCGTAGTTGCGCTTCTCGACGCCGGAACCGATCTCGTAGAGCAGGCCCATGCCATGCTGGGCACGGGCGTCACCGCCCTCGGCCAGCGGGCGCCACTGGTGCGCCGCCGTCGCGAAATCGCCCTTGTCGAAGGCGGCCAGGCCTTCCTCGTAGCTTTCGGCCCGGGCCGGTACCGCGGTCAGGACCGAGAGTGCCAGCAGCAGGAGGAACAGAGCGGCGGGAAGGCCATAAGATCGTGTCGAAAATGCGCGAATCATGGGCTGCATGATGCCGTGGCCGGTAGCGAGGCGCAATCCGACCTTAACCCCAGGCCGAAGCAGAGCCGGCTTCAATTCACCGGCCCGTTGGGTTCGCTGTCTTCATCGTCGCTTTCGGCAATCGGCGCCTGGTTGGTCGGGCCCGCCTGGTGATGGACTATTTTCCAGCGTCCGCGCTGGCGGACGAAGCCGTTGGTCGCGACCAGGAAGCTGGCGCCGATCCTCTCGAAACAGACCACGAGGGCGGTGTCGCCATGTTGGAAAACTTGCGCGCCGCGCGATTGGATATCCGGCGCATTGCGGCCGGTCAGGATCGCCCGCCAACTCGCCACGATGGCATCACGATCGGTCAGCGGCGCCCAGCCCGGGTGAATGCAGACGACCGGCACGTCCTTGGCCCACAAGTCTTCCATCGCAGCCGGATCGCGATCGGCGAATGACCGGTAGAAGGCCTCGTTGGCGAACAGGATGGCGTCGCGATCCATTCGTCTCGGACAGCTCCCTGCCGCCTGCTTCGGCCGGTCCCGGCGCCTTGCGGCCCGGATCGAGCGACCGCCCGGCCTAACCGCCGGCAAACCTCGAGGAGAAAATTTTGGGGCGAGCGATGGGACTTGAACCCACGACATCCAGATCCACAATCTGGCGCTCTAACCAACTGAGCTACGCCCGCCGCCGCGCCGGTTAAGTAAAGGCTGCCCATCTTGGCGTCAAGCCGGGCAGCTTCCGGCCCGACCGCCCCGATCCTCGCAAGTAAGCGAAAAAATGTCGCGCTCAGGAAAGCCGGCTTCCCGCCGAACCGCGATTTAGGCTAGCCAATTGCGGCTTCTTGCGGGTTCCCCCGATGCCGCCTCCGCCCGGAGGCCCATCGAGGTTCCCGCCCGTGGCCGGCTTTCAGGCCAAATCAGTCAGGGAGATCAGGGGACAATGCTGCAACTCGCCTCGGGCATGAGCCGCCTCGGCACCGAATCCGCCTTCGAAGTGCTGGCGCGCGCCAACGCGCTCGCGGCCGCGGGCAAGAGCATCATCAATCTCGGCATCGGCCAGCCGGACTTCAAGACGCCGGGCCATATCGTCGAGGCCGCGATCAAGGCGCTCAAGGACGGCCATCACGGTTATACGCCAGCCAACGGCATCCCGCAGCTGCGCGAGGCGGTCTCGGCGGACCTGCATCGCCGCCATGGCGTGAATGTCGACCCGGCCCAGGTCGTGGTCGTTCCCGGCGGCAAGGTGACGATGTTCTTCGCCATCCTGATGTTCGGGGAACCCGGCGCCGAGATCATCTATCCGAACCCTGGCTTCCCGATCTACGAGTCCGCGATCAACTTCACCGGCGCCAAGGCGGTGCCGCTGCCGCTCCTGGAGAAGAACGGCTTCGGGTTCTCGGCCGATGACCTGCTCTCGCGTATCACCGACAGAACCCGCCTCATCATCATCAACAGCCCGGCCAATCCGACGGGCGGTGTCACGGCCGACGCCGAGCTCGAGAAGCTGGTCAAGGGTCTCGAGAGGTTCCCGAACGTGGCGATCATGTCGGACGAGATCTATAGCGAGATCCTCTATGGCGGTCGGAAGCATCTGAGCCTGCTGCGCTATGAGCAGCTGCGCGACCGGGTCATCATGCTGGATGGCTGGTCCAAGACCTACGCCATGACCGGATGGCGCATGGGCTATGCGGTGTGGCCGGGCAAGCTGGCGGAGCTGGCCACGCGTCTGGCCATCAATTGTCACTCCTGCGTCAACGCCTCGGCCCAATATGCCGGCATCGCGGCGCTGACGGGGCCGAAGGACGATGTCGCCAAAATGTGCAAGGCATTCGACGAGCGTCGGCGCTACGTCGTGGATGCCCTCAACAAGCTACCGGGCGTTTCTTGCGTCGATGCGATGGGCGCGTTCTACGTTTTCCCCAACGTCAGCAAGCTCGGTCTGACCGCGAAGCAGGTCGAAAACGGCTTGTTGAACGACGCCGGCATTGCGACCATCGCGGGCACCAGCTTCGGCAGCTATGGCGAGGGCTTTATCCGCATCTCCTACGCCAACAGCCTGGAGAACATCGCCGAGGCCATGCGTCGCTTCGGCGACTGGCTGACTCGGCGCAAGGCAGCGTGATCTAGACCAGCCTGCGGCCTGCAAGACCTTCCAGCACCCGGAGCGGCGATCGCTCCGGGTGTTTCATCTTGGCCGGGTCGAGGTGGAAGGTCTGTTCCAAGGCATGGCGCCCGGCAAGCGCGGCATGCGGCAGCTGGTCGGTGAAGACGATCCAACTGGCGCCCGCGGGAAATGCGATCTCCTCGGAGATGCCCTCGCGTTGATAGGCGGCATCCCGTTTCATCGCATCGTGCAGCGCGAGCATGTAATGATCGTAATCGCGCCGTCGGCCCTTGGTGAGGCCGAGGAGGTGGTGCGCGAACGCGCTCCCAGGCCGCGCTTTCGGCAGGCGCGGATAGAACTGTCGCGCCACCGATGCGAAAGGCGCGCCGATGCGCCAGAGCCGCGCTTGGCCGTCGGGATTGATATTGCTGAAAACCCGGAGGATCCGCCGGCCGGCTGTAGGGCGAGACGGAAAGGCATCGATATGGAGCCGGGTGTCGTCATGGCGCGGCGAGGCGGGCCGCCTGGCAATCTCGATCGGCCGGAAGCTGGTGCGCCCCGGTTCGAGCTGCCTGCGATAGATCGGAATGACGGCCTCGACCAGCGCCTGGCTCGCCTGCGCATAGCGCCACATCAACCGCGCCAACCCGGCCGCGTCTTCGCCCTCGGCCGTGGCGCCGCTCAGCGCTCGGCGGGCATGCTCGTAGCTGATGTTCTTCGCCGCCGCCGACCAACCGCCGGCGAGGAAACGGCATTCCGCCGGTTCGATCGGGAAGGCGAGCGCCGGGAAATAGAGGATTCGGCCCGCTTCCAGCGCCTCGGCGGCCCGGGCCTGCGCGGGGGCGTCGAGCGTTGGCGGCCAGCTGGCACCGGGGAAACTCTCCAGGCTTGTCATAGCCTTCCGAACAGCCTGCGCATTCCCGCCGCAAATCCCTGCCTGCTTCGGCGCCAATCTGCCCAAAAAACAGGCATCGAATTGGCCGATTTCGAAAATAACGTAGCCAGACCAATGCCCCGCCAGCTGGCACGCGCCGTGCTATCTGGCGCGCGAGAGCCGCTATTCGGCAGCTCGGCACAAGCCCAGGACGTGCAACTCATGAAGAAGATCGAAGCCATCATCAAGCCCTTCAAGCTCGACGACGTGAAGGATGCCCTCCATGAAGTCGGGATCAAGGGAATAACCGTCACCGAAGCCAAGGGCTTTGGCCGGCAGAAGGGCCATACCGAGCTCTATCGCGGCGCGGAGTATGTGGTCGATTTCCTCCCCAAGGTGAAGCTCGAGGTGGTGCTCGAGGACACGCTGGTCGAGCGCGCCGTGGAGGCTATCCAACAGGCCGCGCGCACGGGGCGCATCGGCGACGGAAAGATCTTTGTTTCCACCATCGACGAGGTCATCCGCATCCGCACCGGCGAACGCGGCGCGGACGCGATTTGAGACACTCACGCCTTCTGACATCGAGCGAAAAGACGATGACGATCTAGCCAGCACGACGACCCAGACCGAGAAACGACACGAACTCACAGACCCAGGGAAGACGCACACATGTCCGATCCGAAAAAGCTCCTCGCCCTGATCAAGGAGCATGACGTCAAATATGTGGATTTCCGCTTCACCGATCCGCGCGGCAAGTGGCATCACCTCGCCCAGGCGGTCAACACCGTCGACGAGGATATGTTGACGGAAGGCGTCATGTTCGACGGCTCCTCGATCGCCGGATGGAAGGCGATCAACGAGTCCGACATGATCCTGATGCCGGATTGCGAGACGGCTGTGCTCGACCCCTTCGCCGCACAGACCTCGCTGGTGGTGTTTTGCGACATCGTGGAGCCGCTCACCGGCCAGAACTATGCCCGCGATCCGCGCTCGATCGCCAAGGCGGCCGAGACCTATCTCAAGAGCACCGGCATCGGCGACACCGCCTTCATGGGCCCCGAAGCCGAGTTCTTCGTCTTCGACGACATGCGCTACGAAGTGTCGATGAACCGCACTTTCGTCGAGTTTGCCTCCGACGAGGGGCCCTATATGAGCGGGCGCAAGATGGAGGAAGGCAACCACGGCCATCGCCCCTTGGTCAAAGGCGGCTACTTTCCCGTGGCGCCGCTCGACAGCGGCGGAGACCTGCGCGCGGAGATGCTCTCGACCATCGCCGAGATGGGCGTGACGGTGGAGAAGCACCATCACGAGGTGGCGCCCAGCCAACACGAGCTCGGCATCAAGTTCAATACCTTGACCAAGATCGCCGACGGCATGCAGATCTACAAGTACTGCGTCCACAACGTCGCGCATTCCTACGGCAAGACGGCGACCTTCATGCCGAAGCCGGTCAAGGGCGACAACGGCTCGGGCATGCATGTCCATCAGTCGATCTGGAAGAACGGCCAGCCGCTCTTCGCGGGCAACGGCTACGCCGACCTCTCCGAGACGGCGCTCTACTACATCGGCGGCATCATCAAGCACGCCAAGGCGCTGAACGCCTTCACCAACCCGCTCACCAACAGCTACAAGCGGCTGGTGCCGGGCTACGAGGCGCCGGTGCTCCTCGCCTACTCCTCCCGCAACCGGTCGGCTTCCTGCCGCATCCCGTTCGTGGCCAATCCGAAGGGCAAGCGCGTGGAGGTCCGGTTCCCGGATCCGGGCGCCAATCCCTATCTGGCCTACTCGGCCATGCTGATGGCGGGCATCGACGGCATCTTGAACAAGATCCATCCGGGCGACCCGATGGACAAGAACCTCTACGACCTGCCGCCAGAAGAGCTGAAGAACGTCCCGACCGTCTGCGGCTCGCTGCGCGAAGCGCTTCAGAGCCTGGAGAAGGATAGCGCCTTCCTCAAGAAGGGCGACGTCTTCACCGACGACTTCATCAGCGCCTACCTCGAACTGCGGTGGGAGGAAGTCCATGACTTCGAGATGACGCCGCATCCGCTCGAGTACAAGCTCTACTACAGCGTCTGACGGCCTTCCCTGGTGCGGCGCTTCCGGCGTCGCGTGTCGAGGCCGTTACCCTGGGCCGCCTTCGCTCCGATCGGCGAGGGCGGCCTCTTTCTTGCCGACCCTTCCGTCATGCGCACGTTCACCGGTGGCGGGTCCGCGATCGGCAGCATCGCCGAAGCGCACGGCGCCATCCGCAGCGGTCAATGGAGATGGAACTGGGCGAGCGCCAGGATTTTCGGATCGCGGAACCGGCGCCACAGGCTCAGGCGGCGGCGTCGGTCTTGGTCCTGGCCTCGGCCGCCGGCCTGTTGGCGGCGGTGCGGTCGGGGATCCGGATGCGCACGTTGGTGCCGGCGCCTTTCTGGCTCTCGATCATCAGCTCGCCGCCCAGAAGCTGCGTCAGACGCTTCGACAGCGGCAAGCCGATCCCGGTGCCCTCGTACTTCCGGCTGAGGGAACTGTCGACCTGGCCAAAGGGTGACAAGGCGATCGGGATCTCCTCGGCGGTCATGCCGATACCGGTGTCGCGAACCGAAATCTCGACACGGTCGAGGAGGCGCTGGGCGCTCAGGGTCACACGGCCTTCCGGCGGCGTGAATTTGATCGCATTGGAAAGAAGGTTCAGCAGGACCTGCTGGATCTTGCGCTCATCGCTGGTGATGCGGACCGCCTCGTTGCCGTCGGGCTCGATTTCGACCCGCAGATGGGCCCGCGCGGCTTGCTCCTGCAGGATGCGCCGCACCCGGTCCAGGATCTCGACGATATTGAACTCGACTCTCTCGACCTGCATCTTGCCGGCTTCGGCCTTGGTCAAATCGAGGATGTCGTTGATGACGCGCCCGAGATGCGTGGCGGCGGACCAGATATCGTCGAGATAGGTCTGGTAGGCGGGCGGCTGTATCGGCCCCATCACGCCGTTCTTGATGATCTCGGCAAAGCCGATGATGGCGTTGAGCGGCGTGCGCAGCTCGTGGCTCATATTGGCCAGGAACTCGGATTTCGCCTGGCTGGCCGCCTCGGCTCTCGCGGCAGCGGCGGAGAGCTTGAGCTCCCGCGCGTGGGCGCGTTCCACCGCCTGGTCGCTGCGATAGACGATCAGAACCAGCCCCAGATAGATCAGGAGCTGAACCGCGCCGAGCACGCCGGCGGCGAACAGCTCGTCCTGGTCGATGGCGGCGACCAGATCGGTCACGTCGTCATAGACCTCGATGACGGCTTCGACGTCGGTGTTACCGCCAGGCGCGAAGAGCGGCAGATAGGTGGAAACGACATTGCGGTCGGTCATGATGCCATCGAAGGAGAGCATCTCGTTTGCGCGCTCCATCTCGTTGGCGATCCCGCCCGCCTTGGCTTCTTCGAACCCTTCATTGCGCTTGCGGATGCCGATCTCGGCGCGATCGGTCGAATAGACCGTCAGCCCCTCCTTGTCATAGATCTTGACCTTGGCAATGGAGGAGCCCTGCATCAGCGCCATGATCCGCGTGCCCAGCGCCGCGACCTCGGCGGTGTTGCGCAGGGCTTCGGGGTCGGAAAGCCCGGCCTGGGCCACATAGTTGCGAAATTCGCCCCAGGCCGCGTTCGCGAACACTTTCGTCAGCGCCACGTTCTGGCGCTCGGCCATGGATTCGAG
>Ga0335070_10011548_pt1 | contig 10315 bp, 9 predicted proteins | sample Lox_Sample_13_FD_206722 | JGI IMG/M metagenome (GOLD analysis project Ga0335070, IMG submission 206722) | Soil microbial communities from Loxahatchee National Wildlife Refuge, Florida, United States - Lox_Sample_1.3 | ecosystem: Environmental > Terrestrial > Soil > Wetlands | place: USA: Florida...
TACCGTTTTCGTACTGCCTTTAGGAATGCTGATGTTGTAGACCTGCCCGATCGCGCCGTCTCCTACAAAAGCAAAGGGATCGACATGGTTGACGAAGAAACACGGGTCCGGGGCAGTGGGCACATTGAGCACGACGCCGTGGTTGGCAAACGCAAAGGTGTTGGTCGTCAGCCCCACTCCCCAGCGGCCTGGCTCTTGTCCGAAAGCGGAATTGGTGCTGGAGACAAATTCGTTGTTGAGCGGATTAGACCCCGCGTTGACGTTGGCAACTCGCAACAAGGTCAGGTTGTTTTTGGCAATGCCGCTGAGGTTCTTTACCGCCATCGTGATCTTTATGGATCCTGCTGTGGAAGCGCTTCCCTTTAATTGCGTAATGGTTTGGGTCAGTTTGAATAAGCCGTCAATGGTTGTCCGCACGAAGACCTTGGTAGTGGCGTTCGGGGTTGTCACCGTCGTTGATCCCCAGTTACCGCTGTCCACGGTCGCGTAGTCGTAATAGGCGACATTCGGCGTGAAGTCACAGAGGCCATAGCCTTCTAGCGGGCCTCCGGTAGCGATCATCTCGTTACCGGAAGGACTGTCCAGCTGAACGACGTTCCCATTCGCGCTCAGGCAGTAGCGGGTGAATGTCGTCGTCGCCTGCCCGGAAAAGTAGCTGAAGCTACACGTTGCTGAAGGAGGCAGGGATGCATCTCCCGCGTTGAGGGCCGGTTCTTGCGCGAATGCCAGAGTCGTAAGCGCCAGTACTGCCGCAAGTAGAGTGAGCTTTGCCAATGTCATAGTGGTCTCCGCCTTGGTGTTGTATTGAATCCCGGGTTCGGCCGATTAAGTCGACTGCACAGTGTGATGTGCGGTTCTCTTCGCGGAAGGGAGCTCACACGCACACTGACCCTGACTGATCGTGCCAGGCGGACATGACGTCCAGGGAAGAGATGACTCCGGGGAAGAGCCAACCGAGCCGTGGCTCAACTGCAGGTTGGCCAAACATATTGGTGCACGGCCTGCATTCTGTCAAGCCATAGTCTTGCGGAAGCCCCATCCTGCGCCCGTTTTGGCGGGTGGCCCATGTCTCGCGGTTTTTGCGAGACATGGGATAAAGGCACAGGATCTGTCAGCAGGATCCGATTTTGGATTCGACTATTCGCGTTCGTTCAGCGAAGCCGCGGTCACCGCGCCTCGCGGGAGGTCGGTCTTCAGCTGGAATTTCTGGTTCGGATTCAGGCTGACCTGCGTTTCGAAGGTCTGATATCCCGGCAGGCTGATCTTTATGTTGTGCTTTCCGGGCGCGATGAGCAGCGCTTTGCCGGCGCCGTTGAACTCGCCGACGTGGCCAACGAAGACGCCGTCCACAAACACCGCCGCCCGATCCGGACTCACCGCCAGCTTCACTTCGGCCGTGACCGTCGGGAAGTGCACGCGCGTGTCTTTCTGCATGGTCACGCGCAGCACCTGCTTCTCGCCGGGCTGCATGGTGAGCCTGGTGACCCAGTCCAGATATCCGCCTTGACGCACCGTGATCTGGTGATCGCCCGGCAACAGCAGGACTTTTTTCGACCCCTTCAGTTCGCGGACATAGCCAAGATACTGGCCATCAATCCAAACTCCGGCAGTGCGTTCGTTGCTGGTCGTGCCCTCAAACTGCACTTCGCCCAGAATCTGGTTCTGGGCCAGCACCGGATGCGTGAAAAACAAACCGAAAGCGAAAATCGAGGCAAGCGCAAAGCGACTGATGTACTTCATAATGCGTGCATAGTACTGCCATATCGCTGTGCATCCTGACTCGGAAGTACACCTGCACGTTACTTTCGGAACATCCGCATCGACCATCCGCGCGCTGTCATCCCGAGCGAAGTCGAGGGACCTTGCATTTTTCTTCGGTTTGAAAGGGCACGCCTTCAGGGTGTTTTGGATTTGAGAGGGCCACGCCTTGAACGTGTTTCTGGGATTTGAAGGGGCACGGCTTCAGCCGTGCCCTTTCAAATCCCTCCAGGGTCAACCTCACTCCACCCTGGTCTGCTGAAACGCCACGGTCTGCCACTTCCCGCCCTTCTTCACCCATACTCGGGTAAACGCGACCGTTCCGTTGGTTTCTTTCCCGCCAACCACTCCCTTCACGGCGGCCTTGCCCGTAACCACCGCCGTATTCCCATACACGTGCACTTTCATATCCGACAGATCATCGGACTCAAGCTTGATCTGCCCCGACTTGATCTGCTCCAGCATCTGCGCCTTGTCCGACGTCGCGCCGCTCACGTTGATCAACGTATAGTCATCCGCGGTCTGCTTGGCCAGCAGGTCGGTATCGCCTTTGACCACCGCCGCGGCCCGCTCCGTTTCCATCTTCTTCAATTGTTCTTCTGTGTTTTGAGCCCATGCCCAACCCAATATCGCGAACACCACCAGCAACGCTGCACCTATGCGCTTCATGGGATTCCTCCTGTTTTGTTGAGAATTGAACTGGGCCTGAGAAGACGCCAAAGCTTAGGTCCGGGCCGGGGGAATGTCAAATTGGCGGAGGAGCGCAGGAGTGCACTGTCGAGTCACTCAGGGCCGCGCTGCACAGCCGTCGATTTTGGGCCACGGACGGGCAGACCAGCCTCCAAGGCTGCGGCTAAAAACTGAAGATCAACCCCCAATCACACAGTTTAGGGCGGTACTGACCTTTGGTTTCATCCCCGCTGTCCCAAGCGGCCATGAAGTCCTCTACCAACCCATCGGTTGCTGTTTTTCGGAGGCAGATTGGTGCACCTACCTTCCTGAGAAGGTGGCCGAGGCGCCAGTAGTCTTCATCATCTTCGATGGGCTCGGGTAAGAATTTGTGCGGGTACTCGAAAAATCGCCTCAGCGGGTAATCAGAAAATGCTCCATACGGGCTAGCATAAGGTCTGAATTCTGTCTCCAAGCATTCGCTGTAAAGCTGCGCCACCTCTCCTATGAATCTACACAACTCTAGGACATCAATGTCACTGGGCAGGAACTCTGAAAGACTGCCCTCAAGGCCACTGGCCGGGAACTTGTACGAAAAGAATTCGCGAACTGCTAACGCTTGTTTTGCTATTTGCTTGTATTTCTCGGCAGTCGACGTCGAGAGATACCGCAACTGATCTGCCGTTACGTTGATTACTTTGGTATGGGTGACATTCTCCAATAGTGCACCATCGCTCCAGGGTTCCTCCGGGATTAGGAAAACGAGAGCCCGGGAAGTGTTAAGCAGGGAATAATAGAGAAGGTATGGTTCAACGATTTTTAACGCGTGGGCTGCCGCGAATTGTTGGGATGTGAACATCACGGTAGCTGAAAGCAGCATTTTGACGGAAAAATGTGTGCGCACCATCCACTCTTCATTCGCCTGCTGGATGAGAGTCTGCTTTTTGAATCGCTGTCTCAGTGATTCGCACACGACCCCAATCGAATGTAAAGGAATACCGGAAAGAGCAGAATAGTCGAAGTCTATGTCACTGCCAGTGAAGCGCCTCAGAGACTCCATTGTTCAGCATCCTCGTGCAAAATACCCATCATTTATGCGTGTGCCCCATCCTACGCGCGTTTTTTGCGCGTATGGTGGGGACTTTCGTTGAAGGAACTACCCCACCCCAAGCCTGAACCGGGGCCACCGTCCAAAAGTGAGTGTCCTTCTGGGGCGCAGTGACGTTCGTCACAAGAGATTAGAGTACTCTTAGGATCTAATGTTAGGGGCGGTTCTGCCGATGTGAGAGGAACAACGCGCTATACTAGCATCAGGAGCACGCGAGTTTGACAGCTGTAGTAGAATTTCGGGCGACGGTCTAAGGGGCTCATTTTAGGCCGCTTTTTCAAGCATCCCGATATCCGCGTTGAGAATCAAAAACACTTTGAGAAGTGCTTCCCTAAACGGCGGCCTCGAGAGGCCAATTAAATGCTGAGGAATTCTGGGGGCGAAAACATGAAGCCGAAAATTTACAAAGCGATCATGGTGCCCGTCATGCCGATTGGGAACTTTAGGTCTGTTCCGGCCCAGATTGGGTCTGCGGTACCGTCTTACCCTGTCGCTCACCCGCGCCCGCTTGAACATCCACAGGAGATGAAGAACGCTGCTGAGACTCAGGTTCCTGCTGTGGAACCGGTGAATGGGTCCATCCTTGCTCTAGGACATCCTCCTGAATCACCGGCTGAGCAGGAATCAAAGTAAACATTCTATAGCGTCTACGAGTGGTCATTTTACTGCTCAAACGTCTACTTTCTATCATGGCGTGCACGAGCGTGTACTCAAGCTCTACAGGCTGACCCACGGCTGCTTGCCCCATCATGGCCATTTGAACTTGAGGGTTTCCGGGCAATGGCATTTGAACGGGACCCGCTGGGGCTGGTGTCAACGCCGCTAGATCGCCTGGCGGATTGAAGATGGATTGATTTTCGAATTCGCTCTCGTACTCTTTGTACAAGTCCCACATCGCTGACTCGAGCGTCGGAGGAAGGTCCGAATTTACTTTAAGGCGTAACTCCTCCTTTGCTTCTAGCCGGTTGATGGGATGGCCGTGAAAGTACAACTTGGAAGCCATGTTCTCGATTATTTCTTCCATTGTGTGTTCTTCCGTTTCCGGCATGTGAGTTCGAAGAATCTTCCTTGCGATCATGCGGGATTGTGCCAGAAATCTCTCAACGTTACCAAGAGCCAGCGGGTGCACCTTTCCGGTGAGTGCCTCTACTGCTTTTATTAACTCATCTTCATGAGTGATTCCGACAGTCGTCTTTATGAACGTGATGTATGCCTTCACGTCCTCGACACTAATACCTTGCAATTGGCCCGTTCGCTGATCGGTGGGATTGAAAGTGTTGGACACCGTAGGGTCAATTGGACCAAGCTCGGCAAACGGATGCATTACGATTTCATCAGCACCCAAGGCGATTAGCGTTGCGGCACTGTATGAGCGATATGGAATGAGGACCGCGAACTCTTTCGTATACTCACGAAACAAGGAAACAATCCGCCACGGCACTGTGCCGCTGCCTCCGTTACTGCACAGAAAAAGGTCAAACTTAGGAACCTTTTTGGACGGCAGCAGTAGAAGATGCTCAAAGAACACTCTGACGGAATCTTCTGCGATCTGCGCGGGAACATTCTGCCGCAAGCTCGTTAAGAAGCAAAGAACCGTAGACCCACGTAATTCTTCGATTTTCTTGATCAGTGCAATCCGTTCGTTGAATCCCATGTTCACCTCACCGGCCGACGCCCAAGACTTCGAACTCCCGGAACATTCTACTCTGCCGTTTCTATCATTTCGGACGCCCGCGCCTCAATTACGTACACACGATTGAGATCTCGAAGCAGGCTGCGTCCGCCCGTAACGATTTCGTCAAGTATGTTTCGAATATCAACAAGATGACTCTTCATAACCTGAATCCAATGGTCCTTCTTATCTGCCCTAACTGCCTCGATAGCGACCTGATTATACGAGCGGCGCATCTCATCAAAGCGACCACAAGCTCCATAAAGAGCTATCGTTCGCACGAACAGCTGCGGAGTTAAGTGCGATGCGTTGGAGTAGACGTCCCCTAAATTTTCATAGTCGTAGTCCCAGATAAGTGACATCGACACCTCGCCAGCGTCATAGATCACGTTGGGCGGCTTCCAAGCAGAAAAGTTGGACACAATCATCAGGACATCTGCACGTAGTCTCTGCCGAAACATGATCCCCCCAACGCAATAACGCACGAGTTCTTGAATCATGAACGCACCGACGGCAATCAATACGCCGACGGAGATATCAGGAAAAGAATGTGACACGACGACGGCCCTCCTAGCGCGCACATATAATAAATCTAGTGTTGAAGAAAACACTGCCACCTCAAATGCGGACGGAACTCGGTCCTCCGCATAACCATAAACTGGCTGCCCCACCCCTTCGACTGCGCTCAGGGCAGGCTCTTCGCGGGTTTTCGAAGGGTGAGCACACAGACCTCTGAGCGATTCCTCCACAAACCCTTGTCAAGCCCCTCCAGCTACCAATCTCGCGTAAGTTTGTCATTGCCTAGCCGGGTGCCCCAGGCCTTGCCGCCTCTGCGAGACCTGGGTTCTATCCACTTTGCAATCTCCTAATCCTGTCAAGCCCCGTGACCACCTCAATTTCCCGCAAGCCACTCACAGTTCAGACAATAGAGTTCCTCCCAAACTGTCCAGTTCACCCCACCCAATCTGTCATACTGGAATTAAGGGGACGTGTGTAAGAAAACCGGTAGCTAGTGGTCGGTAGCAAGCAGTTAGGCAAGAACGCAACTATCCTCCCTGGCTACTAACTACCAGCTACTAACTACCGTGTTTTGAATATTTTGACTGTAAGTCCTGAAAAGTCAAAGATCTACACCCCGTCCCAAATTGGGCTTAATAAACTCAAAGATTTAGGAGGAAACAGGGGAGGGGGTTGTAGTGCACCCCGCTAGAACTGGACACAGAAGTTAGTTAGGCTTGGGGCCTCCGCCAGGAGGCGAGAATGTCGAGAAAGCCGAGAGTCCAAAGAACCCCAGAAGAGAAGTGGCAGATTGTGTTGGAAGGTTTGAAGAGCGGGAATGTGGCTGAGACCTGCCGCAAGTACGAGATCGCGCCCAACCTCTATTACCGCTGGAAGGATGAAGTGGAAGCGGGAGCCAAGGCTGCGCTTGGGGGGAGGAGCGCGGCCGCGCAGCCCGATGCCGAGCAGGAGAAACGGATCAAACAACTGGAGCGAGCACTGGGCCGTTCCCATTTGCAGATCGAGATCTTAAAAAACGTGCTGGGCGAGTGAACTGCGGGCAAGCGCATTCGTCGGCACGGGAGTTAGTGGCCCAAGGGAACGAAGCGAAGTTGGTGGCCGAGACACTGGCGATCAGCCGGTCGAGTCTCTACTATCGGCGGCAGCCGCGAGTCAGCCGTGCGGATCGCTCGCACGATCAGGAGATCATCACGGCCTGTGGCGAGAAACCGGCGTACGGTTATCGTCGTGTGGTCTGGTGGTTGGGGCGGCATCACGGGCTGGTGGTCAATGGCAAACGGGCACTGCGCGTGATGCGGGAACGCGGATTGTTGGTGCGCCAGCGCCGCTTTCAGGTGTCGCGCAGAAAGGACTGGGGCAAGGTGGAAGCGCTGCATCCCAATCACGTCTGGCAGTCGGACATGACCAAGGTCTGGGCCGGACCCAGTGTGGGTTGGGCGTATCTGGTGTCGGTCATCGACTGCTGCACGCGCGAGATCGTGGGCTGGGACTTGAGTTTGCGCTGCCGCACCGAAGAAGCTCTGGCGGCGCTCAACCGCGCCGTGCTGGAGGCTTTGCCTTTTGGTTCTCGTGGAACGGGTTTGACTTTGACGACCGACAACGGCACGCAGTTTACGTCCGCCCGTTATGTCGAAACTCTGAATCAGCTGGGCATCACCCATCGGCGCACGGCTTACAACCATCCCGAGGGCAACAGCTACATCGAACGGTTCCATCGCAGCTTAAAAGAAGAGGAGGTGTGGCTCAACGAATACCAGAACTTCGACCAGGCCGAGCTGAGCATCGGTCGCTGGATCGAAGAGTACAATCACGACCGTCCGCATCGCGGACTCCACGGACGAACCCCGCACGACGCTCGCGCCCGGTTCGCCCAAACCCTTACTTCAAACATGGCCCCTTGTGTCTAGTTTTCAGGGGTGCACTACACAAGCGTCGTAATAAATCTTCTAAAAATCGAAAATTGCAACTATGAGCGAGCGTCGGATGAGAATGGGAAAGAAGTTAAGGGAAAACAGCAGCAATTGTATGGATTCGCGATTTCGAGCAAGCGCTATTGCCTTTGTACGGATAGCGAAATCATAAAACCCAGCGAACATGGTTTAGGTATTTATTATTGTCCAGACAAACGGGAACGATACAAACCGAATCACTACAAGGCGAACAATTACCCGCTTTGGGTTGTCGAAGCTTGGCGAAAGATTCTTAAGTTTGATGAAAATGAACCAATCTGGTTTCAATACCTTTCAATGCGCAAATTGGCCATCACTACGCCCAATGTTCTGAGCAATCTTCGTCTGATTGACCGCGAAGCGGCTCGCCCGTACAGGTTCGTGATTAGCCCCGTGCTGTCGTTCTCTAAAGAAACCCTGGTAGCCTCTTTCTGCGGCAAACCTGTGCTCTGGGATGATCTGGAATATGTTTCTGTTCAAACGGGCAAAAAGGGAAAGCTGAATTCTTGGTTTCTTGCTGTGGATGGGAAAGTTGTGCCTCTCGGCATACAAAGGATGCGCAACGTTATCCAAAAATATAGCGAGCGGCCTGAATTCAAATCGCTCGCACCCGATGGTTCGCTGTGCAAAAAGGATACGGTGGGACTACTGCGCCGGAGGCATGTGATTGCAAAACCCGTTTTTCAATTAATCGGTAAAGAAGTGGACAGAGGAACCTCGGAAGATGCTTTCTTGATGGGAGGCGAGAAACTCGCGCGTTACCAGGATCAAAAGAAGATTTTGCTTCCAAAAGTTCTTCGAAGATTAAGCGATAGAGAAATCTCTCGCCGGACCGGTTTGGATACGGAAAGCATTTCACGCATCAGGAAAGGCAAAGTAGTCCGGAGAGAAACGCTAGCTAAATTAATGAAAGTCGTCCGAACAGAGCAGGCTTATGAGGCAAGAAAACAGATGATCCTGGGACCCAAAGCACCTCGTATCCTCGCAAATTGCTGAACTGGAAGCTCTAAGAAAGTAAAGGAGAAGTCCCGCAACTGATGATTTGGGCGAAGAAATAGCGCAAGCTTGTGTAAACGCCTGATTGCGTCAGTTGTGAGTGATTCAGTTCAGAGGCGCTTTGATCAGGGTCTCTTGCCCTTGTTTTCGTCGTAGGAATGTGAATCCCTCTTGCCTCGAATAACACACATCACGCGGTCCGATTTCGGGCGACGTCGAGTAGAGTCCAAACGGTTCACCAGTGGTCGCGTCCAAGAGAAGAAAATCAGCACGAGTAATACGTGTGCTCTCGCTGGGTATCAGCACCAATGCTATCGTTCCGCCAGAAACGTAGATTTTGTACTCCAATGACTTTGGATCAGGCTTCTGAACGTCGAAGTGACGTACCAGCAGTCCATTCTCGGATATTACGTTGATCCCCTTCGATGTAAGCACATACGCGTTGCCGTCTTCACCTGTGGCCACGGCTCCATCGCGCGCCTCACCGAGTTTCTTTACATCCGGCAGATCGTCGGCGGCAATGGTGCTGAGCTGCTTACGGAGTTTTCCTGACGGTTCAAACAGGGCGGTGTAGCTTTTACCCTGCATTTTAGACGGTGCACCCTCGTCAAACAATCCGCGAAACAGTACGGTTCCGTCATCAAACGCCAAGAATTTATCGTTGAAGATATGATCTGCAACTTGAAGAGTAACTGGATGCCTTGGCATTCCATCATCGTCAAACGTAACAATCTGATATTCACCGTTTACCAACGTGAGCACGTACAAATCTCCGGACGGGCTCAGGGCAAAGTTCTGAAAGCCGCTTTTTTCGTCATCTGACAACGTGAATTTATGGCTCTCGTTCCCGTTAGCCGAAATAAACATTACCTCGTTGGTATCCAAGTGAAAATACAGGTTCCCGTCCAGATCACACAGTGATTCGAGATCAGTAAAGGGGGGTGCATGGACGACTTTCTCCGACGAGTTCTGTAGGATGCGAGCTTCCAGCCGGGAGGCAGATTGTCCGGCTTGAGTCAGAATGTTCGCGGCAATTAAAACCACGACCGCAGTTGCAAACATAAACGACTCTCTACCAGTCGGTCCGTGTAGGGCTAGGCGCCCAATAAATGATTGCACGGCTTGGACTCAACTGGCGAAAAATCTCTATTACACTCAAAATCTCCCTGGCTCGCTTGCTTGCGCGTTGCGCAGCTCTTCTCATCCTGCCGAACTCAGCTCATATCATTGATTAGCTAACTAGCGAGCGCCAGCCCTGTTGGCTAGCGAGCGCGGGGCGGGGGGGGCTGAAAACCCTGAAGCGGCGTTCTGGGGAGGTGGAGGTCGGTGAAATTGTTGGGTGGGCCCGCTCCCTCGCGCGCACACTCGTTCTCTGCTTAGCTAACTCCATGTGCAGAATCGCTAGTATTTTCTATGCTGCGACGCATGTCATGTGCATTTCAGCCAGTGTTTATGCTGGTTTCGCGAGATGAGCTAAATTGGAGTGCTGGCACTAGCGCGCCGCTCCCACTATCCCCGTCAAACCGGGGAGGGGTTGGTGTATGGCGACGGCAAAAGTGACCCCCCTCCCATTGGTTTCAGGGTCTTTGGGCCCTCCGCCCGCGACGCTTGCACGCTTGCAGGGACCCCCGCCGAGCTCGCGAG
>Ga0335070_10011549_pt1 | contig 10315 bp, 9 predicted proteins | sample Lox_Sample_13_FD_206722 | JGI IMG/M metagenome (GOLD analysis project Ga0335070, IMG submission 206722) | Soil microbial communities from Loxahatchee National Wildlife Refuge, Florida, United States - Lox_Sample_1.3 | ecosystem: Environmental > Terrestrial > Soil > Wetlands | place: USA: Florida...
CACCCATGTGTAGGTGGTGTCAGGCCACCATACGGCGACCTACCTGCGGTTCGAGTCCGTTGCCCGTTTCCCCGTGCTGGTCAAGTTGCTCGCGCGGGACATGGCCGGCTGGATCAGGCGGACATTTCAGCACGATCCCATTGCCGGAATCGTGGCGACTACGTCGGCGGCGCAACTGCTCGCCGAAGGGATCGAGGATGAGCTCAGCGAGTTGATGCGGTTGCGCGTGACGTTAACCCCCTATAGCTATGAAACCGGGCGGATTGGGACGGACATCAAGATCGGCGCGGTCAAACCCGGCGAACGATTCGTGGCACTCAACGATGTCACCACGCGCGGGAATTGCGTCAGCAAGCTCGGCAAAGTGATCACGGACAACGGAGGCGTGCTCGCCGGGATGATGGTCTTCGCCCGTCGCGACAGCGGCCAGTTCCCGCTGTTGGACGAATTGGTCGCACAATATCCCTTCTATTACACGACGGACCTTGACATGCCGCAGTGGGAGCCGACGCAGTGTCCTCTGTGTCGGGCGAACAAACCTTTGCTGTCCTGGAAAGACATGCCCGAACTCTGACGCCCGTTCCATCACCCTGCGGGGAGGAGCCCATGAACCTGGCTGACGTGACGAGAGACATCAAACGAGCCGACCTGCTCCAGATGTACTACTACCTCCGGCTCACCAGGGCCGTGGAAGACCGAGTCACGGCGCTCTACCGGCAGGGGCGCATCGTCGGAGGGTGCTACACCAGTCACGGGATGGAAGCCATCGCCGTCGGCTATGCCTCCGCGCTCGAGCGCGATGACGTCATCGCCCCGTTTCATCGGGACATGGGAGCGTTCCTGATTCGAGGCATCACGCCTGGCGAAGTCCTCGCGCAGTACCTCGGCAAACGAACGGGGCCCACCAAGGGCAAGGACGGCAATGTCCACATGGGAGATCTCAAGCGTGGCATCATCGGTTTTGTCAGCCATCTGGCCGACAATCTGCCGGTAGCCACTGGTGTGGCCCTGGCATTCAAGATCAGAGGCGAAACCCGGGTCTCGTTCACGGGGACCGGCGACGGCGGGACCAGCCGTGGTGATTTCCACGAAGCGATGAACTTTGCGGCGGTGCGCAAATTGCCCGTCGTGATCTTCTGCAACAACAATCAATACGCCTATTCGACGCCGCAACGTCTCCAGATGGCCATTCCCGATGTGGTCGACCGCGCCAAGGCCTACGGTATGCCGGGTGAAATCGTGGCTGGGAACGACGTGGCAGCCGTGTACCTCGCGTCCAAGCGCGCCATCATGCACGCAAGGGCCGGCGGAGGGCCGACCTTTCTCGAATTCAAGACCATGCGGATGCACGGCCATTCGGAGCATGATCCGGCCAAGTATGTTCCACGCGAGTTGCTGGAAGAATGGAAGAAAAAGGATCCGATCCTGAAAGCCGAGCGCCTGCTCACGCAACTCGGCTACGGCGACGAAGTGTCGTTCCATGAGGTGGGAGAGCGGGTGAAGAAAGAAGTCGAAGCCGGTCTGGAATTTGCGGAGCGGAGTCCGTTGCCGGAAGGACCGGAAGTATTGGAAGGAGTCTTCGCCACAGAAGCTGATAGCTGAAGGCTGTTAGCTATCAGACCACGCTAAGGAGCACCGCAATGACAACAGCGACGGATGAGAGGACCGGCGAGGTCACCTACCTGGAGGCGATTTCGCAAGCCCTGGACGAGGAGATGACCCGCGACGAGCGGGTCTTTCTGATGGGCGAAGATATCGGCGCCTACGGCGGAGCCTTCAAGATCACTGAAGGCTTTCTTCAGAAGTACGGCGAATGGCGGGTGTTGGATACGCCGTTAGCCGAATCCGGCTTCGTGGGAGCCGCCATCGGGGCCGCGATGATGGGTCTGCGTCCGGTCGTGGAAATGCAGTTCGCCGACTTCATTTCCTGCGCATTCGACCAGATCACGGAGGTGGCGGCCAAGAATCATTATCGCTGGGGAGCTGCGGTCCCGATGGTCATTCGCGCTCCGTTCGGCGGCGGCGTGCACGGCGGCCCCTTTCATTCTGAATGCCCGGAAGGTTGGTTTTTCCACTCGCCGGGTCTCAAGCTCGTCGCGCCCTCCACACCCTACGATGCGAAGGGACTCTTGAAAGCGGCCATTCGAGACCCCAATCCGGTCATCTATTTCGAGCACAAGTTTCTCTACCGCCGGATCAAGGCGACGCTGCCACAGGAAGATTATATTGTTCCGATCGGAAAAGCCGACGTGAAGCGCGTCGGCAGCGACATCTCTCTTGTCACCTATGGCGCGATGGTCCATCTGGCGCTGGAAGCCGCCGAGTTACTGGCGAAGGACGGCATCGATCTGGAAGTCATCGACCTGCGGACGCTCATTCCGCTGGATAAGGAGACGGTGTTCCAGTCCGTCCGGAAAACCAGCAAGGCCATCCTCCTGCATGAGGACAATAAGACCGGCGGGATCGGGGCCGAGATCGCGGCGTTGCTGGCGGAGGAATGTTTCGACCATCTGGATGGGCCTATTGTTCGTATCGCCCCGCCGGATACGCCGGTCCCGTTCAGCACGCCGTTGGAGGAGTATTTTCTGCCGAAGACGAGCGATATCGTCTCGGCGGCGAAGAAGCTAGCAGCGTATTGATTCTTGCGTAAGGCGTGAGAGGTCGGGCGTAAGAAGAAATTTCTCCCGCCTCACGTTTCACGCCTAACGCCCCATGGAGTTTTAGTGACGACCGACATCATCATGCCTCAGTTAGGCGAAAGCATCGCGGAGGGGACGGTCGTGAAGTGGCTGGTGCCTCCCGGCGGTCGAATCGAGAAAGATCAGCCGTTGTTGGAAGTCGAAACCGAAAAGGTTGCGCTCGAAATCCCGTCTCCCGACACCGGCGTACTGAGCGAGATCCTGGTACAGGAGGGGCACACGGTTCCCGTCGGGACGCTGCTCGGTCACTTGGACAGCGAGACACCGGCCGGGGTTGGCGTGATCAACCGCGTCGGCGGTGTGGTTGTCCGCCCCACGGAGACGGTTCACGAAGGCACGGACCACTACTCGCCGGCCGTTCGGCAGCTGGCGAAGGATCAGGGAGTTGATCTGTCCCAAGTGACAGGGACAGGCACCGGCGGACGGGTGACGAAGAAGGATGTCCTGGACTTCATTGGCACGCAGAAGCCGTCAGGGATCAGCCATCAGCCATCAGCTCCGGGCCCTGCTGCGGCCGAGGAGGTTCTGCCGTTCACCCAAATGCGGAAGACGATCGCCGAGCGGATGGTCAAGAGTAAGCAGACCTCGGCGCACGTCGCCACGTTCTTCGAAGCGGACTTTTCCGAGATCGCCGAGTTCCGGAAAGGAAAGTCGGTCACCTACCTGCCTTTCATCATCAGCGCGGTGAGCCGAGCCATCAAGGAGGTGCCGATACTAAACTCCTCGTGGGGAGACGAAGGAATCATCCGCAAAAAAGACATCCATCTCGGAATCGCGGTGGCGGTGGAAGACGGCCTCCTCGTGCCGGTCGTCCGGCATGCCGATCACAAACGTCTCATGCAACTGTCGAGAGAAGTCGCAGACCTGGCCGAACGTGCGCGCAACAAAAAACTGAACCCGGATGAAGTCCAAGGCGGCACCTTCACCATCACCAATCACGGCGGATTCGGCAGTCTGTTCAGCACACCGATCATCCATCAACCGCAGATCGCGATTCTGGGAGTCGGCGCCGTGCAGAAGCGCGCGGTCGTCATCAACGACGCGATCGCCATTCGCCCGATGTGCTACTTGAGCCTGTCGTTCGATCATCGGGTCATCGATGGAGCGACCGCGGATCAATTCATGTCGAAAGTCAAAACGCACCTGGAACACAGCGATTGGGAGAAATACCTGTGACGCGGAAACAGCCAACGGTCATCGTCAGCGCCGTCCGGACACCGATGGGGAGCTTCAACGGAGTTTTCAGCCCGGTTCCGGCCACGAAGCTCGGAAGCCTGGCCATCGCTGAAGCGTTACGACGCGTGGCTCTTGCGCCGGAACAAGTCGACGAAGTTCTCATGGGTTGTGTATTGAGCGCCGGGCTCGGTCAGGCGCCAGCCAGGCAAGCCGCGATCGGAGCCGGCATCCCACACTCGGTCGGCGCGACAACGGTGAACAAGGTTTGCGGATCCAGCCTGAAGACCGTGATCATGGCGGCGCAATCCATCGCAGCCGGTGACGCTCGAATTGTCGTGGCCGGCGGGATGGAGAGTATGACCCGCGCGCCCTATCTGTTGGAGAAAGCTCGCCAGGGGTATCGTCTCGGCCATGCCGACCTGATCGATAGCCTCGTCAAGGACGGTCTGTGGGACGTCTACAACAACTTCCACATGGGAAATGGGGGTGAACTCTGCGCCTCCAAGTATCGGTTAACTAGGACGGAACTCGACGACTTCGCACTCGAAAGCTATCGGCGGGCACAAGAAGCCATCGCCACGGGAGCCTTCAAACGGGAAATCGTTCCGGTCGAAGTTCCAAGGAAGAAAGGTTCGCCCCTGTCTGTCGTGGATGATGAAGAGCCGAACCGAGTGGATCTGAGCAGGATACGCGAATTGAAGCCGGTCTTTCAGGAGGACGGGGCTCTCACCGTCGGCAACTCCCCGTCCTGTAACGACGGGGCAGCAGCTCTGGTGGTCATGGCGGAGGACGCTGCCGCCGCAATGGGGCTCACTCCTCTTGCGCGCATCGTCGGTTATGCCGGAGCGGCATTGGCGCCGGAATGGTTCACGATCGCGCCGGTCGAGGCTATTAAGCTGGTGCTCAAAAAGGCGGGCCTCTCCATCGGAGACATCGATCTCTTCGAGATCAATGAAGCGTTCTCGGCTGTGTCGCTGGCCATCAACCGGGAGCTGGATCTCGATCCGAAGAAGGTCAACGTGAACGGCGGTGCGGTTGCCATGGGTCACCCGATCGGAGCGACCGGCTCCCGTATCATCACAACACTGCTGTACGCCATGGACGCAAGAGGTGCGCGGCGGGGGTTGGCCAGTCTCTGTATCGGTGGTGGTGAAGCGTTGGCGATCATTGTGGAACGTCATGCGTGATACGCGAAGTGGAGCAATTTATTGGTTCTTCTTCCCAGCCGCGTTTTCAGATATCACGCCCGACGCACTACGGTTTATGGGTGGTATATGACTCTCGACGACCTCAGAACGATCGGCGTCGTTGGCGCAGGCCAAATGGGCCGCGGCATCAGTCAGGTGTGCGCGTCGGCCGGCTATCGCATCCTGCTGGTGGATGTCAGCGAACCGGCCTTGGAAGAAGCGTTCAAGAGAATCCACGGCGGAGTGGAGCGCGCCGTCGAACGGGGAAGTCTCTCCTCCCATCAGGCCGGACAGGTCCTGGCGCTCATTCATCCGATCGTGCAGCTTGACCGCCTTGTCGAGGCGCAACTCGTGATCGAAGCGATTCCTGAAGATCTCGCGCTGAAAGAAGACCTCTTCGTCCACCTGAATCGTGTCTGCCAGCCCGGCACCATTCTGGCCAGCAACACGTCCTCCATTTCCATCACCAAGCTCGGCGCCGCCTCCGGCCGTCCTGATCGCGTGGTCGGGATGCACTTCATGAATCCGGCGCCCGTCATGCCGCTGGTTGAAGTGGTACGGGGCCTTGAAACCTCCGAACACACCATGAAAGTCGTATTGGAGCTAGCCAGGCAGCTTGGGAAAGTCCCGGTGGTCTGCAAGGACGTCCCGGGGTTCATCGTCAACCGAGTGTTGATGCCCATGATCAATGAAGCGATCTTCGCGCTGGAAGAAGGAGTAGCCTCGGCGGAAGCGATCGACCTGGCGATGACTACCGGCACGAATCATCCGGTCGGGCCGCTCGCGCTCGCAGACCGCATTGGCTTGGACACGGTCCTCGCCATCTGCGAGGTCTTGCATCAGGATCTGGGTGACCCCAAGTTCCGCCCCTGTCCCCTGCTCCGCCGCTATGTGGAGGCTGGCTGGCTCGGGAAAAAGAGCGGGCGTGGGTTCTATGTGTATGGAGAAACGGGGCAACCGACCGTCGCCAATGTCCTTCCTGGGGAAGCCGAGAGGTAACCATGCAAGAGCGCAAGTCGCCATTCACCTCCCTCTCCGGGCTGACGGTCAACCGCCTCTATACGAGCGATGACCTCAAGGATTGGACGCCGGATACCGACCTCGGGATCCCCGGTTCATTTCCCTACACCCGCGGCGTGTATCCCACGATGTATCGAAGCCGGTTCTGGACCATGCGGCAGTTTGCCGGCTTTGGATCCGCCGAGGATACCAACCGCCGATTCAAGTACCTCCTCCAACATGGACAGACGGGCCTGAGCGTCGCCTTCGACATGCCGACGTTGATGGGTCTCGACTCGGACGACCCCGCGGCACACGGAGAAGTGGGCCACTGCGGCGTGGCCATCTCCTCCCTGTCTGACATGGAGCGGCTGTTCGAAGACATTCCACTGGATCAAGTCACCACGTCGATGACGATCAACGGGCCGGCTGTCGTGCTGTTCGCTATGTATCTCGCGGTCGCGGAAAAGCACGGTGTGCCGATTAATCGTCTCGGCGGGACGTTGCAGAACGATATCTTGAAGGAGTATATCGCGCAGAAGGAATGGCTATTCCCACCAGAGCCGTCGCTGCGCCTAATCACGGATACGATCGCCTACTGTACCACTCGGGTCCCGAAATGGCATCCCGTCAGCATCAGCGGCTACCACATTCGCGAGGCTGGATCGACCGCGGCGCAGGAACTGGCCTTTACTCTGTATGACGGGCTGACCTATGTCGAGGCAGCCGTGAAAGCCGGACTTGCCGTCGACAGCTTCGCTCCGCAGCTCTCGTTCTTCTTCAACGTCCACAACGATTTTTTTGAGGAGATTGCTAAGTTCCGGGCCGCCCGCCGGCTCTGGGCCCGTGAAATGGAGCGCCGCTACCACCCGAAGGATCCCCGATCGTTGCAGCTTCGCTGTCATGCGCAGACCGCCGGCTGTTCGCTCACCGCGCAGCAACCCATGAACAACGTGGTCAGGACGACGCTGCAAGCCCTCGCGGCGGTCCTAGGCGGCACACAATCGCTGCACACCAATTCGATGGATGAAACTCTGGCGCTCCCCAGCGAAGAGGCGGTCAAGCTGGCGCTGCGGACTCAGCAGATCATCGCTCACGAGAGCGAGGTCGCGCACACCGTCGATCCGCTCGGCGGCTCGTACTATGTCGAGTCCTTGACCAATCGCTTGGAGGAGGGTGCACGCGACTACTTCCGAAAGCTTGACGGACTGGGCGGGATGGTGAAAGCCATCGAGCAAGGGTTTCCCCAGAGGGAAATTCTCGAGGCCTCCCAGCATTACCAGCGAGCAGTGGACCGGAAAGATCGGATTATTGTCGGCGTCAATGACCACGTGGAGCCTGAGCGCAATCCGGTCCCGATCCTCAGGATCGGTCCGGAGATAGAGAAAGAACAGGTTGGGCGGCTCTCGGACCTCCGCAAGTCGCGCGATTCGTTCAAAATGGCTGGCGCGGTAGAGGCATTGCAGGAAGCAGCCTCCTGCGGCGAGAACGTGATGCCGTACCTGATTGACGCGGTGAAAGCCAAGGCGACTCTGGGCGAGATCTGCGTGGCGCTGAAAGAAGTGTTTGGGACGTACAGAGAACCGATCGTGCTATAGAGCAATCAGCTGTCAGCCATCAGCCTGAATTTGTCGTCTCGGAAAATTCCGGTGACTCGCTCAGAGCTGAACGCTGATAGCTGAAGGCTGAATGCCTGCTGAACCTTATGAAGTTCGGAGCGTTTGAAATATATCCTGTTACCGACGGCCGATTCCGGCTGGACGGCGGTGCCATGTTTGGAGTCGTCCCAAAAGTATTGTGGGAGAAATGTTGTGCGGCCGACCACCTCAATCGCATCCCGCTGAGTCTCACCTGCCTGCTGATTCGGGCCAACGGGAAGAACATCCTGGTGGATACAGGGTTAGGCCCCAAGGAGGACGACAAGTTTCGCCGCATGTTTGCGGTCGACCGGACCCCGACCTTGTTGGAGTCCCTGAAACGACTGGGTCTTGGTCGAGAAGACATCCACATGGTGATCAACACCCATCTGCATTTTGATCACGCGGGCGGGAACACGATGAAGGAAGACGACGGCGCCATCGTGTCCACGTTTCCCAAAGCCCGATACTTCGTTCAGCACGGTGAGTTTGAAGATGCCGCCCGGGCCAACGAACGGACCAAAGCCAGTTACCGGCGGGAAAACTTCACCCCGATCGCTCACGTGAATCAATGGGAGTTCCTCCACGGGGACACGGAATTGGTCCCCGGCGTGACCGCCGTCGTCACCGCCGGTCACACTCGCTATCATCAGGGCATCAAGATCGAATCGGAAGGCCAGACCGCCTTCTACCTCGGCGACCTGATTCCGACCGTCTGTCATCTGCCCCTCCCCTACATCATGGGCTACGACCTGTTTCCAGTTCAGACGCTCCAGACGAAACGATGGGTCCTGGATCGAGCCTTCGAAGAGAAATGGATGCTGTTGTTCGAGCACGACCCGCTGATTCAGGCAGGACATGTCAGGAAGGATCAGGAGGGCAGGTATTTTCTACGTGAGGTGAAGGCATGGCAGTAGCGGCGGCACCCCTACGGGTTTTGATCGGAAAAGTTGGGCTCGACGGCCACGACCGTGGGGTAAAACTGATCGCGCGTGCGCTGCGTGACGCAGGCATGGAAGTCATTTACACCGGCCTGCACCAGACGCCGGAGCAGGTCGTCAACACGGCGATTCAAGAGGATGTGGACGCGATCGGATTGAGCATCCTCTCCGGTGCCCACAATACGCTCTTCCGGCGCGTGCTGGAGCTGCTCAAAGAACAGCACGCCGAGGACATCGTGCTGTTCGGCGGCGGGATCATTCCCGATGAAGACCTTCCCGCATTGAAAGCGGCGGGTGTGCGGGCTCTGTTCAGGCCGGGGGCCCCTATGAACGACATTGTGGACTTCGTGAAAGAACTCAAGCTCCACGGGTAACACGCATGCGCGTCCTGAAAACCTCATACGATCGGACATCCGAAGAATTCAAGTCGAATCAGGCCCATTACGAAGGCCTGAAAGCCGACCTCCACAAACATCTCGCCCTCGCGAGGGTCGGTGGACCGGCCGAGGCCGTTGCACTCCACAAGCAACGCGGCAAGCTGACCGCTCGAGAGCGAATCACAGCGCTGCTCGATCCTGATTCCCCATGGCTCGAACTGAGTCCGCTCGCTGCCTGTGGGATGTACGACGACCAAGTCCCCGCTGCCGGACTGATCAGCGGCATCGGCTACGTGGCTGGACGACCCTGTGTCATCGCCGCCAACGACGCCACGGTCAAAGGCGGCACCTATTTCCCGATGACGATCAAGAAGCACTTGCGGGCGCAGGATATCGCCCTAGAGAACCGGCTGCCCGCCATCTATCTTGTGGACTCTGGCGGGGTCTTCCTGCCCATGCAGGCCGACGTGTTCGCGGACAAGGATCACTTTGGACGAATCTTCTACAACCAGGCGCGCATGTCCGCGCTCGGCATTCCGCAGATCGCCGTGGTGATGGGCATGTGCACCGCAGGAGGCGCCTACGTGCCGGCGATGTGCGATGAGAATATCATCGTGAAAGGAACCGGCACCATTTATCTGGGCGGACCACCGCTCGTTAAAGCCGCAACCGGTGAGGATGTCACCCCTGAAGAACTCGGCGGCGCCGATCTGCACACCAGGCTCTCCGGAGTGAGCGACCATCTGGCCGAGGATGACCGCGATGCGTTGGAGATCTGCCGGTCGATCGTCGCTACATTACCTCGACGACCTGTCAGACGGCGAGAGGGAGAGGTCGAGGAACCGCTCTATCCGGTCAGCGACCTGTACGGACTCATCCCGAGCAACCCCCGGAAGACCTTGGAGTCGCGCGAGATCATCGCCCGCTTGGTGGACGGGAGCAGATTCCACGAGTTCAAAGCGCGCTACGGCCAAACGTTGACGTGCGGCTTCGCCCGTTGGATGGGACATCAGGTCGGCGTCGTCGCCAACAATGGGGTGCTGCTGTCAGAAGCAGCGTTGAAGGGTGCCCATTTTGTCCAACTCTGTGCCCAGCGGCGCATCCCGCTCGTCTTTCTGCAAAACATTACGGGGTTCATGGTCGGCAAAGACTATGAAGCCCGTGGGATCATCAAGGACGGAGCCAAGATGGTGCAGTCCGTCGCGACCGCCGACGTCCCAAAATTCACCGTCATCATCGGCGCCTCTCACGGCGCCGGCAATTATGCGATGTGCGGCCGTGCCTATTCGCCGCGGTTGC
>Ga0335070_10011550_pt1 | contig 10315 bp, 13 predicted proteins | sample Lox_Sample_13_FD_206722 | JGI IMG/M metagenome (GOLD analysis project Ga0335070, IMG submission 206722) | Soil microbial communities from Loxahatchee National Wildlife Refuge, Florida, United States - Lox_Sample_1.3 | ecosystem: Environmental > Terrestrial > Soil > Wetlands | place: USA...
TCATTTTCCTGGCACTCGCGGTGTTCATTTTCCTGCGGCTGCGCAGCGTGCTCGGCCAGCGCACCGGGCGGGAGCGCCCGCCTTACGATCCTTATGCCGCGCGCGAGCCGGTGCGGCCGGCGCCGGAGAAGGTCGTGGCGCTGCCGAAACGTACCCCGGATGCCACGCAAAAGCCGGCGGAGGCCGCGGAGCCGGCCAAACCGGCGGCCGAACGCTGGGCCGGGATTGCCGCCGTCGGCTCGCCGATTGCCGCCGGTCTCGATGCGATTTTCGCCACCGATCCGGGCTTCGACGCCAACCACTTCCTGACCGGCGCGCGCGCCGCCTACGAGATGATCGTCAACGCCTATGCCGAGGGCGATCGCCGCACGCTCAAGAACTTGCTGTCGCGCGAAGTCTATGACGGCTTCGATAGTGCGATCGCCGAGCGCGAGAAGAGGGGCGAGACGATTGAGAGCCGCTTCGTCGCCATCGAAAAGGCCGAGATCACCGCCGCGGAGCAGCGCCAGAAAACCGCGCAGGTCACCGTGCGCTTCGTCTCACAGCTTGTCTCGGCGACGCGCGACAAGAATGGCAATGTCGTCGACGGCAGCGCCGAAAAAGTCTCCGACATCACCGATGTGTGGACCTTTGCCCGCGATACGACGTCGCGTGATCCGAACTGGAAGTTGGTGGCCACCGAAGCCGGGCAATGACTGCATGCCGGACTGGCGCTTCCGCTCTGCAATCCGTCTCGTTCTTGCCTCCGGATTGGCGCTCGCGCTGACGGCCATGACGATGAAGCCCGCGCCAGCATCCGAAATCAGGCTGCGCAAGGCCGCGGTCGAGCAGCTGAAGTTCAGCGATCTCAACGGCTGGACCGAGGACAATCACCTGGTCGCGTTCGCGACCTTCCTCAACAGCTGCAAGGCCATCCTCGAAGGCACCAAGGCAATGCGCCGGGCGCGGCCGGTTTTCGCCGGGCTTTATCAGGTCTGCGAGCGCGCGACCAAGGCCGGTCTGCTCGACCGCGACCAGGCACGGCAATTCTTCGAGGCGAATTTCACGCCCTACCGGATCGTGCCGGTCGGCCAGACCGAGGGCTTTTTCACCGGCTACTATGAAACGGAATTCGACGGCTCGCGCGTCAAAACGGCCGAATATACCGTGCCGCTCTATCACCCGCCGAAGCGCTTGATGGGCCGCCGCAGCACGGTGTTCGGCAATTTCAGCCGCAGCGAAATCGAGGACGGCGCGCTCGCCGGCAAGGGACTGGAAATCTGCTGGGTCAAGGATCCGATCGATGCCTTCTTCGCGCAGATCCAGGGTTCGACGCGCGTGAAGCTCGCCGACGGCGAGCTTCTGCGTCTCAATTATGTCGCCAGCAACGGCCAGCCCTATACGCCGGTCGGGCGCTGGCTGATCGATCAGGGCTACATCTCGAAAGAAGACATGTCGATGGATCGCATCCGCGAATGGATGGAGACGCATCCGGTCGAGGCCAGAGAGCTGCGGCGCAAGAACCGCTCCTTCGTATTCTTCGAGGAGACCGATCTCGGCGTCAACGACGAGTGCATCGGCTCGCAAGGCATCCCGCTCACCGCCGGGCGCTCGCTCGCCGTCGACAAGAACATCCATGTCTACGGCACGCCGATCTGGATCGAGGCGCAACTGCCGATCAATTCGGAAAAGCCGGAGACCGAACTCAACCGGCTGATGTTCGCGCAAGATACTGGCTCGGCGATCGTCGGCGCCGCGCGCGCCGACATCTATTTCGGCTCCGGCGAGGAGATCGGCCACGTCGCCGGGCGCGTCAAGCAATATGGCCGCTTCGTCATGCTGGTGCCGCGCGGCGTCGAGGTCAGAGGCGTCAAGAACACTCCGCTGCCGAAGCCGCGGCCCGGCGAGATCAGCGAGCCGCCGGCGACGACGGCGCTCGCCGGGCCGTAACGTCATGCCGCGTGACGGCAAGCGCCTGCTCAGCGACGATGAGCGCGTGCTGTGGTCGACGGTCACCAGATCGATTGCGCCGCTGCGCGAGCAGGTAACTGCCGCACCTCCCGAAACCGCCGAAAAGCCGCTGCAAGCCACACGCTCGGCGCCGCGCTCGGCGATGACGCCGCCGCCAGCGAAGCCCGCGCCGCCGCCGCTGGCGCCGCTCGGCCGCCGCAAGCGCGCGCGCGTTGCCCGCGGCAAGAAGACTATCGACGGCCGCCTCGACCTGCATGGGCTCACGCAAAGCAAGGCGCATGCGGCGCTGCTGCGTTTCTTGCGTCAGGCGGCGGGGCGCGGCGCGCGTCTGGTGCTGGTCATCACCGGCAAGGGCGGCGAGGGCGAGCGCGGCGTCTTGCGCCGGCAATTGCCGCATTGGCTGGCGCTGCCGGAATTTCGCGCGCTGGTCATCGGCTTCGAGCAGGCTTCGATTCGCCACGGCGGCGAGGGCGCGTGGTATATTTCGGTGCGGCGCAGCCAGGAGGCCGATTAAACAGGTGGAGTTTGACGATGGCGAAGCGGGCGAAAGCGAAAAAGAAAACGCCGGCGAAGAAGAAGAAAAAGAAAGCAGCAAAGACGAAAGCGTCGGCGCGGAAGAGGCTTGAGCGCGAGCTCGAGGAAGGGCTGGAAGAGACGTTTCCGGCGTCCGACGTTGTCGCCGTGACCGAGCCGACGACGATCGACGGGCGCAAATAGTCTCGTCACGCCCGGCATCAAGGCGGGCATGACGCTCAGGATTCACGCCGCCTTGATGAAAGTGCCGTTGCGTAGTTCGGTGACGGCCTGGCGCAGCTCGGCCTCGGTGTTCATCACGATCGGGCCGTACCAGGCGACCGGCTCCTCGATCGGCTTGCCGGAGACGAGCAGGAAGCGGATGCCATTATCGCCCGCCTGCACGGTGACCTCGTCGCCGCGGTCGAACAGGATGAGCGAGCGATTGCCGGCCGGCTCGCGGAACAGGATTTCCTCGCCGTTCACCTGCTTTTCCTGCAGGACGCCGAACGGCTTCGAGGCATAGGCGAACTTGCCGTCGCCCTCGAAGATGTAGGCGAAGGCGTGGCGCTCAACCTCGACCTTGAAGGTCTTGCGCTTGCCCGGCGGCACGAAAATGTCCAGATAGCGCGGATCGGCGGCGACACCTTCGACGGGACCTCGTCTGCCCCAGAAGTCGCCGCAGACGACGCGCACGCGCGTGCCGTCATCGTCGACGATCTCAGGGATTTCGGCGCCCTTGATGTCCTGATAGCGCGGCGCCGTCATCTTCAGATGCGACGGCAGGTTGGCCCAGAGCTGGAAGCCGTGCATGCGGCCTTGGGCGTCGCCCACCGGCATTTCCTGATGCATGATGCCGCGGCCCGCGGTCATCCACTGCACGTCACCGGAGCCGAGTGTGCCGCGGTTGCCGAGACTGTCGCCGTGCTCGACGGTGCCGTTGAGCACGTAAGTAATCGTCTCGATGCCACGATGCGGATGCCAGGGAAATCCGGCGAGATAATCCTGCGGATTATCGTTGCGGAAATCGTCGAGCAGCAGGAACGGATCGAACTCGGTGGTGTTGCCGAAGCCGAAGGCGCGATTGAGCTTGACGCCGGCGCCTTCGAGTGTCGGCTTTGATTGCACGATTTGCTTGACGGGTCGGATGGACATAGCGCGGTCCTTTCTTTACGCCGCGCGTTGCGCAGCTTGCGATGCAAAGCGCCCGGCGAAATCGGCGAAGCGGTCGATAAACTCCTTCAGGAACTTGCGCACGTTCTCGTCGGTGACGTTGTTCTGCGCGTCGATGAGCTCGGGCTTGAACTGGATGTAGGTCTCCCCGCCCATAAGATGCATGGCGCCGCCGAGCATGGCGCGCAAATGGGCCTGCGCCACCGCGGTAGAGATGTTGCCGGGGGTGGCGCCGGTGACGGCCGCCGGCTTGCCGGGCCACGAGGACTTGCCCCAAGGCCGCGCCGCCCAGTCGATGGCGTTTTTCAGCACGGCGGGGATCGAGCGTGTGTGCTCCGGGGTCACGAACAGCACGGCGTCGGAGGCCTCGATTTCGCTCTTGAGCCGGGCGACCGGCCCCGGGGTGGGGGTCTCATAATCTTGATTATACATCGGCAGATCGTCGATCTGAATCAGTTTGGCCTCGAAGCGGTCGCTGCCGAGCTTGGCAAGTGCCTGGGCCAGCTTGCGGTTGATGGATTCGCGGCGGTTGGAACCGACGATGATGCCGAGCTTGAGTTTCGCCATGGGTGCCTCTATCTATTCTAGCGTTAGTTACTGCCTTATACCGAGGCTAGATAGATGACCGGGAAAAAGACGCAAGAAGGCACATCGCGGATACCGGGTAACCTGCATGTAGCCGCGGACTGCCGCGCGGTGAGCGAGGTGTTGTCGCGCGTCGGCGACAAATGGACGGTGCTGGTGGTGTCGACGCTGGGCGACGGCGCCAAGCGCTTCAACGAGTTGCGCCGCGCGCTCGGCTCGATTTCGCAGCGCATGCTGACGCTGACCTTGCGCGGGCTCGAGCGCGACGGTCTGGTGACGCGCACGATCTATCCGACCATTCCGCCGCGGGTCGATTACGAGCTGACCAAGCTCGGCCGCTCGCTGCTGGAGCCGGTGAGCGAGCTTGGGCTCTGGGCGCGGCAGAACCGCGCCGCGATTCAGGACGCGCGGCAGCGCTTCGATGCGGCTTCGGCGAAACAGCCGGTCGCTAGATCCGCTTGATCGGAATGCTGCCGAGGAAGTCGCGCTTGCCGACATCGACGCCGGCATGACGCAGGATCGCGTAGGCTGCGGTGGCGTGGAAATAGAAATTCGGCAGCACGAAGTGGTTGAGATAGTCGTCGCCGCGCATCTGGCCCTTGCTCTGGCCGAGCGGGAAGGTGATGTCGCGCTCGGCTGAGGCGTCGATCGCCTTTGTGTCGAGGCCCTTCAGAAACGCGATCGTCTTGGCGATGCGCTCCTTGAGCTGTGCGATATTTGTCTCGTTGTCCTCGAATTTCGGCGGCTCGACGCCGGCGAGCCGCGCCGCGCCGTTCTTGGCCTGATCGCAGACGACCTGCACCTGCCGCGTCAGCGCGAACATGTCGGGGGCAAGCCGCATGACGAGCAGCACCGACGGATCGATTTTCTTTACGGTGGAATAGGCCTCCGCCTTGTCGAGATTGGCGGAGAGCGCATTGAGAATGGTCTCGAAAACCGGCAGCGACGCCTTGGACATGGTCTGTGCCATGGGTATTTCCCCCGAATGGTGTGGCTAGAGAATGAAGCGAGAGAGGTCGGCGTTCTTGGCGAGGTCGCCGATGTGCTTCTGCACGTAATCCGCGTCGATTTTCACCGTTTCGCCAGAGCGGTCGGTGGCGGCGAAGGAAATCTCGTCGAGCACGCGCTCCATCACGGTTTGCAGGCGCCGCGCGCCGATATTTTCGATGGCCGAATTGACCGCCACGGCGATGTCGGCGATGGCGCCGATGGCGTCCTCGGTGAAATCGAGGGTGACGCCCTCGGTCTTCAAGAGCGCCACATATTGCTTGATCAACGAGGCTTCCGGCTCGGTGAGGATGCGGCGGAAATCGTCGCGAGTGAGCGCTTTCAGTTCGACGCGGATCGGCAGGCGGCCCTGCAATTCCGGCAGCAGGTCCGACGGCTTGGAGATGTGGAAGGCGCCGGAGGCGATGAACAAAATGTGGTCGGTCTTCACCGGCCCGTGCTTGGTATTGACCGTGGTGCCCTCGATCAGCGGCAACAGATCGCGCTGCACACCCTCGCGCGACACGTCGGCCCCGCGCAGGCCCTCGCGGCCGGCGATCTTGTCGATCTCGTCGAGGAAGACGATGCCGTTCTGCTCGGCATTGCGCACCGCCTCCTGCACCAGCTGCTCGTTGTCCAAGAGCTTGTCGGATTCCTCGTTGAGCAGGATGTCGTGCGAGTCGCGCACGGCGACGCGGCGCGTCTTGGTGCGGCCGGCGCCGAGCTTGCCGAAAATGTCGCCGATGGAAATGGCGCCCATCTGCGCGCCGGGCATGCCGGGGATTTCGAACATCGGCATGCCCGATGAGCCCGCCTGCACCTCGATTTCGATTTCCTTGTCGTCGAGCTCGCCGTTGCGCAGCTTGCGGCGGAAGCTCTCGCGCGTCGCCGGAGAGGCGCCGGGACCGACCAGGGCATCGACCACGCGTTCTTCGGCGGCGAGCTCGGCGCGCGCCGCGACATCCTTGCGCTTCTTCTCGCGGGTGAGCGCAATGGCAATCTCGACGAGGTCGCGCACGATCTGCTCGACGTCGCGGCCGACATAGCCGACCTCGGTGAATTTGGTGGCCTCCACTTTCAGGAACGGCGCGCCGGCGAGCTTGGCGAGGCGGCGGGAGATTTCGGTCTTGCCGACGCCGGTCGGGCCGATCAACAGGATGTTTTTCGGCAGCACTTCCTCGCGCAGCTTTTCGTCGAGCTGCAAACGCCGCCAGCGGTTGCGCAGCGCAATTGCCACGGCGCGCTTGGCGTCGCCCTGGCCGACGATATAGCGGTCGAGTTCGGATACGATTTCGCGCGGGGAGAAGTCGGTCACGTTACGCTTTCAAACTTTCAATCGTGACGTTGCGGTTGGTGTAGACGCAGATCTCGGCCGCGATGTCGAGCGACTTCTTCACGATGGCCTCGGCATCGAGCGGACCGTCGAGCAGCGCGCGCGCCGCGGCAAGCGCATAATTGCCGCCGGAGCCGATGCCGGCGACGCCCGCCTCCGGCTCGAGCACGTCGCCGGTGCCGGTCAGCACCAGCGAGGTTTTGCTGTCGGCGACGATCATCATGGCCTCGAGCCGGCGCAGATAGCGGTCGGTGCGCCAGTCTTTCGCCAGCTCGACCGCGGCGCGCAGCAACTGCCCAGGATACTGCTCGAGCTTCGATTCGAGCCGCTCGAACAGGGTGAAGGCATCGGCCGTGGCGCCGGCAAAGCCGCCGATCACGTCGCCCTTGCCGAGGCGCCGCACCTTTTTGGCGTTGGCCTTGATGATGGTCTGACCCATGGTCACCTGGCCGTCGCCGCCGATCACCACCGTGCCGCCCTTGCGGACGGTGACGATGGTGGTGCCGTGCCAGGAGGCGGATTCGGTGGAGGACATGGTGCTGAACCTGCGGACCAGGGTCATCTAGGCACGGCTTTTGGCGTTTGCAAACAGGGGCCTGCCGCTGTGGCGAATCCATGAAACCCCTGATAAAAGGCCCGCGTCTTCAAGGATGCCGCGATGCGCAAAGCGACCGTCAAGCGCAAGACCAAGGAAACCGACGTCGAGGTCGAAGTCGATCTCGACGGACAGGGGCGCTCGTCCATTGCCACCGGCATCGGCTTTCTCGATCACATGCTCGATCTCTTGGCGCGCCACTCGCTGATCGACATTACGGTCAAGGCCAAGGGCGACCTGCACATCGATCACCATCACACCACCGAAGATGTCGGCATCGCGCTCGGCCAGGCGGTCAAGCAGGCGCTCGGCAACATGAAGGGCATCACGCGCTATGCGAGCGTCGACGTGCCGATGGACGAGGCGCTGACCCGCGTCGCCATCGACATTTCCGGGCGGCCGTTCCTGGTGTTCAAGGCGGAATTCGTGCGCGACAAGGTCGGCACCTTCGACACCGAATTGGTGCAGGAATGGTTCCAGGCCTTCGCCATGAATTCCGGCATCACACTGCACGCGCAGACCTTGTATGGAACGAACGACCATCATATTGCCGAGTCGTGCTTCAAGGGCCTGGCGCGGGCGCTGAGGACAGCGCTGGCGATCGATCCGCGCGCCAAGGACGAGATCCCGTCCACCAAGGGCTCGCTCGGCGGCTGAAAGTCTCGCCGTCGTTTTCGCGGGCGTGACGACCTGAGTGTAAGAGTAAGGCAATGCCCACGTTCACCGCCCATGCACCGCCGCTGAAGGCGGGCGCCAGCGCCGATCCCGAGCGTTTCGTCTTCGTGCGCGACGGCTTTTATGTGTGGGCCTTTCTGCTGTCGCCGCTGTGGCTGCTGCTGCACCGGCTGTGGCTGGCGCTCGCCGGCTATGTTGCTGTCAGTGTTATCGTTGGGCTTGCACTCAGGCTGCTCGGCGTCTCGCGCGTCGCGGATTTTTTCATCGGGCTCCTGATTTCGCTGCTGGTCGGCTTCGAAGCGGCGACACTGTGGCGCTGGACGCTCGCGCGCCGCGGCTGGAGCTTTCTCGGCTTTGCCGTCGGCGATGATATCGAAGACGCGGAACGCCGTTTTTTTGCGTCGTGGACGGCGAAGAAGTCGGAACGCGCGCCGGAACCGCCGCCACATTCGCCCGCCCTCTGGCGCGGGCAACCGTCGCCGTCCGATATCATCGGTCTCTTTCCCGAGCCGGGAGGTCCGCGGTGAGCGTCGCCATCGTCGATTACGGCTCCGGCAATCTGCACTCGGCGGCGAAGGCCTTCGAACGCGCGGCGCGTGAGAGCGGCCACGATCAGCCGATCCTGGTCACCAACGATCCGGCAGAGGTGGCGAAAGCCGACCGCGTGGTGCTGCCGGGCGTCGGCGCCTTTGCCGATTGCCGGCGTGGGCTCGACGCAATTCCCGGCATGGTCGAGGCGCTCAACGAGAGCGTACTGCAGCGGCGGCGGCCGTTCTTCGGCATCTGCGTCGGCATGCAGCTGATGGCCGAGCGCGGCCGCGAATATCAGGTGACGCCCGGTCTCGGCTGGATCGCCGGCGAGGTCGACCGCATCGCGCCGGCCGACAAGACGCTGAAGATCCCGCACATGGGCTGGAACACGCTGCAGTTGCTGCAGTTGCACCCGCTGCTTGCCGACATTCCGCTCGGGCCGGACGGCCTGCACGCTTATTTCGTGCACTCCTATGAGCTCAAGCCCGCGCACAAATCCGATCTGGTGGCGCAAGCCGACTACGGCGGGCCGCTGACGGCGATCGTCGGCCGCGACAACATGGTCGGCACCCAATTCCACCCGGAAAAGAGCCAGTGGCTGGGGCTCAAGCTCATCGCCAATTTCTTGAGTTGGGCGCCGTGATGACAAATTGCGACGTCGCCGCAGCTTTCCCTCCCCCCGCGAGCTCTTGCGAGCGGTGGGGAGGGTCGACGCCGAACGCGTCGGGGTGGGGGGCTCTTTCGATTTCGAGTTCCCCCCACCCCCGACCCCTCCCCACCGCTTCGCGGGTGGAGGGGAGCAAGTCTCAGCTGAGATGCAAATGATTTTGTTTCCCGCCATCGACCTCAAGCAAGGCCTCGCCGTGCGCCTCGAACAGGGCGACATGGCGCGCGCCACGATCTTCCATCGCGATCCGGCGGCGCAGGCGCGCGCCTTCGAGCTGGCTGGCTTCGAGTACCTGCACATCGTCGATCTCGACGGCGCGTTTGCCGGCAAGCCGGTCAATGCCGCGGCGGTCGAGCGCATACTTGAAACGGTCGGCCTGCCGGTGCAGCTCGGCGGCGGCGTGCGCAATATTGCGACGGTTGAGGGCTGGCTGACCAAGGGCGTCAACCGCGTCATTATCGGCACTGCAGCGGTGCGCGATCCGGCCTTCGTCAAGGAAGCGGCGCGCGCGTTTCCGCAAAAGATCGCCGTCGGTCTCGACGCGCGCGACGGCAAGGTCGCGGTCGAGGGCTGGGCGGAAACGTCAGAGCTGTCCGCGCTGGAAATCGCCAAACGCTTCGAGGATGCCGGCGTCGCCGCCATCGTCTACACCGACATTGCGCGCGACGGCCTGCTCACCGGGCTTAATCTCGACGCGACCATCGCGCTGGCGGACGCGGTGTCGATCCCGGTCATCGCCTCCGGCGGCTTGGCGTCGATCGACGACATCAAGGCGCTGCTCGAGCCGCGCGCAAGGAAGCTCGAAGGCGCCATCGCCGGCCGCGCGCTCTATGACGGCCGGCTCGATGCGGAAGTGGCGCTGAAACTCATCCGCGACGCGCGCAAGGCGGCGTGAATGTTCAAGGTCCGCGTCATTCCCTGCCTCGACGTCAAGGACGGCCGCGTGGTCAAGGGCGTCAATTTCGTCAATCTGCGCGATGCCGGCGATCCGGTCGAGGCGGCGATCGCCTATGATGCGGCCGGCGCCGACGAGCTGTGCTTCCTCGACATCACGGCGAGCCACGAGAAGCGCGGCATCATTCTCGACGTGGTGCGGCGCACGGCGGAGGCCTGCTTCATGCCGCTCACCGTCGGCGGCGGCGTGCGCACCGTGGAGGACATCCGCAGGCTGCTGGCGTCGGGGGCCGACAAGGTGTCGATCAACACCGCGGCGGTCGCCCGCCGCGCCTTCGTCAAGGAGGCGGCGGAAAAGTTCGGCGACCAGTGTGTGGTGGTGGCGATCGACGCCAAGAAGGTGTCGAAGGCC
>Ga0335070_10011551_pt1 | contig 10314 bp, 9 predicted proteins | sample Lox_Sample_13_FD_206722 | JGI IMG/M metagenome (GOLD analysis project Ga0335070, IMG submission 206722) | Soil microbial communities from Loxahatchee National Wildlife Refuge, Florida, United States - Lox_Sample_1.3 | ecosystem: Environmental > Terrestrial > Soil > Wetlands | place: USA: Florida...
TCCTGCCGACTGTTGCTCCAGATGCACGACATGCTTGCGTGCGGCGCGGATCACGGGAGCCGGCACGCCTGCGAGCTGCGCGACCTGCAGGCCGTAGCTCTGGTTAGCCGGGCCTTCCTCCACCGCGTGCAGGAAGACGATGCCATGACCATGCTCGACGGCCGAGAGATGCACGTTCGCCGCCTGCGCGAATTCGGCGGGCAGTTGTGTGAGCTCGAAGTAGTGCGTCGCGAAGAGCGTGTGGCAGCCGTTGCTCGCGAGCAGGTGCCGCGCGATGGCCCACGCGAGTGCGAGACCGTCGAACGTGGAGGTGCCGCGCCCAATCTCGTCCATCAGCACGAGGCTTTGCGGCGTGGCGTCGTTGAGGATCGCCGCGGCCTCGGTCATCTCCACCATGAAGGTCGAGCGGCCGCCCGCGAGGTCGTCGGCGGCGCCGATGCGCGTGAAGATGCGGTCGATCGGCCCAAAGCGCGCGCGCTTTGCCGGCACGTAGCTGCCCACGTAGGCGAGCAGGGCGATCAGCGCGGTCTGACGCATGAAGGTCGACTTACCGCCCATGTTCGGGCCGGTGATGAGCAAGAGCTTGCGCTCGGCGCCAAGCAGGCAGTCATTGGCGATGAACTGCTCGACTTGCGCTTCGACCACAGGATGGCGGCCTTGCTCGATTTCGATGCCGGGCGCCTCCGAGAACGTGGGCGCATTCCAGTCGAGTGCGCGGGCGCGTTCGGCAAACGCAGCCAGCAGGTCCAGTTCCGCAAGCGCCGCGGCCACGCGTTGGCACTCGGGTATGAACGGCAGGAGTGCCTGCAGCAGCGCGTCGTAGAGCGCTTTCTCGCGCGCGAGCGCGCGTTCCTGCGCCGAGAGCGCCTTGTCCTCGAACGTCTTGAGTTCCGGCGTGATGTAGCGTTCGGCGTTCTTGAGCGTCTGGCGGCGGCGATAGTCGTCGGGGACCTTGTCCGTCTGGCCGCGCGTGACTTCGATGTAGAAGCCATGCACCTTGTTGTACTCGACGCGCAGATTGCCGATGCCGGTACGCGTGCGCTCGCGCGTTTCGAGCTCGAGCAGGAACTGGCCGCAGTTTTCCGAAATGTCGCGAAGTTCGTCGAGCTCCGCGTCGTAGCCGCGTGCGATCACGCCGCCGTCGCGCACCATGGCCGCGGGCTCCGGCGCGACCGCGCGTTGCAGCAGCGCCGCGCATTCCGCGGGCGGCTCGAGCGCCTCGGCGATGTGCGCGAGCGACGGCGCCGCGCCACTTGCGGCCGCGACCTGCTCTCGCAGCGCGGGCAGCGCGGCGAAGGTGTCGCGCAGGCTGGAAAGATCGCGCGGGCGCGCCGAGAGCAGCGCGAGCCGCCCTGTGATGCGCTCGACGTCCGCGATCTGACGCAAGGCGCTGCGCAACGTATCGACGCTCGCGTGCGGCGGTGCTTCGAGCAGCGCGCCGATGGCCTGCTGGCGCATTTGCGCAATTGCCGCCTCGCGCGGCGGGTGATGCAGCCAGTGACGCAGCAGGCGGCTGCCCATTGCCGTGCTGCAGGTGTCGAGCAGCGAGCAGAGTGTGGGTGATTCGGTGCCGCGCAGCGTTTCCGTGAGTTCGAGGTTGCGCCGTGTGGCGGGATCGAGCCCGATGTATTCCGATTCGACTTCGACCTTCAGGCTGCGCACGTGGCGCAGTTGCTGGCCCTGAGTGGCGGCCGCATAGAGCAGCAGCGCGCCCGCCGCGCCGCATGCGCTCGTGAGCGTTTGCGCGCCGAAGCCATCGAGGCTCGCCACGTCGAGCTGGTCGCACAGGCGCTGCTCGCCCGAGCTCACGTCGAAGTGCCACGCCGGTACGCGCGTGAGCGCGCCGGTGCCGGCGGGCGGCGCCCAGGCTGCCGTTTCCGCCGGCATTTCCGCGACGAGAATTTCGGCCGGACGAATGCGCTCGAACGCGGCCGCGACCTGTTCCGGCGCGACTTCCGCGAGGCGCAGTGCACCGCTTGCGAGATTGAGCCACGCGAGGCCGACGTTGACCGTCACGCCGCGCCGGTTGTGGCCCGGGCACACCGCCATCAGGTAGACGTCGTTCTTGTCGGAGAGCAGGGCGGCGTCGGTCAGCGTGCCGGGCGTGACGACGCGCACGACCTTGCGCTCGACCGGGCCCTTCGAGGTGGCCGGGTCGCCGATCTGCTCGCAGATCGCGACCGATTCGCCGAGCTTCACGAGCTTTGCGAGGTACTGCTCGACCGCGTGATGGGGCACGCCCGCCATCTTGATCGGATTGCCTGCCGAGGCGCCCCGCTGCGTGAGCGTGAGGTCGAGCAAGCGCGCGGCCTTCTCGGCGTCTTCGAAGAAGAGCTCGTAGAAGTCGCCCATCCGGTAGAACACGAGCGTGCCCGGATGATCGGCCTTGATGCGCAGGTACTGCTGCATCATGGGGGTGTGTTGCGCGTTGTCGGCTGCGCCGGCGGTGTGTGTAGCCATCCTCGGAGTCTTGCTTGGGGGTCCAGGGCGTGAGTTTAACGCGTGCCGATTGCATGTGAAGCTAGCCGTTCGGCTAACGACGTGCCACAGGCGGGTTCGCTACTCGTCGACCAGCGCCTGCAGGTCCACTGTGCGCGCGTTTGTCGCACTGCGCCGCATGGCGAGCCAGATCATCGCGGTAACGAACAAGCCGAACACGACGATGATCCACTGCACCGGAATCTTCGCGGTGAGCAGGAGCGCGTAGGCGCCGAGCATCAGCAGCACCGCGAGATTCTGGTTGAAATTCTGCACGGCGATCGAGTGGCCCGCGGAGAGCAGCGTCGCGCCCCGATGCTGGAGCAACGCGTTCATCGGCACGATGAAAAAGCCCGCGAGCACGCCGAGCAGCACCATCAGCGGATACGCGAAGAGCAGATAGAAGGGCACGATAAAGGTGCCGAACCGAACACCCATACCGCCTGGGAAAAGGCCCTTGCTGTAGAAAGCCATGCCCATGGCAACGAGGCCGCACAGAATGCCCACGGGCAGCACGCGCAGCGAGGCTCGCAGCGATATCCACGCGGCCGCCGCGCCGGCGCCGAGTGCAATGCCGAGCCCGGTCACGCCCTGCATGACGGCTGCTTTCGAGAGTGAAAGGCCGAGGTTCACGTCGGCCCACTTAAGCACGAGCAACTGCAACGTGACGGCCGCGCCCCACATCAGGGTCGTGACCCAGAGCGCGATTTGTGCGAGCTTGTCGGCCCACAGCACGTTGAAGCAATGCATGAAATCGCCGACGAGTCGCGCGGGTTCCTTGAGCCGGTTCTCGTAACGTGCGCCCGTGTCGGGAATCCCCACGTTGATGAGCGCGGCGAGTGCGTAGGTCAGCATCACGGCGAACATCGCGAGGTCGGCGGCCGAATGAATGAGCGGCAGCGCATGGCGAGTCACGAAGCGATCGGCCCAGGTCGAGACGAGCGCGCCGCCCATCATCGTGCCGACGATGGTGGAGAGCACCGTGGCGGATTCCAGCCACGCATTGGCGGCGACGAGCTTTTCGGGTGGCAGCAATTCCGTAAGGATTCCGTACTTTGCGGGCGAGTAGGCCGCTGCGCCGAAGCCGACCACGCCATAGGCGATCATCGGATGGACGCCCGCGATCATCAGCAGGCAGCCACCGGCCTTCAGCGCATTCGAGACGAACATCACGTGGCGCTTTTGCAGGGCGTCGGCGAATGCGCCGACGAACGGCGCGAGCAGCACGTAGGAGATCGTGAAGAAGATCTGCAGGAGCGGCGTCACCCAGGCGGGCGAGGCGATGACCGTGAGCAGCGCGATCGCCGCGATGAGAAGCGCATTGTCGGCGAGCGACGACACGAACTGTGCGGCGATGATCGTAGAGAAGCCCTTTTTCATCGGATGCGTGCGTGCTCCCTTTGCAGCGCGGCGGCGCGTAAAACAAAAAAGCGGCCGAAGCCGCTCGTTGCGCGCGCGTGGCCCGGGCCGCACCGGGCGCGCCCGGCGTAGCGGCGTACGGGTGTGTGGGCCGGGCCGCGCATGGCCGCTCAGGCCGCCTTGTTGACGCGCGAGTACTTCGAGAGGATCGGCACCATCTGCGCGTAGATCTTCGGATTGCCCGCAACGACTTCGCCCACGTGCAGGAAGTCCGAATCCCCCGTGTAGTTGCCGATGAGGCCGCCGGCTTCCGTCACGAGCAGGCCACCCGCGGCGACGTCCCACGGATTGAGGCCCTGCTCGAAGAAACCGTCCATGCGGCCCGCTGCGACGTTCGCCAGATCGAGCGCGGCCGCGCCCGGGCGCCGCAGGCCCGCGCAGGCGTTGGTCATTTCGGCGAAGAGTTCGCAGTAGCCCTCGAGGCCGGCCTTCTCGCGGAACGGAAAGCCGGTGCCGATCAGGCCATCGGCGAGACGGTCGCGGCGGCCCACGCGGATGCGGCGATCGTTCAGGAACGCGCCGCGGCCGCGCGAAGCGGTGAAGAGGTCGTTGCGCGTTGGGTCATAGACCACGGCTTGCGTGACGATGCCCTTGTGCACGAGCGCGATCGAGACGCAGTAGTACTGGAAGCCGTGAATGAAGTTGGTCGTGCCGTCGAGCGGATCGATGATCCACTGGTACTCGGATTCGTTCTCCGACTCGCCCGATTCCTCGGCGAGGATCGCGTGGTCGGGGTACGCGGTCTTGAGCGTTTCGATGATGGCGGCTTCGGCCGCCTTGTCGACTTCCGTGACGAAATCGTTGTGCTGCTTCTTCGCGACCTGCACGAGGTCGAGATCGAGCGACGCGCGGTTGATGATCTGTCCGGCGCGGCGCGCGGCCTTGACAGCGATGTTGAGCATGGGATGCATGAGCCAGGATCCTTGTTGTCCGGCGCGCGCCAAGTCGTGCGCCGGTGGTGCAAAAGATAAAAGCGTCTAACGATTGGACAGGGCGCGGAGTTCGATGCGACTCTGCGGTTCCTGTCCCGCCAACGGAGACGAATTGGAGAAGAGCGGGGCGCGGCGGCATTGCCCGCCGGGCGTCGCGCAGGCCCGAGGAGCACTGCGGGCGGCTGCACGGCGCGCCAGACGCGCGCGAAACCCGCATTTTACCCGAGTCCGGGCCGCTCTGGCTGACGGCTCGCCGCTTTCCTGCGGCTCTCATCTGGGCCTGGCGCGCTAACATACAGACTTTCCTCAAGTTCGCGTTAGAGACTCATCTTGGTGCTCCCTGATTCACCCACCGGCCACGTCGCCGCGCCCGCCGCCGGCGATGCTCACGAGCCGCTGCGCGGCGGCTTCACCTCCACCCGCTTCGTGCTCGTCGAGCCGAGCCATCCCGGCAACGTCGGCGCGGCCGCGCGCGCGCTGAAGACGATGGGCTTCTCGCGCCTCGTGCTGGTGGCGCCGCGCGTGCCGCAGGTCCACTGCGACCCCGAGGCGGTGGCGATGGCGAGCGGCGCCGACGACGTCCTCGCGGCCGCCCACATCGTGCCGTCGCTCGCCGACGCGCTGGTGGGCGCGCAGTGGTCACTCGCGCTCACTGCACGCACGCGCGAGTACGGGCCACCGCCCAACGCGCCGCGCGAGGCGGTGCAGGACGCCTGCCGCCAGGTCGCGCACGGCGGCGACATCGCGCTCGTGTTCGGCAACGAGCGCACCGGCCTGTCGAACGACGACGTCGAGCGCTGTAGCGCGCTCGCGCACATCCCCGCTAATCCAGCCTACAGCTCGCTCAATCTCGCCCAGGCGGTGCAGGTGCTCGCCTACGAACTGCGCCTTGCGTACCAGGGCCAGGGCGTTGGCGCGCCCGGCGCGGCGCTCGCCGCCGCGGGTAGCGCGGGCGCGGCGCTTGCCGCGGGCCCCGGTTCACCGCTCGCGACGAGCGACGACATCGAGCGCATGTACGTGCACCTCGAGAACGCGCTGATCGCACTCGACTTTCTCGATCCCGCCAATCCGAAGAAGCTGATGTCGCGCCTGCGTCGGCTCTTCGCGCGCTCGGGGCTCGAGCGTGAGGAGGTGAACATCGTGCGCGGCATCGCCAAGCACATCCTCATGCTCAAGGGCAAAGGCGGCGAGCACCGCTGAGCCGTGCGTGCCGGCCGCGGCGGTGCCTGCCCCGCAACCAACCTTGCCGCTGGCGGGGGCTTGCAGCACCGGCGCGGCTTTGCGCCTACAATCGCCTGAATCTCATAAGCAAATACCCGCGGCTGCAATAGCCGCGGCGCCTCGCGCGCACGCCGGGGCGTCGCGCAGTCGCCATTCCCCATGTTTCAGACGTGTTTAGCGTGACCGCCATGTTCAAGAGACTTCGCGAAGACATTGCCACGATCCGCGAGCGCGACCCCGCCGCTCGCAGCGCGTGGGAGGTCCTGACCTGTTATCCGGGTCTGCACGCGCTCGTGCTGCATCGCTTTGCACATGCGTGCTGGCGCGCAAAGCGCCGGTGGCTCGCGCGCTACGTCTCGCAACTTGCGCGCTTTCTGACCGGCATCGAGATCCATCCGGGTGCGACCATCGGCCGGCGGGTATTCATCGATCACGGCATGGGCGTCGTGATCGGCGAAACCGCCGAGGTCGGCGATGACTGCACGATCTATCAGGGCGTGACGCTTGGCGGCACCTCGCTCACGCGCGGTGCGAAGCGCCATCCCACACTCGGCCCGGGCGTGATCGTGGGCGCGGGGGCCAAGGTGCTTGGCGGCTTTACCGTGGGCGCGCAGGCGAAGATCGGCTCGAACGCCGTGGTCGTGAAACCGGTGCCTGCGGGCGGCACGGCGGTCGGCAATCCCGCGCGTATCATCGTGCCCGCGAATACAACGCCCGAGCAGGCCAAGCCGGCCTCGGCGCGCGAGGGCTTCTGCGCGTACGGCATCACGCCGAACGCCGACGATCCGGTTTCGCTCGCGATCCATGGCCTGATCGACCACGCAGCCACACAGGCTCAGCGCGTCGATGCTGTCGTCGTGGCACTCGAGCGGCTCGGCGCGCGGCTCGAGGCGCTGCAGGGCGCCGATGCGGCACTCGCCGAGTTGCGGCGTTTGTCTGCGGGGCTGGAATGCGGCGGATCGCAAGGCGAGGCGGCGAGGCGCGACGAGAAGGCGCCTGAGCGCGTTTGAGGCGCGGTTGCACAAAGCTTTGACAGCAAGCGAAGACGTGCCAGGCGCTACGTACTCGACGTGCTCGACGTCCGTATAGCAGCGCGAGACCTCAGTCCAACGGCATCATCCTGAACCCTTCGGCATCCACACGCAGGTAGCCGCCGCGCGGCTTGCCGTGATCGAGATCCCAGTCGGGCAAGACCCAGCGCGTGCCGCCAGGCTCCTGGTGGCGCGCCGGCCTGTGCGTGTGGCCATGCACGATGGTGTTCGTGCGCGCGCGCTTGAAGAGCGCCGCCACGCCTTTCGTGGTGACGTCGTACTTCGGCAAACGCGGCCCGTTGCGTCGTGCCTCGCTCGCCTCGCGCGCGCGCTCGGCGAGCGCGCGCCGCCAGCGAAACGGCCAGGCGAGAAAGAGCAACTGGGGAAGCCGGTTGCGCGCGACTTTGCGAAACAGCTGATAACCGCGATCGTCGGTGCACATCGCGTCGCCGTGCGCGAGCGCGATGCGCGTGCCGAATGCGGTGATGGCGATGGGGTCGGGCAGCCAGATCGCGCCCGCGGCTTTCATGAAGCGCTTGCCCAGCAGGAAGTCGCGGTTGCCGTGCATGATGTAGAGCGCGATGCCGCGCTCGGAGAGCGTATGCATCAGCGCGACCATGCGCGCGACGAACGGATCGGCGAGCATGTCGTCGCCGATCCAGTATTCGAAGAGGTCGCCGAGAATGAACACCGAGTCGGCCTGGTCGGCCGTGACCCGGATGAAGCGCTCGAACGCGGCGACCGTGCGCGGAATCCCTTCATTCAGATGCACATCGGAAATGAACAGGAACGGGCGTGCCGCGTGCGGGCGCTTGCCCTCGCCGGGCACGCCAGCGGCAGCGTGTCGTAAAGCCTTTTCCTGCAGCATCGATGAAGGGGGCGCGTGAGTGTTGAGTGTGATTTATTCGACGACGACAGCTTTCTCGATCACGACGTCGTCGACCGGCACGTCCTGATGGAAGCCCTTCGAGCCCGTCTTGACCTTCTTGATCTTGTCGACCACCTCGAGGCCCTCGACGACCTTGCCGAACACGGCGTAGCCCCAGCCTTGCGGCGTGGGCGACGAGTGGTTCAGGAAGTCGTTGTCGGCGACATTGATGAAGAACTGCGCGCTCGCCGAATGCGGGTCATTGGTGCGCGCCATGGCGATCGAGCCGCGTTCGTTCTTCAGGCCGTTGTTCGCTTCGTTTTCGATCGGCGCTTCGGTCGGCTTTTGCTTCATGCCGGCTTCGAAGCCGCCGCCCTGGATCATGAACCCGTCGATGACGCGGTGGAACACCGTGCCGTCATAGTGGCCGCTCTTCACGTAGTTGAGGAAGTTGGCGACCGTCTTCGGGGCCTTCTCGGCGTCGAGTTCGAGCTTGATGACGCCGTGGTTCGTGTGCAGTTCGACCATGATGGAATCCTTTGCCTGTGGCTTGGGGGAGTGAACGGCGCGGCATCGGCACGAGGCGAGGCTTGCTGCCTGACGCGTGTGCCGGCGCCGCGACGTGCGACGGGTGAGGGCGGCGTTGCCGCCCGCCTGGTTACTGATTCGCCCGGGCTTGCCGCTGTGCTGCTTGCCGACGATTGTCTACCGACGATTACTTGCCGACGACCGTGGCCGACTCGATCACGATTTCCTTTTGCGGCACATCCGACATCGGGCCGCGCGTGGTAGTGGGCGCCGCTTCGATCTTCTTAACGACGTCCATGCCCTGGGTGACTTTGCCGAACACGGCATAGCCGTTGCCGTCCGGGTTCGGATAGTCGAGGCCGGCGTTGTCGACGGTGTTGATGAAGAACTGGTCGGTGGCCGAGTTCGGGTCGCTCGTGCGAGCCATTGCGATCGTGCCGGCCACGTTCTTCAAGCCACTCTTGCTTTCAAGAGCGACGGGCGCGCGCGTGGGCTTCTCGACGAAGCTTTGCGTGTAGCCGCCGCCCTGCACCATGAAGCCGCGAATCACGCGATGGAAGATCGTGCCGTTGTACTGGCCGGATTTCACGTACTGCAGGAAGTTGTCGACGGTCTTCGGTGCCTTCTCGGGGTAGAGCTCGACACGAATGTCGCCTTCGCTGGTCTTGAAGAGCACCTGCGGATGCGCGGCGGCCGCCTGGCCTTGCGCAAAGGCCGGTGCGTTCGCGATCAGGGCGGCGCTGCCGAGCGCCAACATCAACCATTTCATGAGTATCCTCGGAAGTGCGGGAAAAACGTATCCTGGCGCGCATGCATCGCGCGTCGCGGCTTAGTTCGATGGCGCCACGAACGGCGGTATCGCCAGCGACCCGGTCGGGCCGCCAAACTGGTAAGCGGGGTTGGTGAACGCGGGCACGAGCGGCGTCGTGCTCGTGTCGGAAGCGGCCTCGGCCGCTGCTGCGGCACCCGGCTTCTTTTGCGCCGGCGGCGGCGAGACGATCTTCTCTATGTCGGCGAGGCGCTGGTTCGTGGTGCCGCTCGCATGGCCGAGCGTTTGCGCGCGACGGTACGAGGCATCGGCGAGACGCAGGTACAGGTCGCCGAGATTCTCCCACGCGAGACCGTACGAAGGGTTCGCCTTCACGGCCGTTTCGAGCGCGGTGCGCGCCTCGTCGTAGCGGCCATGCTTCGCGTAGAGCGCAGCGAGGTTGTTGTAGGGCTCGGGCAGTTCGGGGTAGAGCTGCGTGAGCTCCGTGAATGCTTCGATCGCGTCGTCGTCGCGATTCAGGCGCGCGAGGATGGTCGCACGCTTGAACTTCGCCTGCACGTCGCGCGGGTTCGTCTTGATGCGCTCGTCGAGCTGGCTGAGCGCCGAAGCCCAGTCGCGCTGGGCGATCGCGGAGTCCGCGCCGGGCGTGCCGTCGGCTGTGGCGGGGGGCGCGGCGAGCGCTACGCGCACACCGCACAGCGCGATCGCGACGCTCGCGAGAGCCGACACGGCAAGGGTCGCAGCGCGGGGCGCGCGGCCGCTGGATGGTTTCATAGGGTGAGGTCGCGGTGTTATACTCCGAGCCATTCTAACAAAAGGTCTGGGCGTTTTCGTCGCGCGCTTTGTCCCTCGCCAGTTTCGAGGGCATTTCGGGTGCGCCGCTTGAGTCGCCGGGCTTTCTTTCGCCACTCGTGGTCGTCTCCGCCCCAATTGCAAACTGCTTGCAGGCCGGGCGCCGACAGACAGCAGCCTGAACAACGCGGTGCCATACACCCGCCGGCTGCGGTCGGCGCCGCCGCGGATTTCCTTCGACCCACGTATCCATCGTCTTTATGGAATCACTGCGCA
>Ga0335070_10011552_pt1 | contig 10313 bp, 11 predicted proteins | sample Lox_Sample_13_FD_206722 | JGI IMG/M metagenome (GOLD analysis project Ga0335070, IMG submission 206722) | Soil microbial communities from Loxahatchee National Wildlife Refuge, Florida, United States - Lox_Sample_1.3 | ecosystem: Environmental > Terrestrial > Soil > Wetlands | place: USA...
CCGTGAATATGGGGAACTATCGCAGTCCGAAAAGCCCGGACGAGCCCATCCTGCTGCACCTGAGTCGCGCCCCCTGCAAGCCCGGGTTGCCTGCGCGAGACCAGCACAAGATCGGTAGATACGAACTACTGACCACAAGGTTCGAAGTCTTCGAGCGGAACATTCGCGACCAACTTGCGCGCACGCTCAAGGATGGGGGCTTTGACCCCGCTCGCGACATGGAAGCCATTACGGTGAATCGCTGGCCGCACGGTTACGGCTACGAGTACAACCCGCTATTTGACCCGGATTGGCCGGAAGACAAACGTCCGAATGTGATCGGCCGCAAGCGAAACGGAAGGATAACAATCGCAAATACGGATTCGGCGGCTACAGCGTATACAGATACGGCAATCGATCAGGCGTACCGTGCGGTAAACGAATTAATAGAAGGCTGATCTGAACTCCGTGGGAACTGTCGCGAGAGACCCTGCGAGTCCGCGAGCATCATGCAAGGTCCTCTCGCGTTCGCACCCTGCGGCTCACTTTGCTTGCAGGCTTTCGATGTACTTGGTCAGGTTGGCGATCCTCTGCTGAACTTCACTCTCATGCCCACCGCTCACGGATCGGAACAGAGGGCCCCAGACTGGCATATCCTTGGAGCCGTGCGCGGGCAAATCGGTTTCCCCTCGCAGGGTTGAGGAAACTTTCATCGAGGGAAAGTTGCCCCCGTTCTTCTGAGCTAATGTCGTGAGGTCTGAGGGGGAAGCTTTGAGCGCCGACGCAGCAGGCCCGCCGCCTTTTCCATCAGCACCGTGGCAGGAAGCACAATAGTTCTCGAACATTTGTTTCCCGGAAGCGGGGGAGACGGACTTCATGCAATCTGGTACAAACCGCGCCCATCAAATCGGGACTCTTCATGTCTGGGGGGAGTCCCTATGCCTTTAGGGATGGCGGCGACATCAACGGCAATCCTGTGGTTGCCGGCGTATTGCCAAATAACGGCGCACCCGCAACCTTGACCCCAATGCGATTTGCGTATCCAGGCGAGGCAGGGAGCCGCAACAACTTCCGTGGCCAAGGCTACTTCGGAATCGATATGGGACTCACAAAGAGTTGGAATATTCGTGAGAGCATGAACCTGAAGTTCGCATGGGAGGTTTTCAACGTGACCAACTCCGTGCGCTTCGATTCCAATACGAATACTTCTCTCGACAACGGTTCTGATGATGGTCCTTCATTTGGCCTATACCGCAGGACCCTGACAGTTCCACGCGTGCAGCAGTTTTCGTTGCGTTTCAGTCTCTAGAGTCTCAGGTTACGAGGAAAGCTTAGAACGTCGGTGGAGTATTCACCCAGAGCACCGCTGCTGGTTTATTCGTCGGGTTGAACCAGCGATGGCCGCGGTTGCTTTCGAACCAGAAGCTGTCACCTTGTTGCAGCACGTGACACTCGACTTCATCGAGCCAGACCTCGAGGCGGCCTTCCAGCATGTAGAGGAAGTCCTCCCCCTGATGCATGTACGTGCCGTCACTCCCGGTGCCCGGGGGGACTCGGATCAACATGGATTCAAGCATTTTTGTCCCTGTCGAAAGCAACTCCACGCGGACGCCGGACTTGGTTTCCAAGCTCTTGCGATTGCGTGGCCGAATTACGCGGTGCGATTGTCCCGGAAGCTCGTAGAATTCCAAAACCGTCGTGCCGTATGCCGCTGCCAGACGATAGATGGTGGCGACCGAAGGGTTGGCGCGCGAGAGTTCGATCGCACTGAGGAAGCCTGCGGAGATCTGCGCCTGACGGGCTGCCGCCGTGACGGTCAAGCCCTTCCTCTTTCGAAACCGACGGAGCTTGTCCCCCAGATTGGGGGCCTGGGGGTGCTTGGGCGGTTTGATCGAGAGGTCTGTTCCCAACGCATCTTTGATCGCAGGGACATTTAGCCTCTTTACGTCGCGCAGGTATTTGATGCGCTTCAGAACATCGAGCAGTTCAGGAGCGTAGAGACGGTAGCTGCCTGCACTTCGTGCCGGGGTTACAAGGCCCACGTTCTCCCAAAGACGCAACGTCGAGGCACTGATCCCCAGAATCCGCGCGGTCTGCCCCACTGTAAGGAAGCGCACATTCTTTGCACTGAGCTTACGCTTTGATTTTGTTGATTTCGAGGGTGGCAAGCAGCTAAATAGTAGCGTGAAATCCCGCTGAATGCTAAATCAAAGTATCCCAATCCACGCCAGAGTGCTTTGATTTGCGACAGGGTTAGCGTGAGGTCTGGGGTACAGCGAACCAAATCATCTGGGACCCCGAAATCATCTTCTTGGGTGCCAGCCAGCCAGAGCCAGTTCAACCACGCTCGGTGTCGGCAACGGCACACAGAGGGACTCCACCTTATACAGCACACCCCTGGGACAAGAGCGGCACTCTGGAAAACGACTTCCCCCGAAGTAAAGCTCGCGCTCATTGCCTACGTTGTGTGGAATCGAATGCAGAATCCGATCGCGGATAGGAATGCGAACACAGTGGGAACGGTTAGGTTGATCGCCTTCGCTTCTAGGCTCTTGAACCTAGAAGCCGGAAATCGCCCGCGCCATTCCGCCGTCGTTGAGCCTGCGCCCGACGAGTTCTGTCGGTTGTGGAGTAGCGCCGAATCCCGATCCCTAACGAATCCCACGGGCTCCATCGTGGCAATGCAAATGAACGTAAACCGTTTGAGGGTGCTCCGGGCTGATTTTCACACGGCCCCCCCTTTCCAAGCCGTTGATTCGTCAGAACCAACAGCGAGGAAGGTACCGACTCGGACTCCCTGGTCACTTCCCAGGGGTTCATTCCAATGCTCACAGACTGTAAATGACTGATTAGGACATTGGTGGCCTTATCAGACGATTTCGGGACTCTTCAGAGTGACGACTGCTGGGAAATAGCGGTTTCAGCCGATTTCAAACCATCCATTCGAGAACCAGTGAGCTATCATGTAGCCGTTCTCACCATTGCATAGTGCAGAACATGCGAGTTGCTTCCGTGCGGGCAGCAAGGAGGAAACTCGTGAAGCTTTTTCGAAAACCAAAGTCCAAGTTTTACTGGTACGACTTCACGGTGCGAGGCCGTCGCTACCGTGGGTCAACCCAGGAAACGAAGTCAGTCAGGGCTCTGCAAGTAGCAAGCCTGAAACTGGCTTCGGCGATGGAAAACACTGATCCGCTTCCAAGAAAGCCCACGGCTCTCGGTGACTTTGCCGAGCGCTTTCTGGCTTGGGTGGACACCGGCAGGCTGGAAGAAATGACGAGGAAGTTCTACCGCAATGGCTGGCGGCTTCTGAAGGCGACACCTGTCGTGGAGGTACGAGTGAACCAGATCACAGGCGACTGCAGCGAGCAATTGAAATTTCCCGGCTCGGCAGCAAATGCCAACTGCGCTTTGAGGACACTGCGACGAATGCTTCACAAAGCGGAAGAGTGGAAGATGATCGCCCACACTCCAAAAATCAAAATGGTGAAGGAGCATGGGCGACATCTTCGGCTCGATGATGAAGCAGAAAGGAAGTTGCTCGAAGGAGCTAAGGCGTGCACCTGGAGAAGGCGAACGTTTGAGCTTTTTCGCGACATCGTCATCTTGATGCGCGATACGGGAATGAGAAACCAACGTGAACTCTACCGCATGCGCATCGAGAATCTCGATTGGCAAAATCGTGTAATTTTCGTGCCCGACAGTAAGACCGCCGAGGGGCGACGACTTGTTCCAATGAGCCGTCGGGTCAGCGATCTTTTGCGTGCACGTTGTGGTACAAGGAGCGACGGCTGGGTGTTTCCATCCAACCGTGCCGCTTCTGGGCACCTGCGTTCAATCGATCGCCTCTTCAGGGAGGCGCGCCGCCAAGCGGGCCTTCCGAAGGAACTCGTTCTATATTGTGCCCGGCATGACTACGGCACAAGGGTTCTGATGCGGACCGGGAACCTGGCCGCCGTCATGAAAACCATGGGACATCGAGACGTAAAGACTGCAATGCATTATCAGCATCCGGAACTCGATATCGTCCGCGCCGCGTTGGATTACGGCGCGGCGAGCGAAACTGCTGAAATGCGGGCGTAGCGAAAAAAGGTTGTGACACCTTTTACGCCACACCCGGAGAACCAAAACCTCGGCAAGTCATTGAGAACTCCGGCGGTTGTACCTGAGATGAAGATCCTTCACGAATAATCGGCCGTCAGCCGAGTACCCACCACAGCCCGTCCAAGGTTCGTGCCTTTCGGCACACTTTTGGCACACAATCGGTTCGATCCGGGCTCGAACCTAGCTCGACTTGAATGGATTGAGAATTCGGACGTCCAGCTGCTTGAAATCCGCTTCATTTCTCGTGGCAACGATGAGTTGGTGAACGTGTGCAGTGGCGGCAATCATTGCGTCCTCAAGCAGTCTATCTGGTTTTCGTTCCATGATTCGGCCCCACTCCCGAAAGCACGGTGTATCCATCGGCAGTATCTGATACGAAGCTGCCAGCTGATCTGCCCAAGACTCGATGTCGCTCGCCTTCGATGGATCTTGGCGGCGGGTCCGCTCAATCCCAGCTTGTATTTCGCCCATCGTCACGGCCGACAGAAACAATTGGTCCTCTTCTTGATTGTTGAGCCAAGCGACCACTCCCCCATGCGGACGCGGCTTTCGCAGTTCCGACACGACATTGGTATCCAAAAGGTACCTGTTCATTTGATCTCCAGGACAGCCCGTCGCCGCAATTTGCGGCGCTCCGGAATCAAATTCTCAAAGCGAGCTTCAGGAGCCAACAACAAGTCTTTAAGACTCGGACGGGCCGCCTTCTGTAGACGGTTCCATTCCCCAATCGGCACGAGGACAGCGGTTTCAACTCCCCGGCGGGTGACGACCTGGGGTCCCTTCTTGATGGTGGCGTCCAAGAATTCGCTGAACCGGGCCTTCGCATCTTGCACTTGCCATGAACCCATGCCAAACCCCCTTGTTCGAGAACTCTAATTATACAGACTAGTCATATGACCAGTCAATACATAAAAAAAGACCGGTACCTAATCGGCCGTCGGTCGTCATTCATACCAGAATACCCTCCGGCCTGACTGCCGGTTGCCCCGCTCGCAATCGTTTTGCAACCCAATGGACAACAGCTCTGTTATAATGTAGTTACGTTGCTACATCGGAAGAAGGCGGGACACCATGGCCATCACAAAACTGTCGAGCCGAGACTTCAATCAAGACACAAGCAGGGCTAAGAGAGCCGCTAAGCGGGGTCCCGTCTTTATCACAGATCGAGGCCGCCCGTCACACGTGTTGCTCACAGTCGAGGAATATCAAAGGATTACTGCAGGACAGAAGAACATTGCTGACCTATTGGCAATGCCAGCAGCTGCTGAGATCGAGTTTGAACCGCCTCGTGTAGGGGGAATTCTGCACAAGCCGTTGGACCTGACCTAAATGTACATCCTCGATACCAACGTAGTATCAGAGTTAAGGAAAGCGAAGAAGGCGGATCAAAACGTCACGAAATGGGCTCAACCCTTGCCGTCGGCGACTCTCTACATTTCAGTGATTTCCCTACTGGAACTGGAGATCGGAATTCTGCTTGTGGAGCGACGAGATAAAGAGCAAGGTGCAATTCTTCGTGCCTGGATGAACAGACACGTGTTGCCCACATTTTCTGGTCGGATCTTAGCGATTGACACCACCGTTGCCCAGCGATGCGCGGCCCTTCACGTACCTAACCCTCGCTCCGATCGAGACGCCCTAATCGCGGCCACGGCCCTCGTGCATGGTCTGACCATCGCGACTAGGAATTTAGCCGACTTTGAAGGTATGGGAGTGGACGTGCTCAATCCTTGGGGATCTTGAGCAAGATGTTGAATCCTCCGTCGCCGGAATTCACGCACACCGATGCGCTTCCGGCCAGGTTGGCGGCTGATGGAATGTCAGTCGCGCCTCTTCCCGGGTTTTCTCGGGGCGAACGTCTTCTAGAGGTTGGTCCATGCTTAACTTCCGGTTTTCTGGTGATCCAGGCCTTGGCAGCGATAAGGAGCCCCTAGTCTTTCACAAGGTTTTCCATCAACGTTTAGCTTCCGATGAGGAAGGAATGTAAGCATTTCACCCCAGAAGAACAAGTAGCCATCCTGAGGCGGAGGGAAAGCATGTTGATTTGCGGTCGATTGGAGAACAGCTCAATGTGCGAACCGTCCTGGAGGGCAGCGTTCGCAAAGCAGGGAACCACCTTAAGATTACGGTCCAGTTGGTCAATGCAGCCGATGGATATCACCTGTGGTCTGAGACATACGACCGGGAAATGAAGGACGTGTTTGCGATCCAGCAGGAGATCGCGAGCGCGATTGTGCAGCGTTTGGAAGTGACGCTGGATTCGGAACATCGTCCCCTTTTCAGGGCAGTCACTGACAACCTTGGGGCTTTAAGCTCTACACGCAGGGGTGCTCACTATTCTTTCAGAGATGGCAGCATCTCATACGCTCGGTCGAGCATTTCAGGCAAGCGGTTGCCCTGGATCCCAAGTACGCCTTGGCATGGTCGGCACTGGCCGACGCCTGCAATATGGTCGGCTTTTACGGTCCTGGCACGCCCAGAAGCCTGCCTGCCGCAGGCCAAGGAAGCCGCAAAGCAGGCTATTGCGTTCGATCCTTCGTTGGTAGAGGCGCACACTTCGCTGGCGATGTGTTACCTCTTCCATGATTGGGATCGAACGTCTCGATCACAACGCTCATCGCATCGAGATGCGCGGTGAGTCCATGCGTAAGAAACGCAATCCGCCGCAGGACGAGAACAAGGAATGAACCGAAGTCAAAATCTTTGAGTGCGAGTTGGCGATTTATCGCAATAATCAGCCGCACCGTTCTGGTCGGCTGGTAGATCGGTGGGCCTTCGCTTTGGCTTGCTTTTCGCAGACGCGCTTTCGCTTCAATCTGTGACCGGAGTAAACTGAACCGAAACTCTGAAGGGGTTCGGCTACGAACATGGGAACGGTAGCTTCTCGCCGACCGCATCTGCTTCGTTTTCATCGGGCCGGCGCCGCGATTGCGGCCACCCTGGGCTCCTGTCTCACCTGCGTCTTGTTAATGGCGGACCCGGCTCACGCTCTCGATCCCAACAAACGCATCACCCAGTACATGCACACGTCCTGGCGGATACAGGACGGTTCTCTGCCAGCAGGCATGTACCACATTGCCCAGGCCTCGGATGGCTTCATCTGGCTTCTGTCTCTTCCGGGGAATGTATACAGGTTCGATGGCATCAAGGTTTTGGCCTGGCGTTTTCCTACCGGAGTTCCTAAATCTATCGCCAACCTTTATGCCGACCACCAGGGTGGGCTTTGGCTAATAGGAGGCCCGCCGGGCATTTTTCGCCTGAAAGATGGTGTTGTTACTTCTCAGTTCGACTTGGACGCAAAGATGTTTCAAGCGATCAGCGAAGATGCAGACGGATCTTTGTGGGTGTTGCGCCGTGACGCCGACGCGCCCCTTTGCCATCTGAGCAGCGTGCCTAGGTGTTTCGGTAAGGCCGATGGCATACCTATCTCTGCAGTCCACTCCTTGGTGGCCGATGGTCAAGGGGGCTTTTGGCTCGGAGGCGAAACCGCCCTTGTGCACTGGCATGCCGGCACTTCGGAGACATACCCGATCGAAGCGGCCAAGGCTGGTGGAAGCGAAATTCGCAACCTGACACTTGGTCCCGATGGAACTTTGTGGGTGGGTTCTGGCAGCGTAGGTCCGGGCCAGGGGCTCATGACCTTCAAAAATGGCAAACTGAAATCGTTTGTGACTTCCGTATTTGATGGCTCTGGCCTTGAGATCGGAACGCTGCTGTTCGACCGAGATAGAAATCTCTGGGTCGGCACTGTGGGAAAGGGACTTTTTCGTATCCATGGAAACGTGGTGGACCATTACGACCACACGAATGGATTGTCAGGCGATTCTGTCTGGGCTCTTTTCGAAGATCGCGAGGGTATTGTTTGGGCAGGCACCACGAGCGGAATAGATAATTTCCGCGATCCGGCGATAGCCACATTCTCACCGTCAGAAGGATTGCCCAAGGACTTAGTCGCCGGCATTCTGGCCAGCAGAGATGGCAGCATCTGGGTGGCGAACTCCGGTTCGCTCGATCACATTGTCAACGGAAGCGTTTCGTCCATTCGCACCGGCAAGGGTCTTCCGGGTGAGCAGGTAGCCGCGATGCTGGAGGACCATGCCGGCAACCTGTGGGTAGGAGTGGATGACGGGCTCTATCTGCTCAAGGACGGGAGGTTCCGTCGGATTCCGGAACCGAAACACGAGCCCCTCGGGATGGTGATTAGCCTCACCGAGGATGTAGGCGGAAATATTTGGGCGGCCTGCAAAGGCAAACCACGAAAGCTTGTCCGCATTCGCGATTTCGAGATTCGTGAAGTGATTCCCGAACCGGAATTCCCCCCAGCAACCTTGGCTGCGGACCCGCATGGTGGGATCTGGATAGGGACCAGAGATGGGCAGATCGTCCTCTTCCGTAACGGAGTTGTGGAAACGAAGTTTCCTCTGAATCCCGGAGGTTATCCTGTCACCTTCCAAATCATTCCTCAATACGATGGCTCCGTCCTCGCCAGCTCCGAGAATGGACTGGTTGGATGGCGCCAGGGAACACTCCAGCGTCTGACAACCAAGAACGGTTTGCCCTGCAACGAAATCATTACTTTTACCCCTGACAAGGAGAACCAGTGGTGGCTCTATACCCGCTGCGGGGTTGTCGAATTGCGGGATTCCGAGCTGAAGCGATGGTGGACAAATCCGGATGCCGTGTTGCAGACCCGGGTTTATGATCAATTGGACGGAGCACAGCCGAACCTCGGCTCGTTCAGCTTAGCCGCCGTGTCTCCGGACGACCGTATCTGGTTTGCGAACGGGCTGGTTGTGCAGGTCCTCGACCCTTCCAGACTCGCGCAGAAAGCCCCGCCTGCCGAGACTTACATCGAGTCGTTCATCGTTGATCGAAAAGAGTTCCCAGCGACCGCAAACCTCAAGGTCCCACCCCGGCCTCGCGACCTGCAGATCAACTACACTTCGCCAACCTTCTTGATTCCTCAAAGAGTCAAGTTTCGTTACCGCCTCGATCCCTACGACCATGATTGGCATGAGGCCGGCACACGTCGAGAGGCCTTCTACACCGACTTGCCTCCACGGAAGTATTCCTTTCGGGTGACCGCAGCCAACAGTGACGGCGTCTGGGCGGAAACTCCCGCCACGCTGGAGTTCTCAGTCGCACCCGCGTACTACCAGACGAACTGGTTTCGCGCCCTCTGCGCAGTGTTCCTTCTCGCGATGCTCTGGGCCGCCCACCAGTGGCGTGTCCGGCAACTGCATCATCAGTTCGAGATGACGCTGGATGCGCGCGTCAGCGAGCGCACACGCATTGCCCGCGAGTTGCACGACACTTTGCTGCAAAGCTTCCACGGCTTGCTGCTGCGGTTTCAAACGGCTTTCCAGTTATTACCGGGACGTCCGGTGGAGGCAAAAGAAAAGCTAGGCAGCACGATCGAGCAGGCTGCCGAGGCGATCACTGAAGGCCGGGATGCGGTGCAGGGATTGCGCGATTCGACAATTCAAACCAATGATCTGGCACTGGCGATAAGCACCCTCGGAGAGGAACTCGCAGCGGACTCAACCGGCCACGGCCCGGCATTGCGTGTAGCCGTTGAGGGCCAGTCGCGAGACTTTCATCCCATCCTCCGCGACGAAGTGTATAAGATTGCTGCCGAAGCACTCCGGAATGCCTTTCTGCATGCGCAGTCACGACAGATCGAGGTCGAAATCCGTTATGACGATGAGCGCTTCCGGTTGCGGGTGCGGGATGACGGAAAGGGCATTGATGCAGCGGTTCTCTCGGCGCAGAGCCGGGAGGGCCATTACGGATTGCCCGGCATGCGAGAACGCGCCTCCATTATTGGAGGTAAGTTGACCGTTTGGAGCGAAGTGGATGCAGGTACCGAAGTGGAACTGCGCCTCCCCGCAAGCATTGCCTATGCGACCGTTCGGGAAGATTCCTGGTTTTCGCGGGCGTTTGCCCGAAAGGCTTGAAATGGGAACCGAGGCAGGAATCTCGTCCTGTGCTCATCAACGAACAGTCTTACTGTTGTAAACAGGCCAACTCGCACCCAATCCGTCCAGGACAGAGAATCAGCGAAACCCACTCGACTCTTTGACCCAAAACCCAGAAACTGACACAGAGGAGATTAGAGGTAAGCTGGGGGCATATATGGACCCGGCCCGTGCTACAAGGACTGTCGGCGTGATGGCGTGAGGAAAGACTGCGTGCATATATCCGGCCTCGAAAGTTGAGGGTGTGTCGCCCTC
>Ga0335070_10011553_pt1 | contig 10313 bp, 10 predicted proteins | sample Lox_Sample_13_FD_206722 | JGI IMG/M metagenome (GOLD analysis project Ga0335070, IMG submission 206722) | Soil microbial communities from Loxahatchee National Wildlife Refuge, Florida, United States - Lox_Sample_1.3 | ecosystem: Environmental > Terrestrial > Soil > Wetlands | place: USA...
GCTACCCTCGGCCTTCGCCTTGGCAGCGTAGAGCGTTTCCTGCCAGAAGGGCACGACCGGGTCAGCGAGGGTGTGGAGTGTCACCAGCGGATCGCCGAGCAAGCCTGTGGTCTCATAGGCCTCCAGATTGGTGGGCGCAGCGTCGGTGGCGGCAAACCGTGCTACCTTGGCGTTCAGCCGCGTGTCATTGAACGAGCCGTGATAGACGGTGTTGATATTGTCGTAGGGATTGCCTCCTAAGGTGGATTGAGCATCGGTAGTTGCGAAGACGTTATACCAGAGCGCCCCGGTGATGGCGTCTGCGGCGTTGGCGAAATTCAGCCCGATAGGAATCTTGGCGGTGCTGATGAGTTGGAGCGTAGCCAGGAAATTGGAATTCACGGCTTTGCGCACGGCCGGCTCATAAATCGTTGTCCAGTTGGCAATCAAGCCGGAATCGATGTTGATCGCGCTCGGCGGAAGAATGCCTGGGAAGAAGTAGTCGAACAGAACGCGAACGTCGCCGAAGTAGTTGATCTGTTTCTGGAAGCTGCCAATGGGACCGCAAACGGCTAAGCCCCCTCCGTACGTGGGATCGTCTTCCACGGACTTGGTAGCTATCAGGCCGCCTTCGGATGCTCCGGTGACAAAGTACTTATGAACAGGGATGTGGAGGCCTGTAATCACATTGGTCAGGGCCTTGGTGTCCTGAATCCCCTGAAGGATGGCGAGTCCGTCTTTCGAGAAGCTGGATGCCGCGAAACCGAAGCCCAGGCCATTCACCAGGCTGGGGAGCGTGGTGCCGTCGGGCAAGGTGAGTTGAGTCTGCCAGGCCTCGGGAGGTGAGCCGGGTGCGACGTATCCATGAGCGAACAGAATCATGTCGCCGTTGTAGCAACTGGCCGCCGGTTGCGGCAGACAGAGCACGTATTCCGCGGGGCCGCTGGCGCTTTGAGCTGTTGTGTATGGACCTGAAGAGCAGACACTCGTACACTGGGCTGACAGAAAAACAGGTAGCGATAAGACAAGAACGATCAGGATAGTCTTGCGCATGGGGATTCCTCCGTAGACTCTGCAACTATACTTCGAACGTCTGCGTATTGCAAAACGGCGCACTTACCAGACGTAAGGGATGAGGCGGAAGTGGGTACGGAGGCAGTATTCGGCATATCCCGGCAGTTCCTGGCGGAGGAATTTCTCCTCGTTGAGCAGGCGGTACACGTAGAAAGGGGTCCAAAGGGCGAATGCGGGCCAGGCGACGTACGAGCCTAGCGCCAGCGGCACGAAGAGCCACATCACAATGCTGCCCAAATACATGGGGTGGCGAACCAACGCGTAGGGTCCGCTCGAGATCACTTTTTGGCCGGCCTCGACCTCAATGGTGCGCGAGGCGTAACTGTTGACTCTCAAGACCCAAAAGACCAGCAGGAGGCCGGCGAGAATCAGGGCGTCGGAAATCAGCGAAAGCCACGGCGGCACCGCGCCCAGCAGGGCGCGCGACCAGCCCAGACGGTAGTCGAGGCTGGGTAGAAAGGAAATCGCTAAGAAGAGTACCTTCCCAATCCTTATGAGGCTCTTCTGTTCGCTGATCTTTTCTCTGCTCCGTAATCTACGTTCGAGCAACGGCCGATCGTGTTTATAGAAGTAAAGAAAGGTGTACAGCGGAAAGGAAAAAACAACAACCAGGAAGACCCAGGCCTGCCAATACCGCCACGTGCCCGCGGGAACGAACAGGATCGCGCCGGCCATCAGCAAGGCCAAGAAAACACGGAGGATCAGCCGATCCCGGAGCGGCATGTCAATTCTATATTCATACCGCAAAGTCGACAATTTCAAGTCGTCGGCTGATGCAAAGTTATAAACTCAAGGTATGCACGGTTTTTTACGCGCCACCCGTGTACTCATTTGCTTGGGTGTGTGTGGCTGGGCCCAACAACCACCCCAGACGCCAAGCGAGGTTCAGCGCGCCATCGACGAATTTAAGGTTCAGACTGCCAATCTGGGGCTGCGCACCGACAGCCCTGTCCAGGCCAAGCAGACGCGAAGCCCGCTGCGCGACTGGCACGGCCGCCTATATGAGAATTTCCGCAATGACTTGATGGACGCCGTGCCGCATGAGATCCGCCAGAACGGCAGCCAGAAGGGCCTGCTGCGCCGGAATCAGTTCGGCTTTAACGTGTCAGGGCCGATATTCATTCCCCGCCTCACGTACGGCAAAGGCAATACATATTTCTCGTTGTCGTATGAGGGCGTGCGCGAGCGCATCGCCCGCTCGCGTCTGCTTACCATCCCCAACGAGCCTCAGCGCACCGGCGATTACTCTCACACGGTAGATCCGGCGGGCAACGTCCTTCCGATCTATGACCCCGAGACCACGCGGCCGAATCCGGCATACGATCCCAAGCAGCCGGTCTCGCAAACGAATCTGCAATATCTGCGCGATCCGTTTGCCGGAAACGTGATCCCGGCGAACCGGTTGAACCCCGTTGCCGTCAGCGCCTTGCAGCTTTATCCCAAGCCGAACACCGATATTGGGCCGTTCTTCCAGAACAACTACTTCATCGAAACGCCAGAAATCAACTCGGCGAACGGCATGATCGGAAAGATGGATCACCCCTTCGGCGAGCGGCAGCACCTCTACGTCGAGTTCGCCGTCTCCGATGGAACGCTGGACACCGCCAAGTGGTTCCCCACAGCGGCCAATCCTGGCCCCTTGGACCGGGCCTTTACGAGCAGCAGGGGTTCGCTGCAGCACGTCATCACCGCTTCCGCGCAGACGGTGAACACCGCGAGCTTCGAAGCCAGCTCGACGACCTCGCATTCCGGCCAGGGGCAAACCCCATTCCCCGTTTACGAGTTCGATCCTTATGTGGGTATGGGCCGCTCCTACCCTTTGGCAGCCAACGCCAACAACAGCTACACGTGGTCTGATGCGCTCTCCTTACACCTGAGAAGGCATTCGCTGAGCGCTGCTGTCACCTACGCGATTTACCAGGTGAACACGTTTTGGCCGGCGTATCCCAACGGGTGGTTTCAATTCTCTTCGGAGCTGACCAGCCTGCCCGGAATTATCGACACCGGCGACGCATTGGCCAGTTTTCTTCTGGGCTTGCCGCAGTTCGCAGAGCAGAGCTTCGTCACATCGCCGTCCTATTTCCGGCGCACGACGGCTTCGCTGGTTTTGCGGGACCACTATGAACCGCGCAAAGGACTGGCCGTCGATATCGGTGTGAACATCGCGCATTACACGCCGCGCGTCGAGAAGTTCGATCGCCAGTCGACGATCGATTTGACGCGCATCAATCCGGCGAACGACCGTCCCGGTGCTCTGATGGCGGCCAATCGCGACGGCGAAAGCCGCGGCTTCCGTCCTACCCTGGTTCGCGTGGCTCCGAGTGTGGGCATCGCGTGGAGTCTCACGCGCGATTCCAAAACGGTCCTGCGAGCCAACTACTCACGCAGTTATTCATCGATTCCGATTTACCAGGGCCAATTTGGCACGCAAGGCTTCAACAACTACGAGACTTTTCTTTCTCCTAATTCACAGTTGCAGGCCGCGGTACCGCTCACGGCGCACCTGCCCCCACCCGCGCACGAGCCACCCGATCTGCGGCTGGACGCGGCCAACAATACCGTCGCCGACCTGATCGACGCCACCAGTCGTTTGCCCACCTACCAATCGGCTTCCTTAACGATTGAGCGCGAACTGCCGGGTTCCATTGTGCTCTCGGCGGGCGCCTATTACTCCGGCGGACGCAACCTCATAGTTGGTGACAGCGCCGCCAATCCCAATGCGATTCCTCTTGCCGCATTGGTCTATGGCAATGACCTGTACAACCTGACATTCAACCAATCCTTGCGACCGTATCCGCAGTTTCAGGGTTTCGAATTGTATGACTTGTACCCACTGGGTCGCTACCAGCGCGACGCCGGCTTCATACGCGTGGAAAAGCGCACGTCCATGGGGCTGGCTCTGTTCGCCTATTACGAGTTCTCGAAGCAGATGGATGATTACTCGGGCCCCCACGGTATCCAGGATTTCTTCCACCGCCAGAACGATTGGTCGCTCACTTCCTACAACTCCCCAAAGAGTCTGCAGTTGAGCTACACCTACGACCTGCCGATCGGGTCGAACAAGCCATTTCTGACGTACGCCGACTGGCGGCGCCACCTGATCGACGGCTGGTCGCTGAGCGGCACCGCTACGGTTTATTCCGGTACGCCCATTGCCCTGCGGCCCGAGTTCAACAACACCGGAGGCGTGATTCCGAACCTGGCTGTGGACGTAGTCCCGGGGGTCAATCCGGAAGTCGCCAATCCCGGACCTTCGTTGTGGTTTAACCCCGCCGCCTTCACGCAGCCGCAGGATTTCACCATGGGCGACGCAGCGCGCACCAATCCCACGCTGCGCAATCCGCTGACGCAGAATTACGACCTGAGCGTGAGCAAACGGTTCCCGCTGGGCGCCGAGCGCGCGGTCGAATTCAACGCCACGGGTTTCGATTTCCTGAATCACGCTAACTGGAACGATCCTGATCCGCTGATCGGCCCGCCGAGTGCGCCCAACGTGAATGCCGGTAAGATCACCGGTTCGCGCGGGGGCCGCGTGATCCAGTTGACTCTGAGGTTCAGTTTTTAGTGCGCCGGCAATGGTTACTGCTCCTTCTGGCACTATGGGCGGCCGCCGCGCCGCCGCGCGCCGGATTAAACGAGATCCGCGTTCCTGTATGGCTGGAAGGAGATCCCAGCAGCGAGCTGGCCGCCGCAGATTTTCACGCGACGATCGACGGCGCAGAATCGCGCGTGCTGGGCGTTCAATGTCCTGACGACGAGCTGATCCTTTTGCTGGTGCTCGACCTCTCCTCGGGCGACCTGACGATCCTCGAACCCGCCAGGCAAACCCTGGTGGAGGAGATCCACAAACTGCCGCCGAAGACTTATGTAGGTTTGTTGCGCGCGCAGGACGGCCTGCTGGTCTTGAGCGATCCCACCACGGACCGGGAAGCCATCGCCGGGCAGATCCAGTTGCAGACGGCGGCCGGCAAAACCAGCTTACTCCCCACTGTCGACACCGCTTGCCGGATCGCTGATTCCATGCTGAAGAAATCCGCCGTGCGCACGGCAGTTCTCTACGTGACCGACGGCGACGTGCGCAACTACCGCGAGGATTTCACCAATCCCGTGATCAATTCCAGCGATTCACACGATCTCAGCCGGCGTTTTCCGGAAACGCTGGTGCAGGAGAAAATCGCCAAGCTGGATGGCATCCTTGCTGCGCAGCAAGCGCCCCTGATGATCGTCGATTTGAACCAGCGCACCGACAGGCTGAACGAGGCGTATAACAACGGCCTCAAACAGCTCGCTGACACCACCGGAGGCATGGCATTCTTCAGCCGCTCCACCACCGATATCCCGGGGACCATCCGCCAGAGCCTCCAGAGCGCGCAGTCCCATTACAGCCTCACGCTCTCGGTGCCCGAGCGCATCCGCGGACGCCTGCAGATCCGGATCAGTACGCCGGACAATGTGCATACTCTTAACTACCGGACCCACCTGGTGCTCCCGTGGAGGTGATACGATTCTGCCAGTGACGTCCTCCGCTCGAGCCCGAAAAAGCGTCCCGCGTTGGCTGTTCGTGCTGGTGTTGGTAATTGCCCTGGCGGGCGGGTTCAGCGCCTTGTGGGAGGCTCGCGCCCTGCGCAATCAGACAGCAAGAACCGCGGAATGGGAAAGGGAAAACACCACGCTCCGGAAGAGCATCGACGAGCTGAATGCGGCGCGAGCGGGTCAGACGGCCCCGCTCCAGGCTGCTCCCGCGCCTCGCGCGACGGCAGCCGTCTCCCCGGTCACGGCCGAAGCGCTTGCCGACGCCGAGCAGCGTGCCCGCCGGCTGCGCGAGTCCCTCGATCAGTCCAAGGCGGACGTGGCCCGGCTCGAAGCTCTGAACTCCGATCTGCAGGCGCGAGTGGAAACGGACGCTCAGGAGAATCGCCGCCTCTCTGCGGCAGTGGAGCAGGCGAAAAAGGCTCTCGCGGACGCCGAGCAGACGGTCGACACCATCCAGGCCGAACGGAAGTCGAATCTAGACCGGATTTCGCGGCTTGAAAGCGACAACGCCAAACTGAAGGAAGCCGCCGCGTCCGGGACGCAGTCCGCCGCGGAACTCAAGCAGAATATCTCCGATATCGAGCAGGTCATTCGCCGCCGCGAGATGTATTTGAGCAATATTCTCCGGCGGTATCGTGAAATCACGGAGCAATATCGCTCCCTAAGCGGAGTCATGGACAGCCGTCGCGACCGCGAGTCCACACCCGTCAGCGGAGCCGAAATCTCGCGGATCCAGAACGCCATTGCGCTGTCGGAGGAAGATATGAAACAAGTGAGTGCACTAGGTGCTCAAGCTCAGCGCCTGGAGAAGAAATTGCCTGCGAAGTGACTGGCGCCGCCGGTATAGACAATTGTGCAGTGTCGCGGAAGGTTTCGAGAAAGCTGGTTGCGTGAACACAAAAGCGAACGATTGGAATTCCGTGGCGCAGCGCATTCAGGCTATTGCCCAGACCGGCCTCAGTTACGCCACCAGTCCATACGACTTGGGGCGCTACAGTGAGTTGTCCGCCATTGCCGCTTCGATGATCGCTGGGCCCGAACCTGACAGGATTCCACTGGCAGAGGAATTATTCGCCGCCGGTAAGGGGTACGCAACTCCCAAGGTGGACGTGCGCGCAGCGGTGTTCTCGGAAAATCGACTGCTTCTGGTTCGCGAGCGGGCAGACGGATGCTGGGCGTTACCCGGCGGATGGGCCGAAGTGGGGCAAAGTGCCGCCGAGTCGGTGGAACGAGAAGTGCGCGAAGAGTCCGGCTATATCGTCGAAGCGGTGAAGTTGCTGGCCTGTTGGGACCGGAACAAACATCCACATCCGCCTATTCTCTTCCACGCGTACAAGCTGGTGTTCCGCTGCGAGTTACTCAGCGGCTGGCGACTCCCGGCACGGAAACAACCGAGGCCGGCTTCTTTGCGGAGAATCAGATTCCAGCTCTGTCGGCCACGCGTACGCTGCCCGAGCAGATCCAATTTGTGTTTGAATGCCTGCGAAATCCTGAGGCCCCAACCAGATTTGACTAAACGGTCGGCCATGACGGGTCATATGAGTCGGGCATTGGCATGGCGGCGAAACCATTGCACGCCTCATGCCGGGAACTGGAAGTGACCCTGTGGAGTAGCCGGCGGGTTTCCGAAAAATCTGGTGAGCGCGGAAGGAATCGAACCTTCCACCTAGTGATTAAGAGTCATCCCAGAGAGGTGCATGCTGTTGAGTTTTCGTGTGCGTACTTCGGCTACGCATGGCGATCTGCGGGGTGTTCGGCCGTCGTTGTGTACTTGCGTTTTCGCCAGTTATTGGCAGATTCACAAGATCTCACTTTCCGCAGCGTCACTAGTGTCAAACCGGTTGAGAGCTTCACCGTGGAGGGAGAGCGGGCCGGCACGACTCACTAAGCCCGCGTGCAGGAAGCGCTTCCATGCCATGGAAGAAAATGCCTGTGGCTTACAGGCATGCGCTCTGAAACAGGAAGAGTCATCGAATTCCGAACGGGCACGGAATCCGTGATTCGGGGACGGAATGAGCACGGATTCTTGACGGCTCTGAAATCCGGTTCTCATCTCAGAAAAGCACCAGTTGTTCAGAGGGTTCTGGCCCATAACGAAAACGGAGCGAATTGGATTCCGCGATGCGATCCCAGTGCTCGCAGATCCATGTAAGTTCGCGGGCGCAGGTCTCCGGGGCGACTTCGGTATCGAGCAGGCGATACAACAGCTCGTACGCTTCGGCATAGCGCCTGTATGAGATGAGCTTTCGCGCATACGACAGCGACTGCGGAGTCTCCACAACCGACACAGGGTCCAACGTCACCAGCGTCGAGGTGCGTCCTTCGGGAACAATTGCAGCGACACGTTCCAGACCAGGTGCATCAAGGACAAGCAAACACCGGCGGCAAGAAAGCAGGTTTTGAATTTTCCTGCAGTTTTGTTCCGTGGTGCCTTCGAGACTCATGCGGAGCTGAGAACCAATCTCCCCAGCGATTTGAGCCAGACTGCGGTTGTGGCAGTGGACCCAGAGAACCGCTTCGAATTCTTCACTGGCCTCCCGCGCGAAGCGAGATGCAGCCATGCCACCCGCTTCCAGGACGCCCGCTCTGTCGGCCAGATGAGAGTAGAGCTCCTCCAAATCAGCGGAGAATGCCTGGTTGACTGGCTGGCCCGGCCCGTGCTCCCTTTGCCAAAGGCAGCGCTTCACCAGGCGCATGCCGATCAGCCGACTTGTCCTCGCGTCAATGAAATTTCGCCGCTTCAACAAAGCCGGGAAAAAACAGTCCCTCAGCAAGACCGTAACAAGCTGCATGCTCGTACGACGACTTTCTCCGAACAGGACCGGTTCCCAACGGTCGCGCGGACAACGGGTTGGCCAGGAGGCTTCGGAGAGCAACAATACGAGGACATCGGCCGCGAGCCCTGCCTCGGCTTTAGCGATCAAGTCCTCACCCGGCAAAACAAGCCCCTCATCAGCATCGCAAATAATGTTGCACCCGAACTCCAGAAATTGCGCCAAGTGGCCTGCAAACCCGTGGTCGGCTTCAGAATGCGCCAGAAAGATAGTTCTCATGGCTGTGGGCTAGTCATGTTGGTGAGGACGAAGCGACGACAATCTTCGGAAAATCCGCTGACAGATCTTCTATCCGTTGCCGGATCCGGTTAGAAAAGAGGCCGGTTGCCGGGGCATTCTCTATCGTGCCTTGGTGCGTGTGCGTGCCAGCGCTTTTACCGCTACTGCCGCGTCGCTGGGCCGGGCATGTGCCAGAAGTATCTCGGACCAGGTTGGCACCTTCAGCGGCGTAGAGCTGCGCGTACAGTCCGCAGGTCCAAGTACATCTTCTGTGGTCCGTGTTCAGCAGCACCCTCTATAGGTACGAAACCATAGCGCGCATACCAACTGGTGCGCTCCCGGTATGCGTCTGTGATAATACAGCGGCACCCAACCTCGTCGGCCACGCGCAGGCTGATGCGAAATGCCTCAGAAATCAGCGCGTGGCCGAGTCCGCGGCCTTCAAATCGCCGATCAACAGCCAAACGTGCCAGCAGAATCAAGGACAAATCGTAGGGCGGCAGCCCACGGACATATTTCTTTGGAAACTTATCTCGTGCCACGCTTGCCACTGCTAGAGTGAAGTAACCAAGGACCACTCGCGGGGCGCCCTCGTCGACCGCCACGTAGCTTACGCCAATCAAGCTTTTTTCTTGATTACTCCAGGCGTGACGCTTGAGGTAATTGTTGAGCGGTTCGTCCCCACTATCGAAATTCTCCACCTCGTCGCTTTCTTCGAGGCGGCGAATGACAATCGCCATCAGTCCCGGAAGGCGCGAATCAGGACTTCAGTCGGGCGATTCGCTTCGGTCGCCGATGCGAGTTCACCAAGGCGTTCCAGTTCGCGCTGCGTCCATTCGATTTCAACACGGGGCAGGACAAGATCAGGAGCCACCCGTTCCAACCGCGGAAAGCAAAGCACTTTGCGTTCCCCGCTCACGCTTTCGCTAATGATCCGGTGTCCCAGTTTGCGTTCCGAAACCGCCCATCGAAACAAAGCCACCGCATCGGACAAGAAGTCGGTGTTGCTACCGAGTTGTAATTCCTGCTTGAGCAAACGTATGGTGCGATCCTCCGCAGGTGCAAGGTCCGCCTGGAATTTGGTCTTCCGCGGCCGACCGGTTGCAGATGGATCAAGCCGCCGCCTCTTTCTGTTCTTTGAAACCATGCGCGGCATCTACTCTGAGTATACTCCGAATATAATCAGGAATCGAGTGAAACCGGATACCCGTTTTGTTTCCTTTCGGAGCCGACTCTGGGGCTTCTCACAAGCTCTAAACGTTTAGGCCGGTGAGCCGGCGCGGGTCGTTGTGAATCAGCCTATGCAATTTCGCCAAAGGGCGCCCATTTCTGATTCCCGTTGTGTACCTGCTTGAGACGAATTACCGGGCGCACATTAACTGCCAAAAGAATCCGATACCTACGAACCCGGCAAAACACCACACAGTGATTGGCGGTCACAACGCAAATGTTGATAAGTCCTTTGTTGTGGTGAGCGCGGAAGGAATCGAACCTTCAACCTAGTGATTAAGAGTCACTTGCTCTGCCAATTGAGCTACGCGCCCGATTGCTTCACGACGAAACTGATTGTGGCGGGAGTCCACTCCGATGCAACGAAAACATTGTAGCATCTGTCGCCCGCGAAGTGGCGCAGGTGTGCCGAAGCCTACGGTACGCGGCCATCCGCGGGCGCGC
>Ga0335070_10011554_pt1 | contig 10313 bp, 8 predicted proteins | sample Lox_Sample_13_FD_206722 | JGI IMG/M metagenome (GOLD analysis project Ga0335070, IMG submission 206722) | Soil microbial communities from Loxahatchee National Wildlife Refuge, Florida, United States - Lox_Sample_1.3 | ecosystem: Environmental > Terrestrial > Soil > Wetlands | place: USA: Florida...
CGGTGAGAACTTGGGGTCCTTCTTCACCGCCATGTCGTAGTACTTCACGGCATCATCCGCGCTGCCGAGCTTATCCTGCGCGAGCCCGAGGATGTAGTCGTTCGCAGCGGAGTCCGGGTCCTTGTCCACGGCCTTCTGGGCAAACGGCAGTGCTTCCCGGGGCTTGCCGAGCTTGATCTTCACGGACGCCATGTTGTAGTTGCCGATGGCGCTGTCGGGGTCCAGCGCCAGCGCCTTGGTGAAAGAGCCTTCCGCGCTCGTGAAGTCCCCGCGCGTCATGTACGCGGCGCCCAGCTCACGGAGGTATCCCGGCTTGTCGGGAGCGTAGGCCGCGGCCTGCTTGAAGTTGTCCAGCGCGCCCGCGCTGTCGTTGCGGTCCCTCAGGAGGGTGCCGATCATATAGTACGCATCCGCAAGGTCCTTCTTGGTCGCAATCGCGGACTTGAATGCATCGATGGCGCGAAGCTTGTCGCCCATCTGGACCAGGCTCATTGCCCGGTTGAAGTGGGCGGAAGTGAAGTCCGGGCGCAGCTTCACGCAGCCGGCGAACGAATGCTCCGCGTCGGAAAAAAGGTGCGCGCGGTACTGGAGCTTCCCCAGGGCATACAGGGAATCGACGTCGTCCGGGTTGAGCCGGGAAGCTGTCTTGTATTCCCGCATCGCGTCGTCGGAGAGCTTGCGGCTGTCGTAGATCTCCCCGAGAGTCCGGTGGGGGAGCCAGAAGTCGGGGTTCTTTGCGATGGCCTTGTTGGACAGGTCAACGGCCTTCTGCACGCTGGCAGGGTCCGTCGGGTTTTCCCGGAGATTGGACAGCCCGGCGTAGGCCAGCGCGTTCGCGTTGTCGGGATCCAGCGCAACAGCCTCCTCGAAGCTCTTGCGCGCGTCGCCGTAGCGGCCGGCGTTGAACTGGCTTGCCCCCTTCTCCAGAAGATCCTGGACCTTCTTCTGGCGCTCAGCCTCGGCCTTCTGACGCGCCTTCTCAGCCGCGGTGGCCGCGTTCTCCGTGGGCGGTTTTTCCACGGGCGGCTGCTGCTGGATCACGATCTTCTGCTGCTGGTTCCGCAGCTTGTCTCCCAGCTCGTTGAGACCCGCCCGCAGCTGCTCCTGCTGCGCCAGAAGAGCGTTGAGCTGCTGCCGGCGCGCCGCTTCGTCGGACGCCTTCTTCCTGGCAAGCACGTCGTCCAGCGCCTTCTTCACCCGCGGATCGTCGATGTCGAGGGTGTTGAGGATCTTGAGCGCCTCCTCGTATTCCCCCTTGCCGGCGTAGTAGTCCGCCTGCTTGAGGCTCGTGGCGACTCGCCCCGCCTGGGCGGCGTGGCTCAGCGTGATCCCCAGCCAGGCTCCCCCGGCCGCAAGGACACACCCTCCGATGATCAGGCCGATCAGGAGGCCTTTCGATCGGCGCTTTCCTGTCCCGCTGGCGCGGTCCGAGCCGCGGCCCTTCTGTGATGTGGGCATGGTTTCCTCAGTCCTTGATGTCGACGTCGACCGGGTCGTTCTTCCCCTTGATCGACTCTACGGAAAGGTTCTTCGTGTCGTCCCCGGCATTCGTAAGGCTGTTCAGCACGTCGTTCATGAGCGCCTTCTGCCGGGCAGCCTCGTCCGCAAGCTGCTTCTGCCTCGCGTCCTGCATCTGGCGGATCAGCCGGATGATCTCTTCGATCTTCGGGCGCTGGGGATCCTGGGGCCGGAGCTGGAGGAAGATGAGGTAGTCGGAGACCGTCCCGTCCCAGTTCTGCAGCTGGAGCCTGGCGTTGGCCCGGTTGAGGTATCCGCTGGCCAGCTCCTTGTTCGCGGTGAGAGCCTCGCTATAGGCCTGGTCGGCCAGGCTGTATTCCTTTCGCGCAAACAGGTCGTTCCCGATGTTGTAGAACATCAGGTCCTTGTAGGTGTTGGCTACCGCCGTTCCGCGCTTGAGGATGGCGAGCGCCTTGTCGACGTCTCCAAGCTGCTGGTAGATGATGCCGAGGTAGAGGTAGATCTTCTCGTTGGACGGGTCGTCGCTGAGGGCGCTTTCCAGGAGGGGCGCAGCGTCCTTCGGCTGGTTGCGGATGAAAAGCGCTTCCCCCTTTTCCAGGAAGCTCGACGCGCTGAACGCCGGGAGCCCCGTCATCAGCGCGAGGAAAAGCAATCCTGCTCGTTTCACCATTTCATCAACCCCTTCTAGTATACCCCGCGGCGGCCGGCTCCGCACAGGAGCAGCAGCTTCTGCGGCCGGCCGCGCGCTGCTCGGCCCTCACTCCTAATCGTCGGCACGCCGCGCGGGACCTTGATCAGCGCTGCCGCGGAGGCCCCGATTGAAGCGGGCTATTCGTTTCGCTATATTGAAATGCACGGCCATGAAGGTTCTTTGCATCGCTGACCACGTCGATCCGCTGATCTACAGCGCCGCGCTGAAGAGCAGGTTCGCCGACGTGGACGTCGTGCTGAGCGCCGGGGACCTGGCCCTCGAATACTACGATTTCATCGTCAGTACGTTGAACAAGCCGCTGCTCTTCGTCTTTGGGAACCATCACCTGGAGGGCAGGTCGACGCTCAGCCGCGACCCGTTCGAGGATCGCGTGCCCTGGTGGCAGAGGGGAGTGGGCGCCACGTGCCTGGAGGGCCGCGTGGTCCGGGTCAAGGGACTGATCATTGCCGGGCTGGGAGGAAGCATCTGGTACAACGGCGGGGACAACCAGTACAGCGATTTCTCCATGTTCCTGGTCATCCTCAAGCTCATTCCCCGCCTGATGTGGAACCGCGTCTTTCACGGGAGGTTTCTCGACGTTCTTCTCACCCATTCGCCTCCCTATGGGATCAACGATCTCCCGGACGCCTGCCACACGGGGTTCCGCGTCTTCCTCTGGTTCATGAGGCGCTTCCATCCCCGCTACCTCGTGCACGGCCACGTGCACCTGTACGACCGCAACGCCGCGCGCGAGGTGAGGTATGGTTCAACGACGGTCATCAACGCGTATGACCACACGCTGCTGAAGATGGAGACAGCCTCGTGAGCAACAGCATGTACAGCTCCATGACCCGCAGCGACTTCGGCCGGGCGCGGATGAGGGAGTCAGTCGGCCGCATCCTTGCCCTCCTCAAGGCGCAGAAGGACGAGATGCTGTCCCTCGGGGACGTGAGGTCCCTCGTGCGCCCGGAATCGGAGACCTACCGGGGGCTGCAGACCGTTCCCATCGACAGGATCGTCGGGAGCGAGGGGCGCTATCGCGACTTCAACCGGGCATTCCTCCCCCGGCACGACAAGCTCATGCGCCGGTGGATGAGCGTGGACGAGGCCCACTACCGCAACGTCATCCTCCCGCCCATCAAGCTGTTCGAGATCGGGGGCGCCTACTTCGTTCGTGACGGGAACCATCGCGTCTCCGTGGCGAAGGCCCAGGGCGCCGAGTTCATCGACGCGGAAGTGATCTCTCTCTCTTCGGAGATCGCGCTCGCGCCGGACATGGGCCGGGAGCAGATCAAGCGCGCCGTGATAGAGTTCGAAAAGCAGCGCTTCTTTGATGCGACGAAGCTCGACCGGCTCCGTCCCGACTGCGGGATGGAGTTCACCGAGGTCGGCCGCTACGACGAAGTCCTCGCTCACATCCGCGAGCACAAGTGGTACCTGAACCTCTCCAAGACGGAGGAGATCCCTTTCGAGAATGCCGCGGTTTCCTGGTACGACACGGTCTACGCGCCGGTCGTTTCGATCATCCGGGAAACAGGGCTCATCTCCCGGTTTTCGGGCGTCACGGAGGCGGATCTGTACGTCTTCATTGGCAAGCACTGGGGGGAGATGAACGCGCGCTACGGCCCGCTGTTCACGCTGGAAGAGGCCGCGGAGGACTTCATGAGGGCATGGCGCGCGTCGCGCCTCCGGCGGGGAGCGGGGGCCCTTGCGGCGTGGATCGGCGGACTGTTCAGGCCAAGGGCCAATCGCGCGAAGCGCGATGTTCAATCGCCTTCGACGAAAGACAGGTAGTCCTTTTCAGGCAGGAGCGACGCGAGCTCCGCGGGATCCGACATCTCCAGGTCGAACAGCCAGCCGTCTCCGAGCGGGTCGCGGTTGATAAGCCCGCAGTTCTCGTCGCTCGCCAGGATGGAGTTCACTCCAATGACGGTGCCGGAGACCGGCGCATAGATCTCGCTGGATGTCTTGAGGGAGTCCACCGTGCACGCCGTCTCCCCGTGCCGCACCTGCTTGCCCACCCGGGGGAGCTCCACGTAGGCGATGTCGCCGAGCTCGGCCTGGGCGAATTCCGAGATCCCGACGCGCGCCCGGGTTCCCGAGACGACCACCCAGGCGTGATCTTTTGTGTACAGACGGGTGCTTGCCGCGCTCGTGGGAGTCATCAGTCCAGGAGGGGATTGCCGCCGCCGGATGAAGGCGTTGTCTGTCCGCCGGACGGAACGTCAACGGGCGGCGGGTTCGCGTCGATTCCTCCGCCGATGTTCGTGTCGATAAGAGATCTGCGGAGGTTCTGCTCGATCGTGTCCGTCCGGTTGGCGTTGTACTCGTCAATCTCGTCGAACGCCTTGGGTTCCGTGCCGGCGAGGAAGATCTCCTTGATCGTCTTCTTCGTGTAGGCGGTGGGGAGAAGCCCCGAGGTTGCGCTCACCTCGACGCTGACGAGACCTGTCTCGGGCCGGTCGAAGAGCTTCACCGGAAGGCCCTTGTGGATCTCCTTCATGTACTTCGCCCACGTGGGACCGGCGATTGCCGCCCCGGTGAGCTCCGTGCCGAGAGATCGGTTGCCCTGGTCGAATCCATACCAGATTGCCGTCGTGACGTAGGGAGAGAAGCCGACGGTCCAGGCATCCGACCAGTTCTGCGTCGTGCCCGTCTTGGCGGCGAACGGCTGGCCTTTGTCGTTCCAGATGTCCAGGGTGGAGGCAACGCCGCCGAGGGTCCCTTCCTTGATCGTGCTCTGGAGGATGCTCGTCATGATGTACGCGGTCTGCGGGCTCATGATCTGCGCCGCCTCCCCCTTGCGGCTCTCCTGCGCAAGAAGCTCCTTTGCCGGCTCGAGGATGATCTTCCCGTTCCTGTCCTCGATGTACCGGATAGCCACCGGCACGACCTCACGTCCCCCATTGGCGAACACGGAGAACGCGCGGGCCATCTGCAGCGGGGAGACGGTGATGATCCCGAGGCCCAGGGGGTAGTAGCGGGGGAACGTCTTCTCGATTTCCGCGGGATCCGTGATTCCCAGCATCCGGCTCGCCCGGCCGATAGCGGCGTCGAAGCCGATGCCGTCGAGGATCTTGAGCGACGGGACGTTCATGGACTCCGCCAGCGCGTCCCGCAGGAGAACGCGCCCGTGCCAGACCCCCTTGTAGTTCAGCGGCTCGTAGATGGTGCCATCGGGGTTCGTGAAGACCACCGGCGCGTCCAGAATCATCGTTGCCGGAGTGAACTTCCGCGAATCGATGGCCGCGGAGTAGTACAGGGGCTTGAACGCGGATCCCGGCTCCACCTTCGCCATCGTGGCCCGGTTGAACTGGTCCACACCGAACTCCTTGCCTCCCACCATGGCAAGGATGTAGCCGGTGCGGGCGTCGATGCTGATGAGGGCTCCCTGGACCTGCGTCCGTCGGGTGACGTTGAGCTCGGACTCGTTTCCCGCGGTAATGACGTCCTGCGGTCTCTGCAGGGAGAACATGGAGGAGACGAGCTCGGCAACGGGATTGACCATGTTCGCGTACTGCCGCTTCGCGTTGCCGGAGGCGTTGCGGTTGCGGTACATCAGGTCGTCGATGTTGTACGACAGGCCCAGCATGTCGATCATGGGCAGGAACTGGGCGTTGGAGAAGTTGATCCGGTTGTTCGCTAGGGCGAGATAGCGGCTGTTGACGTCCTCGATGTCGGCCTTCATCCGCGCGTCCGCCGCTTTCTGGTAATCCAGGTTGAGCGTCGTGTGAACGACGAGGCCGTCGGTGAGGATGTCGTAGGAGCCGAACAGCATCTCGTCGAGCTGGTTGCGGATGTACTCGCTGAAGTAGGGCGCCTTGTCTTCCCGCTCGAAGTACGCCGTGGTATTGGGCCGGGTGTAGTCGTACTTGGACCAGTAGTCGGCGAAGGACGAGTCCGCCTCGGCTTTCGTGACGTAGCCGAGCCTCACCATCTGGTCCAGGATCTCGCTCTGGAGCCTGCGCGCGCGCTGGGGGTTCTTGATGGGGGAATAGAGGCCGGGCTTGGCGAGCTGGATGACGAGCATGACCGATTCCGCAAGCGTGTCCTCCTGGACGGGGTGCTTGAAGAAGAACTTGCTCGCCGCCTGGACGCCCTGCGTGTTGTGACCGAACGGCATCTCGTTGAGGTACATCTCCAGGATTTCCTGCTTGGTGTACCGGCGCTCCATCTGGATTGCCCACCACAGCTCCACGAGCTTGCGTCGGATGGAGATGTCCGAGCGGTTGGCATAGAGCCGCCCGGCGAGCTGCTGCGTCAGCGTACTTGCCCCGGAAACGTACTGCCCGGTCACGATCTTGAACACGGCCCGTCCAAGGCCGCGGAAGCTGAACCCGTGGTGGGAATAGAAGTTGCGATCCTCACGGGTGAGGAGCGCGTCAATGAGGTGCTGGGGGACCTGATCGATGGTGACGAGCTCCCGGTTCTGGTCTCCGAAGAATTCCGTGATCTCCCGGTCGTTGATGTCGAGAATCCGCGTGGGCAGGGCCGGCCGGTGGTCTCCGAACTGCTCCCGGACGGAGATGTTTCGCGTGGCTGCCAGGGCGAGGCCCAGGGAGACTCCGAGGACGATTGCGACCGCGAAGGAGACGATCAGAAGTACCTCGAACAGGGATCTCTTGCGCGGGATGTGACGCACGAATCAAGAATAGAAAGCGGGGAAACCTTTGTCAATTGGAGCGGGGCGCCGGGCTCCGCGCCGGATTCCGCGCGCCCGCCCGAAAGAAAAAAAGAGGCCGACCCCCGAAGGAGCCGGCCTGCCTGGTGTGGTGTCTTCCAATATAGTAAACTGGGAGGGGAACTATATCTTGGACACCAACACCTTTAATATCGTCTTCAGACCTCCGTAAACTTTAGTCCTTTCTCCTTGCCAGCAGCGGATACGGGTCCGTCACGCTCCCCTTTCTCCTGACTTCGAAGTGGAGATGGGGACCTGTCGCGCGGCCCGTGTGACCGACATTCCCGATCACGAAGCCCGCCGATACCCTCATCCCTATAGTAACACGAACGCGAGAGAGGTGTCCATAGACGGTCTGATAGCCGCCCGGGTGCGTGACGAGGACATAATTGCCCAGGACGTCGCTCACCCCCGCCTCGTCGACCACCCCGTCACGAGCCGCCAGCACCTCTGTACCCTCCGCGGCGCCGACATCGACGCCCGTGTGGAACTCGGTCTTGCCCGTAAAGGGGTCCTGCCGGTTGCCGAAAAGGGACGTGATCTTGCCGCGGGCAATCGGAAACTCGAACAGGACGCCGAGGAAGTACGCCCGCTCGACCGGTGAGAGCTGCTGGCCGGGGAAAAAGAGCACCGGCACCTTCCGACCCTCGCGTGTCAGCACGAGATGGGACGGCTGGATGCCTTCCGCGGTCCTCGTGGAAAGCACCATATCCTCCAGGGAAGAGCGGGGAGGGTCGTTCACGAACAGACCCGGCTGGCTTGCAATGAGGAGGTGCGGGCGGGCGTTGAATGCCGAGGTGCCGCCGGCACCGTTCAGGGTCGCAAGGGTATCATACGGGAGGCCGAGCCGGGCGCTAAGGGAGAATAGATCCTCGTCCGGGCGCTTCTGGTATTCGAAGATGCTCAGGGGCGGGACCGCATCGGTCTCCCGTGCCTTCGCCGCGCGGTAGTAGTCCTCCAGCGCTGCCTGGTGCTGGACGAAAAGGGAGTCGTCCGCGCTCAGCACGCGGATGACCGGATAGTCGGCCGCGGGCGCCAGCGCGGGCGCCACCATGGCGAGTGCAAGGACGAAGACTGCGGTCAGGCGGGGCGTGTTCACCTGTCTTTATCTTCGGCAAGCGGGCACACGTGCGCTAGGCTTTTGTGGCCTTTCGGGCCATGCCGAGCAGGATCAGGAGACCGAGCCAGATAACGACGAGCGGCACAGCGAACAGCCAGATTCCATGGAAGAAAAGGAGGACGCCCACGTACAGCCCGCAGATGAAAACGACTGCCTGCGCCACCGCAATCAGCGCGGACAGCGACGCGCGTCCCGGGCGCCGCCCATGGCGGGGAATCCTTCTGGCGCGGGAGGCTCCCCGGACGAGGAGGAATGCGATGCCCACGAGCACCGCGGCAAGGGCAAAGATCGTGTACGGTCCTCGCGCCGCGGTGGCAAAGAACCACAAGGGCCAGGCAATGGCCGCGCCGGCCGCAGCGCTGCCCAGTACGAGCAGGAGAAAGAACGCAATCTTCCTTCCAGCCTCGCGCCAAGAGGCGAAAACCGACCGCAGAAGCCTGCTCATGGCGAACCTGTCTGAGCCAGCAAGGCGCGGTACCTCTGGGCGTCCGCCGTCAGCCCGAGACTGTCCGCCGTCTCCGCCAGGTCACCGAGGGCCTTCCGCATCTCTCCCTTCATCCCGAGGGCGGAAAAGACAAGGTAGGAGCGCTGGAAGTAGTCGTAGGCGACAGATCCGTCGCCCCGCTTTCGCGCAATCAGGCCAAGGGCCCGCAGGTCCTGCGCGATGCCGGGGGAGTTTTCGATCTTCTTGTCGAGATCCAGGGCGGCCTGCGCGTTGCGCGCTGCTGCCGGATAGTCTTCCTGCTTCGAGTGCACCGAAGCGATCATGTAGTAGTCAGCCGCGGCCTGCCAGGAGAGCCGGGCAGCCAGATTGAGCTGGAGAGACCTGTTCAGCGATTCGAGCGCTTTCGAATAGTCGCCTGCAGCCTTGTACGCCACTCCCAGATCGTGGTAGAGCACGCCCCTTTGCTCCGGAGTCAGTGTTCCTGGTGGAGGAGCCGCCGCACCGGGTGGTCCCTGTGCCGGGGCCGCAGCCGGGCCCGTGGCCGCACCGGCGCCCGACGCTGCCAGGGTGTCCTGGAAGATCTCCAGCGCCTTCTGATTCTCGCGCTTCCGCAGATACAGCTCTCCCAGGGAGATCGAGGAATCGATGAACAGCGGCGTGCTCAGCGCGCGGGCCCGCTCCCGGGCTCGGGTGAACATGACTGCCGCCTCGTCCACACGGTCCGTCGCCAGGTAGACCTGCCCGATGGAGACCGTGCATTTGAGCGCCCCGTTGACGTCGTCCACCGACGTGTAGCCGTTCAGCGCCTGGGAGAAGAACTGGAGCGCCAGATCGTACCGCCCCTGGCGGAAATAGCTCTCACCGGCGACGGCGAGCTGGGAGGCCTCCTTCTTCACGTCCGTCACGGTGTCGGTTCGGGGCGGGGCCGAAGAGCAGGAGACGATCACGAGCGCGCAGGAAAGGAGAAGCGTCGACGCAGGGCGCAGGAGGGGGGTGCTCATCAGAAGTCCTCGTCCCGGTATCCTTTCAGCATTCCGGGCGGGGGAACGGGCGCCGGAACTCCGCCGCGGAGGAGCGGGTTGTTCTTCACGGCCTCCAGGACATCCTTCCCTTCATCCAGCGCGTTGTTGCCCTTTTCGAGCACGCTGGAGATCTGCGGTCGTGTGCCGTTCACGAACTCCATGAAGCTCTTCAGCTGGGCCACGATCTCGTCGGCGTTCCTGATCGTGTTTTCCACCTGGTCGTAGAGCTTGTTCTGATCATTCAGGAACGTATCCATGGACCCCTTGGGATCCAGCAGCCGCTTTGCGAGTCCCTGGGTGTTCTTCAGGTCCGCGGTCATGTCCTTGACGTTCCGGGAGATGGCGTCCAGGTTCGTGGAGAGGTCTCCGATCACGCCGCTGGTCTTGGCAGTGATCTCTTCGAGATTGGCGGAGACCACGGTGAGCCGGTCCAGGAGAGTGTTGACCTTGACGTTCACGTCGTCGATTGCCCTGTTGACCTTCTGCGGCGTCGCCGAGACTCCCATGACCATGTCGCCGAGCGGCCCCCCGCGGCCGCTGAGCGCCAGGTCCAGGGTGCCGGCCATGTGGCGGATCTCCGTGATCGTTGAGCGCGTCTCGTCCAGGATCGGGTTGAGCTTGGAAATCACGGACCCGAGGACGTCCTCTCCCTTGGGGATGTCGACCAGGCCGTCCTCCACGTTCCGGCGGCCTTCCTCCGAGTCGAGGGACGGAATGAACGACCCCTCGGGAAGGGGAGGACCGCGGTCCTTTCCGGCGTGGAACTTCAGCGACACGCCGAGCCCGATCGGGCTCGTGGCAAGCTCAAGGACGGAATGCCGGTGCACGCGGTCGTAGTAGGTGTCCTGCACGGAAAAGACGACGTCAACCTCGTT
>Ga0335070_10011556_pt1 | contig 10312 bp, 6 predicted proteins | sample Lox_Sample_13_FD_206722 | JGI IMG/M metagenome (GOLD analysis project Ga0335070, IMG submission 206722) | Soil microbial communities from Loxahatchee National Wildlife Refuge, Florida, United States - Lox_Sample_1.3 | ecosystem: Environmental > Terrestrial > Soil > Wetlands | place: USA: Florida...
GTTGAACTTCACCATGCTCGGGCTGGCGGTCGTCGTGGCGCTGGGCTTCCTGGTGGGCGGGACGACTGCCCTGCCGTTGGATGTACAAGCCTTCCTGCTCGTGATCCTGATCGGGGTCATGCTGGGCGGCTACCTGATCGTCATCTACGCCATGATGGGCAACGTGGTGGATTACGACGAGATGCGCACCGGCCGCCGGCGGGAGGCGATCTACTACGGGACCTTTTCGTTCGCCATCGGGCTGGGCAGCTCGCTGGGTGCCCTGGTCCTGCCTTTCCTGCTCAAGACCTTCGGCTACACTCACGAGAATCCGCTCGGCGTGCGGGCCGCCTTCCTGGTCATGGCGCTGTTCGTCGTGATCGGTTACTTCATCTTCCAGAGGTACCGCCTGGGCGACACCCCGGAGGAGAGCGCGAAGGACATCCATTTTCTCTTAGCGTTCTTCGGGCCCTTCGCGGTAAAGAGAGACAGCCTATGACAGATTCCCAACTCCGTGCCGGCGTCGCCCGGCGGACCATCACCCCGCCACCGGGCATCTTCCTGATCGGTTACGGCGACCGCGCCAAGGGCAACACCGGCGTGCACGACGACCTGACCGCCACCGCCCTGGTCTTGCAAGATGGGACGGTCCGCCTGGCAGTCGTCGCCCTGGACATGCTGGCGATCAACGAGTTCGTCGTCGACCGCGTGCGCGCCCACCTGGCCCCGACCGAGGTGCTGCTGTGCTGCTCCCACACCCACTCCGGTCCAATCGCCTATGCGGGAAAAGGCTCGCCGCGCAAGAACCGGGCTTACATCGACTCGCTGGTGGAAGCCATCGTCGCCGCAGTGTGGCAGGCCCAGTCGCAGACTGTCCCGGTTCGACTGGAGTATGCCTGCGGGCAGGCAAACATCGCCATCAACCGGCGCGAACGCATGCCGGACGGGCACTTCGAGATCGGTCGCAACCCGCAGGGCGCCGTCGACCGTTCAGTCCAGGTCGTGAGTGTGCTGCGCGATTCCCCTCTCCCGCCGCCCCCTTCGGGGGTGCTGCGCGTCGCTTCGCAAGGAGAGGGGTCAGGAGTGAGAGAAAGGCTTGCAACCATCGTCAATTTCGCCAGCCATGGCACGGTGCTCGGGCCGGACAACCCGCTGGTCTCGGCTGACTGGATCGGCGCCATGCGGGAGCAAGTGGAAGAGGAGCTCGGCGGTCTGGCTCTCTTCCTGCAGGGCGCGGCAGCCAATCTCAACCCGGATATGTACTGGGATGACGCCCGCGCCTTCGAGCTGGTCGCCGAAGAGGGCCGCAGCGTGGCGGAGGCGGTTTTGACGGCGGCACGCCTAGGATCTCGCCCTGCGAAGTCCCCGAAGGGAGAGCCTGACGAAGGGTTCGAAGAGCTGCGCGGCCTGCCGCTGGGCATCGAGCGGAGCGAGGCCTGGCTGCCGACCGAGGCGCCGGTCACCTCGCCCCGTCCGCCGAGGAACTATGCCAAACCCCTGCTGGCGCTGGCCAAGCTGCCCGGCTGGATGGCTTTCCTGGCCGACCCGCTGCTTGATCAGCGCTACCCATGGAAATCACGCATCGAGGCGCGCGGCGGACATTGGTCGGTGCCGATGCGGATCAGCGCAGTGCGCATCGGCGAGCTGGCCCTGGCCGCCTTCGCCGCCGAGACTTTCACCGAGATCGGGCTGGCGGTAAAGGCGGACTCCCCCGCTAGGCACACCCTTTTCGCCAGCCTGACGGACGGTTGCATCAGCTACCTGCACACCGAATCCGCCCACGCCGAAGGCGGCTACGAGGTGGACGTCGCTCCGCTCGCCTACCGCTACCCGGGAAGGTTGTCCGCCGGGTGCGAAAGAATCGCCCGGGATGCCGTGCACGCGGCGCTGAAGAAACTCTGGGAAAGTGAATGAAGCCATCGAAATGGTGCAGAAATGGAAGAGAGAATATAATCAAGCCACTCTTTCAAAGGACGCTGCCATGACCTTTTCTCTTTCCGGCAACTGGCGCTACCGCGCCGAAGACTCCCCGGAGTTCAGCCAACCTGACTACGACGATTCTGGCTGGGAGAGCATGCCCATCCCCCAGAACTGGTTCCTGGGCGGGCTGGACCATCACGGCGTGGTCTGGTTTCGCCATGAGTTCCGCCGCCGGCCCCAGCCGGGGACCTTCGCCACGCTGCGGTTCGACGGCGTGGACTACTTCGCCGACGTTTATCTGAACGGGACCCTGCTCGGGCGCCACACCGGCTACTTCGACCCGTTCGCCTTCGACGTCACCGCTGCCTTGAGATCGGGGAAGAACCTCCTCGCCGTGCGCGTGGAAAGCCCTTACGAGACGCCCGGCCTGGACGGCTGGCACCTGCGCAAGAAACTGATCAAGGGCGTGCTCAACCACCACGACTGCCGTCCCGGCGGTGGCTGGGAGCCGGCCGGGCAGGCGTACAACACCGGCGGGATCTGGAACCGGGTCAGCCTGGAAGAGCACGGCGCGGTCACGATCGAACGGCTGCTGCTGCGCGCTGACCTGGATGCCAAAAACCCGCTCCTGCACGTCGACGTCTCGGTACGCAACCGGGCCGCGAAGCTGCGCCGCCGGCTCGAGGTCCGCTGCGCCCCGGATAACTTCAAGGGCAAGGCGTACCAGCTCATCATCCCCCTCGAGCTGCCCAAAGGCGACAGCCGCCATCACCTCAAGCTCCCAGTCCCTGACGTGGCGCGCTGGAATCCCTGGGACCGCGGCGAACCCAACCTTTATTCGGTATCGCTGAAGGTGGAAAAGGCCGGGGCCGGCGACCTCTTCGGATTTCGGACGGTGAGCGTCGACGAGGGTTTCAACTGGACGGTCAACGGCGAGCGCTACTTCCCGCGCGGCTCGAACTACCTTGCCTCGCAGTGGCTGGCGGAAACCCTTTTCGAAACCGCTGCCGGCTCCAAGACCCATCCCTTCGGCGGTGGAGCAGGCGCCGGGCTGTTCGAGCGCGACGTTGCCCTGGCCAGGGGGGCGAACCTGAACCTGCTGCGCGTGCACGCCCACGTCCTGCCGCCGGAGTTCCACACCGCCTGCGACCGGGCCGGCATGCTGGTCTGGCAGGATTTCCCCCTGCAGTGGGGCTACTCGGACGCGCCGGAGTTCCACGCCGAGGCCGGGCGGCAGATGCAGGCCATGCTGACGCTGCTCTACAATCACCCTTCCATCGTCGCCTGGTGCTGCCACAACGAGAGCCCGACCGACTCTCCCTGGATGGCGGGCGAAGCCGGCGGTCTCTACGATCCGGCCCACAACCGTGACCTGGACGCCCGCCTGGAGGCGCTCGCCAGGGAGCTCGACCCGGGTCGCTACGTCCACCGCAATTCCGGCACCGGCGACGGGCATGCCTACCCCGGCTGGTACTTCGGCCACGCGCGGGACTTCCTCGACGTACCGGGCGCGCCCTTCGTCACCGAGTACGGCGCCCAAGGCCTGCCTGTCCGGGAAAACCTGCTGCGCACCTTCGCCTCGCTCGGCCCGGACGGCGGTTACGCCGACCTGGTGCGCTTCAAGACCTGGCTCGAGTCCTTCAAGAAAATCAGCTCCACCACCCGCACACTCATCCGCCTGGGCACGGCGCTCTACACACTGACCGAAAAGCATTCCGCCCTGAAGCCCGTCCAGGAATGGATGAGGGGCTGGGGGATCAAGGTCGAGCGCTCCATTTATCGGAATATCCCCTCGCTCGAAGAGACTCCCCCGGAGCTTCACGCCGCCCGCCAGGTCTGGGAAAAATGGCGCTTCCACAATTTCCAGCCGGCGGAGACCTTCGACAACGGCATCTCGCCGGGCGCTTCGCTGGACGAGTTCATCGAGGACAGCCAGACCTATCAGGCAAACCTGGTCCAGCTCGCCACCGAAGCCTACCGCCGGAACAAGTTCGAGCGGGTGACCGGCATCATGCAGTTCGACTTCACCGACCCCTGGCCGGCGGTCACCTGGTCGGTGCTGGATTACTGGCGCCTCCCCAAGCCGGCCTACGACGCCCTGCGGCGCGCCATGCAGCCGGTGCTGCCGAGCTTCCGGCTGCCTGACAAGATCGAAGCCGGGCGGGCCAACCCGTCGGTCTGTTGCGTCGTCAACGACACCCTGGCCGCCTACCCGCGCACGAAGTGCGAGTGGCGGCTGGAGGACGTCAACGGCTACATCGCCTCGGCCACCTTCCCGGTCGACGTTCCGGCAAACGGCGTCTCGGCAAAAACCAACGTCACCCTGCCCTCGGTGGTGCCGGGCCGGTCGCAGCTGATCGTGACCCTGACCACACCGCAGGGAAAAATTCTTGCCGAAAACCGGTACGAGTTCCGCGTGGAGAAGCATGCCACGGTGCAGGCAAGCATCAACCCGCCCGTAGAGATCAAATGAGGCACTATGACCCTTCCAACCAAAATCGTCGTCATCGGCGCAGGCAGCGCCTCCTTCGGAGAAAACACGCTCTCCGCCCTGGTCCGCTCCGGCCGGGGTAACCCGCAGGGACGCCCGTCCCTGCACGGCAGTCACCTGGCCCTGGTCGACCGCAACGCCGAGAGCCTGGAGATCGTCAGGCGACTGGCCGAGCGCCTCAACCGCGAGTGGGACGCCGGCCTGACCATCACCGCCCACAGCCACCACGCTCAGGCGCTCGAGGGGGCGGGCTTCGTCGTCTCGGCTCTCGAGGTCGGGGCGCGCGAAGGGCTGTGGAGAAAGGATTTCGAGATCCCGCTCAAGTACGGCGTGCGCCAGCCGTACGCCGAAAACGGCGGCCCGGGCGGTTTCGCCCACGCGGCGCGCAACCTCGGCCCGGTGATGGAGATTGTACGCGACATGGAGCAGACCTGCCCGGACGCCTGGTTCATCAACTTCACCAACCCGATGATCCGCATCTGCGACGCGGTCAACCGCCGCAGCCGCATCCGGGCGGTCGGGCTGTGCCACCAGATTTATGCCGGCTATGTGATGGTCGGCGTGGCGCTGGCCAAGGACCTGGGCCTGACCGTCCCGGCCGAGCTGACCGGCCTGCAGGCCGCCGCCGACCAGTACGCCGCCCAGGAGGAGGTCAAGCGCCAGATCGTGCCCCGGGTGGATATCCGTGCCGCCGGGTTGAACCACTTCACCTGGATCCTCTCCATCCGCGACCGGCGCACGGGCGAGGACCTGTACCCGCTCTTCCGCCAGCGCTGGGCCGGTCTGGACCCCAAGTTCGAGCCCCTCACCCGGCGCGTCTTCGATGCCTTCGGCATCTTCCCCGTCCCCGGCGACACCCACCTGTGCGAGTACCTGCCCTGGGTCAGCAACCCGGTCACCAAGCCGTGGGAGAAGTACGACATCAAGCTCTACGACTGGGACCTGTTCGCCAACCTGCGCGATTTCGAGCACGAGCGCCTGAAGAGCATGGCCGACGGCGAGGTGACGGTCGACGGGCTGCTGGAGACCGATTCCGAGGGCGCCCTGGAGATGATCGAAAACGTGGCCGGGAACGGGAGGCACTACCACCTGGCAGCCAACCTGCCCAACCAGGGGCAGATCGCCAACCTGCCGCTCGAGGCGACCGTCGAGACCCCGGTGCTGGTCGACGGCGCCGGCATCCATCCGGTCCACGTCGGCGCGCTGCCCGGGCCCGTCGCCGAGCTTTGCCGCCGGGAGACGACCGTGGCGCAACTGTGCGTCGACGCGACCGTGGAGGGCGACCGGCAGAAGGCGCTGCAGTGCATCCTGCTCGACCCGGTGGTGGACGACATCGAGCAGGCCCAGGCCATCCTGGACGATTACCTGATCTCCTACAAGGAGTACCTGCCGCAGTTTTGGAAATGATGTGTCGCTGCGAGCAGGGCTGAGCTTGTCGAAGCCCGACGAAGCAGTCTCCTCGTCAGAGAGGAGATTGCTCACAATAGTAAGGGAAAGGAATTCTAATCATGAAAATCACCGTCATCGGCGGCGGCTCGACCTACACCCCGGAGCTGGTCAACGGCTTCCTGGCACGCACGGCGAGCCTGCCCCTAGAAGAGCTCTGCCTGATGGACATCGACGCCGCCCGCCTGGAGATCGTCGGCGGTTTCGCCCGGCGCATGGTGGCTGCCAAGGGCAGCCCCTTCCAGGTGACCCTTTCGACCGATCAGCGGAAGGCCGTCCGCGGCGCCTCCTACGTCATCACCCAGCTGCGCGTCGGACAGATGCCGGCGCGCGTGGCGGACGAGTACCTGGGCCGGCGCCACGGACTGGTCGGCCAGGAGACCACCGGTATCGGCGGCATGGCCAAAGCCCTGCGCACCATCCCGGTGGTCCTGGGCATCGCCCGGGACATGCGTGAGACCGCCCCCGGTGCCCTGCTGTGCAACTTCACCAATCCCTCTGGCCTGGTCACCGAGGCCCTGACCCGCTACGCCGCGGACGTGCCCGCCGTGGGCGTGTGCAACGTGGGCATCACCACCAAGATGGAATTCGCCGGGCGCCTCGAGAAGCTGCTCGGCACACCGGTCGAAGCGGAGCGCACCGCATTGCAGACCCTCGGCCTGAACCACCTGACCTGGCACCGCGGCTTCACCCTGGACGGCGAGGAGATGTGGCCGCGCCTCTTCCCGGCCTACCTGGAAGAGCTGCGCAAGGAAGAGCAGCCGGAGTGGGACGTGCGCACCCTGGAAAGCCTGGGCATGGTCCCCAATTATTACCTGCAGTATTACTACTACACCGGCCATAAGCTGGCCGACCAGGAAAAATGGCCGCCGTCGCGCGGCGAGGAAGTGATCGCCATCGAGAAGGAGCTGCTCAAGGACTACGCCGACCCGGTCCTGACCGAGCCGCCGCCGGGACTGATGCTGCGCGGCGGGGCCTACTACTCCACCCTGGCGACCCAACTGATCGAGGCGCACCACGACGACCTGGGCCAGGTGCATGTGGTCAACGTGCGCCAGGGCGGGGCGGTCCCCGGCTGGCCGGCCGACTGGGTGCTGGAGATGCCCGCCAAAGTCGACCGGGCGGGTGTCCATCCGCTGCCGGCCGATCCGCTGCCGCCGGCATGCTTCGGCCTGCTCGCCCAGGTCAAAGCTTACGAGCTGCTCACCGTCGAAGCCGCCGTCCACGGCGACCGCAAGGCTGCCTACCAGGCCCTGCTCGCCCACCCGCTCGGTCCGCAAGCCGACCGGGTCCAGGCGGCGCTCGACGACCTGCTCGAGACCAACCGGAAATACCTGCCGCAGTTTTATAAGGAATAACGACTGCACTTGTTGTATTTGTATGCTTGTAACCAGGAGAGCCAATGGATTATTTTCTCGGCGTTGACGTCGGCGGGACCAAGACCCACGCCCTGATCGCCGACCAGGCCGGCCGTGGGATCGGTTTTGGCCTGGCAGGGCCGGGGAGCTGGGAGGGGGTGGGCTACGATGGCCTGACCGAGGTCCTGCTCGAGGTGACCTCGCAAGCCCTGGCGATGGCCAGCCTGACCATCGAGCAGATCGCCGGCACCGGCATGGGCCTGGCCGGGTACGACTGGCCGTCCCAGCGCCAGGCGCACTTGGATGCCATCCTCCCATTGAAACTAAAAGCCCCGCCGCAAATCGTCAACGACGCCACCCTGGGCATCCTGGCAGGGGCAGCCGACGGATGGGGCGTGTCGGTCGTCTCGGGTACGGGCTGCAACTGCCGCGGCTGGAGCCGGGACCACAAGCGCGAAGGCCGCGGCGTCGGCGGGGCGAACCATTGGTCCGGGGAAGCCGCTGGCGGCTGGGACATCGCCGCCCGGGCGATGCGCGCCGTCGCCTTCGAATGGACCAGGCGCGGGCCCGCCACCGCCCTCACCCCCGCCTTCCTGAAGCTGACCGGGGCCAAAGACCTGGACGACCTGGTCGAGGGCATGTACCTGGGACGCTACGATTTCGATCAATCCGCCGCCATGCTGGTCTTCGAGATCGCCGCCCGGGGTGATCCCCAGGCGCTGGACGTGGTCCGCTGGGCCGGGAGCGAGCTGGGCCAGATGGCCTGCGGGGTGATCAACCAGCTCGACATCCAGAACGACGCCTTCGACGTGGTCCTGATCGGCAGCCTCTTCGACGGCCATCCCCTGCTGGCCGAGAGCCTGGGGGAGACCGTCCACCGGCTGGCACCTCGGGCGCGCCTGGTGCGCCTGGACGTCCCGCCGGTGGTGGGTGGCGTGCTGCTGGGCATGGAAGCCGCCGGGATCGATTTCCACAGCCGGCGCGCACGTCTGATCCGCTCCACCAACCGCCTGCTCGATCGAGTTCTTGCGTAGGGAATACGATGGAATCCTCTCAACTGCATTCCGAAATCCTGGAGCAACCCGCCGCCCTGCAGCGCCTCCTGGAAGCCCAGGACGTCAACATCACCAAGGTTGCCGCGGCCATCCATAAACGCCCGCCGCGTTTCGTCATGCTGGCGGCGCGCGGCACCTCGGATAACGCCGCCCGCTACGGGCAGTACCTCTTCGGGGCCCACAACCGCCTGCCGGTGGCCCTGGCCACGCCCTCGCTTTTCACCCTCTACCAGTCCCCACCGCAGCTCACCGAGGCGCTGGTGCTGGGCATTTCCCAGTCCGGCCAGTCCCCGGACATCTGCGCCGTGGTGGGGGAGGGGCGCAGGCAGGGTGCGCTGACCGTCGCCCTGACCAACGACCCGGCCTCCCCGCTGGCAAAACTGGCGGAGTACGGCATCGACCTGTCCGCCGGGCCGGAGCGCGCCGTGGCGGCCACCAAGACCTACACGACCTCCCTGCTGGCCCTGGCGCTGCTTTCCGTGACCCTCTCGGGGGACAAGCAGGCGCGCCGCCTGCTGGACCGCGTGCCGGCCTTCGTCGCCGAAGCCTTAGAGCAGTCCGAAGCGGTCGTCTCCGCGGCTGCCGACTACCGCAAGGACGACGCCTGTGTGGTTCTCGGGCGCGGCTACAACTACGCCACGGCCTTCGAGATCGCCCTGAAGCTCAAGGAGCTGACCTACGTACTGGCCGAGCCGTACTCCTCGGCCGACTTCCAGCACGGGCCGGTGGCACTGGTGCAGAACGGCTTCCTGGTCCTGGCGGTCGTGCCGGAGGGCAAGCCGGCCGGAGAACTGACGGCCTTCCTTTCCGGCCTGCGCCAGAACAGCCCGGAGCTGGTGGTCATTTCACCGAATAAGGATGCCCTGGCCCTGGCCCGCACGGCGATCCCCCTGCCGGCCGGCATCCCCGAGTGGCTCTCGCCGATCGTCGCCGTGACCCCCGGTCAGCTTTTCGCCTTCGGACTGGCGCAGGCGCGCGGCCTCGACCCGGATAAGCCGCGCGGCCTGCACAAGGTGACCCTAACCCGCTAGAACAAATTGCCCGGCACTTTGGAAGTGCCGGGCAATTCTTTCATCGCATCCACACCGGTCATTTCGATTTACAAAAACCGGGACCTGCCGTGGTCAGTGCCCACGTACAGGCCGGGTCCGCACTGCAACTGCTCGTGTCTTTATGCGAGGAACAGGCGGGGACCGGCGTGTCGGTCGGGAGGAGCGGGCCATAAAACACCTTCAGCGCGGACGTGTCTCCACGGGTGGTGCCGAGGCTGCCCGCAAACCAGCAGCGCACGTTCTCCATCAACTGGACAAAGTACCAAAAGCCATCCTCGCTCTTACCGACGATCGGGAAGGTTTTCCCGGCCGGTTCCGAGGTCACGAGATCGTATCTCTTGTCCGGTCCGACCCGGCAGTTGGCATTGATCGTAAGGGTGAACTCGGGCGAAATATAGACCGGGGTAGGCTCCACAGTCGGTTCGGCAGGCAGGTTGTCGAAATCCCATCCAAAATCTTGGCCGGACAGGGTGCTGCCAGAAGTTATCGTGATGTCCCGGTAGGTCTGGTCCTGGGGCAGGCCAGCGACGACGGTCCAGCGGCCCGGCAAGAGGATAGTTTCATTATCCGCATTCTCGATCCTTATGCAGTAGTTCCCGGGCGGCAGATTGTTGAAATAAAAATAACCATTGGCATCAGTATACGCAACTGCCAATCCTGAAGAGGGGCAGGCATGCGCCCCAAGTTTGACGTACACGTCCGGGATGCCGGGCTCATCCGGCGCACGGAGCCCGTCCGCCTGCACGTCGCTGCCATCCAGGATGCAACCCTTGGGCAACGGGTTGGGGATCGGATCTCCGGGTGTGTACGCGCACAGGTCGTGCCAGACGATCCCGTAGACTGTGCCGTTCTCAGATCCCCAGGCGGTGCCGCACTTGTACCACCAGCCGAAATTCACATTCTTTACATCCTGCCCCGCGCCGACCGTAACGGTCTGCTCGGCCATAGGATGATCCACGGCGTCGAGGGGGAAGGTCCAGGTACCCGGGAGCAGGATGGAACTATTGGACG
>Ga0335070_10011558_pt1 | contig 10310 bp, 10 predicted proteins | sample Lox_Sample_13_FD_206722 | JGI IMG/M metagenome (GOLD analysis project Ga0335070, IMG submission 206722) | Soil microbial communities from Loxahatchee National Wildlife Refuge, Florida, United States - Lox_Sample_1.3 | ecosystem: Environmental > Terrestrial > Soil > Wetlands | place: USA...
ATCAGGCCACGAGGGATCCGGCGGCGTACAGAAGTCGCCGTTCCTGGTCGGTTCCAGCAGCAGCTCCGGAGTGGCCTCGAGGCCGTCGAGCTGTCGCTTGTCCATGGACACCTGCCCACTCATGGTCTTGATGAATTCGGCGTCCGCGGACGCTTTGTCTTTCTCGGGCCACGACATCACCGACCACGGCTTGGCCTCCGGCCTCATGTTGGTCGCGATGCTCTTCAGGCAGACCACGACATCATTTCTGAACTCCTCCCTGATGTCCTTGCGCGTGCTGTCGCCATATACCGATTTTTGGAAATCGGTCCCCTCGACCACCGTGCCGAAGGTGCTGCAGTAGGCCGGGGCCGCCGCGACCAGATGGAATGTTCCGTTCCGCAAGGTCCCGCCCCTGACAAAGAACTTCAACTCGAACGACAGACCATGGATGGGAAACTTCTCACCGCCCGACGACGCGCTCTGGTTATACGTCTTGGTATACACAGAGACTTTGTGCGTGACCGTGGCCAGGAGCGAGACCGGCGCAGTGGGTCGCACGGTGATGCCGTATTTGGCCAGCTCGCTTTCGATGGTGCTGCGCTGCTCGGCCGCTGAGACGTATTGTTGGAGCGAGGGAGCGGCTTCGACGGTCAACGCCACTTCCTTCACCGCTTTCAGAAACTGGCCCTGATTGATGTAGCGGGATTGAGAAAAGGATTTGCCTGTGCCCACCGGAATCGGGACCGCTGGCGTTGGAGGCGGAGCCGGTTTGGTGTCCGCGACCGGTGGTGCCTCGCTCTTCGGCGCCGCGTACGCGTAGCCGGTCCCGGCGGTCCCGCCGAGTATTTTCGCTGCCAGCTCCTTGGTTTTTTGGAATGCCACGTCTTCCGGAATCCCGGCAATGTCCACCGCGACCCAGATGGTGCCTCCTTTGAAGGCATCAAAGACGCTATAGCCGGAGGTCCAGGTCCAGATGGCCGCATCGGCAAAATCCGGCAGGTCCTTCACGACTTTGCCCGGTACCTGTGTCGCGGTCCGCTTCTTTCGTGTGTCCGCATACCAGTTGACTTGTGGAGAGGCCCAATTCCAGACGTTGAGGCGCACGGACTTGTTATTGGGAGGCTGGCTGGTCCATCCAACTTGCGAAAACCGGCACCCGTAGCCGTCGTCTCCCTTCGCCTCCGCCGGTGTGCCGAGAATGGCTTCCGCGTCCGCCTGCGTGATGAAGTCGCACGAGCCTTTTTTCCGATCAGCATTGGACGACGATTTGCCTTGGGCAAAACAGACTGTAGTTGCGGCGGCGAGCAGGCAGTAGACGAACAGACGGGTGACGGTCGGTCCCCTCATGGGCCGTCAGTATAATGAGGGCCGTGTGAGATTTCTACGAGCGCACACGGCCCGATTGCCCTTCACTGTGCGCGTCGAACGAGGACCAACTCTTCTCCTGCACCAAGCGAGGCGACTGGTGTGGTCTCCACTGCGCGCATCGACCGATACAAATGATCCTTCCAAGCTTGCTCGTACCTCCTTTCAAGGGGCGGTCTGGATCTATCCCTCAACTGCGCGCATTGCCCGACTACTATAAATGGTCCCACCGAGCTTGCTGGTCTCTCTTTAAAAGGGAGTAGCCCGATTGCCCTTCACTGCGCGCGTCGAGGAACCACTATAATGGTCCCTCCAAGCTTGCTCGTACCTCCTCTCTCAAGGGGCGGTCTGGATCTATCCCTCAACTGCGCGCATTGACCGAGCACCGCCTGCAATTGAACACTGTAAATTGATATTGTGTGCGCGGGCGGCGAGCACGAGGGATAGACTAGACCGCTCTACCCTTCCTCTCGCCATCATTGATATGATGGGACCCGATTGGAGGTCGCCGTGGCTGCCGCAGCATCCCCGCCCTCTGTGAGATCGTACGACGTCAATTGGACGGTCGCGGGAATCCTCGGCCTTCTGATCATCACCGCGCTCGCCATCGTTCCCCTCACTCTGACTGTCATTCATAGTCGCGAGTCCGATGCGCTCGTGATCGATTTGGCGGGTCAGCAACGCATGTTGCTGGAGCGTCATATGAAAGAGGTCCTGCTTGCCTCCCAGGGAGTGGACACTCAGTACCAGCAAACTCGCGCCGCGCTGAAGGAGCGGGTGCAAACGTTGATCCATGGGGGCTCGACCATGGCCCATGTCAATCGCGATGGGATTCTGGCGGTTCCCGCCGCCCCGACCGACGAGATCCGGGAGAAACTGTTCGAGCAGCAATGGGCCATGGAATCTTTGTTTGTGCAGGCCGATGCCTTCCTCCTCAATGCGCGGACCGGCGGACAGAGCGGCGCGGCGCGGGATGACCTGCTCAGGGACAATGCCGCGTTGTTGACCATCGCGAACAATGTCGTGACGCTGTTGACCCGGTATTCGGAGGACAATGTCCAGACGCTCATTCGTTGGGAACTCGTGGTCGTTCTGATGGTGCTGGCAGTAGCCACGTTGGGCACCTGGCGCTTTTTGCGAGCGGAACAGGCATTGAAACAGAGCCAGGCGATGACCGTCCAAGCCTTGCATCAGCGTGATGCGGTCAAATCCTCGCTACTGTCTTCCGTCTCGCATGAGCTCCGCACGCCGCTGACGGCGATCAAAACGATGGTGTTCAGTCTTGGGCACGACAGAGAGTCGCCCTCGCCTTCCATCCGCCACGAGTTTCTCGCAGGCATCGACCGGGAACTGGATTATTTGAACAGGCTGATCGGCAATCTCTTGGACATGTCCCGTCTCGAGGCCGGGACGCTGGCACCCCGCCGGGAATGGCATGTCTTGGATGAACTGGTGGAAGGCGCCATCCGACGCGTCGAGCCGTTGCTGGCAGGCCGGCCCCTCCACGTGCTGCTGGCTCCGGATCTCCCGCCGATCCCTGTCGATGGGATGCAGTTGCAACAGGTAATCGTGAATCTCCTCGACAATGCCATCAAGTTCTCTCCGCCGGAGTCTCCGATCCGGCTCACCGCTGCACTCGCGGGGGACGCTCTCGAAGTGCGCGTGTCAAACACCGGCGAGGGGATCCCTCCCAACGAGCTGGACCGGATCTTTGACCGATTCTACCGTGTGCAGTCCGGACGGTCGTCCGGCCCTCCGGGCACCGGTCTCGGGTTGGCAATCTGCAAGGGCATCGTCGAGGCCCATGGCGGTTCGATTCTCGCTCAGTCGGCTCCTGGTGGAGAGACGACGATTCTCTTTCGCATCCCGGTGGCCGCTTCGCGGCCCGCCGGCGACCGGGCGGAGTCCGAACCCCATCTCGTGCGGAGGGCGTCGTGACCCAGGGCGCACGCATTCTCGTCGTCGACGATGAGCCGCAGATCCGGCGATCCCTTCAAGTCAATCTCGAACGCAGCGGGTATGCGGTCGAAACAGTGGAGACGGGCGAAGCGGCGCTCAGTTCATTCCGTAACCGGCGTCCCGACGTCGTCATCCTGGATCTCATCATGCCGGGGATGGGCGGGGTGGAGGTGGTGCGCCGGATTCGCGAGTCCTCCACGGTGCCGATCATCGTGCTCTCGGCAATGGGCGAGGAGGCCCGCAAGGTCGACGCCCTCGAACTGGGCGCGGATGATTACATGACGAAGCCTTTCGGGATGGACGAATTGTTAGCCCGGATCCGCTCGTTGTTGCGGCGAGCGGCCGGCGCCCATAGCCCGGACCCGGTGTTTATGACGGGCGACCTCTGCGTGAATTTTGACCGGCGCGAGGTCACGCTGGATCAGAAGCCGGTCAAACTGACGCCGACCGAGTATGACCTGCTCAAATTTATGATCGAACATGCCGGCAAAGTGCTCACGCAACGAATGCTGTTGCAGGAGGTGTGGGGACAGGCGTATGTGGACCAAGCCCAATATCTGCGCGTGTTCATCGGGCAGCTGCGGAAAAAGCTCGAAAAAGATCCCACTCGCCCACGGTTTATCCTGACCGACCCCGGCGTCGGGTATCGCTTCTGCACCGAACGCGATTCCCCATCAGCCACCTGAGCGCTGTTCCATCTTCACCCCCCCGCAGCCAATCCCTCTACTCAAGATCCGGCTCGCAAGTTTCCGGAAGAGAACACACGGTCGTTTCGCGAACATGCATCATTCGCACACCTGCGGGTTGTGCCAGCCGCCCTCGATGAATCGATCCGCTTCTTGCGGGCCCCAGGTGTTTGGCTTGTACTCCTGCACCGGCATCGGGGTTTCGAGAATCGGCTGCACCACGTGCCAGGCGGCTTCCACCCCGTCCCTTCGGGCAAAGAGCATGGCATCACCCTTAATGGCGTCTCCAAGGAGACGCTCATACGGTTCCATCTCATCGCCGGAGCAATGCCGCGCGACTAGTTCTAGTCGCTCACCGACCATCGCCTCTCCCGGAACTTTGGCCTTGGTGCCCAAGGCGATCATCACGTCGGGACTGAGCCGGAAGCGAAAATAGTTCGGCAACGGTGGTTCGATTTCGTCCAACACGGGACAACATGGCCGCTTGAGGTCAACCAAGACTTCGGTGGCCGTGACAGGGAGGCACTTGCCCGTGCGCACATAGAACGGCACTCCGGCCCACCGTTCACTGTCGATGTACAATCGGAGCGCTGCGAACGTCTCAACCTGGGAGTCAGGAGCCACGCCGCCCTCGCGGCGATAGCCAAGGAATTGCCCCCGCACGACATCCGACGGAATGAGCGGCCGGATCATCTTGAGGACTTTCGCCCGTTCTTCCCGAATCGATTCATGATCCCTACCGGACGGCTGTTCCATCGCCAAGCAGGCGATTACCATCAACAGGTGATTTTGCACCACGTCGCGGATCGCTCCCACCTCCTCGTAGAATCGGCCGCGACCAGCTACTCCGAACCGTTCGGCCATCGTGATCTGCACGCGCTTAATTGAGTGTCGGTTCCACCCCGCCTCAAAGAACGGATTGGCGAAACGGAAGTAGACCAGGTTCTGGACCGGTTCTTTCCCGAGGTAATGGTCGACCCGGAAAATATCTTCCTCTGGGAGATAGGTATTGAGTGTGCGGTTAAGGGTCCGCGCCGAGGCTAGGTTTTTCCCGAAGGGCTTTTCCACGACCATGCGGGCCCCGCTGACGCAGCCTGACTTCGCCAACCCTTCAATGACGGTCGTGAACAGGCTGGGCGGAACGGCCAGGTAATAGAGAGGCCGTGCGGCGGAGCCAAGCGCCTTGCGCAGGCGGTCAAAGGTGGCTGGGTCCCGGTAGTCGCCGCTGACATACCGAAGCAATTCAAGCAGGCTGGCCAAAGCCTGGGGATCTATGCCACCGTGGCTCTCAAGACTCTCGCGTATTTTGGCTCTTATTTGTTCCGGCTTCCACTCTGTCTTGGCGACACCGATGACCGGCACCGTGAGATGGCCACGGCGGACTAAGGCATGCAGGGCTGGAAAGATCTTCTTGTATGCGAGATCGCCGGTCACCCCGAAGATGACGATCGCGTCCGACTTTTCGGTGGCCATCATCACATTACTTCCGGTCTAGTCCGTCTTCGCGTCATGACCTCTTCTTTGAGCGCATTTCTTCCAACAACTCCATCAAGACGACCGCCTGGTTGTGCTCCTCATCGGCTGCACCATACACCAACGTAATCGTCCTTTTGCGTGAAAGGCGAGCAAGCTTCTTGAGCTCATCCCTCATTTCTGAGCGAGCCAACTCCGTTCGGTATCGCTTGCGAAACTCGATCCATCGGACGGGTTCATGCCCGAACCATTTGCGGAGCGACGTGGTCGGGGCCAAGTCTTTTCGCCATTCACTAATATGCGCCTGTTCCTTGCTGATCCCCCGTGGCCACACACGATCCACTAGGATCCTCACTCCATCGTGGGAACTGGGCTCACTGTACACGCGCCTGATCCGTATCATGGCCGGCTCCTTGTTCTGCCACCTACCGATTCGAAACAGTTCCACCCTCCAATACTCCCGGTGGCTTCTCCCTCTGGTGCTGGTCGAAAGAGAAGTGGAGCGCCATCCCACTGCTATCCACTTCGTGCAAGGCCTCCTGGCTTTGCGGATCGAGGTACTCCGGTGTCTGCCCAAGCGGCTCGAGGCACACCAAGGCCACGGAATTCATCAGAGCCTCAGATAATTCACAAACCTTATCAGCGAGTACTGTGAGAGCGATCTGCTCCCGGTTTGGCTTGCCATGCGCGAGCAACAACGCAAACTTGGTGGCCTACTCCAGCGTCACCTTGAGGGGCATCGGCGGCTCGAGGGATCCACGACCGCTTCAACAATCACAGACCTCCGACTCCTTACTCAGCCTTTCTTCGGCGCTAGCTGTCTAGGGGTCAATGCCCATTCCTACCCCCAGGCCAATTCGTGCCCGTAATAGATCGTGCCGAGTGACAGAGTACGCCACTACGCCGTCGCGCTCGACCGGCAGACTCACAACTCGATGTTGCTCCATCATCTTCGCTGCGTCGGGAATTTTCGTCGAAGGTGTGATCACCAGCCGATCCTTCCGCATAATCTGCTCCGCCGTCAGCTTGCTCAGGTCCCTCCCCACATCGAGCGTCTTCATGACATCAAACTCGTTGATGAATCCGAGATACTTTCCGTTTGCATCCACCACCGGCGCGCCGGCTGTGTGAGTTGACAACAAGGCCACCCCGATGTCCAGGCCGCTCTGCCCGGCGTAAAACACCAACGGATTCGTTGCGTCAATCTGACCGACTGTCTTGAGTCCACCTGCGGGCACGCCTGGCATGGTCATGTGATCCTCCTCCTTGATTGTGGAACAGCCGCGTTAATAGGCTTTCTTTGGTGTTACACCGATTCACACGCTGCCGCTTATCAACGTTTGATATACAGCAACCCGCCGATGTGCTTCGGATCGATGTGACTATAGTACGGGAACACGCTCTGATCGGTTCCGATCCCATCCAAGTCCGTCACCGAGAGCTTGATTGTCTTGGTTTCTCCGGACTTCACGACCTCCTTCACGCGCACCTTGTCGATCGCGAATCCCTGTTCCTTCTTGGTATGGTTCGAGACGATGAACGTGATCCCGCTGACTTTTCCACGCTCATCCACGATGATCGTGGAGGGCACCACAAAGCTGACATTGTCTTCATCGAGGATCGCGAGGTTGAACTGAGTGGGACCCTTGGCCTCTTGGGCAAAGGACAGCGTGCCGATGCACAGAACCAGAGAGCATGCCCCGAGAAATGATGCGATGGCTGTTGATTTCATCGTGGTCTCCTCCTCATGGTTAAACGTCGATAGTATTCACTGATCCTTATTACTGGTCCGATGTCATAGACACCGAATCAGTGTCGGGGGGAGCGAAGATGCGTCTGCTCCGGCTGCCTCATGCCGGCACGAGTCGTATCCAACACGTGAGTTGCTGGAAGAGAATGCAGTGCGTGCCTCAGTCAATGGTCCGATGACCCAAACAGGCTTCTCAGGTCTGCCGGCGTCCCCATAGGGAGCTTTACGTCGATTCACTCCCAATACGCTTCTTCATCTGGTCCTCCCGCTTGCGTCTCTTTACTTTTTCGGCAGAAATGCGACGTCGGTCACTTTATTTTCATCGTCCACCAAGAGCACGGCTGCATCGCCTTTGGATAACGTCTCCAGTCTCTGCTGAACGAACGGACGTACCTCGAACGAGCGCTCTTTGCCGTCCTCGGTGCGAATGGCAATGCTATTGTCCTTCAACGGCTTCAGGATTTTCCCTGTGACCTGGCTGAGGTTGCCCTTGAGAGGAGATTTCTTTTGCCCGAGTTCGGCCGCCCGCTGAACGGATTCCGTGGTCCCCATCGTCACGTCGACGATCTTATCCAACTCATCGATAAGGAAGATGACATCTGCCCCGACGGGAATCGATGCCACCTTGCTTCTCGCGACCGGTCGCACCAGGTGGGACTCTTCTTCCCCATTTGGCGTACGAATCACCGCCATATCATGTCCCGTTTCCATGGGGCCCGCGAGTTGACCTTGAACCACACGATGGTGGCTTGACTCACCAACTTTGTGGACATCGACCAGCAGATTCTGATCGTTGACGGTGATCTCGACCAGATCTCCTTTTTTCAGGTCGTCCAATCCCTTGGCTTTTCGCACGTTCATCGGAATATACCGGGGCTCTCCCTCACCGGTATGGATTCTCGCCTGGTCACTTCTGACGTCCTCTACTGTGCCAAGAAGAACCCGGTCCCCGGAAAGCAGCTGCGGATGAGTCTGCCCCACCTCAGACGCAGCGTTGGCAATGGAGGCTGCTGAGAGCCACCACACGGACAAAATGACAACTCGCCACAGGTTCTTTCGTGTCATCATCATTTCCTTTCTGGACTGCGGTTGGGCACACATGGTCACGCCCCCCTTCATAATCATGTACACATTCAGAGATTCTCAGAGATTCTTTCTCAGCCGGACGACCTTTCCCCACACCTCATCCTGATTCGTCAACGGAAAGTCTTCATACTTGCGGTTCAGTGGATGGAGCATGTATTGGCTCCCGATTGGTTTGACTTGTCGAAGGAGAATGGTATGGCGGTGCCCGGCCAGCTGATTGGCAACGACGTAGTCTCCAGGTTTCCATGCGAGATCAGGATTCACAAAAATCATCTCCCCTTCGCTGAACAGGGGTTCCATTGAGTCGTCTTGAACTTTCAAGGCGAAGGTGCGTGTCCCCGACACGTCCGTCGCCTCCACCATCGCTTCGGCGTGGATGACCTCAGGAAGGCGTTTGCTTGAAACCATTTGACCAATCTGATGCCAGTTCAACAGGGGAAATTTCCGAATCTCACCAGCTGCGGAATGCTGGGTGCTCCCCGGCAGTTCAACCGTCGTTCGTGCGTGGGCCAGCTCGCCGGTCCGAAGAAAATCCACATCCATCCGAAAGTACCGTGCAAATTTGTCCCAAATGGCGTGATCTTGGGGGAGTTTGTCGGCCAGAATGTTGGTGATCGTTCGTAGAGACACATCGACTGAAGAAGCTAGCTCCTGCTCCGTCAGCCCCTCGCCTAGCTCCCGATGAACAAGACCTTTCAGATTCATACCGGAACTCCTTCTCTAACCGTTGGTGACTTCTGGAGTTGAGTAGTCCAGTCTGCGAGAAACTTTTTCAAACCGAGATCGGTCAGCGGGTGTTTGACCATCTGCTGGAAAATCGTGAAGGGCATCGTGCAGATGTGGCCGCCGGCCAGAGCCGCCTCGACCACGTGCTGCGGATGTCGAACACTGGCCACCAGCACATAGGTCTTATAGTCGTAGTTCTTGTAGATCGTCACAATCTGACGGATCAGTTCCATTCCATTCGAACTGATGTCGTCCAACCGGCCAATGAAAGGAGAGACACACCAGGCCCCAGCCTTGGCAGCCAGAAGCGCTTGTGTCGGTGAGAAGCAGAGCGTCACGTTCACTCTGATCCCTTCCGCAGCTAGCCGTTTGGTTGCCTTGAGCCCTTCCGGAATCAGCGGGACCTTGACCACGATATTCTTATGAATTTTGGCCAGTTCCTTCCCTTCCTTGACCATCGCATCGGCTTCGAGGCTGACGACCTCCGCACTGATCGGCCCATCGACAATGTTGCAGATCTCGACGAGCACTTCACGGAACACCCGACCCTCTTTCGCAACGAGCGAAGGATTCGTCGTGACCCCGTCCAGCACGCCAAGACTCGCCGCCTCCGCAATCTCTTTTACATCCGCGGTATCCAAATATAGTTTCATCGTTACGCCCTCGCCTTATCGATCGCCCGCTGTATGTGCCTTCCTCCTACCCTGGTGGAAGTCCTTACACGCAAGAATCACTCCGTTGGAATTTACTGCTCCACGCTGACACACCGAACTTTCATATTCCTTTGAGAACTCCGGCTCTTTGAACATCGCAAGTGGACCTGTCGTGGCGAGTGCTTCGATTGTGCCATCGTGTCACATCTGTGCCATATCGCTCAGTGCGCACGTGCTCGAAATGTGATCTGAGCAACCGATTGGTCAGACAGTTCAAGAGAAGGCTCATCATGTTATTTCTCCGTTGCGACAGGAACCTACCGAGAAGTCCATCACCCCACGTCAAGGAAAGGGAGAGGATCCTCCGCCGTCGCTGGCCGTTTCCCGATCTTCTCGATGCCCGACACGATACGCTCCGGGTTTCCCCAGTCGCTCCGAATCATGCACCGTCAGTGATCAGTTGAATTCTGGTCGGGGAACGGAGTGGGACAGGCAGCGGAAAATTGATGGGCTAAATCTGTGCTAAAAATCCTAAAACAACCGAACCAGGTGAAATCAACCGACTCAGTGGAGAGCCAGGAAGCCCATGAGTTTCAACGATAAATGGGGAAACCTTCGCAGCAACGAGCG
>Ga0335070_10011559_pt1 | contig 10309 bp, 9 predicted proteins | sample Lox_Sample_13_FD_206722 | JGI IMG/M metagenome (GOLD analysis project Ga0335070, IMG submission 206722) | Soil microbial communities from Loxahatchee National Wildlife Refuge, Florida, United States - Lox_Sample_1.3 | ecosystem: Environmental > Terrestrial > Soil > Wetlands | place: USA: Florida...
GAGCATTGCGAACAGGAGCCCCGCTTGGCGCTCTGGAAATCCCCCAGGCTTCGCGCTTGCAAGCGCGAAGCCAATCGCCAGGCGAGCGACAGTCCGCAGGGACTGTCGCTCGTCCGGGCTCACCCCATATGCAGGCCGCCGTTGCAGGAGAAGTCCGCACCGGTGGTGAAACCCGAATCGTCACCCGCGAGCCACGCCACGATGGAGCCGATCTCCTCGGGCGCGCCGAGGCGCTTGACGGGAATCGTGCCGACGATCTTTTCCAGGATCTCGGGCTTGATCGCCTTGACCATGTCGGTGCCGATGTAGCCCGGGCTCACGGTGTTGACCGTGACACCCTTGCTGGCCACCTCCTGCGCGAGCGCCATCGTGAAGCCGTGCATGCCGGCCTTGGCGGCCGAGTAGTTGGTCTGGCCGGCCTGGCCCTTCTCGCCGTTGACCGACGAGATCTGGATGATGCGGCCCCAGCCCTTCTCGATCATGCCCGGCACCACCTGCTTCGTGACGTTGAACATGCTGGTCAGGTTGGTGTTGATCACCGCGTCCCAGTCTTCGCGCGTCATCTTGACGAACATGCGGTCGCGCGTGATGCCGGCGTTGTTGACCAGCACGTCGATCGTGCCGTGCTCCTGGATCGCCTTGGTGAAGGCCTGCACGGTGGAATCCCAGTCGGCGACGTTGCCCACCGAGGTGTAGAACGTGAAGCCGAGCGCCTTCTGCTCGTCGATCCACTTCTGGAAGTCGCGCGTCGGGCCGCAGCCGGCGATGACTTTGAAGCCGCTCTTGTAGAGACGATGGCAGATTGCGGTGCCGATGCCGCCCATCCCGCCGGTGACGTAGGCCACTTTCTGTGCCATGGCTTGCTCCTGAATTGTCCTGGTGATCGAGTGCTGAGCGTGAGGCGCCCGCGGCGCGCGGTCAAGCGGGTTGCCCCGCAAGCCGCGCCGCGCGGCTGAGTTGGATCAACGTTCGACGGTCAATGCAACGCCCATGCCACCGCCGATGCACAGCGACGCGATGCCCTTCTTCGCACCGCGACGCTGCATCTCGTGCAGCAGGGTCACCAAGATGCGGCAACCCGAGGCACCGATGGGGTGACCGATCGCGATCGCGCCGCCGTTGACGTTGACCTTGCTGGTGTCCCAGCCCATCTCCTTGTGCACGGCGCAGGCCTGGGCGGCAAACGCCTCATTGATCTCCAGCAGGTCGAGGTCGGCCGGCTTCCAGCCGGCGCGCTGCAGCGCCTTGGTGGCCGCCGGCACCGGGCCCATGCCCATGTAGGCCGGGTCGAGGCCCGCGCTGGCATAGCTGGCGATGCGCGCCAGCGGCTGCAAGCCCAGTTGATCGGCGCGTTTGGCGCTCATCACCAGCACCGCGGCGCCGCCGTCGTTGATGCCCGAGGCGTTGCCGGCGGTGACGGTGCCGGCCTTGTCGAATGCGGGCCTGAGGCCGGCCAGCGCTTCGGCGCTGGTCTTGCGGTTGATGAACTCGTCGGCGGCGAAGACGATCGGATCGCCCTTCTTCTGCGCGATCGAGAACGGCACGATCTCGTCCTTGAAGCGGCCAGCCTCCTGCGCGGCGGCGGCCTTCTGCTGGCTGGCCAGCGCCAGCGCGTCCTGCTGCTCGCGCGTGATGCCGTACTTCTTGGCCACGTTCTCGGCCGTGACGCCCATGTGGTACTGGTTGTAGACGTCCCACAGGCCGTCGGTGATCATCGAGTCGACCAGCTTCCAGTCGCCCATGCGCTGGCCGTCGCGCGAGTTGTGCAGCACGTGCGGCGCCAGGCTCATGTTCTCCTGGCCACCGGCGATGACGATGTCGCTGTCGCCGTCGCGGATCGCCTGCGCGGCCAGCATCACCGCCTTCAGGCCCGAGCCGCAGACCTTGTTGATGGTCATCGCCGGGATGCTGTTGGGCAGCCCGGCCTTGATCAACGCCTGGCGCGCCGGGTTCTGGCCGGCGCCGGCCTGCAGCACCTGGCCGAGGATGACTTCGCTCACCTGGTCGGCGGCGACGCCCGAGCGCTCGAGCACGGCTTTGATGACCGCGGCGCCGAGCTCGGGCGCCGGGGTCTTGCCGAGCGTGCCGCCGAACTTGCCCACCGCGGTGCGGGCGGCGGAGACGATGACGATTTCAGTGGCCATGAGAGTTCCTTCCAAGAATTCGAATCAAACGACAACGAATGCAGCGTCAGGCTTTCTGCTTGACGTAGCGGCCGGGGGCCGGCTCGATCACCTTGTACTTGCGGCTGCCCGGCGACTTCGGCGCAGCCACCATCGGGCCGCCCTGGGCCTCTAGCCAGGCCGCCCAATCGCTCCACCAGCTGCCGGGCTTCTCGACGGCGCCCTCGAACCACTCCTTGGGCTCGGGCGGGAGCTTTTCGTTCACCCAGTAGCTGCGCTTGTTCTTGCTCGCCGGGTTGATCACGCCGGCGATGTGGCCCGACGCACCGAGCATGAAGCGGCGCTTGCCCTTGAGCAGCCCGGTGGAGCGGTACGCAGAGGTCCACGGCACGATGTGGTCCTCGCGCGAGGCGTAGATGTAGGTCGGCAGTTCGATGCGCCGGAGGTCAACCTTCTGGCCGCACACCGTGAGCCTGCCCGGCACGCGCAGCTCGTTCTGCAGGTACATGTGGCGCAGGTAGTAGCAGAGCATCGGGCCCGGCAGGTTGGTGCTGTCGCCGTTCCAGTACAGCAGGTCGAACGGTGGCGGCGCCTCGCCCTTGAGGTAGTTGCCGACCACGTAGTTCCACACCAGGTCGTTGGGGCGCAGGAAGCTGAAGGTGGTGGCGAGTTCCACGCCCTTGAGCAGCCCGGGGCCGTTGGGCGCCTGCTCGCCGATGGTGACCTCGCGCATCTGCACGCTCGGCTCGTCGATGAACACGTCGAGCACGCCGGTCTCGGTGAAGTCCAGCAGCGTGGTCAGCAGCGTCAGCGAGTGCGCCGGCCGCTCGCCGCGCGCGGCCAGCACCGCCAGCGCGGTGGCGATGATCGTGCCGCCAACGCAGAAGCCCAGCACGTTGAGGTCGTTGCAGCCGGTGATCTCGCGCACGACGCGCATCGCGACGATCGGGCCTTGCTCGATGTAGTCGTCCCACGTGAGATGGGCCAGCGACTGGTCGGGGTTGCGCCAGCTCATCACGAACATGCGGTGACCCTGCTCGGCCGTGTAGCGGATCAGCGAGTTGTCGGGCTGCAGGTCGAGGATGTAGTACTTGTTGATGCACGGCGGCACGAACAGCATCGGCCGCTGGTGCACCTTGGCCGTCAGCGGCTGGTACTCGATGAGCTGGAACAGCTCGTTCTCGAACACCACCGAGCCGACGCTGGAGGCGACGTTGCGCCCGACCTCGAACACCGTCTCGTCGGTCTGCGACACCGTGCCCTTGCGCAAGTCGTCCCACAGGTGGCGCATGCCCTGCGCGACGCTCTGGCCCTTGGTCTGCAGGGCCTTCTTCTGCGCCTCGGGGTTGAGCGCCAGGTAGTTTGCCGGGCTCATCGCGTCGATCCATTGCTGCACGGCGAAGCGCACGCGTGCACGCGTCTTGGCATCGCCCTCGATCGCCTCGGCCAGTTGCAGCAGCGTGCGAGCGTTCAGCAGGTACATCTGCGCCGTGTACGTGGCCGCCGGGTTGTTGGCCCACTCGGGCGCCGCGAAGCGCCTGTCGCCGATGGCCGCGGGCGCGGCTGCCTGGGCGTCGGGCTGCGAGCGCAGCAGCGACTGGTTCCACAGCTCGGTGGCTTGCTTGACGTAGTCGGTCTGCAGCGAACTGAAGGAGTCGATCGGCAGTTTCAGTCCGGCGACCGACTTCCAGAGGTCACCCATCGCGCTGCCGAGCGCGCGCGCGCTTTCAGCCACTTGCTCCGGTTCTTGGACCGGCTTGCTCTTCATCCGTTGTCTCCTGCTTTGGGCATCCACCGTCTGCGGGCGATGTGCCGGCCACGTCGACGGTTGCCTTACCGAGGGCTCGGTGATACGCCCTCTGCTCGCGGCCTGTCTACGATGGCGTGGGTTTCTACTGCCGGAAGCTTAAGGCAGTTTGGCGACGGTTCCATTACGCAATACTGCTATTCACAATACAAAATGGTGGCGATCGCGCTCGGATGGCTGTTCGTGGTCGGTGCGTTCGCGCTGGCCTACGCCACTGCACCGGGCGGCACCGTGCTCGGGGCGCTGTTCGCGCTGATCCTGGGTGCGGCGCCGCTGGCGGTGCTGCTGTACGTGGCGAACGCCGCGGCGCGGCGGCGACGCGTGCGCGACGCGTTGCGCTCAGCGCCGGATCCAGACGGCAGCCGCCATGCGGCCGGTGACGGCGTCGCGCCGGTACGAGAAGAACCGTGAGCGGTCCTGCACGGTGCACCAATCACCGCCGCTGATCCGGCGCACGCCCAGCGTCTGCAGCCGGTCTCGCGCCAGGCCCGCCAGGTCGGCGCGCCAGCGCGGGTCGCCGTCGGCGCGCGGCTGAAAGCGGAAGCGCGCCCGGCTCGTCGGCGTGGGTTCGACGCCGAACGCCTGCAGCACGTCGGCGCCCACCTCGAAGGCGTCGGGGCCGATGCACGGGCCGAGCCATGCGACGAGTTCGCCGGGCGCGCACGACGCGCCAGCGCAAACCGCCTCGACGCAGCGCTCGACCACGCCTGCGGCCAACCCGCGCCAGCCCGCATGCGCCGCGCCGACCGCACCCGCCTGCGACGCCGCCAGCAGCACTGGCAGGCAGTCGGACACCAGCACCGCACATGCGACACCGGGCTCGCTCGTCCACGACGCGTCGGCCGCTTCGGGCGGCGCGGCCGCCATCGCGGCATCGACGTGCACGACGCGATCGCCGTGCACCTGGCGCAGGAAGACCGGCACGGCACCGATCGCGGCGGCGAAGCGCTCGCGGTTGGCGCGCACCGCGTCGGGCGCATCGCCGCTGCCGGTGCCGAGATTGAGGCTGTGCCACGGTGGCGCGCTGATGCCGCCCTCGCGCGTGGTCATGCAGGCGCCGACGCGCGGGTGGGCGTCCCACTGCGGGGTCAGCCAGCCGCTCATCGCGGGCATCCGCGGCGGGCTATTCGGCGTCGGGGCAGGCCGACGGCTGCGTCTTGGCGAATGCGGGCAGCGCCATGCAGGCCTCGAACACGCGCATCACATTCGGCACGTGTTCGGTGCGGCACTTCATGCGTTGCGCGTTGAAGATCTGTGGCACCAGGCAGCAGTCGGCGATGGTCGGGGTGCTGCCGTGGCAATAGCGGGCGGGTCGTGCCGCCAGCTGGCGCTCGACGACCTCGAGGCCGGTCTCGACCCAGTGCTTGTACCAGCGGTCCTTGTCGGCGTCGCTGACCTTGAGGTCGTTGACCAGGTAGCGCAGCACGCGCAGGTTGTTCAGCGGGTGGATCTCGCAGGCGATGTCGAGCGCCAGCGCGCGCACGCGCGCGCGCTCGTGCGGCGACTTGGGCAGCAGCGGCGGCTCGGGATGCGTCTCGTCGAGGTACTCGATGATCGCCAGGGACTGCGTCAACGTGTGACCGTGGTCGCGCAGCAGCGGCACCAGGCGTGCCGCCGATACCGACGCGTACGACTCGTTGAACTGTTCGTTCTTCGCCAGATGCACCGGCTTGTAGTCGTAGGCCAGGCCCTTGAGCGCGAGCGCGATGCGCACGCGGTACGAAGCCGACGAGCGGAAGTAGTTGTACAGCTCCATGGTCCGCCGCCGAGTCAGATGACTTGCACCCGCAACGTACCGAGGCCCGCGATCTCGCCTTCCATCACGTCGCCCTTCACCACCGCGCCGACGCCAGCCGGCGTGCCGGTGTAGATGAGGTCGCCCGGGGCGAGCGTCCACAGCGACGACAGGTGCTCGATGATCTCGCCGACGTTCCAGATCAGGTCGGCCAGGTCGCCCTTCTGCCGCAGCGCGCCGTTGACCTTGAGCGTGATCGCGCCCTTCTTGAGCTCGCCGGTCGACTGGATCGACCGCAGCGGGCCGATCGGCGACGCCTGATCGAAGGCCTTGCCGCTGCACCACGGGCGGCCCTGCTTCTTGGCCTCGTTCTGCAGATCGCGGCGCGTCATGTCCAGCCCGACGGCGTAGCCCCAGATCAAGCCAGCGGCGTCGCTGGCGCGGATGTCGCGGCCGCCCTTGGCCAGCGCCACCACCAGCTCGATCTCGTGGTGGAAGTTCTTGGTCTGGCTGGGGTACTCGATGCGGCCGGTCTCGCCCTCGGGCACCGGCACCACCGTGTCGGCAGGCTTGGTGAAGAAGAAAGGCGGCTCGCGGCCGCTGTGCCCCATCTCCTGCGCATGTTCGACGTAGTTGCGGCCGACGCAATAGATGCGGTGGACTGGGAACTGCCCGCCGCCGTGCACCGGCACGGCTGGCGTGGGGGCGGGCTGGATCACGTAGGCCATAGTGAGTGCTCCGAGTTCGTTCAGTTTCGCCGGCGATCATGCCACCACCGCGCGGGCTACACTGCACGATGCCATGCTGCCGTCTCGACGCATCAAGCACTGCCGCGACTGCGGCTCGTTGATCGCGTACCGGGTTCCGAGCGACGACAACCGCGAGCGCGCCGTGTGCGTCGACTGTGGCACCGTGCACTACGAGAACCCGCTCAACGTCGTGGGCACGCTGCCGGTGTGGGAAGACCGCGTGCTGCTGTGCAAGCGCAACATCGAGCCGCGCTTCGGCAGGTGGACGTTGCCGGCCGGCTTCATGGAGCTCGGCGAGACCACCGAGGCCGGGGCATTGCGCGAGACCGACGAGGAGGCCGGCGCACGCATCGAGCTGCAGGGCCTGTTCACGATGCTCAACGTCGTGCAGATCGGCCAAGTGCATTTCTTCTACCGTGCGCGACTGCTCGACACCCGATTCAACCCTGGCTTCGAGACCAGCGAGACCCGACTCTTCCTCGAAGAGGAGGTGCCATGGGAGCAACTGGCCTTCCGTACGGTTCGTGAAACCTTGCACCGATACTTCGAGGATCGACGGCGCGGCGCGTTCGGCATGCATTTCGCCGATATCGTGTGACGATGGCCGTCACTGCCCCCACCACGACCACCCGTGAGCCTGGCGCCGCCCCCGCAGGGGCCGCGCCGGCGCAGCCCACGGCTGGAACCTCGGCGGGCAGCGCACCGACGATGGTGTCGGTGACTGCGCCGGGCGTGGCCACGGCGGCACCGGCAGCCGCGCGCCTGCGCGAGGACCTGATCCACCCGGACCCGTTGCTCGATTGCCTGGTCGAGGTGTGCCGGTTGCACGGCATCGGCGCATCGCGGGCGTCGCTGTCGGCCGGCTTGCCGCTGGTGGCCGGTCGGTTGACGCTCGAGCTGGCCGAGCGCGCGGCCGCGCGCGCGGGCATGTCGGCGCGCCTGCAGCGGCAGCCGCTGAGCGAGCTCGACCCGGCGGCGCTGCCGGCGATCCTGATCCTGCAGGGCAACAAGGCTTGCGTGGTGCAGGGCATCGGCCCCGACGGCGCGCGCGTGCTGTTGCCGGAGACCGGACAGGGTGCGATCACGCTGCCGTACGACGAACTGGCGCGGCGCTACAGCGGCGTGGTGCTGTTCGTGCGCCCCCATTTCCGCTTCGACCAGCGCACGCCGCTGCAGCGGCCGACGCGCCGCGGCCACTGGTTCTGGAGCGCGGTGCTGGCGCAGCGGTTCGTCTATCGCGACGTGATGCTGGCCGCGCTGCTGGTGAACCTGTTCGCGCTCGCGTTTCCGCTGTTCTCGATGAACGTGTATGACCGCGTGGTGCCGAACAACGCGGTCGAGACGCTGTGGGCGCTGGCGCTCGGCGTGACGCTGATCCTGCTGGCCGACCTGTGGCTGCGCAAGCTGCGCAGCCGCTTCGTCGACGAGGCCAGCGCGCGCATCGACGTCGAGCTGTCGGCGCGGCTGATGGAGCGCGTGCTCGGCATGCGGCTGGAGAACCGGCCCGAGTCGGTGGGCTCGTTCGCGTCGAACCTGCGCGGCTTCGAGCAGGTGCGCGACTTCATCGCGTCGAGCACCGTCACCGCGCTGATCGACCTGCCGTTCGCGGCGTTGTTCGTGCTCGTGACGCTGTGGATCTCGCCGTGGCTGGCGATACCGCCGGTGGCGGTGTTCGGCATCATCGTGATCACCGGAACGATTGCGCAGCACCGCCTGCACGAGCTGGCGCAGACCACCTACCGTGCCAGCGCGCAGCGCAATGCCACGCTCGTGGAGAGCCTGGCCGGCATCGAGACCATCAAGACGCAGGGCGCCGAGGGCGTGATCCAGGCGCGCTGGGAGCGCGTGAACGGCTTCCTCGCGCGCATCAACGTGCGCATGCGCGGCCTGTCGTCCGGCGCGATGTACGCCACCAACACGCTGATGCAGTTCGCCACCGTGTCGGTGATTCTGATCGGCGTGTACCTGATCGGCGAACGCGAGCTGACGATGGGTGGCCTGGTCGCCGCCAGCATGCTGACCGGGCGCGCGCTGGCGCCGGCCGGACAGATCGTCGGCCTGCTGATGCAGTACCAGGGCGCACGCACGGCGCTCGAGTCGCTCGACCGACTGATGGCCAAGCCGGTGGAGCGGCCCACGCCCGACGAAGGCGGGCAGCCGTTCGTGCAACGGCGCGATTTCAAGGGCGAGATCGAGTTGCGCAACGTGCGATTTCACTACCCCGGCCGCGACGACATGGCACTCGACGGCGTGAGCTTTCGCATCGCGCCGGGCGAACGGGTGGCGCTGATCGGGCGTGTCGGCTCGGGCAAATCGACGATTCAGCGCCTGATGATGGGCCTGTACGAGCCCACCGACGGCGCCGTGCTGCTCGATGGCATCGACATCCGCCAGCTCGATCCCGCCGACGTGCGCCGCAGCGTCGGCTGCGTGTCGCAGGACGTGCTGCTGTTCTACGGTTCGCTGCGCGAGAACATCACGCTCGGCCTGCCCTATGCCGACGATTCGGCGGTGGTCGCGGCGGCCGAGACCGCTGGCCTGCTCGAGTTCGTCAACCGGCATCCGCGAGGCTTCGACATGCCGGTGGGCGAGCGCGGCGAGTCGCTCTCGGGTGGCCAGCGCCAGTGCGTGGGGCTGGCGCGCGCGCTGCTGCACAACGCGCCGGTGCTGCTGCTCGACGAGCCGACCAGTGCGATGGACTTCTCCACCGAGGCGCAGATCACGCAGCGCATCTCGACGTGGGCGCAGCTGAAGACGGTGGTGCTGGTGACGCATCGCACGTCGCTGCTGTCGCTGGTGTCGCGGGTGATCGTGATCGACGGCGGCAAGGTGGTGGCCGACGGTCCGCGCGACCGCATCATGGAAGCGCTGCAGAGCGGGCGCATCGCCAAGGCCGCATGAAGGCACCACATCCATGAACGCCCGCGACGATCACGCCGTCCTCGAGCCCTTCGTCGGCGCCCGCACGATGCGTGCGCTCGAGCGCGCCCGCGTCGCGTTGGAGCCGCTGACCACGAAGCTGCTCGGGCCCACGGTCTCTGACGCGGACGCCGCCTCGGCCGGCATCAAGAGCTTCGAGCGCGAGGCCGACGCGCTGATCTCGCGCGAGCGCACGCGCGGCGCGCAGAAGATCGTGCGTGCCGCCGCCGTCGTGGTGGCCGCGCTGCTGCTGTGGGCGGCGCTGGCGCCGGTGGACGAGGTGACGCGCGGCGATGCGCGCGTGATTCCGTCGCGCCAGCTGCAGGTGGTGCAGTCGCTCGACGGCGGCGTGGTCGCCGAGATCCTGGTGCGTGAGGGCCAGGTGGTCGAGGCCGGTCAGCTGCTGCTGCGCGTCGACGAGACGCGCGCCGGCGCCGGCGTGCGCGAGAGTGCGGCGCAGGGCTTCGCGCTGCGCGCGCGTGCCGCGCGCCTGCGCGCGCTGGCCGAGGGCACGGCGTTCGTCGCGCCGACGGCGAGCGATGCCGAGGAGCGGCGCGTCGCGCTCGACGAACGACGTCTCTACGAAGCGCGCAGCAGCGAACTGGCCACCACGCTTGCGGTCAACCGCCAGCAGCTGGCGCAGCGGCAGCAGGAGCTCACCGAGACGCAGGCCAAGCGCGAGGCTGCGCTGCGCGGGCTGGACCTGACGCAGCAGGAGCTGGCCCAGACGCGGCCCTTGCTGGCGACCGGCGCGGTGTCGCAGGTGGACGTGCTGCGGCTCGAGCGGGAAGTGGCGCGCTACCACGGCGACGCCGAGCAGGCCAGCGCGCAGATCGCGCGAGCGCAGGCGGCGATCGGCGAGGTGCAGCGCAAGGCGCAGGAAACCGAGCTCGCGTTCCGCAACGATGCGCGCAAGGACCTGGCCGACACGATGGCCAAGCTCAACGCGCTGAACGAGGGCGCGGTGGCGCTGGCC
>Ga0335070_10011561_pt1 | contig 10308 bp, 9 predicted proteins | sample Lox_Sample_13_FD_206722 | JGI IMG/M metagenome (GOLD analysis project Ga0335070, IMG submission 206722) | Soil microbial communities from Loxahatchee National Wildlife Refuge, Florida, United States - Lox_Sample_1.3 | ecosystem: Environmental > Terrestrial > Soil > Wetlands | place: USA: Florida...
CGCGAGCTTTTTCGGTGATCTTTTGACATTCGGTCAAGCCCTCGCCGGCTTCTGCGGCTCGGGCAGCCGCCAGGACCTGCCAGCCCATCGCCATGGCCGTGGAATTCGAATCCACGATAGTGACTTTTTCCGCTCCTGCGGTCATCATCTGCCGTCCCTGCATCGCCGATTGAACTGTTCCGGAAAGCTTTGACGAAATAAAAATGCCCAGGACGTCATACCCCTTCTCAACCAGTCGCTCGAATGTGGACTGCATGGCGGGGATCGTGGCCTGTGAGGTAGTCGGCATCACCTTCGCATGCGCCAGGCGGTCATAGAACTCAGACGGCTGGATGTCCACTCCATCCTCAAAGGCCTCGTGCCCCCAGAGCAGGATCAACGGGACAACGGAAATATTGTACTTCTTGATCAGTTCGTCGGGGATGTAAGCTGTACTGTCGGTGACGATCGCGACTTTCGGCATGTCTCCTCCTGGAGAATAAATGATTTAAGTATTAAAACCCCGGGTTTACCTTAGGTCGCGGCGAAATGGATACAATATCTCCTCGTAGAGGTGGGACGGTCGACGCGCGCTACAGTTAAACGCCGGCCATGTATGTCAGCGCGACCGTCCCCGGCCCCGCATGCGTCCCGATGGCCGGGCTCAAAGGACAGCAATAGGTTTCGATGGGGTTGAGTTTCTCCCGGGCGGATTCGAGCAGCGCCATCGCTTCGACGCGCGCGTTGGCATGGGCTGTCGCCAGACGGACCGGTGTCCGGCCGGCAATGCGCTCGACGGCCAAGTCGACGATCCGTTCCATGGCTTTGCTCTTGGTGCGTATTTTTTCTATCGATTCGATCTGCCCGTCGCGCATCTCCAGAACCGGCTTGATGTTCAAGGCTGTGCCTAACAGGGCTTGCGCCCCGCCGATCCGGCCGCCGCGGCGCAGGTACTCGAGCGTATCCACCACGAACAGGACACCGCTGTGGTCGCAGGCGTTCTCGGCGAGCTTCCGGCACTCTTCCAGGTTTTCGCCGGTCTGTGCGGCACGCGCCGCGGTCAACACCGGCCAGCCCATGGCCATGATGGTCAGCAGGGAATCCACAATTGCGATCTTATTGGCGGCTTTCACTAAATTCTCGCGCGCCTGCAGGGCAGATTGGACTGTTCCGGAGAATTTCGAGGATAGGAAGATGCCGAGCACATCGTAGTCTTGTGCCAGCAGACGTTCGAATGTGGCTTGCATGTCCGCAACAGTTACTAGTGAAGTCGTGGGAAGGCTTTTTGAGGCAGCCAGCCGTTTGTAAAAGTCATCCGGCAGGATATCGACCCCGTCTCGAAGGGTCTCTCCTTCCCAAATGATAGCCAGGGGTATAACGGTGATTGAGTACTGTGTGATGATTTCCTGGGGCAGGTCAGCCGTACTGTCGGTAACCAGGGCAACTTTCGACATATATCCTCCTTACACGGCGAGATAGATGCATTGTACTCAGGATGATAAGTGGTTGCAATGGGAGGAAGGCCTGTTTTTACTTGACCTGAGAGCGGATATCGGCTAAAATCTGTCCGCCTTCGGGCAATTGCTTTTTAATGAAGAGAGAACGTGTTCGAAACGCTGACCGGAAGATTGAACCAGGTATTTGACCAGCTGCGACGGCGCGGCAAGCTGTCCGCGGCTGACGTAGATGCCGCTTTGCGTGAGGTGCGTCTGGCCTTGCTGGAAGCTGACGTCCATTACCGCGTGGTCAAGGAATTCATTGCCCGGGTGCGTGAGCGGGCGGTCGGCGCGGAAGTCTCCAGGGCTCTCAACCCCGGTCAACAGGTCGTCAAGATTGTCAACGAGGAGTTGATCGCCACACTGGGAGAACCGGCACCGCTCCAGCTGTCCGGGCAAAAACCCTACCTGATCCTTCTCGTCGGGTTGCAGGGCTCGGGCAAGACGACCGCTGCCGGAAAACTGGCGGACCTGCTGCGCTCGCGCGGGGAACGCGTTTTTCTGGTCGCCGGTGATCCCTACCGTCCGGCGGCAGCCCAGCAGTTACAGACCCTGGGCAATCAGCTCGACGTGCCGGTCTTTTTTGAGGCCGGGCTCCAGCCTCCGGAGCTGGCACGGCGGGCATACGAAAAGGCGAAGAATGGAGGCTCGACCGTCGTCATTGTGGACACCGCAGGCCGTTCCCAGCTGGACGAAAGCCTGATGAGCGAGCTGCAGGCTATCGTCCAGCACGCGCCGCCGACCGAGACCCTGCTGGTCGTGGATGCCATGATCGGCCAGGAGGCGCTGCACGTCGCCGAAGGCTTTCGCGACTGCGTCCCGTTGACCGGCTTGATCATGACCAAGATGGACGGCGACTCGCGTGGCGGTGCGGCCATCTCCATCCGTTCGGTCACCGGGGTGCCGATCAAGTTCCTGGGCACCGGGGAAAAGCTGGACGCCTTGGAGGTGTATAATCCGGAGCGCCTCGCCTCCCGCATCCTGGGCATGGGTGATGTGCTCGGGCTGATCGAGAAGGCCGAAACCAGTTTCGACGAAAAGCAGACCCGCAAGCAAGCCGAGCGACTGGCCAAGGGCGAGTTCGACCTGGAAGATTTGATGGACCTGCTGCGTTCGTCCAAGAAGATGGGTCCGATGAGTCAGATGGTCGACATGCTACCCGGAGAGATGGGCAAGGCGGCCCGCAACGTCTCCCCGGAGGATATGGATCGCCAGCTCAAGCGCACCGAGGCGATCATCAACTCGATGACGCCCGGCGAGCGCCGCGACCCGGACGTATTGAACGCCAGCCGCCGCAGGCGCATCGCACGCGGTGCCGGCACCGAGGTCCAGGAAGTCAATCGCCTGATGAAGCAGTTCCGTGATATGCAACGCCTGTTCAAGACCCTTCAAAAAACCGGCAGGCGCGGCTTATCGCGAATGTTTGGATAAGGTAAAATAGGGTACGGCTGTAAAATCCGCATACCCAGCCCACCTGTTCGAGGTTAATCGGCCGCATGGAATGCACTCCTTTCTACCCCTCTCTCCACGGGCAGCCGAAGCCAAGGACTTGACATTAAAATAATTGAAGGAGATAGATTCCGATGGTTCGTATTCGTCTTCGTCGTACTGGATTGAGAAGCCAGCCGAGTTATCGCGTTGTCGTGGCAGACAAGGAAAGCCCGCGTGACGGACGCTTTCTCGAAATCGTGGGTTTCTACAACCCGCGCACGGAACCATCCACGCTGGATCTGAAGGAAGATAGAATCTACGAGTGGATGAACAAGGGCGCCCAGCCGAGCGATTCGGTGGCGCAGCTTTTCAAGACCGTCGGCCTGACAGAGCGCTATGAGCGCCTCAAGGCCGGCGAGAAAGTCGAAACCCTGCTGGCTGAGGCGGAAAAGGCCAAGGCGGCCCGGGTGGTCAACCCAAAGACTCGCAGGTAGTTTTCCCTTTGGTATTGCAATGAAAGCATTGACAGAATATATTGCCAAAAACTTGGTCGAGCACCCGGACGAAGTCGAGGTGCAGGAAATCCGCCGAGGAAACCGTGTGACATTGGAGCTCAGCGTCTCCAAAGACGATATGGGCCGGGTCATCGGTAAGGGCGGCCGGGTGGCCAATGCCATCCGCACTTTACTGCGCGTCGCCGCCGAGCGTGAAGGCACCCAGGTCACTCTCGACGTCGTGGAGCCTTAACCAGACCGCATGCCAGGGAATGTCAAGCAACCGGCAGGCTCGCCAGCTGCTGGCGGGCCTGCCTTCTTAGCCGTAGGCATGATCCGCCGCCCCCACGGTGTAACCGGGGAAGCCCTGGTGGAGATCTACACCGATTTCCCTGAGCGCCTGCAGCCCAGGAAGGTGGTTTACGCTGGCGAGGAGCACGTCCCTTTGACCATCCGCCTGCGCCGGCAGCATAACGCCGGTCTGCTTTTGGCATTCGAAGGGATCGCCACGCCGGAAGAGGTGGGAATTTTTCGCAATCAGATCCTGTACGTCACGCCTGCCGGCCGGGCGGTTTTGCCGGAAGGCGAATATTATTACGATGAATTGCTGGGTTTCAGCGTGGAGGATGAGAGCAAAAAATCCCTGGGCCTGTTGACGGAAATCCTGCAAACGGGTGCCAACGATGTTTACGTGGTGACCGATCCGGAAGGGCGCGAGCTGCTCCTACCGGCGATCGCCGAAGTCATTCTGGATGTCGACATGGCCCACAAAAAGATCATGGTCCATCTTCTCCCTGGTTTGCTGGTCGAAGAAGAGTAATTTTTTGTTCTCTTGTCAGGCAAGTCTTTTCCTGGTGCCGAAAAAAAGAGCTGGTTGCATGAGCAACAAACGTTATTGGGTGGGTTTCAATCTGGTCAAAGGGATTGGAGCGGTCCGTCTGCAGGCTTTACGCCAGCATTTTGGCGATCTGGCGATTGCCTGGCAGGCACCCGGTGATGCGCTCCGAGCGGCAGGCCTTGGCCCAAAGCTCATCGAGCGCCTGGGACAGGTACGGGAAGACGTCGATCTGGATCAATACCTGGACAGGATCAGCGCTCAGGGCATCGCTGTCCTGACCTGGGATGACGATGAATACCCCAAACGTTTGCGGGAGATCGACCAGCCGCCGCCGGTCCTGTATGTGCGCGGATCTCTGACAAAAGAAGATTCATGGGCGGTGGCTGTGGTCGGGACGCGGCGCGTAACCGCCTATGGCCGCCAGGTGACCGAGGAGCTGTCTGCCCACCTGGCGCGCAATGGAGTGACCGTCGTCTCCGGCCTGGCGCGCGGCGTGGACGCCATCGCTCATCAGACAGCGCTCAAGGCCGGCGGACGGACGGTGGCCGTGCTTGGCAACGGCGTCGATCGCGTTTACCCGCCCGAGCATCGCGCCCTGGCCGATCAAATTACCGCCAGCGGCGCGCTGATCAGTGACTATGCCCCGGGTACGCCGCCGGACGCTTCCAACTTCCCGCCGCGCAACCGGATCATCTCCGGGCTTTCCATGGCGGTCGTGGTGGTCGAGGCGGGCGAGACCAGCGGGGCGCTGATCACGGCGCAGTTTGCCGTCGACCAGGGCCGCGAGGTCTTTGCCGTGCCGGGCAATATCCTGGCACCGCAGAGCAAGGGCACCAACCGCCTGATCCAGCAAGGAGCCCAGCCGCTGCTATCGGCCGGGGACGTGCTCGATGCGCTCGACTTGACCCGTGTCAGTGAACAGCGGGTGATGCGTAAAACCATACCCGCAGACGAGGTGGAGGCCAGATTGTTGGATGTACTGCGCGACGAGACCCTTCACATGGATGAAATCCGCAACCGCAGCGGGCTGCCCATCGAACGGGTGTCGGCCACCTTGGTCATGATGGAACTGAAAGGCATGGTTCGCCACGTCGGCGGAATGAATTATATTGCAGTGCGGGAAGAACAGGCAGATTATTCTCTGCCGTGACGATTATGGACCATACTTACGCGGTGATCATGGCCGGAGGCAGCGGTACCCGCCTATGGCCGGTGTCACGTAAAAAGCACCCCAAGCACATCCTGCCCCTGCTCGGCGAGCGGACTCTTTTCCAAAGCACCCTGGACCGGTTGGAGGGATTGGTGTCGCCGAACCACATCCTGGTGGTTACCGCAGCCGATCAGGAGGCTGAACTCAAGAAGCAGGCTCCCAGGCTTCCTGCCGAAAATTTTCTTGTCGAGCCGGAGCCGCGCGGCACTGCGGCAGTGATCGGTTTGGCTGCCATCGTGCTGCAAAAACGCGATCCTGAAGCGGTCATGCTCGTCCTCCCCTCGGACCATTTCATCCGCAACACCGACCTGTTCCGGTTGGTTATGCGTGTGGCAGTGCGCGTTGCTCGCCAGGATTATCTGGTGACCCTCGGCATCCGGCCAACCTTCCCGGCGACGGGCTTTGGTTACATCCAGCGCAGTGAGCCTCTGCCGGAGAATTTCGATTACCCGGTGTACCACGTATTGTGTTTTACCGAAAAACCGGACGAGGTGCACGCCCGGCAGATGCTTGCCCGCGGCGATCACACCTGGAATTCGGGCATGTTCGTCTGGCGCGTCAGCCGAATTATGGAAGAGTTCAGCCGCCAGATGCCGGCACTCAGGTCCGCCCTGGACTTGATCACTGCCGCCTGGGGTACCTCCCATCAGGAGGCGGTTCTCGCCTCTGCCTGGTCGGGGCTGAAGGCCGAGACGATCGACTTCGGTGTCATGGAGCACGCCGGGCAGGTTGCCGTCCTGCCGGCCGGCGGCCTGGACTGGAGCGATGTCGGTTCTTGGGATTCCCTTTATGACGTGCTCATCCCGGATCAGAACGGGAATATCGTCGTCAACAGCCATGCCATGCCACTGGATACGCATAATACCATCATCTATGGAAGCGATAAAAAGCTGATCGTGACCATCGGTCTGGACGACTTGATCATCGTGGACACGGACGACGCCATGCTGGTTTGCCGCAAGGATCAGGCCCAGCAGGTACGTCAGGTGATCGCGAATCTGAAAAACTCAGATCGCAAGCATTATCTTTAGGAGGCATCTCGTGGAAGCCTATTGTATGAAATGCAAGACGAAACGTGAAATCATGAACCCTCAAGCCGCGTTCAACGCCGCCGGGGCGCCGATCACACGCGGGACCTGCAGCGTGTGCGGGACGACCGTGTACCGCATCGGGAAGACCCCCGCCCATGAAGGCATGGTCAAACCCGAACGGTACGCTTCTCGTTCGGGAAAACTGGTGATCGTCGAATCCCCGGCCAAAGCCAAGACCGTCGGCCGCTTCCTGGGGAAGGGCTATACCGTGCGGGCTTCGGTCGGTCACGTGCGCGACCTGCTGCGCTCGCAGCTTTCGGTCGACGTGGAGGATAATTTCAAGCCGAAGTACCGGGTGCCGAATGAGAAGAAAGCGGTGGTCAAAGAGCTGAAACAGCTGGCCAAGGAAGCCGCTGAAATCTACCTGGCCACCGACCCGGACCGCGAGGGCGAGGCGATCTCCTGGCACCTGATGGAAGCCGCCGCCATCGATCCGAAACTGGCCAGGCGGGTGGTCTTCCACGAGATCACCGAGGGGGCGATTAATGAGGCCTTCTCAAACCCGCGCGCGATCAACATGGACCTGGTCAATGCCCAGCAGGCGCGCCGTATCCTCGACCGACTGGTCGGATACAGCATCAGTCCGATCCTGTGGGAGAAGGTCCGTTCGCGGCTGTCGGCCGGGCGCGTGCAGTCCGTTGCCCTGCGGTTGATCGTCGAGCGTGAGCGCGAGATCGACGCCTTCAACCCGGTGGAGTACTGGTCCATCGGTGCCGAGCTGCGCCCGGAAGGGGAGAAGCAAACCTTCCTGACCAAGCTGGCCAAGATCGACGACAAAGACCCCGAGTTGGGCAGCGAAGACGTGGTCAAGCCGATCCTGGACGAGATGGAAAAAGCCGACTACATCGTGACGCGCGTGAAGCGTGGTGAACGGCGACGCAAACCGTCGGCTCCATTCATCACCTCCACACTGCAGCAGGAAGCCTCCCGCAAGTTGGGCTTTACCGCTAAACGCACCATGGGCCTTGCCCAGGGCCTCTATGAAGGTCAGGATGTTGGTGAAGGCGGGACTACCGGCCTGATCACCTACATGCGCACCGACTCGATTAATATCGCCGAGGTGGCGCGCAACGAGGCGCGTGCTTACATCACCCAGCGCTACGGCAACGATTTCCTGCCGGCGAATCCGCCCGAGTACAAGACACGTGCCGTCGGCGCTCAGGAGGCGCACGAGGCCGTCCGCCCGACTTCGGTGCTGCGTGACCCCGAGAAGGTCAAGCCCTTCCTCGAGCCGGCCATGTTCAAGCTCTATCAGCTCATCTGGCAGCGCTTCCTGGCCTCGCAGATGGAAGTCGCAGTGTACGACACGCTCTCGGTCGACGTGACCGGCAAGGGGTCCGACCACGTCTATACGCTGCGCGCCGCCGGCTCCTCGGTCAAGTTCCCCGGCTTTCTGGTAGTTTATGAAGAAGCCAAGGATGAGGATAAGAAGACCGAGGAAGAAGACGAGATGAACGTGCGCATCCCGGCCTCGATCGCCGAAGGCCAGAAGCAAACCCTGGTGCGCCTGATCCCGGAGCAGCATTTCACCCAGTCCCCGCCGCGCTACTCGGAAGCCTCGCTCGTCCAGGCATTGGAGGAAAACGGCATCGGGCGCCCGTCCACCTATGCCCCGATCCTGTCCACCATCCAGGCGCGCGGCTACGTCGAGCGCGTCGACAAGCGCCTCATCCCCACCGAGACCGGCATCCTGGTCAATGACCTGATGCTGCAATATTTTCCGGAGATCGTCGACTTGAAGTTTACCGCCCACATGGAAGCAGACTTGGACAGGATCGCTGAAGGACGTGCAAAGTGGGAAAAAGTGATGAGGGAGTTCTACGACCCATTCGAGGTGAAGGTCAAACACGCCCAAGCGGAGATGCCGGTGACGAAGACCGGCCCCGAGCCGATCGGGCGTGCCTGCCCGGACTGCGGAAAGGACCTGGTCATCCGCTACGGCCGCTACGGCAAGTTCATTTCCTGCAGCGGATTTCCGGATTGCCGGCATACCGAGCCTTGGCTGCAGAAGATCGGCGTGGAATGTCCCAAGGATCACGGCGACATCGTGGAACGCAAGACGCGTAAGGGGCGCATTTTCTACGGCTGCGCAAACTACCCGAATTGCGACTTCACCTCCTGGAAACGTCCGTTGGCCCAACCCTGCCCGAAATGCCAGGGCATGCTGGTCGTCGCCAACAAGCGCGAAGCACAGTGCTTGAATTGTGAGGAGACATTCCTATTGGAGAATGTCATCCCTGATACTACTATGTAGGAGACGAAAATGTTTACATTGAATGGTTTTGCAATTTCCTCCCTGGCTAGCTTCGCCATTTATCTTGACCCCGGTTCCGGCAGTTTTCTGATCCAGCTGCTGATTGCCGGCGTGGCCGCCCTGGGTATTGGTTTCGCCAGCCAGTGGAGCCGAATCAGACGCTTGTTCGGAAAGAAAAAAGCAAAATCTGACGAGACCGAAGACGAAGATGAAGACCAAGAATCAAACACTTAGCACCTCCTTTCGAGACCCGAGCGGATTCCTCTTCAGTCGAGACGGGGTATTGTATCGGCAAGTAAACCGGATCTATACAGAAAATTACACCCAGCTGATGGATTCCGGCCTGTATACCAAGTTGGTCAAGGCCGGCCTGCTCATCCCGCACACAGAATTGGACCTGGCACCTGCCCTGCCTGACCGGGCGTACAAGATCATCCATCCGGAGCGAATCCCCTTTATCTCCTATCCGTACGAATGGTCCTTCGGCCAACTGAAGGATGCGGCTCTGGCGACCCTTTCCATCCAAAAGCGCGCCTTGAGGATGGGCATGGTTCTCAAGGATGCCAGCGCATACAATATGCAGTTTTATCGTGGAAAACCCACCCTCATCGACACTTTGTCTTTCGAAGTCTACCGCGAAGGCGAACCGTGGGTGGCATATCGCCAGTTCTGCCAGCATTTTCTGGCTCCGCTGGCCTTAATGGCTTTCCGCGACGTTCGCTTGAGCCAGCTGTTGCGAGTGTATATCGATGGCGTGCCCCTTGACCTGGCGAGCGGCCTGCTGCCGGGACGCACTCGATGGAATCTCGGGCTTGCCACCCACATCCACCTGCACGCCGGAGCTCAGAAGCGTTATGCGGATCGCTCGCTGGAGAAGGCCCGCGGGGGTCGGAAGATGAGCCAGCAAGCCCTCCTGGGTCTCATCGAAAGCCTGCAGAGTACCGTACGGGCATTGGAGTGGAAACCCGCCGGGACAGAATGGGCGGATTACTACGACGCCACGAATTACACGAATGCGGCTTTTACGCACAAACTAAATCTCGTCGGGGAATGGTTGGGAACCATAAAACCGAAAATAGTTTGGGATCTCGGGGCAAACACCGGGATGTTCAGCCGCAAGGCTGCGGAGTTGGGAGCTTACACGGTCGCAAGCGATATCGACCCGGCCGCGGTGGAACAGGACTACCGCCAGGTAAAAAGCGGCAAGGAAGAAAATATTTTGCCCCTGGTGGTTGATCTGACAAACCCCAGCCCGGCCATCGGTTGGCAGAATCAGGAGCGGGAGTCGTTTCTCCAGCGCGGTCCGGCGGACGTCGTCCTGGCATTGGCTCTCGTCCACCACCTTGCCATCTCAAACAACGTCCCCTTGTCGCGGGTGGCAGAGTCCTTCTCCAACATGGGTGAATGGCTGATCATCGAGTTTATTCCCAAGACCGACTCGCAGGTTCAGCGGCTGTTGAGCAGCAGGGAAGATATTTTTCCGGAGTACACGCGCGAGGCATTCGAGCAGGTCTT
>Ga0335070_10011562_pt1 | contig 10308 bp, 7 predicted proteins | sample Lox_Sample_13_FD_206722 | JGI IMG/M metagenome (GOLD analysis project Ga0335070, IMG submission 206722) | Soil microbial communities from Loxahatchee National Wildlife Refuge, Florida, United States - Lox_Sample_1.3 | ecosystem: Environmental > Terrestrial > Soil > Wetlands | place: USA: Florida...
TCCTTCGCGGCCTGGATGCGCGCCGGGTCGGGCGGGACGTACTGCTTCACGAGCGCCACCGCTTCCTTCGTCGACTCAGAGATCTCCTCCTTCTTGTTCTCAACGATCTTTCCCCGCACTCCCCGCTTCTTCTTGGAGTCCTCCGCGGGCGCAGCGGCGACCGGGGTCTTCTGCACCTTCCCATCGGCGCCGTAGTAACAGTTGTTCTGGGTTTTGGACTTTTCTTCGCCCTTGATCGAGACTGTGGTCGTCTCGACCCACTGGTACTGCTTCAGCGCAGCAGCGCTCTTTCCGAGCGACTGCTTGATCGCGGCGACGTGGTCCGTGCCCCCCGCTGGCGCTGCCGGCTGTTGCGCCACGATCGCCGTGGCAGCCAACAGCGAGATTGCTCCTGCCGTGATGAACCTGCAGATGCTCATGGTGGCTCCTCCCTGTTTTGCTGCACGAGTGTCCAAGGCGCGCCCCGACCCGTCAATTGGCCTTTGGTCCAATGGGGACTGTTGAAGACTAGGCTCGTCGCAGCGCGCCTTCGACGTGATGCATGGCATAGGGCCAGAGCCATTCGGCTGCGGGCCAGGATGGTCAACCGAGCGCGGGAGGGTCACCCTGTTCGTCCCGGATTCGTCAAGTCCGGTACGTACGCCGTCGCATGAACCGATAGCACTTACGGTCGGCTCGGAGCCGGTCAGGACTACTCCCCACCCTTCAGCCGGCGGACTCCTTCGATGATCGGGTGCCATCCGGACACCAGCGAGATCATGAAGCCGTCCATCTGGAGATCTCCCGGGGCGCTGTCGTTGATCGTCGACTTGTAGCCGATGGTGAGGCCCAGGCTGTCGTTGAGCTGGTACCCGAGCGTGAGCCCGACCGCAAGGTTGTCGAGCTTCTCGCCCTCGACGCCGTCGATGCTGGCCTGGCCGCCCGTGTACCAGGCACCGTCGAGCGACGTCCAGAACCGGTCGGTGAGGTCCCGCGTCAGGTGCGCGTCCACCTGGAAAATCGGGTCGGTCTTCAGCGTCTTCCCCACGAAGTCGTTGTTGGTCCCGAAGAACCACACGGCAGGGAGGAGCTCCAGGGTCGTTCGCCTGCCTGGCACCCACGGGCCGAGCTGCCAGATGATCGGCGCGCCCAGGCGCCCGGACCACCGGTTCTGGCCGAGGTTCAGGGACCGGCTGCTGTCGTACTCGCCGATCGGCACCGTCAGGTCGACGATCACGTCGAGAGAGAATCCCGGCTCGTAACGCAGGGGGGCGACCAGGTCCTTCTGGGCCGACGGGCCGATGAGATTGACGTCGAGCTCCATCATCGGGTCGCCGAACCCGCGGGCGGACTGGGTGACCGACTGGCTGTCCGTCGTCACGGTGCCCTCGATCCGTCCCATTTCCAGCAGGACCGCAGCCATGGCCGAGCGGTCGAACAGCGTGAAGGTGTGCGCGTAGCCCCCGAGGACCACGGTGGCGTCTATGGTGGCTCCCGGCGTCACTATGTGAGCCGGGTCGAACGGGTTCGTGTTGCCGCTGATCGAGTTGACGATGACCGGGATGGCGTTCACGCCCGACAGGGTCTTCCAGTAGAAGCGCGGCGGCACCTGGGCCCAGGCCTGGGGCGGGCACAGGGCGGAAGCGGCGAGCACCACCACCACGGCGACCACCATGGCCGCAACGTTCTCTCGCAAGCTGTTCTCGTGGCTCATCATGTCGGCTCCTTCGCGACTATTCGCACTGGCTCGGCACTCACTGCTTCGGATCCGCGAGCATGTCCGCGGGCGGCACGTACTGGCGCTTCAGGTTGGCCGGCGGGTAGCCGGCCTGGACCGGCACGCGCTGGGGGAGGGCCTTCTCGAGGCTCTCGAAAACTGTTCGGTTCGGCAGGATGACGTTGTTCTGCCTGGCGTAGTCGTCCCAGAGCGCGACCATCTCCCGGACCTTGTCGGGGCGGTCCGCGGCGAGATCCTTCAGCTCGCCGGGATCCGCCGCGAGGTCGAAGAGCTCCCACTCCCCCGTGCCGAAAGGCCGGATCTGCCAGCGCAGCTTCCAGTTGCCCTGGCGGACGGCGCGGTTGCCGAAGACCTCCCAGGCGAGGACGTCCTGATCCGTGCGCGGCGAGTCGGCCTGGCCCGCCAGCACCGCGCCCCAGGACTTGCCGAACGGCGGGAGCGTCGGCTTCCCGTTGTAGGTCTTCGGATAGCTCGTGCCGGCGACCTCGAGCAGCGTCGGCATGATGTCGGCCACGTGCATGAGCCCCTGCTGGTTGATGCTGCCCTTGGGGCGCTGGACGATCGGGCCGCTGACGATGAGCGCGTTGCGAATGCCGCCCTCCGCCATGAGCGCCTTGTACTGGGAGAACGGCGTCATCGACACCTGCGCCCACATCGGCCCGTAGGCGAGCCAGGAGCCCGGATCGCCCCAGGCGTTGGGATTGGTCTGCGACCAGTGCATGGCGGCGAAGAGGAAGTCGCGCGAGCCGGGCGAGCCGGCGATCAGCTTGAAGAGGTCGTTGCCCTCGGCGCCGTTGTCGCCGAAGACGATGAAGATCGTGTTCTCGTACTCGCCGATCTGCTTCAGGTGGTCGATGAGCTTGCCGATGTGGAAGTCGAGGTTCTCGACCAGGCCGGCGTAGATCTCCATCTTCTTTCCGAAGTACGCACGAGCGGCCGGGGCCAAGAGGATGGGATCGGGCACGAACCACATCCTTTCGGCGAGCTGCGTGCCCGCCGGCACGATGCCGAGCTCGATCTCCCGCTGCAGGCGCTCCTGCCGCAGGGCGTCCCAGCCCTTGTCGTACTCGCCGACGTGGCGGTTGCGCCACTCCTTCGGCAGGTGGTACGGCTCGTGCGGCGCCTGGTGGGCGACGTACGCGAAGAACGGCTTGCCGTCGCCGCGGTTGGCGTCGATGAAGGAGATCAGCTTTTCGGTGTACGTCGTCGTGGCGTAGAAATTGTCGGGCAGCCGCCGCAGGTAGCGCCCATCCTCGGTGTAGAGCGACTTGGGGGTGGCGGCCGAGAAGTTCCAGTCGTCCCAGTAGCTGCCCATCCCGTCGAGCAGCGTGAAGTCGCGCTCGAAGCCGCGCGCGGCCGGGATCTGGGTCGGCTCCTTCCCCAGGTGCCACTTGCCGACCATGTAGGTGTGGTAGCCGGCGTCCTTGAGCAGCTGCGGCAGGGTCACGACGCGGTCGTTGAGGTTGCCCTCGTAGCCGTCCACGCCCATCTGGTTCGGCGCCGTCCACTCGCTCATGTTGCCGAGGCCGTTCAGGTGTGTGTCCACACCGCTCAGAAGCATGGATCTCGTGGGCGAGCAGCTCGCGTGCGTGTAGAAGGTCGTGAAGCGCACCCCGTTCTTCGCCAGGGAGTCGAGGTTCGGCGTCTTGATCTCGCTGCCGAACGCGCCCATGTCGGCGAAGCCCATGTCGTCGCCGAGGATGATCACGATGTTCGGCCGGCGATGTGCCGCTCCGGCGGCGGGCGCGGCGCCGTGGCCGGTCCCTCCCGCTGGAGCTGCCGGCTGCTGCGCCACTATCGCCGTGGCAGCCAACAGCGTAACTGCTCCTGCCGTGAGAATTCTGCAGATGCTCATAGTGGCTCCTCCCTGTCCTGCTGCACGAATGTCTCTCGCGCGCCCCGAACCGTCAAGTGGTCTTTGGTCCAATGCGCGGTTGCTGAAGATGAACGCAAGTCGGCCACGACGACGGCATCGGCCTGAATGACGGCATACTAGCTGGGCCATGCCCCCGCGCGCCGGGATTCCCCAGGACGAGCGATCTCTCCGACGCTGGCAGCCTTTGTTCCGCACGATGCCGTTGGCCCCGCCGGCACGTAATAGAATCAACCTATGGGACGGCGGAGGCGTCCGTCTATCGAAATTCCGCAAAAATCGAGCATGCGACGACAGCGCATCAAAGGTGCGCAGCGTGCATCCTCGCCTGCCGTCACCGTGGTGGAGATCAGCGATCCTACTGCCGGCGAAGAGGGCCTCGAGGTCCTCTCCCAGGATTTGCTGCAGCTGGAGAAAAGGCCTTTGCGGGCAAGGCGGCTCGTCGTCCAGCTCGAGGGCAGCCTGGTCCTCTTCCATTCGACCAACCTCCGCGTGCGGACGCGCACGACGGTTCACAACCAGCTGCTGGCATACGTCGTCATCGGTCCGCAGGCCAGGGGGACGGCGAACGGTCTGCCCCTGCGGTCCGACCTGATGCTGGCGGTCGAGCCGGGCACCCAGGTCGAGTTTGTCGTCGAAGCTGGATACAAGAGCGTCACCGTTCTGGTCCGACCGGCTGTGCTCGAGTCGCACTGGATCGGCAGGCAGCGCGAGGGTCGCTTTCGCGTGCCGCGCGGCATGGAGGTGCTCAATGTGGATGCTGTCCATGCGCGTGGGTTGTTCGATTGGGGAGACCGTCTGGCCAACACTGCCGCGCGCCAGCCCACGCTGTTCAACGGCCGGGAGAAAACACTTGCCGCGGCGCAGATCGAGCTCCTCGAAATGCTTCTTGCAGCCCTCGACACAACCACGGCTCCTCAGCACACCCGCAGCGACCAAACGCGCCAGGCTCACAGTCGCGTCGTCAGGCTCGCCGAAGACTACGCGTTGGCGCACGCGAGCGATCGGCTCTATGTGACCGACCTCTGTGTCGCCACAGGGTTGAGCGAGCGCACTTTGCAGTACGCCTTCCAGGAGGTCATGGGCATGAGTCCTCTCGCCTACCTGACCCGGCTGAGACTGCATCGGGTGCGCCAGGCACTGCGGATGGCGACTCAAGGATCAACCACAGTTTCCGCCGAGGCGGTCAATTGGGGCTTTTGGCATTTCGGTGATTTTTCGCGCGCCTACAGGGACCTTTTTGGCGAGCTGCCATCGGAAACACTGCGACGTCCGGCGGATGGCACGCGACGGTAGGCCGCGAGCAGTGTCACAAGGACTCCGGCGCCCCAGGGCGATCACCGGCAATAGAAAGGATCCGGAGCGTCGAACTGCAAAACCGGGTTCAGGCCTGGGATGAGTCCGTCATGTCGCGCACATCCCACCGAACCCGGGCACCATCCCTGCCGGTCGGCCTTTCTTCCCGAGCCACGGTTCCCACCACCGCTCACGGGCTCGTCGGCGGGGGCACGACCTGGTAGTAGGGCCCCTTGTCGCACTGCTGCTGCTTCAGCCAGCTGGGCCCGCACTGGTAGAGCGTCTCGCCCTTCACTGACATCTTCAGGCAGCCCGACGGCAGCTGCCACATCGTGGAGTCCATGGGCAGGGGGCTGGTCACCGGCGGCGGCGGCGGGGCCGACGGCGGCGGGGGCGGGCTCGACGGGGGCTTGGACACGATGGCTGCGACCACCGCGACCGTCGCGATGGTGGCAACGGGGTGGTAGACCGGGTGACGGACGACGATGACCGCCGAGGCGGTGCCGTGGCTGGCCAGGGCGACCAGGAGGCCGGCAACGGCGAGACGATTGGTACGCATGCGTGGCTCCTTTACCTGAACGCGTTGGCGGCGTCCTGGAAGCTGACCTCGGTGGCTCCCTGTGGCCTTGGCAGGGCGAAGGTGGCGTCTGGCAGCTTCGGGTCGAGCTTCCACTCGGTGTACTCCACCATGAAGTGGGGCCGCAGGGGGTGATCGACGTAGATCACGAGCGAGCGCGCCGGCAGCGCCGTGGCCGGATCGATCCAGTACTCCACCCTGAGTGCCGCGCTCGACAGTACGAGGTGCTCCACCTTCTTGCCGTGGATGGTGGCCTGTCCCGCCCGCACGGCCTCGGTGATCCCCGCAGTGACAGCGGCGTAGGGGTCGGCGACGAGCAGCTCGTCGAACGGCATGTTCAGGCCCCCCTGCTCCTCTGCGGCGGGGAGCATGGCGTCGAGCGTGGCGGGGGCGCTCGTGGTGCCCCACTTCCCCGAGCCCGGCACGAGCACGGTCATGGCCTTCCCGTCGAACGCGAAGCGGAAGTCGGGCAGGTCACCAAACCGGCGCGCTGCCAGGCCGTCCGGGTGGCGCACGGCTATGTCGTATTCATTGAAGAAGGTGGCCAGCGTTCCGGAGGCCAAGGGGAGTTCGAGCGAGGCCCGGCCGCGCACGGTGAAGGTCTTGGCCGCCTGCAGGCGGGCGCACATGCGCTTCAGGAGCGCCATGGCCGAAGGGTCCTTCGCCGTTGCTGCAACGGCCGGCGGCGGGCTGGGTTCAGACGCCCGCGCTGGGGCGGCTCCTACCCCCAGGGCGAGGAAAAGCGCGGCGGTGGTCCAGGTGGCGAGTTTCATGACGTTCTCTCCATGTCGCGCCAAAGTATCAACCTGGGCGGACGGGACGGTCTATCGGAATTCCGCAAGAGTTGATGACGACTCCCGACCGCGCGTCACCGCCGCAATCTGGATCGTCGCCTGCGGTCACGGTCGTCCAACTCACCGATCCCACGACCGCCAACGAGACGAGCGACGCTCTCCGGCAGGATGTGACGAAGCTCGATTCGCAGGTGGAGCGATCCTCATGCTCGATTTCTCTTTTCTGGTTGTGGTCGTGATCGATGTCAGCCTGTTCTGAGGACCACGAACAGCAGGTTGGGGCAGAGGGTACTCGGTCTCCGGATGAAGGAAGAACGGGCCGGCCGCGAGCTCACGGTCGGCCCGTGGCCTTTCCCGGCGCGGGCGTGATCAGAACGTGAAGAGCGCGTAGGCGACGAGGCCGCTGTAGCCGTACCCGATGTACCAGTTCCCGCCGTGGCTGCCTGTCGTGTTGATGTCGGCGGTGGTGGCGGCGAACCCGGCGCCGAGCCCGACGTTCCTGGTCACGAAGTAGTCAACCGACGTCCAGACCTCCCACAGTTTGACGTCGTAGCCGGCAACGCTCGCGTCGAAGATGTAGGCGTTCGCGCGCCAGAAGAGTCGCTTCACGAGCGTCATCTCGAAGTGGGCGCCAATCACCGGCACCGGGAGGACCTTCGCGTGAACCTCGGTCTGGGTGACCCCGGTTCCCCCTTCATCGACGCCGACGTGCCTGGTGAGCTTGGTATCGAAGTTGAACGTGCTCAGACCGCCGTCCAGGCCGAAGTTCACCTTGCCGTTGTTGAAGAAGGCGTACTGGTAGATCAGGTTGTACATCTGGCCGTCGCCCTGAGCGTCGACCTGCGTGTCGGCCTCGTACACTTGGTCGTCCCACCGGATCTCGCGTTCGAGAACCTTGGTGCTGGAGCGGTTCCAGGTCAGGAAGTCGAGCCTGAGCTGGCTTCTGTCGGTGAACCGGTAGAAAGCCTTGAGGTTGAAGTCGTCCCGTTGGGAGGGCAGGCCGAGGTCCTGCTCGAGGTCGATGGTGGTGCCGGCCTCCCCGTTCTTTCCGTCGAGGCGGATGCGGGAGTCGAACGCCTGGGCGAACGTCCCGAGGCTGAAGCCCCACGTGTCGGGCACGCCGCGCATCGCCCCTCGCTCCGCGTCGCTCACGACGGTTTGCGCCAGCACCGACGTCGTGGCCAGCATCGCCAGGGCCACGAGCACAGAAGACGTCCTCTTCATCTCACGCCAGTCCTTTCTTGCTGCCGCTCTTTGCTGGCGATCGAACACCCGGGGAGGCGCCGCGTACCCAGCATTGTGCTCGGCGCGCTTGGTTTGCGCGGCCTGATTCAGCTCAGCCCCCAACGGTTGATCCGCCGAAAGTGTAACGCATGTCGTCGAGGAGGAGGTGACCCCCAGTGGCTGATGTGAGACCCGGGCAGTGGAAGAAGGCACGGGCCGCAAGGGGCGCGCCAAGACAGGGAAAGGGCCAGCCACTTGCATGGCTGGCCCCGACGCCTTTGGCTGGGCGGCGCCGTCAGAACTGGAGTCGCGCGTACGCGGTCACGCCGCTGAAACCGTATCTGACGCGCAGGTCCCCACCGTTGTCGCCGCTCTTCCTGACGTTGTACATGTCGGAGGCGAAACCGGCGCCCAACCCGACGTTCCTCGTGAGGAAGTATTCGATCGAGGTGCCGAGCACACTGATGTGGCCGTTGTAGCCCGACACGTTGGCGGCGAAGTAGTTACCTTCCGCCCGCCACAGCAGCTTCTTGGTCAGCAACATGTCGAAGTGCACGCCGATCACCGGGATCGGGACGATCAGGTCGCTCTTCTTGGCGATCGTCCCGGAAGCGCTTCCCCCTCCGGAGATCGTGCCCTCGCCGGTGAGCTCGAATTTGCTCGAGATCGAGCTGACGCCGCCGTTGACGCCGAAGGTCACCTTCCCGTTGTTGATGAAGGAGTACCTGTAGATGATGTTGAGCAACTGCACCTTCGCCGTGCTCTTGAGCTGCGCACCGGCGTCGTAGGTCACATCACCCCACTGGATCTCCCTGTCGATCGTCCGCGTGTGCTCGCGGTTCCACGGAACGTAGTTCAGGTCGATTCGGGCGTGGTCGCCGAAGCGGTAGAAAGCGGTGAACTGGAAGGCACTGAGGTTCTTGTTCAGGCCGAGGTCTTTCTCGAAATCGATGTCGGTGCCGGTCGAGGTCTCCCCGTTGAGGCGGACCTTGGTTTCGAAGGTCGGCAAGAAGGCCCCCAGGCTGAACCCCCACTTGTCCGGGAACCCGCGCATCGCCTCGCGATCCGCGGCGCTCACCACCGACTGTGCCAGCGCTGGCATCGCGGCCAGCATCGCAATCGCCACCAGTACCAGAACCGTCCTCTTCATCTCTCGCTCCGTTTCCGCGGCCCACCGCTGTCGGTGCCCGCGTTCCCGACCATGTGCCGGCGATTCCGTCTCGCCCTCATGTGTGTTCCGCTGGTGAACCCCCTCTGCATCTGGTCGTGCGTCTTGTGTCGTGCGCGAGTGTACCGCAGTGCGTCAAGGGAAGACCTGTTCGAACCGGACCCGCGCCACGGAAATGCCGTTTGCGGCGCCCGGCCGGGGGCGGACTCGTTCTCTCTCGACACGCCGGAGACTCACGGAGCCAGTGTGCAGGTTATTTCTTTCCTGTCTATTGGCCTTTGGCCCAATACCGAGGGTCGAGGTCGTCAGGCGTCGGCCGAGCTTGAGTCCCCGTCGCGCGTGACCGCCCCGGGCGCCAGCGAGCGGTGAAGGACGAGCAAGCCCAGGACCCCTGCGAGGATCGAGGCCAGGAGGATCCCGACCTTGGCGCTGGCGACGATGTTTTCGTCGGCGAAGGCAAGGTCGGTGATGAAGAGCGACATCGTGAATCCGATGCCGGCGAGGCAGGCGACGCCGTAGAGCTGCCGCCAGGACACCCCCTCCGGCATGGTGGCCCGGCCGAGGCGGATCGAGAGCCAGCTCGCTCCGATCACTCCGATCTGCTTGCCGAGCACGAGACCCAGGACGATGCCGAGCGCCACCGGGCTGGTCAGATGGCGGGCGAAGCCCTCGCCCAGGGACACTCCCGCGTTGAAGAGCGCGAACAGCGGAAGGATGAGGAACACGACAACCGGGTGCAGGCGCTCCTCGAGGGTGAGGCCCGGCGGCCGCAGCTCTCCCGTCGCCCGGTGCAGCCCCTCGATCGTCTCGAGCTGGGTTCGCTCGGTGATCATGCTCTCGCGGGAAAGCGGGAGCCGTTCCAGTTCGGCCAGCCTGGCCATCGCGACCCTGAGGGCGGCCTGCGGCTCGCTCGGAGCTCTCACCGGCACGAGCAGAGCCACCAGGATCCCCGCAATGGTGGCGTGAACCCCGGAGGCCAGGACGGCGAGCCACACACCGGCCGCAAGGAGGAGGTAGATGCCGGGCCGGCGGATCCGCGCCTTCCCAGCCAGGACGAGGAGCCCGAGCCCCAGAGCCGCCAGGAGGAGCGCGCCCCAGCGGATCCGCTCGCTGTAGAAGAGCGCGATCACCGCCACCGCACCCAGGTCATCGGCAATGGCGAGGGCCGTGAGGAACACCTTCAGCCCGATGGGGACGCGCTTGCCGAAGATTGCGAGGATCCCGAGGGCAAAGGCGATGTCCGTGGCCACCGGGACGCCCCAGCCACTCGCGCCCTCGCCGCCGCGGTTGAGGAGGAGGTAGAGCGCCGCCGGCGCGATCATCCCGCCCGCTGCCGCGGCGATGGGCAGGGCGGCCTTCCGGACCGAGGAGAGTTCACCGACGAGGAACTCGCGCTTGATCTCGAGCCCGACGACGAAGAAGAAGATCGCCATTAGGAGGTCGTTGATCCAATGCTGAAGTGTCAGGGCGAACGTGGCGCCGCCCCAGGAGACGCCGATCTTCGTGTGCACAACCCGGAAGTAGTCCGCAGCCCACGGCGAGTTGGCCCAGGCGAGCGCCACGACGGTAGACGCGAGCAGGATGAGGCTTCCGGTCACCTCCGAGTGCACGAACGACTCGAACGCTCCCCCAAGGAAGCCACCCCTGTTCTTTGGCTCG
>Ga0335070_10011563_pt1 | contig 10307 bp, 6 predicted proteins | sample Lox_Sample_13_FD_206722 | JGI IMG/M metagenome (GOLD analysis project Ga0335070, IMG submission 206722) | Soil microbial communities from Loxahatchee National Wildlife Refuge, Florida, United States - Lox_Sample_1.3 | ecosystem: Environmental > Terrestrial > Soil > Wetlands | place: USA: Florida...
GGCTGGTAAGACCACGCTGCTCGAACAGCTACACGCCGAGCTAGGTGGATGGCTGCGTTCGTTGGATGTTGACGTCGAACGCGCGTCCGCGCGAGCCGATCCCGAGGGGTATGTCATGTCCGCGCCGCGCCCGACGTTCCTGGACGAGGTCCAGCGCGCCGGGGATCCATTGATCCTGGCGATCAAGACGGCGACCGATCGTGACCACCGGCCCGGACAGTTCTTCCTGTCGGGGTCGACCCGATTCCTGACGGTGCCGACGCTGTCGGAGTCACTCGCCGGGCGGGTCGCGATCCTTGACCTCTGGCCGCTGTCTGTCGCCGAGCGAGCAGGTGTGCGGCCTGAGATCATTGCGCAACTGCTCACCGAGCCCCAAGCGGTCCTGGGCATCGAGGCCGCGCCCGTCACGCGCCATGAGTATCTGCAGCTGGCCTGCACGGGTGGCTTTCCGGAAGTTGTACAGCGGCCCGCGGGTCGCGCTCGCAGCCGGTGGTTCTCGGACTATCTGCGCACGGTGACGCAGCGCGACGTGCGTGAGCTCAAGCAAATCGAGCATATGGAGCGCCTGCCCCGGTTAATGCGCTACCTGGCCGCTATCACCGCGCAGGAACTCAACGTGGCCGAAGCGGCGCGGGTCATCGGGGTCGACGCGGGGACGATCCGTTCGGATCTGACGTTGTTCGAGACGGTCTATTTGGTGCATCGCCTGCCGGCCTGGTCGCGGAATCTGACCGCGAAGAACAAAAAGCGGTCCAAGATCCACGTCGTCGACAGTGGTTTCGCGGCCTGGTTACGCGGGCAAAGCGCCGACTCTCTGGCCAGGCCAACCGCGGAGGGCGCGGGCCCGATCATGGAAACGTTCGTGATCGACGAGCTGATGAAGCTACGTGCGGCGGCCGATATCGAGGTTGACCTGTATCACTTTCGCGACCGAGACGGACGAGAGATCGACTGCATCCTCCAGAAACCAGACGGTCGCGTCGTCGGTGTCGAGGTCAAAGCCTCGGCAACAGTGAACGTCCACGACTTCCGACATCTGTCATTCGCGCGCGACCGACTCGGCGGCCAGTTCATCACCGGCGTTGTCTTCTACACCGGTAGAAGTGCACTGCCGTTCGGCGACCGGTTAATGGCCCTACCCATCAACCTCCTCTGGAACGGACAACCCGTCTCCGGCCTGTAGTCGCATACCCAATTGCCTTACGGCAAGGGCAGGTTGGAACGTCCTCCACCAAATGTCGCCGGGCAAGGGTCCATGATCGGAGTCGGGCAGCCACTCGCGGACATGATCGGTTCCCTGCCTTGTCGAGGTTCGAGTAACGTCATAGCCACTTCACCGCGTCGTAATCGTCGCTGCCGCTTGGCAGCCACCACAATCCCGGGATCGTGAACCCCTGTGCCGCACAAGGGTTGCCGGCCCGCGGGTGAGGCCGACGACGCTCGCCCTGACTGGGTCTGGGTGGGTGACCGTCGGATGTTTGTCGTCGGCTACCCGCCCAGTGGTGCTCCGTTCGGCTGCTACGAAGAAGAATTTACCGACTTCCGGTAGGCGGCGGCGCGGCTGCGTGGTCCGTCGTGCCTCGCCCGATAGCCTGATGCCACGTACCACGAAAGAGGAACTGAATGCTGGTCCTGCACGGGTTCTGGTCCACCTCGAACGATCTGTGTTTGTGGGCGGAGGATTCCGATCTCACGGTGAAGAGCCCGAGCCAAGCGTTACGCTCCGCCCGTCCACATCCCTTCGCCGCGCCCGCCGACGTGATCGCGGGCATTCATGCCGGCAAGCCGGGTACCGCAGTTCTATTGCTGCCGTCGCTGCGGATGGCGCCGCTGGACTCGCCGGAGCTGTTTCGGCTGACGCCTCGGCCAACGCCACGAACGGAACCGGTTCTGCTGCCGTGGACGGTTCCGGTGTTGTGCATCGACGCCGCGTCGGCGATCACCGCCCTCAACGAGCCCGCCGCCTATGTACGGCACGGCGCATCCGTGGCTTACCTGGCCGACCTCGCGGCGTTCGCGCGGGAGTTGGTCGGGCGCGGTCGGATCCTGCCCGCGTGCGCGTCCGACGCGCATGGGCCCGTTGCGTTGTGGCGTCCGGTGCTCCAGGGCCCAGACATCGTGGCGATGAATTCGCTGATCGCCGCGATGCCGCCCGCGTGCCGGGCTCAGCCGGGCACGCGGGACGCGCACGCGCTCGCCACGTCGGCGTTGCACGCCTTGGTGAACGCTGCGGTGCGCGCGGCGTTGCCGGCGGGCATCGATCTGCTGGCGCCGCGACGTGGCCGTCGCTCCAAACGCATGTCGGCCGTAGAGGCGTGGTTGACGGCGTTGACCACACCGGACGGCCGGTTCGAGGCGGATCCCGGCGCGGTCAACTCGCTGGTCGAGGCGCTGGCCCCGTGGGACGAGATCGGGATGGATGCGGCCGGCCTGGCCAGAGCGACGTTCCGGCTAACCGAGAACGAGACGGATCCCGAAGCTGAGGAGGCGCCGGGCTGGCAGTTGGAGTTCCTGCTCCAATCCATGGCGGACCCCAGCCTGCTCGTTCCCGCCGAGCAAGCCTGGCGCGACGACGGCAGCCTGCGCCGGTGGCTGGACCGGCCGCAGGAACTGCTGCTGGCCGAGCTCGGTCGCGCCGCCCGAACCTACCCTGAGCTTGCCACTGCGCTGCGTACGGCTTGCCCGTCGAAGCTGTGCTTGGACACCGAAGGCGCCCACCACTTCCTGTCCACCGCGGCTCCGTTGCTCGACGAGGCGGGGTTCGGTGTTCTGTTGCCGTCCTGGTGGGACCGGCGCCGCAAGCTTGGGCTCGCCCTGTCGGCGTACACCCCGGTCGACGGTGTGGTCGGCAAGAAGAGCAGGTTCGGTCGGGATCAGCTGGTCGAGTTCCGCTGGGAGCTCGCGATCGGTGACGACGCCCTCACCGAGGACGAGATCGCCGCACTCGCCGAGACCAAAGCCCCGCTGATCCGGCTGCGTGGTCAGTGGGTGGCGGTGGATCCCGAACAACTTCGACGGGGGCTGGAGTTCCTGGCACGCGAACCCACCGGGCAGGCGACCGCAGCCGACATCCTCGCGCTGGTAGCCCGCCACCCCGACGACGCCGACACTCCTCTGGAGCTCACCACGGTGCGGGCCGACGGCTGGCTCGGCGACCTACTCAACGGCGCCGCGGCCGAATCGCTGCAACCAGTCGAGCCCCCGCCCGGGTTCACCGCGACACTGCGCCCGTACCAGCAGCGTGGGCTGTCTTGGCTGGCGTTCCTGTCCTCGCTCGGGCTGGGCAGCTGCCTGGCCGACGACATGGGGCTGGGCAAGACCGTGCAGTTGCTGGCCATGGAATCGCTTCAGCGCCAGCAGGATCCGAACGTCGGAACCACGCTGCTACTCTGCCCGATGTCGCTGGTCGGCAACTGGCAGCGGGAGGCGGCCAGGTTCGCCCCCGACCTGCGGGTCTACGCACACCACGGCGGCACCCGGCTGCGCGGCGACGCGCTGCGCGAGCACCTCGCGGACACCGACCTGATGGTTACCACCTATGCCACCGCCAACCGCGACATCGACGAACTCTCCAGACACGAGTGGAACCGGGTGGTGCTGGACGAGGCGCAGGCGGTGAAAAACAGCTTGTCCCAAGGCGCTAAGGCGGTGCGGCGGCTGGAGGCGGGGCACCGGGTGGCACTCACCGGCACCCCGATGGAGAACCGCCTCGCCGAGCTGTGGTCCATCATGGATTTCCTGAACCCCGGATTGCTCGGCTCGTCCGAGCTGTTCCGGACTCGGTATGCGATCCCGGTCGAACGGCACGGCCAGACCGCGCCGGCCGAGCGGCTACGCGCGATCACCCGCCCCTATATCCTTCGCCGACTCAAGACCGACCCGACCATCATCGACGACCTGCCCGAGAAGATCGAGATCAAACAGTACTGTCGGCTCACCATCGAACAGGCGTCGCTGTATCAGTCCATCGTGGATGACATGCTGGAAAAGATCGAGAACACAACAGGAATCGAGCGGCGCGGCAACGTGCTCGCTGCGATGGCGAAGCTCAAGCAGGTCTGCAACCATCCGGCGCAACTGCTGCACGACCGGTCGCCGATCGGCGCGCGGTCCGGGAAGGTCATAAGGCTCGAGGAGATCCTGGAGGAGATACTCGCCGAGGGGGATCGGGTGTTGTGCTTCACCCAGTTCACCGAATTCGCCGAGATGCTGGTGCCGCACCTGGCTGCGCGCTTCGGTCAGGACGTGCTCTATCTGCACGGCGGCACCCCGAAGAAATGGCGGGACGAGATCGTGACGCGCTTCCAGTCCGGTAACGGTCCATCAATCTTCCTGCTGTCGTTGAAGGCTGGCGGCACCGGGCTGAACCTCACCGCGGCCAATCATGTTGTGCACCTGGACCGGTGGTGGAATCCAGCCGTCGAGAACCAGGCGACCGACCGCGCGTTTCGGATCGGACAGCAGCGCACCGTGCAAGTGCGCAAGTTCATCTGTACGGGCACCCTCGAGGAAAAGATCGACGACATGATCGAAGAGAAGAAGGCGCTGGCCGATCTCGTGGTCAGCGACGGCGAGGGATGGCTGACCGAACTCTCCACCGGTGATCTTCGCAAGGTATTCGCGCTGTCCGAGGGAGCCGTCGGTGACTAACTGGTTCCCGCCGCCGTCGCGCCCACGCCCCGTCGAGGGCGGACTCAAGGCCAGGAGCACGCGTGGCGCGATCGCCCAGACGTGGTGGTCCGAGCGGTTCATCGAGGTGCTGGAAGACATCGGGATCGGCAGCCGGCTGCAACGCGGCCGAAGCTACGCCCGCAAGGGACAAGTGATCTCGATGGACGTGAGTCCGGGCTCGGTCACCGCGCAGGTACAGGGCAGCAGGGCGCGCCCATACCGGGTTCGGATCGGGATCGCCGCGTTCGACAAAACAGAGTGGGCACAGGCCGAACGCGCCCTGGCCAGTAACGCCTGGTACATGGCAACGCTGCTCGCCGGTGAGATGCCCGAGGACATCGAGGATGTCTTTGGCGCGCTTGGGCTTTCGCTGTTCCCGACGACCGCGCGGGAGCTGTCACTCGATTGCTCCTGCCCGGACCGTGCAGTGCCGTGCAAGCACCTGGCCGCCACGTTCTATCTGCTCGCCGAGTCCTTCGACGAGGACCCGTTCGCCATCCTTGCCTGGCGCGGACGCGGGCGCGAGGACCTGCTGGACAACCTGCAGGCGGCCCGTTCGGGAGCCCCAGCCGCCGACGGGGCCGAGCTGCAGGGCCGACCGCTCGCCGACTGCCTCGACTCCTACTTCGTCAGACAGGCCGACACCAGCACGCCGAGCCCGGGGACCTCGTCCACGACCCTGCTCGATCAGCTCCCCGATGTCACCATCGCGGTGCGCGATCGGCCGCTGGCCGAGCTACTGCGGCCCGCCTATCTCGCACTTGGGTGCGGCGATCTAGGAGAACACAGCGACTGAAACGGTAGCGAACGCACCGGTTTCTTCGTGGCGCCGCGTCGCCAGCACGCAGCCCATGAAAATCAGGGTCCGGGCGGCGACACTCCACGCGGCCGGCGGCCGATTGAACACGATCACCCCGGCGGCCGGCGCCAGCCCGCGTTGACGTAGGTAAATACCAGGGCACGCGCCGCGCCCACTTCGCGGATCGGCACGAAGAATGCGATGAACGCCAAGACCTGACTCACCGTTTCTGGTCCTCCGCGCCGGTGGGCCGCATGTCGGGGTGCGGTGCGGTTCCTCCGAAGGACCTTCCGCCAGCCGAGCGGAAGATCGAGCTGCGGCGGATTTTGGCGGATTAATGCAATCGCCAGCGGTGGCCAGCCCCACCGAATAGTCGCTGACCTGCGCGAATCCTGGTGTCCCGGCTGGGATCGAACCAGCGACCTTCCGCGTGTGAAGCTGAAGCGATGTCGGAAGCGGGCCGTAATGGCTGATCGAACTGGACGAACTGGACCCAGTTTGAGGGGTTCTCACTACGCAAGACGAACGGCATGGCGGATGCATAGCGGATGAAATCGCACCGCTGATGAACGGCGTGAGCGGTCGAGTTGCGGCGCAAACGATCTAAGCGCCGAAGATGTCGTGCCACATCTGGTGATACGCAGCCTCGAGATGCGATGAATCCCAACGGCGGCCTCCCTACCGCATCTCGCGTCCTAAAGAGTGTCGCCGTGACCGTCGCGGTCTTCGCGCCCGGACGACTGCCCGATGGCAGTGTCACCGTAGTAGCCCAGCTGAAGCAATGTGGTGATCTCGCTGACCAAGGGCATCCGTGGATTGGTGCGGTTGCTCAGGTCCTCGAACGCGGTCATCGCCAACGCCGGTAGCGCTGCCAGGAATTCCCCCTCTGCGACACCGAGCTCCTTGAGCGAACGCGGCATGTTCAGTCGATTCAGCAGATCATCAACCCCTTGAAACAACCGGCGGCGGCCTTCGCCGGGCTCATGGCCGCCGAAGATCAGCTGGCCGAGTTGCGCGTATTTGTCCGGCGCGACGTACGCGGAATATCCGGGCGCAGGCATGAACTTGCTCGGCAGACTTGCGTTGTAGCGCAGCACATGGGGCAGGAAGATCGCGTTGGCCCTGCCGTGCGATATTCCGAATCTTGCGCCGACGGCATGGGCGAGCGCGTGATTCGTCCCCACGAACGCATTTGAGAATGCCAGCCCGGCAAGGGTTGCCGCATTGGACATGTCCGTTCGCGCGGATAGGTCGTCGGGATCTTCATATGCTCTCGGCAGCGCGTCGAAGATCAGCCGTGCCGCCTGGGCGCACAACGCATCCGTATAAGGCGAGGCGAAGATCGAGACGCCCGCCTCCAGTGCATGGGTTAACGCGTCGATGCCGGTGTCGGCGGTCAGTTGTTGCGGCATCGATGAGGTCAGGACCGGGTCGACGATAGCGAGGTCAGGGACCAGGCTGTAGTCGACGAGCGTCTCCTTCTTCCCGCGCACGGTCAGCACCGCCGCCGGCGACACTTCCGAGCCGGTACCCGAAGTGGTCGGGACAGCGACTAATTGAACACGATGGCGATCGACGGGATAATCAGCCACGCGCTTGCGGGGGTCGAGGAACGGCATCGTCAACTCGTCGAGGCCCTTTTCGGGGTGTTCGTAGAACAGCCGGATCGCCTTGCCGGCGTCGAGCACCGAGCCGCCGCCAACGGCGATCAATAGATCGGGTTGTACCCGCTGCAGCAAAGCGACTCCGCGGCGGATAGTGGTCTCGTCGGGCTCGGGTGTCACTTCGCTGAACACCTGCAAGTGCTTGCTTCGCAACTTGCCGCGTAGCAAGTCGACCACACCGCGCTCGTCGGTCAGAGCATCGGTGATGACCACGACGGTTTCGCAGTCGAGCTCGCGCAAGTGGTCCAGTGCGCCTTCGTTGAAGTAGGTGTTGGACGGGACGCGGAACCATTGCGGTGGGGTGCGGCGCCGCGAGACGGTCTTGATATTCAGCAGCTGCCGGTAGTTGACGTTCTCCGTCGTGCTCGACCCGCCCCAAGTGCCGCAACCCAACGAGAAGGTGGGGGTCAAATCGTTGTAGATCCCGCCGAGCGCTCCCACCGAAGTGGGCGCGTTGACCAGGATGCGCCCGGTGCGCACCGCCAAACCGTATGCCTCGATGACGTCCTCGTCGTTGGCGTAGACCGCCGAGGTGTGGCCCAGTCCCCCATGCTCAGTGACCAGGACAGCGACATCGATCGCATGCTGGACGCTGTGCGCGCGCACCACCCCGAGCACAGGCATCAGCTTCTCCTGCACCAACGGGTGCGCGGCGAGTTCGTCGAGGTCGGCCGGCAACTGCGCCAGCAACACCTTCACGGTTGGTGACACGCTGAAGCCGGCTCGGGCGGCCAGTTCTGACGCTTTCTGTCCGACCGCCTCGAGGGAGATCTTGTCGCCACAGCCAAACGCGAACTGCGCCACCGCTGTCGCCTCGTCGGGGGTGAGCAGTTGGGCACCCATCCGCTCGAACTCGGCGATCATCTCGTCGTATATCTCGTCGTCGATAATGCAGGTTTGCTCGGCCGGGCAGATGACTGACGAGTCGAACGTTTTCGAGATCAAGATATCGACGACCGCGCCCTTGAGATCCGCCGTCTTGTGAATGTAGATCGGTGCGTTGCCAGGACCAACACTGAGCCCCGGCTTTCCGGCAGAATTGGCCAGCGCGACGATCTTCGGTCCACCGGTCACCCAGATGAAGTCAACTCCTGCGTGTTTGAACAGATAGTGCGTGACCTCGTGCGCAGCGTCGGGAATGACCTGCAGCGCCCCCGATGGCATCCCGGCCGCTTCGGCCGCCGTGCGCAGGATCTCCAGGCTGCGTTCGCACGAGCGCACCGCATGCGGTGACGGTCGGAACAGGATTGCGTTGCGCGTCTTGGCGGCCACGATCGCCTTGAATAGCACCGTCGAGGTCGGGTTGGTCACCGGGGTGATGGCCAACACGACCCCGATCGGCTCGGCGACCTGGACGATGTTGTGCTCGACGTCCTCGTCGATCACGCCCACCGATTTCTTGCCGCGCAGAAAGTCGTGCAGGAACTCGGTGGCCACATAGTTCTTTACCACTTTGTCCTCGAAGACGCCGAAGCCCGTCTCCTCAATCGCCACACTCGCCAGTTCCCCCGCCGCGCGAACCCCGGCGCGCACCATTGCCTCGACGATCGCGTCGACCTGCTGCTGGTCAAGCTTGCGGAATTCGCGCGCCGACTCGGCCGCTATATCGACGATGCCGTCGACTTCGTGTTTGCGGCGGTCGTCGACCGCGGGTGCTTCGACGGAGGAAGGGCCCTCGGCTTGCGTGGTGGTCATGATCGCGTCCTCAACTCAGGAGCGGACACGGGGGTCACCCGAATGAGCCGATGCTACGCCCTATCCGCCGTGGCAGGCTGGCGATTTCACGCCCGCTCCGTGGCGCAGACGGCCATGGCCAGCATCGACCGGGCCGAGCCTCAACGCATGAAACACCGGTACCGCCACAAAGCTTCGGCAGCCACTGCGTAGCCCAGTGCCCGTCCACAATTGTCATGGCAAGATCCAGCGCCGAACCGATTGAGGATGTGCGGGGCAGGCTATGACAGGAACTCATCTCTAAACTTGATGCTATGCTGTCAAAATGCGTACCACGGTGACGCTCGACGACGATGTGGTGCAACTGTTGCGCCGACGAATGAAAGAACAGCATGTCTCGTTCAAGAAAGCGCTCAACGACGCTGTTCGTGAGGCTGCCGCCCAGCTTCCCCCGGTTAGCGAATTCGCAACTCGCACCGCCGATCTTGGCGTGCCGGCGATCAATCTTGATCGGGCGCTGCAAATCGCGGCCGACCTCGAGGACGAGGAACTGATCCGCCGTCAGCGGCGGCGCGCATGAAGATCGTTGATGCCAACGTGCTTCTCTACGCGGTGAATTCGGCGAGCGACCATCATGAGGCATCCCGTCGGTGGCTGGACGGGGCGTTGTCCGGTTCTGATGCTGTGGGCTTCGCATGGGTTCCGTTACTGGCGTTCGTGCGCCTGGTGACCCGGCAAGACTTGTTTCCCTCGCCCCTGCGGCCGGAGGCAGCGATTGGACAGGTCGCTGATTGGCTGGGCGCGCCAACAGCTGTGGCGGTCGAACCCACCCCGCGTCACGCCGAGATCCTCGGCAGGATGCTGGCCGTGGTTGGCGCCGGGGCCAACCTGGTCAATGATGCCCACCTGGCCGCGTTGACCATTGAGCACCGCGGCAGCGTGGTGTCCTACGACAGCGACTTCGGACGATTCCCGGATGTGCACTGGCATCGCCCTGACGCATTGCTCTAAACGACCATCGGTCTCATGGGCACGGCGCGCTGTCGGAAACGGTGTTCCACGTCGTGCCGATCCCAGGCAACGCACGGCGGATCCTCCGCAAGTCGCTGCTGCCGATGATGCGCTTGACTGTGATCCCCAAGCGAGACCTGCCGCTGGTCTGGCTCCACGGAGCCAGCCTTCGTCGATTGCGGGTAACCCACGGCGAGCTCATCGAGAGCAGCTCTAGCCAGTACAGCCGAACCGCCGCGTGGGTCAGGCGCCCTACGACCACGCCGACTATGACGGGCTGGTCTAGCCGTCACGTGAGTTCAATGACTCCTACGCATTGATGCTCTGGGGTGACCGCGTCGACCGATTTAACGATCTCGACCCGACCCGACCAATGCGCCGCTTCCGCTCTACGCAGGCGCCGGGTTCGACGAAGTCCAACAGCTAGCTGACGAGTGCGACATCACCGTCATCGGCTGAATAGCCAAGGTGCACAGTCGTTTCAAACA
>Ga0335070_10011564_pt1 | contig 10307 bp, 10 predicted proteins | sample Lox_Sample_13_FD_206722 | JGI IMG/M metagenome (GOLD analysis project Ga0335070, IMG submission 206722) | Soil microbial communities from Loxahatchee National Wildlife Refuge, Florida, United States - Lox_Sample_1.3 | ecosystem: Environmental > Terrestrial > Soil > Wetlands | place: USA...
AGTCCGCAGACCCGCATAAACCTTATTCATGCCCTGTTTCAGGCGGAAATCCTCAACATCGAATTTTCGTTGACAGAAGCCAGTTGAATAGGTAGGATTCTTACAAATAACAAATTGCGGTATAATAATTGTTGGGCTGAAGGAATATGAAGACGACACTCGCAATACTATCACTTGTTTTCGTCTGTACCTTTGTCCAAGCGTTGGAAATCGATCCCTTCAAAGGTCCAGAGCCAATCGCCGTGCTTATCCAAACCGATCCGTGGCTAATGGTCATCGGCTCGGACACACCCCTTGTTGCCATCTACGACGATGGTCAAGTCGTGTACCTTAAGCGGAAGAAGGACAAACCGCCTTCTCTTCTTCACGTGCAACTGAGTCCCGGCGCACTCAAAGAGATTAAGAACAAGCTCTCCACTTTCGGGGATTACTCGAAACTGAATCGTTACTATGACCTTGCCCCCAATTCATTCGACCTGCCAGAGACAAAGATCTTTCTCTCGCTCGGTGGAAAAAAGTTCGCCACGACGGTCTACGGTCTAATCGTGTCTGGCACTTCCCTCCGTGCATACAGCACCTTTGCGGGCAAACAGAAGCCAGACGAACTCCCGAAAATGATCAAGTACCTGCACGAGTACATGACCTCCCTTGACTTCACGGACGCGAAGCCGTGGAAACCACCATATGTGGAAGTGATGGTGTGGGGTTACGACTACGCTCCCGACGAGTCCATTCACTGGCCAAAGGAATGGCCAGGACTGGCGTCGCCGAGCACTCTCAAGCGAGGTGATTCGTACTCTATCTTCCTGCCGGGGAAGGAGCTTACCAAATTGCGCGACTTCCTGAAGACGGGGAAGGAAAAGGGCGCGGTGGAGATCGGAGGGAGGAAATGGGCAGTGTCAGTCAGATACGTTTTCCCGAGCGAACCGGTCTGGCTTAGAGCATTCCGAGACGATTCAGAAGAGAAGAAGCCCAACAAGCCGGATCCAGGCGACGGGAAATAGCCGCGCCTGATCCGCATCGTTATACTCGATTTCAATCGTAAATCTTCAGGTTACGTAGAGAGCGTTTCCTAATTCTTTGTAGGTGTAACCAGAAAGGGCGTCTAATCTGCTCCATAGGTCTTCTCCTCCTCTCCTTTATTTACTCAAACCTATCCCTGGCTCGACGGCACCCCCTCCCCATTTCATTATGGCAGAATTCCAGGTCCCTTGCTTTTAGGTTCAAAATTTCTCCAAAAAATGGTAATATGGTTTTAAGGAGCAGGTCAGACGATGGCGACCCCGCATCTAGGGGGAGAGAGTTAAATCATGGAGACTTTGAAGCGATTCATTACGAAGCATTTTGAGAAGGTACTGATCATCATTATTCTCATTGCTGCATTTATCGGGACATACCTTATTGAAGAGAAATCCATTGTCCTTAACTTCTATTATCTTCCCGCACTTTCAGCCGGTTACTTTTTGGGGCGTCGGATGGGAGTTCTAACCGCCATCTTCTCTATTCTGGTCGTTGTGATCTCTACTCTGCTCTTTCCTAACACCTTCTTTAAAGGCCAAGATTTTTTTAACACCCTTGCGCAGCTTTTCTCCTGGGGTGGATTTCTCATCCTGACGAGCATTGCTGTAGGGACCCTTTATGAACAAAATGAGCGGCGGTTACGAGACTTGAAAAACGCTTACATCGGCGTGCTGGAAATTCTTTCAAAATACCTTGAATCGACGGACCGTTACACAAAGGGCCACTCAGTCAGAGTTTCGGAACTGGCGATGGAGATTGCGATCGCCATGGAATTACCCCGGGCGCAGGTGGAGAATATTCGTGTGGCAGGGTTGCTACATGACATAGGGAAGATGGAGGTGAGTGGGGACATTCTCCGCAAAGCCGCCGAATTAAGTTCCGAAGAGCGAGAACTGATGGATGGACATACGATCAAAGGGGCATACCTTCTTACTTCTGTGGGGTCAGTGCTGAAGGAGGTTGTTCCTATGGTTGTTTCACACCACAAATATTTCATGAGTGGGACTGAAGATAGGGGCAATGAAATGAAAAAAATACCGCTTGGCACTCGCATCATTGCTGTCGCAGATGCTTTTGATGCCATGACGACTGACCGCCCTTATCGCAAAGGGTTGCCCCCCTGGCAAGCGTTGGAAGAGATCGTGAAGAATACGGGAAAACAGTTTGATCCTGAGGTGGTCGAAGCGTCCAAACGGGTCATCAGCGGAAAAATAGAGGATGTTTGATTCGCTTTACCGTACGACACCAGCCATGATCAATTGCTGCTTCACTTGCCGTCGTGATGAGGCTCTCAATCCATAATCTTCAATTTTCATATTCAGTCGTCATTGCCGATAGGCAGGTGCAGCCAATAAGGAAGATACAATTAGAAGGCGATTTCTAAAGCGGAATCAGCTCTCATCATTTATGGTAAAACCATTTTTTCGAGGGATTTGATCCGGGCTTCTAAGGTGGTCAATCTCTTTTCCAAATCCGCATAGGAAAACCTAATCATCGAACCCAATTCTTCTTTGACTTCAGTAAAGGCCTCTTTGATCTTCTGATTTAATGCCGTCATCTCATCGGCTACCTTCCTGATGTCTTCTCGAAAGCCCTCCACGCTCTCGCCAAACCGATTGCTATCGGCGCTCATCTCCCGCCTCAAACCGGAAACGTTGCTCACTCCTTCGTCCCTGATCATTTGAAGCGTTGATCCCAATTCCTGCCTCGATCGGTCGATGTCCGCCCTTACCTCTTCTTGAATACGCTGAAGGAGAGAAGTGACAAACTCGTTTGCCCGGTTGAGAGCAGATTGAGCCTCCCGCTCAGCCTTCTGCAGGCCCTGGTTTATCTCTTCCCGGATTGGACCAACGTCTACCCCTCTTTCTCCGCTTAATAGGTCAAGCGCAGCCTTGATTTCCTGCTTCCACTCAAGAATTTGATTCTTATTTTCCTCTTTCAATTGACGAAAATTCGACTTCATCTCTTGTCTCAACTTTTCCAGGTCCTCCTTAGCGGTCAAGCCAAGCAACGATCGGTCTAAATATTCCTTTGTCTTCTCGTCCATCCTTTTGTCCCTGCCTTTTCTGTTGATGAAAACCTCAATACCACAGACTCATTTGAATATCAATCTTTTTTTCCCTTAAGCGGAAAAGGGTAATAGGAAGGAGGCCCAGGATCTTGACATCATTGAAGTAACACTAAAAGAATGTTACAAAATATATATAATGAAACGCGCCGAGATCGGGATTACTGGAATCGTTCAGGGAATCGGCTTTAGACCCTTTATTTATAATTTAGCCAAAACCCATTCTATCCTGGGGTGGGTTCTCAACAACGAGAAGGGTGTCTTTATTGACGCTGAAAGCGAAGACGGAAACCTTGATCAGTTTATCCGCGATATACCCGTGCTTGCCCCTCCCCTGGCACGGATTGAATCACTCCAGGTAAAACATCTCGAACCCTTTGGCTACACCACTTTTGAGATTAGAAAGAGTGAGGAGGCCCAGGAAAAATTTGTCCTTATTTCTCCTGATGTAGCCACCTGCGATCAATGCCTTTCCGAACTCTTCTCTCCAGAAAATTTCAGATACAAATATCCTTTCATCAACTGCACCCTGTGCGGTCCGAGGTTTACCATCATCAAAGATATTCCCTACGATCGCCATAACACAACCATGTTGCCTTTCATCATGTGTCCGGTTTGCCAGAGAGAATACCAAGATCCCTCCGATAGGAGGTTTCATGCCCAGCCCAATGCATGCCCTTCCTGTGGACCTTCTCTTCGTTTAATAGATAGACAGGGGGGAGAAGTCCCAGGGGATGCCATTGAGCAGGCCTTGAATCTTCTCGCCCAAGGAAAGATTCTGGCCGTCAAAGGTTTGGGAGGATTCCATCTGGCATGTGATGCAGAAAATCAGGTCGCCGTCTCTTCTTTGAGGTCCAGAAAATTCAGAGAGGACAAACCATTTGCCGTCATGTGCCAGAACATTGAGGTGGTGAAGGAACACGGTGAAGTGTCAGAAGAAGAGGAGAAGCTCTTATTGAGTGTGGAAAGACCCATTGTCATTCTAAAAAGGAGGCAGAATTCAACCGTTGCCCATGCAGTCGCTCCCTATCAAGGTACGCTCGGTGTGATGCTTCCTTATACACCCCTCCACCATCTTCTCCTGAACGGTCCGCTTAAGACACTGGTCATGACAAGTGGCAACGTTAGCGATGAACCCATCTCTTACAAAAATGATGAGGCCTTTCAACGTCTCGGCAATATCGCTGACTACTTCCTCCTTCACAACCGTGAGATCCATATGAGGTGCGACGACTCGGTCACAAGGGTCTTTGAAAGAAGACCCTATATCCTCCGGAGGTCGAGGGGATATGTTCCCTTCCCTATTAAGCTTTCTTTCCCCCTTGAAATGATTCTCGCTTGTGGAGGTGAGCTAAAAAATACTTTCTGCCTGACCCGCGGTCAATACGCCTTTCTGAGCCACCATATCGGAGACCTTGAGAATCTGGAGACCCTCACCTCCTTTGAAGAAGGGATTAACCATTTTAAGAGACTCTTTTACCTTGAACCTAGGGCGATTGCCTATGATCTTCATCCCGATTATCTCTCCACTCAGTATGCCCTATCCATTCAGGATATCCCAAAAGTCGGAGTCCAGCATCACCATGCTCACGTTGTCAGTGCCATGGCCGAAAATGGAATTGAAGGAGAGGTGATTGGGGTCGCTCTGGATGGAACAGGTTTTGGAACCGATGGCACCATCTGGGGAGGAGAATTTCTAATCGCTAATCTGAAAGATTTTGAGAGGATGGCTCATCTGAAAAAAGTTCCCATGCCCGGAGGTTCAATGGCCATTAAAGAGCCCTGGCGAATGGCGATGGTCTACCTCTCAGAAGCTTTTGGAGATGAGACTTCCAAATTGAAGCTCAACCCGTTGAAAAGAATTGATTTTCAGAAATGGGACATTCTGAAAAGAGCGATTGAAAAGAAAATCAATACTCCGTGGACTTCGAGCATGGGTCGGTTCTTCGACGCCGTCTCATCTCTCTTGTCCATAAGAGACGAAGTTCACTATGAAGGACAGGCAGCCATCGAACTCGAGATGATCGCCAACCGCGAAGTAAAAGAAGTATATCATTTCCAGATTCATAAAGAGGAATTACCTTTGGTAATCGACCCTGCTGAGACGATAAGGGGAATCGTCCATGATTTGGCAGAAGGAATTCCCTCTCCAATCATTTCTGGGAGATTCCATAGAACCATCGTCCGTCTTATCGTCAAGACCTGCGAGACGATTCGATCCAGGGAAAAGTTGAACAGGGTTGTCCTCAGCGGAGGGGTTTTCCAGAATATTTTTCTTCTCTCTCTTGTCACGAAAAGTCTGAGAGATTCGGGTTTTGATGTCTATACTCACCACTTAGTCCCGACCAATGATGGGGGAATCTCATTAGGACAAGCGGTGATTGCTCAGATGAGGTTATTGCAATGTGTTTAGGTATTCCAGGAAAAGTAGTTGAAATTGAAAAGAATGTAGCAAAGGTAGATGTGGGAGGCCTTTTAAGGGATATCTCGCTTGACCTTTGTCCAGATGTTTCTATAGGAGAATATGTTCTTATCCACACGGGCTTTGCGATTCAAAAGGTGGATGAAAAAGAGGCGGAAGAAACCTTAGAATTCCTGAAAGAGATGGTAGAGGCGACATGAAGTTTATCGATGAATTCCGGGACAAAGAAATCGCGGAAGCACTGGTTCACAGGATTCAGAGAACCTCTACCCGCCCCATCCAGTTGATGGAGGTCTGCGGAACGCATACTGTCTCTATCTTCCGATACGGAATCAGAGGAATCCTTCCTGAACAGATTCGTTTAATTTCAGGGCCGGGTTGTCCGGTTTGCGTCACCCCCAACCAAGATATCGACCTGGCGATCGCCCTTTCCCGTCAAAGCGATGTTATCATCGTCACCTTCGGTGACATGATGAGGGTCCCCGGCTCCACATCAAGTCTGCAGAAAGAGAAAGCGGAAGGGAGAGACATCCGTATCATTTATTCCTCTCTCGAAGCACTAAACATTGCAAAGGAACATCCCGAGAAGAGAGTGGTTTTTCTGGCCATTGGTTTTGAAACCACCTCTCCAACGATTGCCGTGGCCATCCTCCGGGCCAAAGAGGAAAACTTACACAATCTCTTTGTTCTGAATAGTCAGAAACGGGTTCCTCCTGCCCTGGTCGCTCTGTTACAGTCCCAGCGTGTAAAGATTGACGGACTGATCCTTCCGGGACATGTAAGCACAATCATCGGGACAAATCCTTACCAATTTATCGCCAAGCAGTTTGGCCGACCTGCCGTGGTCACCGGTTTTGAACCACTCGACATCCTTCAAGGCATCTGGATGCTTGTCAAACAGATTGAAGAGAACCGGGCAGTCGTCGAAATTCAGTATCGAAGAATTGTTCGCGAGGAAGGTAATCCAATCGCCCTAAGGAAGATCGATGAAGTCTTCGACAAAGACGAAAGCCGATGGAGGGGCCTCGGACTGATTCCCGACACTGGATATCGTTTTAAAGAATCTTACAAAGAAATGGACGTCAGGAATTTTGATGTGGAAGTAGAAGTACCGAAAGAGCATCCCGATTGTCTTTGCGGAGAAGTGCTTCAGGGGATTAGAAGCCCTTTAGAATGTCGCCTGTTTAAAAAGGTCTGCCATCCTGAGAATCCAATCGGTCCCTGCATGGTCTCCATCGAAGGGACCTGCCACACCTATTACAAATTCTCATAACCCATCACCTTATTCTCTCCTCCGAGGGAGCGCGTAAGGCTTAGGCAGCGGAGATATCTTTATGCCTGACGAAAAAATTCTTTTGGCTCACGGGAGCGGAGGAAAACTCTCCCACGATCTGATTAAACAGATTTTTCTGCCCCGATTCTTGAACCCATTCCTCGAACCTTTGGATGATAGCGCGAAAATAACCAATCGGAATGGATCGATTGCTTTTACAACCGATTCCTTTGTGGTCAATCCTATTTTCTTCCCGGGTGGAGATATCGGAAAACTGGCTGTATGCGGGACGGTAAACGATTTATCCATGATCGGAGCCGCTCCAGCCCACCTCAGCCTCTCACTGATTGTTGAAGAAGGATTTCCCATTGACCTTCTCAAGCAAATCATTGCTTCCATTCATGAAGTGGCTGAACAAGCAGGGGTAACGATTGTAACGGGTGACACCAAGGTAGTCGAACACGGGGCAGCAGATCAGCTTTTCATCAATACCGCAGGGATTGGCTGGATACGGCCGGGGGTCAACCTTTCGGGGGGCAATGCCAAACCAGGGGATAGAATCCTTCTAAGTGGCCATCTGGGAGATCATGAGATGGCCGTCCTGTCTCAGAGGGAGGGATTCAAATTCCAGGGTGAAATAATGAGTGACTGTGCTCCGTTAAATGATCTCGTTGGAAAAATGCTTGATGTTTGCCCTTCGATCCGATGCTTGCGGGACCCCACCCGTGGTGGCTTGGCTACAACGCTCAATGAAATTGCATCCACATCCAATGTGGGAATGGTAATTGAAGAGGAAAAAATCCCTGTCCGTGAGTCAGTGAGAGGAATCTGCGAGTTATTAGGATTAGACCCGCTTTATCTGGCCAACGAAGGAAAATTGATTGCCATCTGTCCGCCAAATGAAGCAGAGTCCTTATTGGAGGTCATAAAAAATCATCCCCTCGGTAGAAATGCTGAGATAATCGGAAGGGTGACAGAGGAAAATCGAAAAAGGGTAGTTCTCCACACCTTGATTGGAGGGCACCGAATCCTCGATATGTTAACCGGAGGCCAGTATCCAAGGATTTGCTAATCCCCTCTTTCCCCCTTTAGCAAAAGGGGAGTAACGGGGATTCAGGCCTATCGGACCACCTGGATTTTCCTAAGAATACACTCCCGGCCTTTTTCAATCTTAATTTGGAGGCTATTGCATCTGGGACAAGATGCGGGGATGAGATATCGGAAGGAATCTTCTTGATTAGGCCCCATTCCTGCTTTGTATCCGCAGTCCTTACATTGGATGCGGGCTTTGATCGTCTTAACCTTCACCTTCGCACCTTCAGCGACAGAGTCTCTGAATAATTCTTTGATCCAAAAGCTTACTTGCTCACGGTTCAGATGAGTTAATTCGCCAATCTCTAACAGAATAGAAACGACTTTCTTTCCCCTGTTTTTCTTCGCTGTCTCTAGAACGTTTTTTACTATCTCGTCAGCGATGGAAAACTCATGCATCTCAATATCGTCACGCCCCTCACTCTCCCCTCTCCCCGGTGGGGACAGTGAGGGGGAGCCTCGAATCATGGTTTTAGTCCAAGAGCGTCAATAATTTTCGGTACCCCAACTCCCTTTAGCGCATTCGCCCTAATGAAAGGAACTTGAGGGTTGATCCGGTGAGCGTCCCTTTCTAATTGAGAGGGATTGACCTTCATGGCCTTAGCCAAGTCAATCTTATTGAGCACGATCACATCTGCCTCTCTAAAGATGTAAGGGTGCTTTACGATCATGTAAGGTCCTTCAGTGACAGACGTTACAACCAACCTTTTATGGGTTCCTAAAGGGAATTCCCCTGGACAGATGAGGTTTCCCACATTTTCGATGAAAAGAACTTTAATTCCATCCAGTTTCATCTCGCCCACTGCCAGGCGAACCAGGTTAGCGTCTAAATGACATTCCTTTCCGGTATTGACCTGAATCACGCGGGCTCCTTCCGTTTCGATTCTTTCTGCATCGATCGTGGTGGTGAGGTCTCCTGCAATGACCGCCACTTTCGTACCCATTCTTAGCTTTCTTAAAATGGCTTTGATCAGAGAAGTCTTCCCCGAACCGATCGAGCCCATAATATCAATCGCTAATATGTCTGAGCGATCAAACCGCTTCTTGTTCTCTTTGGCTAAATTTCTGTTTTTAGCTAAAAGGTCTTTCTCCAATTCGATATCAAATATCTCCGGCCCTCTCGATCTTAAGACTTTCACTGTCGACCTCCTTATAACTGCCCAGCGTGTTATCGGAATCCTTTTTAAGAATGATAATTTTTTTTAAAATATAACGGATTTTATTCTAAAAGGAAAGAACCGTTTAAGCCTTCGTTGTATAATGTACGTTCTTTGTCTGTGTAACCTTAGTATTTCGTCTCAAAAATAAACCGATTAGCTTCTTATGACATTTTCGATTGATTTTCCTAATAGTTACGCTAAATTACATAAAATATGGGTCCTATGAATTATTCGGTTTACTGGCGAGACGGCACATTAGGGGGTAGTGAATGTGTTATAATTAAATGGACGCAAGTGTTTCCAAAAATTTAAACGTTCTCCTGCTTGACAAAAAATTCCTATGTGTTATGAATGAGCAGAGAAATGGGTCGTTCCAATAAAATTTCATGATTTTTTTCTTGACAAAAAAAACTTTGTTTGCTAAACAAAGACCTTCAATGAAGTACAGAATGAAAGATAGAACCTAAATGGTGAGCTGGGGGGGGCGGTTGGTTATGCCAAACGATGTCTTGTTTAAAGAAAAAAAATTTATGTGGGATGGCGTTGACTATCCAAGTAAAGAAAAAGCTTTAGAGAAAATTCAAGAATACAAGAATAACGGCTTTGAAGTTGAAACGATCGAAGAGAGCGGAAAAACCTATCTTTATACACGAAGAGTTGTTAAGGAAATAATTGTCCAGGACCAGTAAAAAAAGTTTTTTTTACGCTGTCTTGTGAAGGTTGGAACAATACCCCCTCTTCTCCAATGTGTCCGCTATTTTCGTCCAATTCGCGGGGTAGGTCGGAAGAAAAAGATTTTGGGTGCAAATAAATGGCAGTAGAGAATTCCAAGATTGAACCCTGTAAGAATGGAGATGCTATTTACAGGGACGTTTTGGTCCTGGGATGTGGCAATATTCTTTTCGGGGATGATGGTTTTGGACCTTGCGTGGCTGAATATCTCAAGAACTGGGTCGAGTTGCCGGAAAACGTATCTGTCATCAATGTCGGAACAAGTGTTAGGGGCATTCTCTTTGACCTCATCCTATCTCCCCAAAGACCTAAGAAAATCATCGTTATTGATGCCGTCGACACCAAAAGAAAACCCGGAGAAGTATTCAATCTCAATGTAGATGAGTTTCCGCTGAACAAGATAGATGATTTTACCCTGCATGAGATGCCCACATCAAATCTGCTCAAAGAACTGAAAGAGTTCTGCAACGTTGACGTCATCGTCGTCGCCGCCCAGGTAGAACAAATGCCCAAGGCCGTGAGTCCTGGATTATCGAACGT
>Ga0335070_10011566_pt1 | contig 10304 bp, 8 predicted proteins | sample Lox_Sample_13_FD_206722 | JGI IMG/M metagenome (GOLD analysis project Ga0335070, IMG submission 206722) | Soil microbial communities from Loxahatchee National Wildlife Refuge, Florida, United States - Lox_Sample_1.3 | ecosystem: Environmental > Terrestrial > Soil > Wetlands | place: USA: Florida...
GATAACGAACGTACTGTTCAATCGTTCTAAAAACAATGGAGTTTGAACCATTGTTGGAGTTGCTGTCAAATAACTACTATGATCCTGAGGGGCTCTTCAAAAATCTGGAACATGGTTGACATGCCAGAGCGACAAAGAGAAGAGTATAGCTCGCGCTAGTGCTCTTCTAACAGATCACCGCGTATCGCGATGGTTCGACCAATATCGCCTTCTTAAGAGAAGCGTTCTTAAAAGAGATTACGCTTCTTTCTCTTCGATCCTTCTTGGGACACTTCAACATCGTTCTGCTCAGGCTGTGGCAACACGCCGGCACCAACGCCTTCGCCAAGATCTTCAGAAACCTCTTGTACGGGTTCAGAAGACGTTTCGCTTGGAACGTTCTCTATAGTAATTGAAGACTTCATTTGCTGTTCCAAGTTTGCTATCATATCCTCCAATTCCTTGACCGCAGCATCATGCGTAAGATTCTCTTCTTCAAGAATCTGCGCAAGGAGTTTTTTGTCGATAGCAAGTTTTTCCACACGCGCGTTTTCTTCCAGAATCTTGGTTTTCTCTTCCAGCGATCTTCGTTTCTGATCTAGGCGTTTAGATTCTTCATCCGGTCCTGTTCTTGAATGTTGATGCCCCTTAAGGCTCTCTATATTGCTCAGATTCATTCACCTTGGTAATACCTTCTGCCAAAGACATAATTCATTTATGAATTGGAACTACGTATCCTAGATACACACAAGGCTCGTCGCGCGCGTCTGTTTCAATGATATATACCTAAGAAAAATTGATATACCCACAGAGCCAAGTACGAAGCAGCGACATCTTATGAGAACCTTAAGAACGAACAATTTGAGAACCTGCTTACTGGTAATCCTTGTGATAGCAATATTTGCTCCCACACTGGTTCATGCTAAAGATTACACAGTCGGAGTTAAAGCTGGAGACTGGGTCAAGTATGGCCAAATCACTGTCAGCTGGACTGGAAATGGAACTGAGCCTTCATACGTCGCAGAGACAAGGAAGATTGACTGGACGCGAATGGACGTCCTAAGCGTTGCGGGTACAACAGTCACCCTGAACCAGACTGTTCACTTCAACAACGGTACGCAGACGTCCCAAAGCTTGGACACAGACGTCCAAAGCAGTAACTCACCCGGAGCGTCATACCTCATCGCATCTAACTTGACAGCCGGAGACCCGATCAGCCCACAAACACCCGGAACCACCATAAATCAAACCGTGACAGGACTGTACGCAGGAGCAAACAGAAACGTCAACATGATAGACTACAAAGGTAACCTGCCAGGAATGGGGGTGAACTACCAGTATGAATACAAGACACACTGGGATCAAAGCACCGGCGTCATGGTTGAACTGTATATTAACGCAACAGACACTACCAATTCTGGCGCGTATGAAGAAATCTCGTTCAAAGCAATTGAGACAAACCTATGGTCAGCAAGTGCTCTTGACCTCATTCAAAACAATTTAATCTATGTCATTGCAGGCGTAGCCGTCATAATAGTTATCGTGGCAGCGACTGTCGTCCTCCGAAGAAGAAAGCCCACATCTTACCAACAAACTCCACCTCCTTCCACGCCTCCACCACCGCCATCATCATAAAACGGCAAACCGTCGCGCGTGTGAGGAGACTACGCGCCAAAAGGTAAGCTCGATTTCCCTTCATGGCTACGTAATTATAAGAACGTGTGTTCTAAAAATTGGAATTATAAGGGACCAATATCTAGTACATACTTTGGAAGAGTGCAGCAGCTTGATCGCTGATGAAGAAAGCTCTTTGGAGTATGCTCTCCGAGGCAAAGACTGGAAGGTCTATTGGCTTCTTCTGAAGAACGGCCACGCCATGAGCGTACGGGAAGTCCAAAGAAACCTGCATTTCAGCAGCCCAAGCGTGGCGCAACATCATCTTGAGCAATTGCGTGAACTCGGCTTGGTCTCTAAGCAGGAGGTGGGAGGCAATTACTCTCTAGTCGGTGAAGTCAAGATCGGCGTATTGAGACATTTCATCAAATTGGGAAAAATGCTGTTCCCAAGATACTTCTTCTACGCCATTTTCTCAACCACTTTCTACATGGCATACTTGCTTGTTTTGATGAATGGACTAACGAGGGAAAACCTCTTCATCGCTTCTTTCGGAGCAATTGTTACCGCAATTTTCTGGTACGAGGCTATTAGAGTATGGCAAATGAGACCGTTCTAGTTTCTAGTACCACATGTTCCAAGGCTTAGCATAAAATTGGACCAAACCCACACTACTAATCAGGTGAATTTCAGTTGCAGAAAGAGATCAAAAAACGCGCATGGCTATACGGCCTCGCAGGCATTCTAATAGCAACAGTATTGGTTTCCCTCTGTTATCAATTAGGATATGTACCACAAATTCAGCTGCAAAAAACCTCTCCATTTATGTCAACGTTCTCTTCTTACAGCGAACTCGAAGATTTCTTGAAGACTAGGACTCAGAATCAGTACACGTCTCCTTACTATACAAATAACGGTGGCTTTTTCACTGCCAGTGGCCCTCAGGAGAAACAGGCCCTTCCAGGCATAATAGACTCTATCAGCGGTGGAGAATTGACACATTCAAGTACGAACATACAGGTCACTGGTGTAGACGAGGCAGACTTCGTCAAAGTCGACGATAACGGATACATTTTCGTGCTCGCAGGCAATAACATCACAATTCTGAAAGCATATCCACCCACAGAAGCACAGATAGCTTCAAGGATAACTCTCACAGACATGTCGCCTTCCGGGATCTTCGTTAATGGCAACAAACTAGCCGTAATTGGCTCCAACTACAGTATGACTCCGCTACCCTACTACGGTTTACCCATCAGTCCAGGAATTACAGGGCCAGGTGCCTATCCTCAGACTGCGATGTATACTCAAGATGTTACGACATACGTTAAGGTATATGACATCTCGAAAAGAACGAACCCGGAGCTAGTTGAGACGTCCAGCACAAGCGGAAATTATCTTAGTTCAAGAATGATTGGCAACTACGTCTATTTAATAGCAGGCCAACTCGCGTACTATAGAGTCGAGGTTCTTCCGAATATTTTCGTTGACGATGTGAATCTTCCCAAAATCGGGTTGAACGGGACTGAAACAGGCGTGCCTTCATCAGACATTTATTACTCGAACGTTACGGACAATTACTTTACTTTCACAACAATTGCAGCATTGAACATTGAAAACTTAACCGAGACCCCGAGCTCGAAAACCCTCCTGGTCGGTGCGACGAGCACATTGTACGTGTCCTTGGACAACATATACGTCACGCAAAACGTGTATGATCAAACAGGTTACGGGCAAACGCAGACATCAATCTATCGCATACACGTTGAAAATAACACGATCACTCCTGAAGCACAAGGTACAGTTCCAGGATCAATCCTAAATCAGTACTCGATGGACGAATATGGCGACTACTTTAGAGTGGTCACCACAACATGGGGAAGCCCCATGGCATGGACTTCACCAACGATCAAACCTTCAAACGGCACCATTACGATAGTCCCAATTTCCGGAGGACAACAAAGCAATGTCTACGTGCTGAACATGAACCTGACCATCGTTGGAAGACTTGAGAATCTTTCGCAAGGAGAGAACTTCCACTCAGCGCGATTTATGGGCGACAAATGCTATCTCGTGACCTTCATGATGACCGACCCATTGTTCGTAATTGACCTCAGTAACCCAGCTAAACCAAGTGAATTAGGAAACTTGACTATTCCAGGATACTCGGATTATCTTCATCCTTACGACGAAAACCATCTGATTGGAATTGGAAAAGAAACCACATCTTCAGAACAAGGATACTTTGCATGGTATCAAGGAATAAAAATATCAGTGTTCGACGTCAGCAACGTCAGTCAACCTGTGCAAATCGCCAACTACACGATCGGAGACCGAGGAACAAGCTCACCCGTACTAAGTGACCCCAAAGCATTCCTCTTCGACAAGTCAAAGAACTTGCTAGTAATACCTGTTCTCGAAGCAAAGGTCGATCAGAGCCAATATCCGCCAGGACAAGTACCTGCAGGCGCATATGGACAACCAGTCTGGCAAGGCGCATACGTCTTCAATATAACGCTAGATGGAGGCTTAACCCTCGAAGGCAAAATAAGCCACATGGAAAACGGCACTGACATCTACAACCAAGACTACTACGTGCAAAGATCACTATACATAGAAAATGTCCTGTACACGATATCTAACGCAAAAGTGCAGCTTAACAACCTAGAAGATCTAGCATTAATCAAGGAGATCCAAATTAGCTGATCCCTTCACCCACTTTTTCTACTCCCGAAAACGTGATTACAACTTCTAGAGAAGTCAACTTGGTTCAAGATGCAACGTAACAGTCGTCTCAACAAAATGTTCGTTAATCTTCTCTTCAATCTGTGACGCGAGGATTCGATCTTTTCATATCGGCAATTATGTTCTTCATCAGGAGGCTTGAGAGACCTGCGCATTGTCATAAAAAGCATGAGTGCAACAGTATCGAGAATTGCATGTAGCCCACCGCTCACAATCGCAAGGCTGTTCACTGTCAGACCCAACGCAATTTCACAATCACGACGCTTGCAATGGCAACGGTCGAGCGCTTCAGAGTTCTGAGCCTATAATCATTTTTCAAGTTTTTCAAACCAAATCGCGCCATACGCTCAGGAACTGGAAGATTTAAGAATTATAACCAAGGACCTCGGCAACTCACAGGTGCTTGTATGGTTGAGCTCTCCAGAATAAATCAAGATAGATATTTAGCCTTGAAAGCGATATTGAGAGGAAAAGGTTGGTCCATATGAGCTACGTTTCCATTCGCGAAATTCTCGATGGGGAATTTGAAGAAAAGAAAGTCGCAATCCGAGGTTGGATACACCGGAAGAGAGAAGGGAAAGAAATGATTTTCCTAGTGATGCGAGACTCTACTGGGATCATCCAGTGTCCCGTTAAGAAAGAAAGCCTGGGATGGAGCGAAGCTGAAAGGATCACAATTGAATCCTCGGCAACACTTACTGGAAAAGTCAAGAAAGACGCGCGTGCCCCAGGCGGTTATGAAGTGCTCACGGAAGAAATCACTATTGTGGGGTTGGCTGACTCTCCGTTTCCCATCACAAAGGGAAGAGACAAGACGGGAAAAAAGGGAGAAGAGGACAGCGAAGATTTCCTCCGAAACATCAGACATCTGTGGCTGCGAAGCCGCGAAATGACTATTGTCATGAAGGTGCGCAGCCAAATCCTTGAATTTGTTAACGAGTTCTTTGATAAGCACGCTTTCACGCAGGTTTCACCACCGATGTTCATAACGAGTGCCTGCGAAGGCGGATCAACACTTTTTGGTTTGAAGTATTTTGATCAGAACATGTACCTGACCCAGAGCGCCCAGCTTTACCTCGAAATACTGATTTACTCGCTGGAAAAAGTCTACTGTGTGGCCCCTTCTTTCAGGGCCGAGAAGAGCAGAACTATACGGCACTTAAGTGAATATTGGCACATAGAAGCTGAACAAGCATTTGCAGACATGACTGATTTAATGTGTTTAGAAGAGGAACTGCTCACTTACGTTTGCAAGAAAGTGGTTGACAACTGCAAACATGAGTTTGCAGAACTAGGAGCAGACATGAAGAAACTACTCCTCGTCAAACCGCCTTTTCCGAGAATAACTTATACCGAGGCTGTTGAAAGGCTCAAGTCGAAGAGCTTCAAGACAAAGTGGGGTGACGACCTCGGATATGATGAAGAAAAAGCATTAGCAGAAGACTTTGGCAAACCCTTCTTCGTCTACGACTACCCGAAAAAGATCAAAGCGTTCTACTGCAAGACATACAGAGACAAACCGGACATTGCAATGTCGACCGACATGTTGGTGCCGAGAATAGGCGAACTGTCGACAGGCGGGGCAAGAGAAGACGACAAGGATCAACTGGTAAAGAGAATTAAAGAGCAAGACTTGAACGAAAAGGATTACGATTGGTACATTGATCTGCGCCGCTATGGAACAGTTCCGCATATGGGTTTCGGAATGGGCCTGGAAAGACTCCTAACATGGATGCTTGATCTAGAGAACATAATTGATGCAATTCCCTTTCCTAGAACAACAAGAAGATTCTATCCGTGAAGAACATGAAGGTCTAGTACCGACAGTCCTTCTAACATAGAAACAGTGGCAGTACCCCAGCTGTTTATTCTCTTGTCCTGTTTTTCAAAAGATAGACAAGCAGGAGTATCTCCACAAAAATGTTTCCAACTGCAAAAAGCACATCAGAGCCAATATCTATTGATATAATGTAGAAGATCAGTAGACCTAATAGAACCCAAACGAAAAAGAAGTCTTTAAGCACACGTATTAACTTGCTTGTTCCCTTAACGTCGGACTTTTTCCTGCTTTTCCTACTGTCCAAATAGAGATATACTCCCACAAGTGAAAGGAAAATACTGCCTGCGCTGATGGTTGCTGCCCACCATTGAAACAGATCAACACCTACCAAACACATCATTCTCCTCAAAATCTACATATCTTGTAGAAGAACACCTTCCCTGCATCTACAAGTAACAAATAAGTAGCAACCATAAGTATCAATAACACCCAGTAGTTGACCGGAAGAGCAGTGAACCCTAAAAAGCCACCGATCGGAGTGAAAGGAAGAATCGTTCCAAAAGCCACGCAAGAAAGAGTCAGCACTACAACCCATTTGCCAGGACGACTCGTCCAGAAAGGAATACGCCTCGTTCTAATAACGAACATCACGAGAACTTCAGTCCAGAAAGACTCAACAAACCAACCGCTTTGGAACAGCGCCGGATTTCCAGCGCCCGCCGCAGCATTGAAAATAAAGAGCATTATGCCAAAAGTAAGGAAATCATACAGCGAACTAAATGGACCGAAAAACAAGGTGTATTTCCTCACGAAACCTATGTCCCAATGCCTCGGCGATTTGATATACTCTTCATCCACGTTGTCCGTCGGCAAAGTCATGTTCGAGATATCATAAAGCAAGTTCATGAAAAGGATTTGAATAGGTAACATTGGAAGGAAGGGCAAAAACACGGCTGCTGCGGCAACGCTGAACATGTTGCCAAAGTTGGAGCTTGTTCCCATCAAAACGTACTTGATGGTGTTCGCAAAGATCTTGCGACCTTCGCCTATTCCGTCAGCCATGACCAGCAAATCCTTTTCCAACAGGACGATGTCTGAAGCTTCTTTTGCTACGTCAACTCCCGTGTCAACGGACACGCCTACATCTGCCTCATACAGTGCTGGAGCATCGTTTACTCCGTCTCCTCCAAACCCCACTACGTGGCCATTTTCTTTCAACGCTTTAATCACGTCGAGCTTCTGCTCAGGAGTTATCCGTGCAAAGATCGTAGTTTCTTCAACTGCTTCTTTGACTTCTGTCCAACTCATCAACGTGAGGTCTGACCCGACGATAATCTTTTTGACAGGCACTTTCAGCTCGTCGCAGACTGTTTTGGCAACAAGCTCGTTGTCTCCGGTCAAAATCTTCACTTCAACGCCCATATGCTTGAGTTTTTCGATCGCTTCATGAGCGTCCTTCTTAGGTGGATCAGTGAATATCAAAAAACCCAGCAGGGTCAAGTCCTTTTCGTCTTCGACAGAATAAGAAGACTGATACTCTATCTGTCGGCTTCCTACTGCCAGAATTCGATAACCCAGCTCTGAAAGCCTGAAAAACTTGTCGTCAATAGCTTTCTTAACTGAGTCAATCGACTCTATTTCTCCGCTCACATCTGCATATTGGCATCGGGAGAAAATCGACTCGGGAGCTCCTTTGCTGATTAAGAGATAGTCGTCGTCTTCCTCGACTATGACCGACATTATCCGACGTTGATAGTCAAAAGGTACCTCGTGGATTCTTGTGTAAGACTTAAAGCGATCTTGAACACCGGCTTTGATGGCGTACTCCCAGATCGCAACGTCCACAGGGTTGCCGACGATGGTATCTCCTACGACCGCCGAGTTGCATAGCATCGAGAAAGGGAGGAGCTTTTCATTTTCCTCGTCGCCCAAGCTGCGGCAATCGTTGAGAGCAACTTTTCCTTCAGTCAGTGTTCCCGTCTTGTCAGTGCAGAAAACACTCATGTTGCCGAAATCTTCAATTGAGACAAGGCGTTTCACGATGACTTTTACCTTCGCCATCCTGCTAGCGCCTCGTGCGAGACTAATCGTTACGATGGCGGGCATCAGTTCGGGCACTAAGCCGACGGCAACTGCTAAAGAAAACAGCAAAGAATCAATTAACGGCTTGCCAACAGCATACATCAAACCAAAAATCACGATTGTCAACGCGAGAGTCAACGTGATCAGCATGGTCCCATACTGACGAATACCACGCTGAAATTCCGTTTCTGGATGGGAACGTACCAAACTTCTGGAAATAGCCCCTAACTGAGTGGCTTTTCCCGTAGTAACAACGACGCCCTGACCAGAGCCGTGAACGATAACTGTTCCCATAAAGAGATAGTTCGTGAGTTGTTGAGGTGTTGGGCGCTCGATTATGATAGGTTCAGAAGTTTTCTCAACTGGGAAGGATTCACCTGTAAAGGTCGCCTCGTCGGTCTGAAGGTCATTGTGCTTCACGATTCTCATATCCGCTGGGGCGATGTCCCCCACGTAGACTGACACAAGATCACCCGGAACTAGTTGTCTCGAGTCAATTTGTGAAGATTTGCCATCTCGGGTGACAACTGCTTTGATGGCCACATTTTGACGAAGGTTTTCCACAATTCTTTCTGCTTTGTATTCGTTATAGAACCCGAGGACAACGCTGATGGCGATCATCAAAAGTATTATTATAGCCTGTTCAGGCGCCTCGTATATAGCTGCAATTACTGCACATGCAATTAGAATTGCGAAAATTGGGTTCTTGAATTGCCTTAGCACAACCTGAGTTGTGCTGAACGCGTGTTTTGGTAATTCGTTGCGTCCGTAAATTCTAAGTCGTCTTTCGGCTTCATGTCCAGAAAGGCCCTGATCAGTAGTTTCAGCTAGTTGGTAAACATCTGCTGTTTGAATTGACCAGCAGTCTTTCTGAGATCCGAGGTTTTTTGCATTCGCCGTGCTCTTGAATCCGCCTCAAGTATGATCCTCATGATAGACGCGGTTGAGTCTCATTAACTCGCCAACGGTGCTATTTAGGTATTGTGGGGTGACCAGCTATTCATTGGAAGATTTTTTCTAAACGGGCTCTTCGTGAATGTCTATTCGAGTGATGTCAGGATAGGCTTCTCGAATCTCTCTTTCGATTTTGCTCGAGATCCTGTGGGCCTTCTCGATGCTCAAATTTGGGTCGAAGTGACAGCGAAGTACCAGGTGAGTGGCGTTCCCTACTCTGCGAACTCTGACGTCACAAACGTCTTTGACATCGGGAAAACTCTGCGCAATGTGTTCCACGAATGACTCCAACTCCGTCTCAACTTTAGCCATCTCTCTTGACACACGTTCTGAAGCAGATTCGATGTGAACAGTGACCTCCGAAATGTTAGAATTGGCCATTTTTATCTTCGATTCAACCTGATCTGCGATCTCATGAGCTTGTTTCACGGTCAAGTTGGCACTGACTTCCAAATGCAAGTCAACATACAGGTTGTGATCAATTCTTTGAACGTGAATATTGTGGACACCCCTTGAGCCAGGTACATCATCCGCAATACTTTTGACGACTGCCCAGAGTTTCTCTTCGCCTATCCCGAAAGGCTCCGTGTTTACTACAACTCTGGCATCGGGATACTCCGAAGTGATTGCTCTCTCGACACTCAATGCAACTCTATGGGCATTCTCCCACGTTAGGTTATCATCTACAAGAAGAGTAACGTTCACGTCCAGTCTCTTCCCGCTGACGCGCACGTCTAGCTGCCTAACAGCTTTGATTCCGTTGACAGTCTGAACCTTCTTCTTTATGGCTTCAGTAATTTCTTCTCGTGATCGTTCAACAAGCGGAAGCGGCATACCTCAAACCTAGTTGAGATTCAGAATTTCAAGAATATATGCGTGTGCATGCGTGAACGTGCACACTTTGGTTTGCTAAAGAAAAGTGATGAAAGGAGGAGACAGCGCTTTACTTCTTTTCTAGTTGTTTTCGCATTTCCTCGTAAGAGGCTTTTATGTCGTCCATGGAGCCTTCATCTTCAAGAGTGGAAACGTCGCCCAAGGCTGCGCCTGATAGCACTGCCTTAAGTAGTCTTCGCATGATCTTTCCGCTGCGCGTTTTCGGCAGCCTGTTTACGATCACAATTGCGTCAGGTGTAGCGATCGGACCGATCGT
>Ga0335070_10011567_pt1 | contig 10302 bp, 10 predicted proteins | sample Lox_Sample_13_FD_206722 | JGI IMG/M metagenome (GOLD analysis project Ga0335070, IMG submission 206722) | Soil microbial communities from Loxahatchee National Wildlife Refuge, Florida, United States - Lox_Sample_1.3 | ecosystem: Environmental > Terrestrial > Soil > Wetlands | place: USA...
GGTCATGGCGCGGCCCACCGCCTGATCGAGCTCGGCCCCGGTCTGCTGAAGCACGCCCAGGTGCCGGCCCGCATCGCAGAACCGGTCGTGGAGCTCCCGGCAGAGCATGTCCGTGAAGGGCGTGCCATCCGCGATGAGCGCGTCGATCGCGCGGGTGAGCTCCGGCTGCAAGCCGCTGACATAGCCGTACCAAAGCGCGTAGTTCTGCGGCGTCGGCGAGACGCCGCAGGCGCTCATCCCTGCGAGAGCCGCCTCGCCGAGTCCCGCGTCTTTGGCGAAATCCGCAATTTTACCCATCTTTCCGAGAATTTCCGGCGCTGGTCGTCCAGGCGAGATCGTTGCGGGAAATGGTAGAGATTGGGTAAACAACCGGTCCGCGGCCCAAATGTCCCGGAGCACCCCGCATGCCAGCCGAACCCCTCCCGCCCTATCGTGCCCGCGTGCTGCCGGAGTGGATTGACTACAACGGCCACATGAACCTCGCCTACTATCTGGTCGCCTTCGACAAGGCTACCGACGCGCTTTTCGACCGCCTCGGCATCGGATTGGCCTATGTCCGGGCGACGGAGCACTCGCTTTACGCGCTCGAGGGGCACGTGACCTACGCGCGCGAGCTCAAGAAGGGGGATCCGATTGCGATCACAACTCAGCTCGTCGACGCCGATGAGAAGCGGCTCCATTTCTTTCACAGCATGCGCCACGGCGAGGAGAACTATCTCGCTGCGACCATCGAGTTCATGGCAGCTCACGTGGATATGCGGGTGCCGCGCGCGGTGCCGTTCCCGCCCGAGGCCACGGCCAGGATCGAGGCGATGCTCGCCGAGCATCGCCTGCTGCCGAGGCCGCCGCAGCTCGGCCGCAGCGTCGGCCTCCGCAACAAGCCCGAGAGGGCATAAATTCATTCCGGAGGCGTCATGAGACTCTGCAGGTTCGACGACAATCGCCTGGGCGTGGTGATCGGGAGCGAGGTGCGCGACGTGACGCCGGTGGTGGCGCGGCTTCCCGCGCAGCGCTGGCCGCTCCCCAAGGGCGATCCGCTGCTGGCGGCGCTCGGCGAGCTCAGGCCGCAGATCGAGCTCGAGCTCGAGCGCGCGCCTGCGCGCCCGCTCTCCGGGGTGCGCCTGCTGAGCCCGGTTGCCAATCCCAGCAAGATCGTCGCGGCGCCCGTCAACTACCGCCGCCACCTCGAGGAGGCCCGCGCCGATGCGGCCATCCATTTTCAGAAGCAGGTCGAGGAGATCCAGCGCGTGGGACTCTTCCTCAAGGCGACGAGCGCTCTGGTCGGACCGTCAGAGGGTGTCGCTCTCCGCCATCTCGACCGGCGCAACGATCACGAGGTGGAGCTCGCACTCGTCATCGGCAAGACCGCCGACCGCGTGCGCGCGGCGGATGCGCTCTCCCATGTCGCGGGCTATGCCATCGGCCTCGACATGACCATCCGCGGCCCCGAGGAGCGCAGCCTGCGCAAATCCTGCGACTCCTACTGCGTGCTCGGCCCCTGGATGGTGACCGCCGACGAGATCTTCGATCCGACGCAGCTCGATCTCTCGATCGCGGTCAATGGCGAGCGGCGCCAGCACGCGAACACCCGCGACCTCGTGCTCGGGCTCGGCACGCTCATCGAGCTCGCCTCGTCCTTCTACACGCTGCTGCCGGGCGACGTGCTCCTCTCGGGGACGCCCGAGGGCGTGGGCCCGGTGCGGCCCGGCGACGTCATGGAAGCCGCGATCTCTGGTATCGGCTCGATGCGTGTGGAGGTGCGGGCTGCTTAGCTCGCCGGCGATGATCCTCCGCGCCCTCGCTTACCTCGACCGGCACGGCCCGGTGTTGCTGGCGGCGGGCCTCGCCGTGGGCCTCGCGCTCCCGCCGCTCGCGCATGCAATGGCGCCGCTCCTGCCGATCTTCGTCTTCGCGATCACGACCTCGATCATGCTGAGGATCGAATGGCCGCGCGTGGCATTTCATGCACGCCGACCGCTGCGGATCGCGCTCGTGGTGCTGTGGGCGCTCGTGGTCTCGCCGGTTCTGATCGCGGCGGTGGCGCGGCTCCTCGGCCTTCCCGCGGGCTTGAGCCAGGCGCTGGTGGTCTGGTGCGCCTCGCCGCCGATGACCTCGCTCCCGGCGATCGCGATGCTGATGGGGCTCGATGCCTCGCTCTCGCTTCTGGTGATGGTGTTCGGGACATTCTTGATGCCCTTGACCCTCCCGCCGCTGGTGCTGGGCCTGATCGGACTCGATCTCGGGATCGCCATGCTCCCGCTGATGGAGCGCCTCGCGCTCTTCGTGCTCGGCGCCGGCGTCCTTGCCCTCGTCCTGCGCCGGGTCATCGGCGTCGCGCGCCTCGACCGCCGCGCGCGCGAGATCAACGGGTTCAACGTCCTGCTGCTGGTGCTCTTCGCGATTGCGATCATGGACGGGATGTGGAGGCGGATCATCGAGGAGCCGCTCGCGGTCTTGGCCTATTCCGCGGCCGCGATCGGAGCGAGCGCCGGCCTCCAGGCCGTGAGCGCCGTTCTCTTCGGCTGGCTCGAGCGCCCCGCTGCGCTCACCGTTGGCCTCATCGGCGGCAACAAGAACATGGCCATGGTCTGGGCCAATCTCGGCGCGGCGGTCTCGCCGGATTTGCTGCTCTATTTCGTCTGCGCGCAACTCCCGATCTACCTGCTGCCTGCCGTCCTTGCGCCCGTCTATCGCAGGCTCGGCGCGCGGCGGCGGCTCGATTGACGGGCCTGCGGGACGACAGTAGCCTCAACCTCAATGCCGCGCGGCGGGGCCAATGAGGCGAGCGCGGGCAATCGAATCAATCGGGGAGTCCAACGACATGAAATCGAGATTGCTGGCGGCGACTGCCGTCTTGACCCTTGCGCTCGCGGGCGCGCATGCGGCATCGGCCAAGACCCTCGTCTATTGCTCCGAGGGCAGCCCGGAGAACTTCTACCCCGCGATCAACACGACCGGAACGACCTTCGACGCGTCGGGTCGCCAGATCTACGACCGTCTCATGGATTTCAAGCGCGGGACGACCGAAGTCGAGCCGGGCCTCGCCACCAGCTACGACGTCTCCTCCGATGGCAAGACCTTCACCTTCCATCTGCGCAAGGGCGTGAAGTGGCAGACCACGAAGACCTTCAAGCCGACCCGAGACTTCAACGCCGATGACGTGATCTTCAGCTTCGAGCGGCAGTGGAAGCAGGACAATCCCTTCTTCAAGGTCACCAGCGACAACCACAGCTACTTCAACGATATGGGCTTCGACAAACTGCTGAAGTCCATCACCAAAGTCGACGACTACACCGTCAAGTTCGAGCTCAACCAGGCCGAGGCGCCCTTCATCGCCGACCTCGCCATGGATTTCTCCTCCATCATTTCCAAGGAATACGCCGACCTCATGATGAAGGCGGGAACGCCCGAGAAGGTCGACCAGGAGCCCGTCGGCACCGGCCCCTTCATGCTGATCCAGTATCAGAAGGACGCGATCGTCCGCTACAAGGCGAACCCGACTTACTTCCGCGGCAAGGCGAAGATCGACGACCTCGTCTTCGCGATCACGCCCGACAGCTCGGTGCGGCTGCAGAAGCTCAAGGCGAACGAGTGCCAAGTGATGCCCTACCCGAACCCGGCCGACCGCGACGCCATCAAGGCCGACAAGAACCTGAAGCTGCTCGAGCAGCCCGGCATGAACATCGGTTACCTCGCCTTCCAAACGCAGAAAAAGCCGTTCGACGACAAGCGAGTGCGCCAGGCCGTCAACATGGCGATCAACCGGAAGGCGATCATCGACGCGGTCTATCTGGGCGCGGGCGTCGTCGCGAAGAACCCGATCCCGCCGGTGCTCTGGAGCTACAACGACGCCGTCAAGGACTACCCCTACGATCCCCAGAAGGCGAAGAAGCTCCTCGCGGAGGCCGGATATCCCAACGGCTTCGAGACCGATCTCTGGGCGATGCCGGTGCAGCGTCCCTATAACCCCAACGCCCGCCGCATCGCCGAGCTGATGCAGGCCGATCTCGCCAAGGTCGGCATCAAGGCGGAGATCAAGAGCTACGAGTGGGGCGAGTACCGCAAGCGCGCCCAGAACGGCGAGCACCAGATGGTCCAGCTCGGCTGGACCGGCGACAACGGCGATCCCGACAACTTCCTGCACGTGCTGCTCGGCTGCGATTCCGCCAAGGCCAACGGCAGCAACGTCGCGAAGTGGTGCTACAAGCCCTTCGATGATCTCATCATCGAGGCCGAGCACATCACCGACATCAAGAAGCGCACCGAGCTCTACAAGCAGGCGCAGGTGATCTTCAAGGAGGAGGCGCCTTGGGTCACCGTCGCGCACTCGATCCAGTTCGCGGCGGTGCGTAACAACGTCGTGGACTTCAAGCTCAGCCCCTTCGGCGCCCACGTCTTCTACGGCGTCGACCTCAAATAGCATCGGCGGCGCCCGGTCCGATCCCGGACCGGGCGCCGGTTTTCCCGCGCAATGTTCCGGTTCGTTCTGACCCGCGTGAGCCTGGTCATCCCGACCTTCATCGGGGTGACCTTGCTCGCCTTCCTGCTCGTGCATCTGATCCCCGGCGATCCCATCGAGACGCTTGCGGGGGAGCGCGGGATCGACCCCGTGCGCCACGCCCAGCTTCGCGCGGAGTACGGCTTCGACAAGCCGCTCATCGTGCAGTACGGCGTCTATGTCTGGCACGTCGTCAACGGCGATCTCGGCATCTCCGTCATCACGCATCAGCGCGTGACCGAGGAATTCGCAGCGCTTTTCCCCGCGACCGTCGAGCTCTCGATCTGCGCCGTGCTCTTCGCGGTCCTGCTGGGTCTCCCCGCGGGCATCATCGCGGCGGTCAGGCGCAATACGATCTTCGACCACGGCATCATGGCGACCTCGCTCACGGGCTATTCGATGCCGATCTTCTGGTGGGGGTTGCTGCTGATCCTCCTGTTCTCGAACGTGCTGGAGCTGACGCCGGTCTCGGGCCGCATCGATGCCGCCTATTTCATCGAGCCCAGTACCGGCTTCCTGCTGATCGATTCCTGGTTCTCGGAGGACGAGGGCGCCTTCGCCTCTGCGGTCGCGCATCTGATCCTGCCGACGATCGTGCTGGGAACCGTGCCGCTCGCGATCATCGCGCGCATGACGCGCTCGGCGATGCTGGAGGTGCTGGGCGAGGACTACATCCGCACCGCGCGCGCGAAGGGGCTGGCGCCGATCTGGGTCGTCTCGGTGCACGCGCTCCGCAACGCGCTCATCCCCGTCGTCACCGTGATCGGGCTGCAAGTGGGCGCGCTCTTCGCGGGCGCGATCCTCACGGAGACCGTCTTCGCCTGGCCCGGCGTCGGCAAATGGCTGGTCGAGGCGATCAATCGCCGGGATTATCCCGTGCTGCAGGGCGGCGTGCTCATGCTCGGCAGCGTCGTGATGGCGGTCAACCTGCTGGTCGACATCCTTTACGGCGTCATCAATCCGCGCATCCGGCGCACGAGCTGAGCCCATGACCGCCGAGACGCAATCCCTGGCGCAACCCGAGACCGCACCGCCGCATCCGCTCGTCGAGTTCTGGCGCTACTTCGCTCAGAACAAGGGCGCGCTCGCGGGTCTCGGCGTGATCCTCGCGCTGATCGCGCTGGCGGCGCTCGCGGACGCGATCTCCCCGCACTCGCCGATCGTCACCCACGACGACGCCTTCCTGCGGCCGCCCTTCTGGGAGGAGGGCGGCTCCTTCCTCTATCCCCTCGGCACCGACGCGATCGGCCGCGACGTGCTCTCCCGGCTCATTCACGGCACGCGCTTCTCGCTCTTCATCGGCGTCGTGGTGGTGGCGCTCTCGCTGACCGCCGGCACCCTCCTCGGCCTCGTCGCGGGCTTCTTCCGGGGCTTCACGGAGATCGCGATCATGCGGCTCATGGACACGCTGCTGACGCTGCCGAGCCTGCTGCTCGCGCTCGTCGTGGTGGCAATCCTGGGACCCGGCCTCGTCAACGCGGTCTTCGCGGTCGCGGTGGTGACGCTGCCGCATTACGTACGCATCACCCGCGCCGTCGTCATCACCGAGCGCGCCAAGGAATACGTGATCGCCTCGCAGGTGGCGGGCGCGGGGACGCTCCGCCTCATGCTCTCGACGGTGCTCCCGAATTGCCTCGCCCCGCTCATCGTGCAGGCCTCGCTCGGATTCTCGACCGCGATCCTCGATGCGGCGGCGCTGGGCTTTCTGGGCCTCGGCGTGCAGCCGCCGCTCTCGGAATGGGGCACGATGCTCGCGGATTCCCGCGACCTCATGCTGCGCGCGTGGTGGGCCGTGACCTTCCCGGGCATCGCGATCCTCATGACGGTGATGGCGTTCAACCTCCTGGGCGACGGGCTGCGCGACGCCCTCGACCCCAAGCTGAAGCGCTGATGGCCCTCCTCGAGATCGAGAATCTCTCCGTCGATTTCCCGACCACCGCGGGACGGCTCAAGGCTGTCGACCGCGTCTCGCTCTCGGTCGCGGAGGGCGAAGTGCTCGGCATCGTCGGCGAATCCGGCTCCGGCAAGAGCGTCACCATGCTCGCGATGATGGGCCTCGTCGCATATCCCGGCGAGGTCCGCGCGGAGCGCATGAGCTTCGCTGGGCGCGACCTCCTGCGGATGCCCGCGCGCGAGCGGCGCGAGATCGCCGGACGCGACGTCGCGATGGTGTTCCAGGAGCCCACCAGCAGCCTCAACCCCTGCTTCACCGTGGGCTTTCAGCTCGGCGAGACCCTACGCCTCCACCAAGGCCTCGGCCGCACGGCGCGACGCAAGCGCGCGATCGAGCTCCTCGACCAGGTGGGCATCCCCGCGCCCGAGACCCGGCTCGACGCTTATCCGCATCAGCTCTCCGGCGGCATGAACCAGCGCGTGATGATCGCGATGGCGATCGCCTGCAATCCGCGCCTCCTCATCGCCGACGAGCCCACCACCGCGCTCGACGTCACCATCCAGGCGCAGATCCTCGATCTCCTGATCTCGCTGCAGCGCGAGCGCGGCATGGCGCTCATCCTCATCACGCACAACATGGGCGTGGTCGCGGAGACCGCGCAGCGCGTCATGGTGATGTATGCGGGCCAGGTCGTGGAGGAGCAGCCGGCCGAACGGCTCTTCGCGGCGCCGCGCCATCCCTACACCGCGGCGCTCCTTTCGGCGCTCCCGGAGCGGAGCATCGGCCACAATCGCCTCGCCACCATCCCCGGCGTCGTCCCGGGCCTGCACGATCGCCCCGCGGGCTGCCTCTTCAATCCGCGCTGCCGCTATACCGACGCGCGCTGCCGCGCGGAGGAGCCCGCGCTCAGGCACCTCGCCGGCGCCGATGTCCGCTGCCACTATCCGCTCGACGAGACCCAGCGCGCGGGGGCCGCGGAATGAGCGCGATTGCCGAGGCAGTCGATCTCGCACGGCACTATCGCATCTCCCGCGGCCTCTTCGCGGAGCCCGCGATCCTGAAGGCGGTCGACGGCGTCTCCTTCAGCATCGAGCCGGGCCGCACGCTTGCGGTCGTCGGCGAATCCGGCTGCGGCAAGTCGACGCTCGCGCGCATGGTGACGCTGATCGAGCCGCCGACCTCCGGTAGCCTGCGCCTCATCGGCCGCGACGCCGTGAGCCCCAAGCCCGAGGACCGTCAGCCGCTGCGGCGCGCCGTGCAGATCGTGTTCCAAAACCCCTACGGCTCGCTCAATCCACGCAAGAAGGTCGGCTCGATCCTAGAGGAGCCGCTCGTCATCAACACCGGGCTCACGGCCGCCGAGCGGCGCGATCAGGTGCGGGAGATGATGGCGAAGGTCGGGCTCAGGCCCGAGCACTACCACCGCTATCCCCACATGTTCTCGGGCGGCCAGCGCCAGCGCATCGCGATCGCGCGCGCGCTCATGCTGCGCCCGAAGCTCGTGGTGGCGGACGAGCCGGTCTCCGCGCTCGACGTCTCGATCCAGGCGCAGGTGCTGAACCTTCTGCGCGATCTCCAGGTCGAGCTCGGGCTCTCCTACCTCTTCATCTCGCACGATCTGAGCGTGGTGCGCCTCGTCTCCGACGAGGTCATGGTGATGTATCTGGGCCGCCCGATCGAGCAAGGCGACAAGAACAGAATCTTCGAGCGCCCGCTCCATCCCTATACGAGGGCGCTCCTCGCGAGCACGCCAAGCGTCGAGAAGAAGCGCGAGCGGATGGTGCTCAAGGGCGAGCTGCCCTCGCCTCTCAGTCCGCCCGCGGGCTGCGCCTTCCACACCCGCTGTCCCTTCGCGAAAGCGCGCTGCAGCAGCGAGCGCCCCGCGCTTCGCCCCGTGGCCGGCCGCGACGTCGCCTGCCACTTCGCGGAGGAGTTCGCTTAGGCCCCCGGGCGCCAGCGCAGGAGGTAGCGCTCGAGGCGGTTGATGCCCATGTCGATCACGAGGACGAGGGCGGAGGTGAGGATCAGCCCCGCGAAGACGCCGGTGGTGTCGAAGACGCCCTGGGCCTGCGCCACGATGTAGCCCACGCCCTCGGCGGCGCCGAGATATTCGCCGACCACCGCGCCCACCAGCGCAAAGCCGATGCTGGTGTGGAGGCTCGAGAAGATCCACGCCATCGCAGAGGGAAGGTAGACGTAGCGCAGGAGCTGATGCTCGCTCGCCTGCAGCATGCGCGCGTTGTTGCGCACCACCGGATCGACCTCGCGGATGCCCTGGAAGGTGTTGAAGAACACGATGAAGAAGACGAGCGTCACCGCGAGCGCAACCTTGGAGGCGATGCCGAGCCCGAACCAGAGAATGAAGATCGGCCCGAGGATGACGCGCGGCAGCGCGTTGAAGATGCGGATGTAGGGATCGAAGACGCGCGCGAGAATCTCGACGCGCGCGAGGGCCAATCCCGCGCCGACGCCGAGCAAGGTCCCGATGATGAAGGCGAGTAGCGCCTCCAGCAGCGTCACCGCGAGATGCCGCAGGATGAAGCCGGTATAGATCCACTGCGCCATCTTCGCGAAGATTTCAGAGGGGCGGCTGAAATAGAAGGGATCGAGGATCGTCGCCGCCGAGAGCGCTTCCCACGTCGCCATGAGGAGCAGGAAGACTCCGATCTGCAGTATCAGCACCAAACTGCGGTCGAGCGGCTTGCCGCCGGTGCTGGCGACGCGCTCTTCCGAGCCTTCGGGAGGCCCGGTGCTCATCGGTTGCCGGCCTCGTAGGAGTGGCGGACCTCGTCGCGGAGGTCGGACCAGATGCGCTTGTAGAGCTGCATGAAGTCGGGATTGAGGCGGATCTCCGCGACGTCGCGCGGGCGCGCGAGCGTCACCTCGTAATCGCCCTTGATGCGCGCGGCGGGGCCGGCGGAGATCACGACGACACGGTCCGCGAGCGCGATCGCCTCCTCGAGGTCGTGCGTGATGAAGAGCACGGTCTGCCGGCTCTCCTGCCAGAGATCGAGGAGCTCGTTCTCCATGATTTGCCGCGTCTGCACGTCGAGCGCGCCGAAGGGCTCGTCCATCAGCAGGATGCGCGGGCCCACGATCCAGCTCTGCGCGAGCGCCACGCGCTTGCGCATGCCGCCCGAGAGCTGGTGCGGAAAGCGGTCCTCGAAGCCGCGGAGGCCCACGCGCTCGATGAAGCGCAGCGCCAGCGGCTCCGCCTCCGCGCGCGCGACGTTGCGGAAGACGAGGCCGAGCATGACGTTGTCGAGCACCGTCCGCCACGGCAGCAGCGCGTCCTGCTGGAAGAGATAGGCCGCGTGACGGTTGATGCCCCGAAGCGGCTCGCCGAAGATCAGCGTCCTCCCATCGGGCGGCTCGAGCAGCCCGGCGGCGACGTTAAGGAGCGTCGACTTCCCACAGCCGGAGGGGCCGACGATCGCGAGAAAAGTGCCGTCCGCGATCTCCAGCGAGATGTCTCTCAGCACCGTATGCACGCCGCCCTTGGGCGCGCGGAAGCGGATGCTGACGCCCTTGAAGGCGACGGCGGGCGCTGCGGTCATCGCCGGTCCCGCCGCCGCCCCGCCGTCAGTTCGTGAGGCCGAGCTTCTTGCCGGCGGCCTCCGCGAACTTGTTCGTATAGGTCTTGCTCACGTCGACCTTGGCCTTCGCGATCTCGGGATCGGAGGAGGCGAAGACGTTGAGCACGGCCTCCGCGCCCTTGGGGTCCATCATCCCGTCGGTCGAGAACTGGGGTATCGTACCCTTGAGCGCCGCCAGATAGAGCGCCTTGTCCGGCCCGATGAGATTGTCCGGCATCTTCGCCATGATCTCCTCGGGCGTGTGGGTCTTGATCCACTGCAGCGTCATGACGATCGCGTCCGCGAGCGCCTGCGACTCCTTGGGATGCTTCTCG